>JABAOC010010300.1_pt3 | contig 21117 bp, 21 predicted proteins | sample 7062161 | NCBI WGS metagenome assembly JABAOC01 (sample SAMN14538625, study PRJNA623070) | marine sediment metagenome | biome: marine biome [ENVO:00000428]; feature: marine pelagic biome [ENVO:01000023]; material: deep marine sediment [ENVO:00002113] | place: India: Gulf of Khambhat ... | reverse complement strand
AATAGGAGCCAACCCCATCTTGTGAGGGTCAACAGTGATTGATCTGACTCCAGATAATGAGAAATCGAAATCAGGAACACTGTGTCCCAATTCTTTCAGAAAGGGCAGAACAAATCCTCCGAATGCAGCATCAACGTGAAGATATATGGAGTTTTCAGATGCAATTTCTGAGAGTCTATCTATAGGGTCTACAACGCCTAGACCCGTAGTCCCAGCTATTCCCACAATGGCGATAGTCTTGGGATTCAATGCATCTTTCACAGCATCTATGTCGACTTGAAATCTGTTGTTTAGCCTAACTTTAATGATTTTCAGACCTAGCATGTCCGCGGCTTTGTCAAACGAGCAGTGGACAGAGGCGGGTACGACGACCTCACCATTTTTCTTTTTAGATAGTTTTCTTGCAGCCCATAAGGCAAGAGTATTTGCTTCTGTTCCCCCAGTGACTATATGTCCCGAGGCCGCTGGGTTGGAGAGCAACTCTCCAATCAGGGTTACAGTTTCGTTTTCAAGCTTGTCAACTGCTGGAAAGAGTCCTGAGTCACCTATATTCTTCTCTAGATAGCGAGTGTAAACTTTTCGTGCTAAGGGATGAGGGATTGTACACATGGATCCAATTATCCTTCCTGAGGCGTAGGTAAAATCGTCTTTAAGTCTATATTCTAATTCTTTTAGAACTGAATCTTCGGGCAATCTTTGGTTCTGCATCTTGAGGCTTCTCCTATCTAGTGATATGTGTGTTCTTCGTCGGGGTAGGCACCTCTGGACACTTCATCCACAAATTGAGCAACTGCCTTTTTCACCATTTCACCTAAATGGGCATATCTCTTCACGAATTTAGGGGCAAAACTCTCGTCGAACCCTAACATATCGTTTACTACTAGGACTTGGCCATCACAATATCTTCCTGCTCCTATACCGATCGTGGGGTTTTCGACGTTCATGGTGATCCTCCTTGCGAGACTCTCAGGAATGCATTCTAAGACCGTCGAAAACACGCCTAATTCATCAAGGCTTATTGCGTCTCTATATATTTCCTCAGCCTCTTCAGGTTCTTTTCCTTTTACTCGATAAATCTTGGCCTTCTGAGGAAGCATACCCACGTGTCCCATCACTGGTATTTCCGCATCTATTAAGGTTCTCACCACTTCTGGACTGTTTCCTTCAATCTTGACTCCGTGCGCTCCAGCTTTCAAGAACTTTCTTGCATTTTCTAAGGCGTCCTTGACGGTGTTGTAGCTGTTCATTGGCATGTCGCCTATGATGGGGGTCTTCTCGGTCCCGTTGGCAACCGCTTTCGTATGGTAGATCATGTCCGTCATAGTTACGCTCTTGGTGTCGACATGACCTTGGACGACCATTCCCAGACTGTCGCCGACTAAGATCAGGTCAATGTTGGTCTTGTCCAATACTTTTGCCATTTGGCAATCGTAGGCGGTCAGCATCACAATCTTTTGCTTGCCCTTCTTCCGGCGGATTCTATCCTGAAACTCCATTCCTATCACCCATGAACTTTATGAAACTTGTAAGTGCCTCATTCAGAGGCGTTGGTATATCATGTTTTCTGGCTAGCTCGACAAGTTTCCCGTTGAGAAAGTCTATTTCGGTTCTCTTTTTCTTGATTAAATCTTGGTACATTGAAGAGAAGTTCTTATACTTGGAGATTCTACGGTCAACTATCTCTTCAAAACCGTGTGGAAACATCACTTCCTCAGCTTCGCCGACAGCTACGCATTCTCTCACTATTCCATGTCGAATGGATCTCAGCGACTCGGTAATGAGCTCGTTGTCTCTTGCCCGTAGAAGGGCTGACAAGGGATTTACCACGCAGTTCACAACGACTTTCTCCCATACGTCTCTTGTAATGTCCTCAGAAATCTTCGTACTTAGCTCACTTTCGATGAAAGATTCTTGGATCATTTCTGCAGCTTTACTCTTTTCAATGGTTGTTTCTCCTTTCCAGAATCTGACTTTCCCGGGTTCAAAGAATTCTGCTGCCATAGCAGTCACTCCTCTTAATATCTCAGCTTCGCAGCCAACAATGCGGCTGACGACTTCCTTGTTGCCTAGACCATTCTGCAAGACAAGAATGACGGTGTCTTCTCTGAGTTTGTTCTTTATTCTTCTGACAGCTTTTGCTGAATCGTGTGCCTTTGTCGTAAGCAGAATCAGAGTCTTTTCAGGGATTGCACGGATCTCTGTGTCCACTTCAATTTGGAGGATGTCTTTGATTTCTCCGGAGATTGAAAGACCCTTTGAACTTATGGCATTCACGTGGCCTTTGCTTCCAATCAGTGTTACATCATTTTTCTCCGAAAGAAGTGCTCCATAGACGCTGCCGATAGCACCTGCTCCCAAGACAAAGATCTTATCAAAACTCACGACTCTCGTTCTCCAAGCTTAGATATCGTCCCTTTTCTGCGAGGCTTGAGAGTCTTTGCTGGATTAAGGTTATGGTTTCGGCTAGATTTCTGGTGTTGTCGAAGTTGAGCAGGATCTTCCTGCGCACTTCCTTTTCCCCTTCCAACTCTGTTGCCGCTTTGACAAGTCTTGGCATCGCTCTCACAACATTGTCTACAATCGTAATAGTAGCTTTCTGAGATGTTCGTGATAGCGGATTTAGGTCTATAGCTATCACCTTCTTGCCCATATTGACGAGGGCTTCCGTTCTGTCCCCATCCTCCAAAGGCACCATCACGACGTCGGCCGCAAGTATTCCTCTAGGGTCTACATGTCTCCTTTCGCTTCCCAGCTCTGAAATTTTGGCAGAGGCTTCCAAACCTATTCCAAGAAGTTCTTGAGCGCCAGCTTTTGCCAACAGCTCCTTTATCGCCAACTCTCTTTCCAAGGATCTGTAGAACAGGTTGACCTCGATCTTCGCTCTCGCAATTTCAGCTAGCTGCACTACTTCATTGGGTACTAGTGCTGCTGTGTTTCCATTGACGGAGATGACTGGTCTTTCGGCTGTAAGGAGTGACGATGCAGCAGTCATTATAGCATCTGAAGCGTGTCGAGTAGTTGTTTCGCCCAGCAGATAGTCAAACGCTTCTCCTCTGCCGTGAGCTATAAGGCCTGCCTCTGCGACCGCTTTTCTGTGAAAATTCTCTATCAATTTTTCTCGAATATGAAGTGATTCTGCCCTAGGATGTTCCGGCGGGATCTCGAATTTCGTCATGCTAATAGTCGTGCCCCCATACGATCAACAGTGCTGATGATTAATCTCCCTCCTGAATTATGTTTGCGAAGCAGCCTGAGCAGCTCTTCCAAAGAATCATGGTCAACTAGGGTAAACACTGCTTTTCCAAACATCGGCATGCTGCAGATGAAGTTGGCTCTATCTGCTGCTTCAATGATCTTGGAGATTCTTTGAGGAATCAATCCTACTTGGTCGGCGAATTGGCGGGACATTTCCATGAAATCCGCGACGCTTGGCTTTTCTAGCAGTCTGTCAACAAGCTCGCCACCGAATGTGTTAACACGTTCACCTATCCCATTGTCACTCAGCAGTGTTCTTGTGAATAGGGAGCCAAAGGCCATGCAGACGACTGAGTAGTCTTTCCGAACCGGTATACGTCTTATCTGGCCGATTCCCGGTGCCCCTGGTTTGACTCTTATTTCCATCCCGCCGAAAGTTTCAGCGATAACGGTGCCGAGTCCTGTTTTACATTTCACTTCTGCGGCATGCGCAAACTGCGACGCCCCAATCTTTGACATGCCAAGGTCTAAGGCATCATTCATGGCCAGGGACAGGCTTAAGGCTGCAGCCCCGCTTGTGCCAAAACCAGCTCCTACCGGAAGGTCGAGATAATGTTTGACGGTAACCTCAAGGTTCTTCGCCTCTTCAAAATGAGATATTAGAGCGTTTGCAACATGCGTTGAGACTTCTGCTGAGTTTGAGCGCCTACCATTCACACTGATCTGCAGAGAGGACTTCTCGGCGTGTCTGACTCTTACGATGGTTGTGACTCCGTGAGTTAGTGAAACGCCGGCTCCTCTGGAGCCCACGTGCAGGGCGTCTGTTGATTGATCAAATATCTGGAATAGCCCTGTGATGTGGCATGGCGAAAATGCGCTAGTTTCCTTCATGGTCGACGCCCCGGATGTTATGGTTCGACGAAGAGCGTCAGATAAAAATTCTGTATGGATTGTCTAAACACGTCTAAACTTCAACATTGTTCTTTGCCGAGCGCACAAAATCCGATGCCAAGGATACGGAGAAGCTCCTACCGGCAAAGATGCGACCACCCCAAAACACATAATAAGGGTTAAGGTGACACCAAGTGAGCTAACGCAGCTTGAGTAGAACGAGGAACATTCAGATGATTCAGAGGCAGGAATTCGGACGTACAGGACATCAGAGCACACGCGTCATCTTCGGCTCTTGGGCGCTCAACAAAGCAACACAGGCAGAAGCGGATAGCACACTGGCGCTGTTGCGAGAATATGGAGTGAATCACATCGATACGGCGCCCATGTATGGCAACGCTGAGAAGGTTATCGGTCCCTGGTTGGCCAAGCATCGAGATGAGTTCTTTGTTGCCACCAAGACTCGTAGACGCTCACGCAAAGAAGCCTTGGATAATCTGAAGCGATCGTTGGAACGGCTACGCGTCGACTGCATCGATCTCTGGCAGATGCATGGTTTGACCAACCCGGCAGGTTGGGAAAAGGCGATGGGGCCTGACGGGGCATTGGAGGCTCTTGTTGAAGCGCGTGAGAAAGGGTTAGTGCGGTTTCTGGGCGTAACAGGCCACGGTAGCAAAGTGGCAGCAATGCACAGACGCAGCTTGGAACGTTTTGATTTTGATACAGTAATGCTACCGTACAACTATATGTTGATGCAGAATCCCAGTTATGCAGCTGACTTCAATGAGTTAGTTGGGTTATGCCGTAAGCGCAACGTTGCAGTACAAACCATGAAATCCATTGCGCGGTGGCCGTGGGGGAGCCGTTCCAAGACGTTCAACACGTATTTCTATGAACCGTTAAAGACACAAGATGCAGTTGATAAATCAGTGCATTGGTCATTGGGTTTCGTAGACAGCTTTCTGATTACAGCGGGTGATACGCAGCTTCTACCCAAGATGTTGGATGCGGCCAATCGTTTCGAGAAGCGACCATCTGATATAGAGATGAGCGCTCTTGTTGACACGTTTGGTATCCGGCCGATTTTCTCGCGCAGTGCACACCGCAAGGGTAAGGGGTCTCAAACTTGGGGCTATCAGATGTATCGGGCGCTTGAAGGACTAATTCGTGAGGGATTCTTCAAACATCCTAATAAGAGAACGCTAGAGCATGTGGTCAAAGCCTTAGAGGTTAAAGGGCTCTCGACTGAGGGCAAAGAGGACAACATTACTAATGCTCTCGCTGGAAGAGTGAGAAAAGGGGTCTTGAAAAAATCCGAGGTAGCAAACGGATGGGTCTACTGGACGGAATAGTCAGTTGAAAAAAAAGGTTTTGCGGGTGATATCTCCATCTGTCGCTGGTTCAAGCCAGTCCTCGGCACTGTAAATGGATCTCGGATAGAAGCAGAAGCACATCTTGCCGGAAAATGAAAGAGAGGGTTAGGAGTCGTTTATTCCACTCATTCGCCCTTCTCAAACAATAGGTAATGATTGACGTTTTACGCCATTGGTCCCCCTCTCATACCAGCTGTTTGATAAGTGTGGAAACGCCAACCTTTCCTCTCGTATTCCTCGATTGTTGTGCCAACATCCTTATGATGCTTGACTCCTACACACTTCCATTCTTTCAATTTGACCTCACCTTAGAAGCACCTTAGAAAGCCAACCCATAAAAAAATTTCTCGACTACTGTCAAAAAGGGGAGAGATGCGGGAATGTCTCCACTCCGACGAGACTATTACAAAAGTCTAGAAAGCGAGCCAACTCTTTCAGTCTAGGCTTAAACTTGTCAGATATTGGACGAGCGTGTGCATTAAAATTATGTTTCGTAGCAGGTTGTGTTTGCTCGAGCAAATATGTTGCGTAGGTCCCGAATGTGAGTTGAGACTTGCACGTTATCTGAAGATGTAATGACGGTGAAGGATATGGTGTATGTACCATTTCCGCAATCAAATACGGAAAGATCGTTGGATGAGTTGACAACTGTCCAACTTCCCGAACTTAGATGAAATAGGGTCATGTTTTTTGCGAGAGCAGGATCTTCGTCATTAAATACTTGGCATCTCAGATTCACAAGCATCTCTACTTCAAATGGATTGAGCACGCGTGCAGTTCTGCATGAGCCATTGATCAGAAGACTTGTTGTTGTATTCACCGTGTATTCGACATCTATATGCGATTTCAAGCTACTGCTTATCAATGTGAAATTGGCATGCGCGCTTGAAACACCAGAACCTTCTGTGTTCCAAGACAATAGAATGCCATCACTGTATCCTGAGTGGTTGGTCACGGTGAAGGATAAATGATAGATGCTGTGTTGATAGAGGTTTCTAAAGATTTGCGATAGATAATTCAGATTCGCGTGAAGATTCGTTTTTTCTCCTCCTTGTGAGATGTTTCCTAGTGAGCTTACTACTGCATTAGTTGTACTTTGCCTGATTGCAATAAGCTCGTTGCCAATTGGATAATCATCGGTGTGTAATGGTTTTCTGCTGAGTTCATAAACGTAGACTGTTGTCGTGGATATCAAGATGGCTATCGTCATGGCTGCTACAATAATCAGTTGTCCCGAACTATTCACATCAGACTTTCGTCTGAACCTCTTCATGAAGCCACCACCAGATACAGATGAACTATGTAACAATGGAAAGCATCTTCATGGCCAACACATATATACTCCACAAAAGCCACGTCTTCACTGCTGAATCCTCCGTTGGAGATGATCTCGTCGTTGATCGGGTGCATCTCAACATCATAGACTGTGATGTTGAAGGTTACACCGGTTTGGAGTGCTAGATCGAAGACTTCTCTCAAAGTGGACCAATCCTTAGAGTCTATGTATCTGCCCAAACTTCCATCTGAATCCAGCTTCATGAGAACCTGCAATCCAGCGGGACTCATGTCTTCTCGGCTTGAGCTGTTCTGGGTCACCGATACATTTGCAGAGATAGCGAGTGATGAAAACAGGATGAGTGCAGCCAAGAATGCTTCAATTATCCTTATCTGCCCTCTGTTTCCCATGTTCAATCTCGGGGTCCTCCAAACCATATCTCACATTTGTACAGTGCAGAGTCTATGGTGACCAAGTATCTGTAAGTGAAGACGTCAGTGAGGGTTAGGGAACTTTCAAAGTTCGCGCCGTTTTTTGCTGGTACTTGCGGATAGACGGTCCACTCTGTGAAGAAATTTGTGGAGTTCCATCCTGTTACAACAATCAGCGTCGGACCTGGATCTTGGAAATGAGGGATATCATAGAGGGCTGACTGGTTATTTCTTGAGACTTGAGTTAAGGTTGCTGAATAATTGAAGGAGAGAGCGTAGACTGTAGACAAGTTTGTTTCAGCATATGTTAGAGATGCATTTAACCTGTAATTCAGAACACTGAGTCTCAGGAAGCTTCCTTCTGGGAGAGGGGCTGTTGAATTATGTTCAAAGGCGTATCCAGTGAAGGAGTTTGCTCTTGAATCGGATAGTGATCTTGCTGAAACCAGCATTAGGGCAGGTCCGCTGACATTGTTGGGAACAGTTATGTTAAGGGAAGTTTTTCCATTGGAAAGTTGAGCATTGTTTGATTCAAGATACTCTTCTGCTATCACGAAGGATTTCAGTTCTGCTTGAACAGGAGCTCCATCCTTCTCCGTTAGAGCTTCAAACTCGTAGACGGTTTCATTTGACGCTTCAGATATTGATGCTAGATTCACAGCAACTTGGAAAACCGGTTCTACCTCAATTCTGAAAGATGCTTCAGGAATGCCGAGCATTGTAAACATTTGGTCGTAACTTATTGCGTCCAGATGCTCACTGTTGAGTCTTGACACCTTGTCTATATCTAAGTCGTAGGGAGCATCAGATTCAGCCTTCGCAAACCCCAAGGCCACTGGAGTCTCTGAGGTGCTTCCCCAACTGCCTGGTCTTCCTTCATTCAGCAGCAGATACTTTGAAAGACTTTCATATCTTTCTTGAAGATTTGTGTTTACAACGTTGTTCAAATGTGGATATAATAGCTTTGAGACACCTGCCATAGCTGAAACTACTATGAGCACCATTAGGGAGCATGCAAAGAAGGTGTCGATGGAAAGGGTGGGCATCTTGTCTACTCCATTGTTTCTTCTCTTTTTCAGGGAACAAGACTATACATTCCGCTTAGGCATATTTGTGATATGATGAGGGAGATGTGGGCTGTTAGCACTAGCATGGCTGAATATTTGAAGCCGGCTGCGAAGGTGCCTTCATTAACTTTTCCCACGAAGAAGCCTGAGAGCCAGCACTGTAGTATTATGCCGATTGAGAAGAGGTTGATCTGTTCCTGCATTGTTCCTACTGGTAAGGCTGCTGTCCCTGGAAGGGATATTTGGGTTAGAGCATAGACTGTCAGGGTGACCATTGTTGTCGTCAAAGCGATCAGGATGCACCATATAAACGCCAGTATCACGTAGGGTCTCAGGAGGGATGTCTTATTTACATCAACGTCTTTCTGCTTTTCGCTGTATTCTGTTAATATCTCTAAGGCTGCTGCGGATCCACCTCCTATTCTGATTGTTTCTACCATTATTAGGAAGTTCACGAGAACAGGCCATGTCTGAATCCTTCGTTTGACATTGGCAAATATCTTTCGAATTGATACTCCCCACTCCATCTGGCTCCTGATGAGTCGTAGGACTTCGGAAAATCTTCCGTAGCCAGGGCGCTTCGTAGCGTGAATAATACTTTTTTCTGGTGACAAGCCGATTTTCCTCGATTCTGTGACGTCTCTGAGGAAACTAGGCATGGAGCTCTCTGCATCTGAATTAATCCTTGCCATCTTCATGTAGACCACTCCAGGAGGAATCGAAATCCCTAGAAGGGATACTGTAACAACAAGTGGGAAAAGCTTGGGATCTGTGAGGAATCGAAGTTGCGGCATCATTACTATTGCGACTATGAAGCTCGAGACCACAATCAATGGCAATATGGCAGCGTAGTACGGATCTAAAACACTAGTCAAGTTACTCTTTCTTTCCCTATGCGCCACAACCATGAAGACCACCGAGATGAGAGGGGTAACAAAGAATATCAGAATACACACGGTTGCAGTAGAGATCCCCGGTGACCCACTCACTCTCATGGGTTCGAAGACCGATGTTGTAGCGAATACAATGAAGAGCACATATGAACATAAGGTGACGATAAGCATGACTGCGTAGGCCTCAACCAAGGTTCCAAGTCTTTCTATCGAACGCATCGCTGCATCACTCTCGACATCAAATATCGAGCGCAGTTTACTCTTGAGATAGTTTAGGAGGTTTCCACCACTCCGAATGGAAGAGACGTAGCCCAGCAAGAAGTCACGATAGCTTCGTGACTTTGTTTTTTCGGCTCGTTTATGCATAACTGTCAACGGGTCGTACCCCAACACTTCCACTTGCCTGACAATCTCTTTCGCCTCTTTCTGAAATGTTGGCAGAAGACTAATACCACACAGTTTCTTCCAGCTCTCGTAGATCGTGACTCCGCTGGCCGCCAGCAGGGCGAAGAGGAGTGCAGCGAAGGGCAGCTCACGATTTATCTGGCCCGTCTCACCTGTATTCAGAAGTGAGAGAAGGCCTGTGAAAATTCTGGACCTCAGTAACCCTCTTTGTAGGTTTATCACCAATCCCCTCTTTCTAAAAACTCTTCTTGGAAAAGCTGCGGATTGTGGTAGTACTTGCTCAATACTCTGTTCACACTACGGTAGTCACGAATATTGTGTTCAACCATATGCATGAGCATGCGCTCTCGACATTTCACCTCATCTAGGAGTCTTTCAACAGGTATATCCAAGCTTGAAGCCATCTTCCTTAAGAGATAGCTTTCACTAAGTCTTCCTTGAAAAATATCTGTAGAAGGATTCCAGTTGAAGATTTCCTGAAAGTTGTTCGCATCTTTAATCTCTGACACATTTATGAATTTCCTGCTTGAAAGCCGCCTTCCCGATTCAAGGAAGACTGGGGTTCTTACATGTTTCACTGTTATGACGCAGTTCATCAATGTGATTATGGATGTCGGTATGTTCATTGGTGGTTGTGTAAGTCTTTTGGTTGCCGTGTCCACATCTTCAGCGTGCAGTGTGCATAATCCACCGTGCCCTGTTGCTAGAGCTTGGAAGAGAACGTAAGCTTCTCCTCCTCGAACCTCGCCGACAATGATGAGGTCTGGACGATGTCTGACCGCTGATTTGATTAGGTCGAAGAGGGTTATCTCTCCTTCGCCCTCTAGGCCGAAGCCTGAACGAGCGATCGTTGAGGTCCAGTTTTCATGGGGCAGATTTATCTCTGCAACTTCTTCAACAGATATGATTTTATGACTGGGACGTATGAGGCAGGCAATCGCGTTGAGGGCAGTTGTCTTGCCAGCTCCGGTTGCTCCTATTATCATGACGGACATTTTGTTCTCCATCAGAAGCCAAAGATAGGCTGCTATGCTCTCGTTGATGGTTTCATTTTCGATCAGGTCTATTATTGTGAAGGGGTCTTTACGGAATTTCCTTATGGTGAATGCTGTTCCAGAGGGTGTGGTCTCTTTGCCGAATGAGACAGCCAGCCTATGTTTTTCAGGCAAGGTAACATCGACTATCGGAAAAGCTATGCTGACATGTTTTCCGGCTTTGTGAACTATGCGCATTATGAAATCTTCAAGCTCTTGTTCGTCGAGGAAGCTTAGGTTGGTTTTAATGTTCTCGTATTTCCTATGCCAAAGAAAGATTGGTTTGTTGATTCCGCTACTTCCGATATCTTCCACATTGTCATCGTACATTAAGGGGTCTATTTTTCCATATCCGACGATGTCTCGTTCAAGGTAGTAAAGAATTTTCCGCAATCCGATTTGTGAGATTTCTGTGAAGGCTTTCTGGTGGTTATGTATTATTAGGGGCATTTGTCTTCGAAATGATTCGCCTAGCGTCTCTTCTTCTTTAGGAGCTTGAAGTTCGTATTCGGCAATGTTTCTTAGTCTGGAGTAACCTTCCCACTCATCTCTAGGCAGTATTAATTCGTCCAGAATGTACAGATATTCTGAGGTTTCGTTGTTCTGAACGATCGCTGCATAGGAGAAGGGTGGTTTGAGTGGGTAATACTCCACTTCAGCACAGCCTTCAGGAATGTTCCGTTTCTTCAGATCCAAGAATTCGATTAGTTGTCCTTCTTCCTCCATCATTTTCTGGAGGACGCGTTCTTCCTGAGAGTCTTCTTTCTTCTTTCTTAAACTGAATTTCATTGTTTAGTCGCCACCGTAAGAGTCTGTGAGCAATAGTTGGGGAACGTCGTTGCTTAGATAGCATTTCAGATGGATTGCTCCATAGCCTGCTCGATATGACCCCATTGCTGAGGCTTCAGTTGGAAGATGGACGATGAAGGCTGATCCTTCAATGGGCATATCTCCAAAGCCGCCTTCTAACCAAGTTTCATCAGAACTATTTCGCAGTCTAAGCCAATACTGTTTAGAACCTATGGTTATTGGTCCTGCGAGAAGCCGTTCAGATGTTGCATTCATGGTTATTGTAATTGTCAGCAACTCTGTGGCTTCATAAGCTACGGAATCAATCAGGTTCTTCAATTGTCTTGTTTCTGAGGAGGCCCGCAATCCTTCCGCATAAACCATGAAAGAAAGGACGAGCAAGCTACTGATGGCTATCAGGGCAACAAGAGTGTAGATGTAGGTGAGTGATACTGAGGGCAAGAATCAGATCCCCAACCTCTGTATTCTGATGCTGCAGACAATTATCTCCACATCAGCAAATGCACCTTCTGCAGTACTAGAAATCGGAATCCAAACGGTGCTTGAGGCATCATCATAGGTTGATATCAAGCCAAGAGAAGAAATGGACTGGTTGAATTCATATTGGTGCAGGGTGAGCGTGACATCCAGGCTTGTTACTTTCAGGTAGAACTTCTGGTTCAGCGTCAGACTCTGCGAGGAATTTAGGTTGANNGGTTGATTATGTATAGGCGAATCAGGTTTTGCGGCTTGGCTTGATCTGTGGTGATTACTGCTGAGTTTGCTGAAGGGCGATAGGAAAGCACAAGTTCCTGGCTACTATCGCCCTGTGCATAGTAGATCTGTGTCATGGTGGACCAGCTTTGATTCGTTATGCTTCTTGCATCGCCTCTTATGAAGAAGCCATTATTGTCTGGTTGGGAGGATTCAAGTTCGTAGCAGACTCTGCCAACTTGAGTGTTGAACACTACATCGTGAAAAGACTGATCATCAGTAAAGTTGATTAGAAGATTTTTCCCTGTCGTGTGTGTTTGGAAAGAACCTCCACAGTCATCCATGCAAATAACTTTTGAAGCCTTGAATTTCCAAGCGACAGAGTGGATCGCATCGTCCAGACCTTGCATATTTTCTTTGACCAATGAAGCCTTGAGGAGGGAGCCTCCGGCGTTGATCTGTGTTATTGCAAGGCTGTATGTCACTGAGATGATCATCATGAGAGAGGAGAAGAGTATCAGGTAGGTCATTGGCATAGTCAGTGCTCTTTTTGACTGCAGAAAGGAGCTTAGCAATGTGCTGATTTGTGTTTTGCGCACTTTCGTAGACGGTCCCCTTACTACGTATACGGTATGACTCTTCGACCCAAATGTGAGATAAAATGGTGTGTGTAGAACGCAGCTACACATTACCAGTATGAACAATCAATAGTCAGAAACTCGATTTCCGGCTCACATTTTCCACGTAAAAGCACACTTTAATAGAATTAGACATTGAAAAAATTGGGAAAAGAAAAAGAGGAGTTGGCCGCTTACTGAGCAGCTTCGATGTTTGTTTCTTTGTAGTATTGGGCGTTTGAAGTGAATAATGTAATGCCGACCGTTATGCCCACGTCGTTCAGAGCGATACTGTCAGGCTCATCAACGTATACAACCATAGTGTATCCTGAAATCAAGGTCAAATCGTCATTGGCTTGAGAGAACGATCGCTCTGATCCTTGTACTGTGATGTTAACGGCGCCAGAAGCCGGTAGTTGTGTGCTTGTTACTTCGAGATCGTTGGATATTGTTACTGTATTGGTTCTCCAGTAGAATACATCAGACCAGTTGCATTCTTGTCCTCTGACTGTGATCTTGTCTAGCACAACGTCTTTACCACCGGTATTGACTACGACAATTGCGCCTTGTGCCCAGTCACCGGTTGTGTTATACCAAACATGCTGCTTGGTCAGAAACAGAGACTCTTCTTGCACTCTAGTGGTTGTGACGTTTATAGCATAGAAAGTTACAACTGTTGCCAGCAACACTGAAACTACCAGAATGATCAATGTAGTTACTACTGTACTCAACGCCCTTTTGTTCTTCAGCAGATTCATTTTTTTCACTGAACTGCAAGACGTCCCATTTTCAATATGATGATTTGTGCGTAGGACAAAACTACACATTACTGTCTATGTGTAGCACAATTGAGCCTTGTGGAGTTTCTGATGATGATTCACGCGTCATGAGACTAGAATGTCCAAAAATGAGTTTCATGAAGTAGCCGAAAAATATGCATACCGATACTACTTGTCTATGAAATACTTCCTTTTATAGAAAATGACTGCTAGTTGTGATGCTGCTATGAATAGTAGAATGAATGATAAGGGTAACTCAGGTACTATAGCTATTTCATGTTCTGAGTGTTCGTAGGCGAAGTATATCCATCTATGAGTGCCATCGTCATACAGTGTGTAGTTATGGTGAAGGAGAGGAGTTGCTCCATCATCGATAAGGACTGAGATCCGGCCTATGTCCATTATCTTGTGTGGAATGCAGACTCTGCAGAAACCATGAGTCTGATTCATTGTCATGTTGGTTACAATCATTCTGATTGTATCATTGTTGTCAAAATAGTGAAATTCTTTAATTGTGGAATTCGTGATGACGTTGACATTCTCTCCTGTAGAGGTGTTGAGACTCCTGAAGAGACCTATCAAAGGGTAATGATCTACGTTGTTTTGTGTTATGTTGTGCCAGCTATCACCCAACCCATCATGATTCGAATCAGATCCAGTGTAGTTGCTCCAGTAATTGCCTTCCACCCCGTTATCCCAGAAGTTGGTATAGTCCAATGCAACAATCACTTGCTGGTTGTTGTTTACTAAGGTGTTATGGTGAAAAATGTTGTCTTTTGAATGGCCTCCGACCTCAATACCGAATTCACTGCTTTCACTTATTGTGTTCTCGAAGACAGTATTGTAGTTGGAGCTTCCCATGATTATGCCGCCTAGAAGAATGCCTGCTCCATTGTTTACTATGAAGTTCTTGGATATGCAGTTGTAATCCGAGGAAGTTAAGCCGATACCGTAACCTTCAATGTTGTTTGTTATGCTGTTTCTAGATATGTTATTGTAGTGTGAGTTTGAAAGAAGCCTGATGCCGAAATTGTTGTTTGTTATGCTGTTTCCATAGATATTGATATAGTTTGAAAGGGAATGAATCATGATCGCATATTTGTTGTCTATTATGTTGTTTCCAGATAGTGTGCAGTAATTCGCGTTGTCCAGATAAACTCCTGCATCATAGGTTGTGCTTCCACTCCGTCGTATTGTGAAGCCTGTGATGTTGACATGATCTAGAACTATACTGAGAGTATTGCCGATTCCATTGCCATCAATAACCGTGGAGCTTTTATCTTCTCCCACGACCGAAAGAGACTTGTTGACAACTATATTTTCATAGTAGACTGCTTCTTCAACATAGATTGTATGTCCGTCTAATGTTTCAGGAGCATCTATTGCCTCTTGAATCCGGGCATATTTCAATCCCGTGTCGAGATTATGAACACCAAAAGGTCTCCAAAGATTGGTTTGGGAGAGTCTAACTTTGTACCATCCAACTGTTCTGTTTTCAGCGAAGTAATTCACACTCAACTCGCATAGGATACCTGAAAGCCTGTCCCAAACCATGATCTCTGTTTTGAGATAACCACTGCTGTACAGACTTCGGTTGACCACATTAGATTGTCTGACAGCGCCGAAATACTCAACACGGCAGGTTTCATTTATCTTCACATCCGGCTTTCCAGCATACAATGAATCACCTTCGCTAAGGTTGGCCGCTATAAACAATGCACCAGGATAGCTGGTTCCCCAAGGTTTACTGGCTAGTCTCCCTTCTCCGCTATCGATATCTAACCATCCGAATACTGTCGCTTCACTAGTGCTCTTGTACCGTATCGTTTCATGGAATGTTATATTTGTGCCGAAAACGTCATCACAAGCGATTTCCCAAGATTGGGTATCATTAAGTTGAAGGATTGCTATATTTGAAGGAATTGAGTAGTTTGAATCCCATGACACTTTGATATCCTCATATCTGAACCATTCCCCAGCTTCGATACCTGCTCCGCCGCCGTTGGCAGAAACCTGTATGTGCATATTAACTAGGCATGGTAATGCAAGTGCAACGACAAATAGAAGGAGAATCTTATTCATTCCTCTTCATGCTAACTTTCTACTTCAACGGCTTTTATGATTTGTGCAAGAAGTATGGTTTCTCTCGCAGTTTCGAGTTCCTTAAATTCTGCGATACATTATTCTGTATGCTAGGATGGCTTGGAAGGTTTCACCATGGTTGGGAGGATTGAGTGGCGTAATCTCTTCACGATTCTGAAGTTGGCTGAGCTGGGGGCACATCGAAGGACGACAAAGGTTTCTACGGAATATTTGGCTAGAAAACTGGATGTGTCACAACAGACGGCTTCTCGTTATCTGATCGAGTTGGAGAAGGATGGATGGATTCGGCGCACTATTACTCCTGACGGCTGCCTGATCACAATGACTGATGCTGGAGTCAAGGAGCTGAAAATGCTACATAATAATCTAAGACTCTTGATTGAAGCCGCTTATCCTCCTTCGGTGACTCTGGAAGGGGTTGTTTTTGCAGGCTTGGGAGAGGGGGCTTACTACGTGACAAGAGAGCCTTATAGAAGACAGTTCATGGAGAAATTGGGGTTTGACCCCTATCCTGGCACGCTTAATCTGAAGCTCACGTGTGATTATGACATGAATACCTACGGTGAATTGGAGGCCTATCCTGCCGTCGAGATACAAGGGTTCAAAGGGGAAGATAGAACTTTTGGAGCCGTGAAATGCTATCCTGCTGTCGTAGAGAACAAAGTCAGGGGAGCTCTGATCTCTGCCTTGAGAAGTCACTACAACTCTTCAGTCGTCGAAGTCATCTCTGCCACGTTCCTGAGGAGACACCTAAGTCTGAAGGATGGACACAAGGTGAAGGTGGAGGTATTGACTCTTCCTTGAAGATAGCCCACGATGCATGACGAACTGTGTGATTAGAGTGCAATAGTGTAGAACATTGGTTGCAGCCTACACTTTTCCTTTCACTTGAAACTTCCGAAGGGCTCCTAGATATGCAAAGGCGCCTATAATGGTGAAGGGTATGCTTGCAAGAAAGATCTTGGCCAGGAACACTGGTTCGATGGGCATACCAACAAAAGCATATTGCCTGAGCGCTTCTGTCGCCAGGCTCAAGGGATTGGCCGCGACGATCGAGACAAGTATCGAAGGCAGATAGTTTCGAACGATTTCAATAGGGTAGTAGACTGTACTCAGGGTCAAGAGGGCGATTTGAACGATGTTTTGGAAGGCGAAGAAGAACTCTCCGTGCGTAGATGCGATCGATGCAAGTGTGGCTGCGATGCCTGTAAGTCCCATGGCTAGGACGAAGAGGAAAGGCAACAGCATGAGAGCGCTCCCGATTGCTTGAGCAGGAAGGACAATCAGCGCTATTGCCATGAGCGATGATGCATATACTAGGGCAGCTGATCCTCCAGCAAGCAGATACGCTATTACAAGGCCGTGGGTGCTGATGGGAAGAGAGAGTTCATACTGGATTACTCCTTCTCGCAGTGCTAGCCAGATTCGTCTACCAGTGTCGAGTGAAGCTGCGAAGAGCCCCATGATTATGACTGCAGGGACGAAGTAGGAGAAGTAATCAAAGGTCATCATTCGCTTGTAGACTAGGGCGACCACAAGCATGTCTGAGAGGTTTAGGCTTAGGAGTATGGCCATGAGCCATTTTGTTCTGAAGAAGTAGGAGAAGTCGTTGCGAGCTACTGCAAGAATTACGCGAGTTTCACTCATGCGCTTTTGACTCCTTCTACAAGTCTTTGGACTAAAATCAATCCTAGACCTAAAGTGCCTACGGCTAGAGCTGTCAATATAGCTACGGCATAGTAGGGGTCTAGGAGGATGCTGGGGTCGAATCCAAGGATGAAGCGGACGAGGTCCGAACCGTAGGTGAGGGGGCTGAAGGCTGCAGCTGACGCGTATTGAGGGGGAAGGAAGATGAAGGGGTATAGGACGGTGCTGAAGCGGATTATTATGGTGCTTAGGCCAGTTACAATCGCAGTATAGAGGTCCGATGATTTGAATGCGATGAAGGATAAGGCGAGCATCAGTCCTGCCACGCCGAAGCCGAGCCAGAAAAGTGTGAGTACGGACGCTATCGCTGAGATCCATGTTAAGTTTCCTATTATTATCAGGGTTACTGTTAACGGTACAGCAAGCATCATGGCGAGTTCTGTTCCCCCTTGCAGAGCAATTGTTAAGAAAAGTTGTGAACGTGAGATGGGCAGGCTGAGCAGGTAGGGTAGTCTTCCTTCATGTGCGTGTTCGACGAAGTGGCGGCCTGTGTGAGATCCCATATCAAATGTTATCATTATTACCAGGCCGACTGCGAAGAATTGGCGATAGTTTTCTATGCCTGTGACGAGTTGAGAAAGTATTACGCTGTAGACGCTTATCTGTATCAGGAAGACAGCCCATTCCATAAGTATCCAGACAGGCGGCTTGAGTTCTGGTTTCAGGTCGAACCATATTAGGCGGATAATGTTTCTCATTTGTTGTCCTCCTTCAACGTTCGTCCTGTGAAGTGAAGGAAGACATCGTCGAGAGAGGGCTCGGTGATTCTTATGGAACGGATGCGTGCTTTGTTTTGGTAGCAGGTGTCGATCATCTTTGGCACCCAGGATTCAGCCATGGATACGTATGCTTTGAACTGGTTCTCACTGGAGTTGGTTATCTTCACGGTGCCTTCGATTTGGCTTAGCGATTCTTCTACGAGTTGAGGATGTGAGTTTTCGATCTGGAGTTCAACTATGTCGCCTCCCGTGATGCTGTCTTTTAGCTGCCTGACGGTGTCACAGACAACCTTCTTTCCAAGGTCGAGAACAGTTACTCGATCAGCAAGGTATTCGGCTTCACGGACTTCGTTTGTGGCGATAAGAATGGTTGAACCTTCTTCTCTCAGCTTGAGTATTTGTGCCCAGATTTTCCTTTTCCCTCTTAGATCTACCTGACTTGTTGGTTCGTCGAAAATGGCAAACTTTGGACGTTGAACGAAGACTTTGGCTACCTCCAGCCGTTTCGCTTGCCCACCGGATAGGTGCATGAAAAGTTTGTTTCGAGNNAGTCCTAGTATTCGTCGGACTTGTGTTGATTGACTTGCAACATCCAGACCCATCACCTTAGCTTGTCCTGACGATGGTTTAAGGACTGTAGCAAGGATGAGTAGAAGAGTGGTTTTTCCTGAGCCGTTGGGTCCAAGGAGCACCATGACTTCATTTTCGTCTATGGTGAAGCCTAGTTTTTTGAGAGCGTACGTCTTGCCGTATTGCTTTGTAAGATCCTCTGTCTCAACGGCATACATTCTATGTTCCAGCGTCAGGTCTGTTCTGAAAGGCTAAAGTCCTAATGCACATCTGTAAGATAAACCTAATGGTCTTCGTGCTTGGTGCACGCGTCGTGGAGTTGTACGTTGTTGGGGGTCGTTTTTCAGGATACTGTGAGATTCTGTGGATGTAGACTTTCTTCTATATGTTCCGTTAGGCGGTACGGTCAATCTAGAAGGGGAGTTTTTCTACTTTTTGCGGTTTATCGGTCAACAAGACAGTGTCGTTCATTCTTAAGGTGCCGGTGTACTGTAGCTGGCCGCTTATGTGGCAGTCGGTTTCGATAGTGATGTCTTCACCGTAAACATTTCTTGCATGTGCTCCGTTTCTGAGCATGACTTTTTTTCCATAAATGTCTTCGGCATGGGCATCTTGACCAATGATGACTTGCTCTGCCTTTATGGGTCCAACTACTCTGCCTCTTCTTCCTATTCTCACGGATTGAGCTGCAACGCCCTCTTCGGTGACTATTGACCCGCCAACTCTGACGCGCTCTTCTGCTGTGACTTTCCGTGAACGTAGCGAACCTCCAACCTCTATGTTCCTTGCTGAAGCTTCTTCATCAACTTCCACCTTACCTCCAACCTCAAGGTCTCCTGAAAGCCTCAAAGACTTGTCTGCCTTCACCTTGCCTCCCACTTCAACGTCGCAGCCTTCGCCAGAACCACCTATCTCTACTTTTCCTCCTACGCTTATTTCTCTGAATTCCAGGTCTCCCTCAACCTTGAACGAGCCTCCTACGTTCACGTCGCCACCCTTGCTTCTGTTGGTCAGTCGAACGACTCCGCCGACATTGATCTTCTCAAATTCCAGTGAGTCAGTTGACTCGAAACTTCCGCCCACGTCTATTCTACCGATCTTGCCGCCTCCAACTTTCGCGGCGCCTCCGACGTTCAGTTTCTCGATGTCGACTTTGGAGCGAATTGAGACACGTCCGCCAACATCTATTTTCTCTGCCGATGCTTCCCCTGCCGCTCGGAAGCTTCCGCCCACGTCTATATCTTCAGCCCTTACATCTCCATCAATCTCTAGACTGCCGCCTACATTCACTACCTCGACCGCTAGATCTTTTCTGACGTGCAGTGCCGAATCTACATCTACACGTTTTGCCGTCATTTTCCCGTAGACTTCTAGGCGACCGTCTTCCACTTTGACATCATTTTCGATTTCCAGATCTCCATGAACAGCCACGTTGTCTTCAGATTCCAAGCTCTCTGCTGAAAGATTACATTCAAAGGTGTTCCAACCCTCACAATAGACTGCGCCAGAAACCTTTAGTGTAGGCGGCGTTCCAGTGCCTTCGACAACTGCATGGCAACTTACCTCTAGGTCTCCTTCCACTGAATCCAGCTTGGTTCTGCTTCTTGCAGGAACGTGTACTTTGCTCACTGCTCAACTCCTCTGACATATGAACCCGTGTCGTCGATACTTAAAAAGGAAACTTACATCATGTAGTCACAACTTGTGACTATTTTCACACACTATATCACTTTCTTCGTCTGTAGAGCCAGATAAAAAGGGAAGGTCTGCAGGTGGTATCTCTAGCAGCTCCTCTAAATCTGAATTTCGACTAGGACTTGAACGGAATTATGTGGAACAACCGAAGTTTTTGGCTATCAACGCTATGTCTCTCAAGTTGATTTTCTCGTCGTTGTTTACATCAGCATCAGGATTCCACCTCTCGTGTCCCGGATAAGATCCGAATGCTTTTGCAGCAACACCTATGTCTTGCATGTCAACTCTGTTATCGTCGTTCATGTCTCCAAACAGATGTCCAAGCCATCTGTATTCAAATGCTCCTTGGTCTCCCCATAGAATTCCTACAAGTTGTCCTGAATCATAGAAAGGCTTGATTCCGGGATAAACTGCATCAGTACACGCTGCACCCAAAGGCACGGCAGAAGGTCCGCCGTGCCGCCCTTGTATAAACTGTATCACTTGTTGGGCGCCAGGAGTCCCAGAGCATACCTCCAACCAAATGTCGAAGTCTTCTGCACTCCGGCATTCCTGCATCAGGGGCAGATCGCCTATAGCGTTTCCGTAATGGTCAGTACCTTTTGCTTGCCAGGTGTCATCTCCGAAGGTCTGCATGCCAACCTCGTTCCCTGGAACATAACCAAGATACACAACATCAGTTCCATATTCCGGAAGGTTTGGAAAGGCTTCGCCATAAACTTCTCTGAATGTATCTTCGCCTATTAGGGCGATAGGCCAGAAGGCTACTCCGATGACTCTGAGTCCTCGTTGTTTGCAGTGGAAGAGAAAAGCTTTAGCTTGGGGGTAGTTTTCTGACAAGGTGGATGGCCCGAAGTCA
>JABAOC010012370.1_pt3 | contig 21122 bp, 20 predicted proteins | sample 7062161 | NCBI WGS metagenome assembly JABAOC01 (sample SAMN14538625, study PRJNA623070) | marine sediment metagenome | biome: marine biome [ENVO:00000428]; feature: marine pelagic biome [ENVO:01000023]; material: deep marine sediment [ENVO:00002113] | place: India: Gulf of Khambhat ... | reverse complement strand
TATAATGAACAGGTAATGGAAACACACCCTATAAAACGCCGGAAGCTCCAGTCTTGAATTAACCTTGATTCAGGATAACGGATGATCTAAGATGGCGTAAAATTTTTGGAGGGAGAATAAACATTGGATAATCTCATTAGGATATTACGTTCCTTCGGTGAAGGCGAAGAGGACAAGACGTTTACAGACAGCTTTGTAGATCTTCTTAAGAACAGGGTGATGACTAATGTCGAGAGGATGTACGAAGTTGGCCTCAAATTCCAGAATAATCGGGTTATTTTCCCACCTCCGTGGGACTCTATCTATACTGGTTTAAAAGAAATAGGTTTCTTTAAACGTTTTATTCCCGTTGACTACGGTGGAAGCGGTGCGAGCGAAGAAAGTATCTATTTTATTATGGAACTCCTGGGGTACACATGCCCGAGCCTTGGAATTATCTTCGTGGCGCATGGACGCGCAGTGGATGTTATCCTTGCTGGAAGGGATGAGGCGTTGAGAGATAAACTCCTTAGCAGATTGGGGGATGGAGACTTTGGGGCTATTGCCATGACCGAGGAGAGGGCAGGTACTGATGTGAGCGCTGTTGAATTCTCCGCAACACGAAAGGGGGATTATTACGTGTTTAACGGCGAGAAGATCTTTATATCTAACGCGGGCCTCGCCGGTGTCTACACAATCCTCGTCAACACGAAGGGAAAGAAAGGGGCCAGGTCCCTGAGCGTCTTTGCAGTTGAGGATGAAATAGATGGATTCAGGGTAGACCTTTTACCTGAAAAAGATGGGTTGAAGATCCTTCCCACAGGGAAGATCATCTATGAGAATTGTCTTATTCCGAGGGAGAATTTGATTGGAGATGAGGGCAAGGGACTGCTTCTAGCCCTCGATGCGATAGACAGGGGCAGGATATTGCTGGCTGGGATAGCCTGTGGTATTGCCTGCCGGATCTTGGATGAAATATTCGAATACTCCCGAAAGAGGATCCAATTCGATCATCCTCTTACCAGCAGTCAGGATATCAGCTTCAAGATGGCTGATATGTATACGCAAATCAATGCCGCACGGGGGTTGTGCTTTCACGCCTTAAAGCAGGTCCACAGCCCATATTACAGAAGTGCTTCGTCCCAGGCGAAGCTTTTTGCCACTCAGATGGTGATGTCTGTGGCCCAAGTGGGGCTGATGATCATGGGAGGGAGGGGATATTTTAGGAACAATATCATTAGCATGCTCAGTGGGGATGCGAGGGGGATGGAGTATCTGGAAGGGACTTCAAGCATTCAGAAGATGATCATCTCAAGGGAGCTCTTCAAGAGCTATGCGTGAGGCCAAAGATCTTCTTGAGAAGGGATTTATGTAAATTGTACTAGAACTTGAGAGGTTTTGTGTGCTCAATATCAACGTGGGAGTTTCGGTTATGAGATGTCTGAGATGGTTTGGCGTAGCCATTGTCTTTTGCCTGCTTCTCATTCCAGGGAATCCTTTGACGGGCCAGGCATATGAGGATACTCAGTGCTTTAAGTGTCACACCAGTGCCAAGCAATTAATAGAGATAACTAGGGAGATCGCTAAAACCAGGCCGGCGGCCAACTCTGAAGAGATAGAAGGTGAGGGGTGAGGCGGCGTAGCCGTGGAGCAGTTGGCCCGACACGAGAAGATCTTTGTTGACAGTGACATCCTGGACGATGAGAACCACGGGGAGATAGCATGCGATGAGTGCCACGGCGGCAATCCCGATGATTCCAACTGGAAGACTGCCCACGAGGGCGTTGAGAAAGATCCCACCTATCCTGATGCCACCACAGCCTGTGGTGATTGCCATGATGAGATCAATGAGAACTACCAGAACAGTCTTCACGTCACCCTAAAGCCCTATAGAGTAATAATCGAGAAAAGAGCCAGCACCCATCCGGTCATCCGCGACACAGTGGAACGCGCAATGGATACCCATTGTTATTACTGTCACAGCAGTTGTGGACAGTGTCACATCAGCAGGCCGAACTCCGTAGATGGTGGATTTTTGGATGGGCACCTGTTTCAGAGGAAACCGCCCGTGCAAGAGGTCTGCACTGCGTGCCACGGGAGTCGCATACAGAAGGAGTATTTTGGTGAGCATGAAGGGCTTCGGCCTGACGTGCACCGGGAAAAGTACATGAAATGTGAAAAGTGCCATACTGGAGAGGAAATGCATGGGGACGGGAAGGAGTACGCAAACAGGTACGAGGTAGAAAATGGCCCGAAGTGCGTCGATTGCCACAAGGGGATCTATGACAGAGATGCAAAGAACGTGATAACCCATAGGATTCATAAGGACGAGGTGAGCTGCCATGTGTGCCATTCCCAGCCGTATAACAATTGCTCCTCGTGTCATGTGGGAAAAGATGGAAATGATCTCCCCTTTTATAAGACAACGGCCTCCTGGTTCGATTTTAAGATTGGGCTTAATCCATTGAAATCAGAGACAAGACCTGAGAAATTTGTAACTTTGAGGCATAACCCTGTTAACAGGGAAATATTTGACTTTTACGTAAAGAACGGCCTAAGCGGCTTTGACAACGTGCCTACATGGAAGCTGGCAACGCCCCATAATATCAGAAGAAAAACGGCACAGAATTCGAGCTGCAATTCCTGCCACGGAAATGAATCCCTTTTCTTGTTGGAGAAGGACGTGGAGGATAAAGAAAGAGAGGCAAACAGGGGTGTTATAGTTCCTGCTAAATTGATTCCAAGGAAACAGAAGTGGCAGCCAAAATAGGGTTTATAGGGATAAGGCGTTTGGGGAGGGGATAGAGGATTTTCTCTAGTAGGTGCCTATGAGTATTGCTTAAGAACTAACGATAAGGAGGAGCTCTGATGAGAATCAAGAATCTGATTTTTGTAGTTGCCATTATGCTCTGCGCTGTCTTTGCCTTTAAGGCATCCGCGGTGTGGGCGAAGGATTTGACAGCTCAAGATTTTAAGGAGGAGGCCCTCAAGCATATTACTACAATCACTGTATCTGAGGCTAAGGCATTGCTCGATAAAGGCGGAGTTACATTTCTCGATGTCCGGACGGAAAAGGAGTTTAAGAAGGGACATATACCCGGTGCAATAAATCTTCCGAGGGGTAAACTTGAGTTTGGGATTGATAAAGACATCCCCAATAAAAACGCCCCGATTGTTGTGTATTGCAGAACCGGTGGTAGGTCTGCGCTTGCAACCTATACCCTTGTTCAAATGGGTTATAAGGACGTGAAAAACATGGATGGTGGCTGGAAGGCCTGGACAAAGGCAGGCTACCCGGTCGAGTAAGAGAACCAGTAATGGTTGGCTCTCTATCACCTTGTAGTGAGACATAGTGGTCAAGGAGCGGGAATTCAATATCAATCACTGTTAAGTTGAGAGGTGAGGGATCACATCGTGGTCTGTGGTTCGTGCAAACCACGATGTGATCCCTTGTTTTACCGTTTTATAACCCGCTCAAAGAAGGCGGGAGAATTTCGGGAACATTGCCTTAGAAGGGAAGGAGACAGGAGGTGTCCGTCGTATCAATCGTCAGACTTGGAAATGATGACGTGGAAAGTGCCGTCAAGAGAGCCGTTGCCTTGAGTCAGGCTTTTGACTCGGCGGAATGGGGAAGCTCAACGGTTCTCATCAAGCCCAATGTGGTAAAGCCTGTCAGATCGGGTTCGGGAATAGTGACCGACGCACGTCTTATCGAGGCGGTAACTAAAATGGTCATAGAGAGAAATCCGAGGAGTGTGGTAATCGGAGAAGGCTCCTCAGTGGGATATGATTTTCCAGATCGCATGGACTCCATGGACAGTATGGAAGTAGCGGGTGTCTTGGAAGTTGCGCGAAGATGTGGCGTGGAAGTTGTTGACCTGAATCGTGATGAGCAAGTAGAGGTGAAGGTGCCGAATGCTTTTGTGATGGATACTTTTGCGATTGCTAAGACAGCGTGGGAAGCGGATGTAATCATCTCCATGCCTGTTATCAAGACGCACCCGCGAACGGGAATCACCTGTGGACTCAAGAACATGAAAGGTGTGTTGCCCGGTGAAGAGAAAAAGCGGACTCATCAATGTGGATTAGACAGAGCAATCGTTGATCTGAACCGCGTGGTAAGGCCAAGAATTACCATAATCGATGGGATTGTGGGGGCACAGGGCACTAATTCTGATGAGGCCGACAGGGTGCCCCTAAACTTGGTTCTTGCTGGAAATGATGTGGTTGCCGTTGACGCAGTGTGTGCCTCTGTCGCGGGATTTGACACTAGAGAGATCCTGCATGTGCAGCTGGCAGCCGAGGCAAGGCTTGGCACTGCTGACCTGAATCTCATCGAAGTCCGGGGTGAGCAAATTGAAGCCGTCAGACATCCATTCATCCCATATCTGCAGGCCGCACAGCACCTATACGGTGGTGCAAACATTATTGAGAAGGACGCCTGCACCGGATGCATGGGGGAACTGCTTAGTACCTTTGTGTATCTGAAAAGAGCGGGATTCAGTGATACACTGGCAAATTTGACATTAATCATGGGAAATCCCGGCAAGGTTCCTTCCTTAAGTGAAGCCCCTGTTGTGGTTGGTCGGTGCGCTCAGGAATATCGGCATTTGGGTGTTTTCGTGCCAGGATGCCCGCCACACGGTACAAAGATTACCGATGGGGTGTGCGAGGCGTTGAGGATAGATCAAGAGACCGTGCACCGCTCCATTGTCGAATTGCATAGCCTTTAAGGGATTGACCATATTTGACTCACCTATCGGGATTGATGTGTCTCCCTTGAGCTGCGAATACCTAAGCTTTGATTACCTACGTGCAATGGCTCTCATGCCGTAAGGGGTCGATCTAGTGCTAAAGAAAGTCTTCTCCTTTTTTGATAGGATACTAGATAGGATTTTCTCGGTAATAGGGGTAGTTGCCTTTTCACAAATTCCCGAGTTTATCCAGCAGTATATCCAGCGATTAGGTGGACATGTTGACGAAGCACAATATCAGGTTGAGCTAATAACAAAGGCGGCCCACTCGTCAGGTCACACATTGAGTAGCTACATCGAGCTATTCATCCCCCATACAGACCCAAGCGTAGTACAGCAGGGACAGCTGATTCAAAGAACGATTGAGAGGGCGAGGGAATTAGCGGAGGCCCTCCAGGCTATTAAAGAGGCCTCTGTTTTTACGAGGCCTTTTGTCTTCTTAGCAGAGATCAAATATCCCATTGCAAAAGCCACCTTAGAGGATTTTCAGCCCGCTCTGCCTCTAAGCCTAGAAAGCCTAATTTATGCCTTTATCGGTCTTTTCTTGGCTTTGGCCTTTTACCAGTTCGTTCTGAAGCTTCCAATCAGGCTTATGGCAAGAAAAAGGGCACCTGTAGCGCCTGTCACAGGAGACGCTACTAAATCTTGAATCAAATGTGCCCAATGGAAAGTCCCTTTAGCAAATGCGCGGTAAAAGCTCGCCACTTAACGGTTCGAGAAGTCTGTGACCTCCTATCCCGGTTTTGAGAAGGATTTTCCCGGGGTTCTCTTCCACAATCCTGCCGATTATCATTGCCTCCTTGCCCAGAGGGTTTTCCCTCATCGCCTCGAGGACTCTTTCCGCTTCGCTTTGAGGGACAAGGGCAACGAGCTTTCCTTCATTGGCGAGATAGTAAGGGTCAAATCCGAGCAGGTCACAAACCCCTCTTACCTCTTCCCTCACCTTTACCTTTTCCTCCTCTATGACAATGCCCACCCTTGAGGCATTTGCGACCTCCCAGAGGACAGTCGCAAGACCTCCCCTGGTTGGGTCCCTGAGGACGTGGATCTTGGTGCTGGCATCGAGCATCTCCTTGACCAGACCCTGTAATGATGCACAGTCACTTCGCAAATCCGTCTGGAACTGAAACCCCTCCCGTTGGGAAAGGACGGCAGTACTGTGGTCCCCAATGGTCCCGCTCAATAGGACAAGGTCCCCGACTTTCCCGTTTCTTCCTGAGATATCCACCCCTCCTCGGATGTACCCTATTCCGGTGGTATTGATGAAGAGCTGATCTGCTTCACCCTTCTCCACCACCTTGGTATCGCCGGTCACAATCTTTACCCCGGTCTGCCTTGCAGCCAGAGTTATGGAATCCACTATGTCCCGGAGTGTGTCTAGGGAGAAGCCCTCTTCAATAATGAAGGAGATGCTGACGTACTTAGCAGAGGCCCCTGCCATGGCCAGGTCGTTCACTGTGCCATAGATGGCGAGCTTTCCGATATCTCCTCCCGGAAAAAACAGCGGCTTTACGGTATATGAGTCGGTGGAGAAGGCGAGGCGTCCTTCAACTGGATCTAACCGGGCAGAGTCGTCGAGTTCGCCAAGGGCAGGGTTGTCAAATGCCGAGAGGAAAAGCCCTCTTATCAATTCATGGGAAAGCTTTCCCCCACTACCGTGAGCCAGAAGTATCTTTTCCCTGCCCATCCTTACTCACTCCTGGGGTTATACTTATAATAGGCTGCACAGGTACCTTCACTGGAGACCATACAGGGACCCACAGGATCTTCCGGGTTACACCTCTCTCCAAAGAGCTTACATTCAAACGGTTCTTTTATCCCCCTCAGGATCTCCCCGCAGATGCAGCCTTGGGGTTCACGGCTGTCTTCTATCTGAAGCTCGAGGTTCTTCAGGGCATCAAACCTCTCATATTTCCCCCGCAGCTTAAGACCACTACCCGGGATCATCCCTAGGCCTCGCCACTGTGCATCACAGACCTCGAACACTTCCCCTAGCAGCTCAGAGGCGGTGGGGTTCCCCTCCTCTCGTACTGCTCTTGAATACTGGATTTCAACTCCGCACCGACCCTCTCTCCGCTGCAAAATGAGCATATAGATGGCCTGTAACACATCCAACGGCTCAAAGCCCGTAATCACACAGGGGATGCGATAGTTCTGGGCAATGAATTGATAGGGCCTTGAACCAATGATCGCACTCACATGTCCGGGACAGATAAAACCATGGATATTTATCTCCCCCATTTCTAACAGTGCCTTCATCGCTGGAGGGATGAGTTTATGAATACAGAAGACAAGGAAGTTCTCGAGCCCCTGTTTATGAGCCTCCAAGATAGAAGATGCGATGGTCGGGGCCGTGGTCTCAAATCCGATAGCCAGAAGAATAACCCTTTTGTCGGGATTTGCCTTCGCGCTGTTTACCGCATCCATGGCGGAGTAAACCATCCGGATATCTCTTCCGCCTGCACGCTCCCTTTGTAGATTGGACGAGGTCCCGGGGACATTCATCATATCACCGAAGGAGGCCAATATGACACCCTGGTGCCTCGCCATCGCAATGGCCTTATCGAGGTCCTGGTTGGAGGTAACACATACCGGGCATCCGGGGCCTGAGATCAGGTTTGTCTCGTCGGCAAGCAATTGCTTGATACCGTTGCGGAGTATGGTCACCGTATGGGTACCACACACCTCCATCAGGTTAAGCCTCCCTGAAGAGGTCTGGGCAATCCTCCTGACCAGGGCCTCGGCCAATCTTCGGTCTCTGAACTCATCCAGATACTTCAATTAGCTCTTCCAGGACTTTAAGGGTTTCCCTCGCCTCTCCTTCATCCATCTTCTGGATGGCAAAGCCGGCATGTAAAAGGACATAGTCACCAACCTTTGCATCGGGGACCAGTTGAAGCCCGATCTCCTTGCGCACGCCACCGAATTCAACCACTGCATTGGTGCCCTTTATTTCAATTATCCTCGTTGGGATGGCTAAGCACAATTTCGGGATCCTCCAGCTTTCTCTCGATGGGCTGCTATCGCTGCCTGTCCCAGGGAGATACCCCCATCGTTTGTTGGAACCCTCTTATGGAAGAAGGTTTCAAAGTGGTCTTTTCTCAGTAGATCCACAGTTTGCTCGATTAGGAGCCGGTTCTGAAATACGCCTCCGCTCAGGACAACCCTATTTAACCCTTCTCTGTCTCTCACCCTCTTGCAGACGCCGAGTATAAAATCAGAGACTGTATTATGAAACTTAGCAGAGATTTCCGCAGCCCGTATCTGGTTTTCTAGGTCCCCTACTATATCACCAATTATTGGGAGAGTATTTACAATTAATTGACCGTTTTCCTCGTAGATCTCCCATCTATACTTCCCCTCAACCCTACTATCAGCTATCATCTCCAGTTCAACTGCCGCCTGCCCTTCATAGGTGATAGTATCCCTCACGCCGATCAGAGATGAGACTGCATCGAACAGCCTGCCGCAGCTTGAGGTCAGGGGGGCGTTAACCTTTCTCTCAATCTGTCTTAAGATTATATTTACCTCTTGTCTCTCCACCCGTGAGGGTAGCTCCAATCCCATATCGAGAAACCCTTCTGCGAACACGCAGTAAAGGAAACTGAGGGCCATGCGGTACGGGTTCTTGATGGCCGCATCTGCCCCGGGCATCGGGATATATCTCAGGTGCGCAAAGCGCGAGAAATCCGAATAGTCCGCAATAAGAAACTCACCTCCCCAGATACGTCCATCCGTGCCATATCCCGTGCCATCGAAGGCAACACCGATAACCTTTCCCTCAACTTCATTTTCTGCCACGCAACTGGCGATATGGGCATGGTGATGCTGAATAGGGATCAGTGAACAATCAGCACTGGCCATCGAACAATAATCTTGGGCATAGAGGGTGGAGAGGTAGTCAGGGTGGAGGTCGCAGGCAATCAGCTCAGGTTCTATGCGAAAAAACCCCTTATAATGACAAATAGTATCCTGAAAGAATTCATTGGCCTCCATGTTTTCCAGATCCCCGATATGCTGACTGATGAAGTAGAAATTGCCTTTGGAGAGACAGAAGGTGTTTTTCAGCTCTGCACCACAGGCTAAGATGCCTGGAGAAGGGGTCTTCAAATAGAGCGGATGAGGGGCAAAGCCCCGTGATCTCCTGGTTGCCACCTCCTCATCGAATAATGCTGTTGCTACTGAATCATCACATCGTATGTGGATCTCTCGGTCGTGCATCAGGATGAAATCGGCTAAGGACCACAGCTTTTCCAGGGCCTCCTCATTGGTCATGGTAATGGGCTCTTCGCTAAAGTTTGCACTTGTCATTACCAAGGCCAAGAAACGATTCTCCGCCGGCAGCAGATGGCCATCAACTAACAAGGGATGTTTAAAAAGGAGGTAGTGAAGAGGAGTATAGGGGAGCATTACCCCCATATAGTTATTGTTGGGAGCAACCTGAGGAGCGATGGGGGAGTCAACTCTTCTCTTTAGAAGCACGATGGGCCTTCTGGGGCCTGAAAGCATCTCTTCTTCACGAGGGCTCACATGGCAGTAGCCTTTGATCGACTCTATATCAGCGGACATCACTGCAAAGGGCTTGAAAGTCCTGAATTTCCTCCTCCGCAGCTCTCCTATGGCCGCCCCATCTTCAGCATCGCAGGCCAGGTGAAATCCCCCCAGGCCCTTGATAGCCACGATCCTTCCTTGCCTAAGCAATCTTACGGTCTCGGCAATGGGCTCTACCCCGGTCATCGGGCCAGAAGGACTCCAGAGTTCCAACTTCGGTCCACAGTGAGGACAGGCATTGGGTTGGGCATGGAAACGACGGTTGCGTGGATCATCATACTCCCTTTGACAGGAAGGGCACATGGTGAACTCGGACATAGTGGTTTTTTCTCGATCATAGGGGATATCCTGGGTGATGGTGAAACGAGGGCCGCAGTTGGTACAATTGATGAATGGGTAGAGGTACCTTCTGTCCTCGGGGTCCATAAGCTCCCTGAGACAATCCCCACAGATTGAGATGTCCGGTGATACCGGAACGAATAGGCGTTGTTTTTCCCGACTTTCCCTGATCTCAAAGTCTCGATATCCCAGAAGTGGAAGGCTATCTCGGGCCTCCATATTTAGTATATGGGCCATGGGGGGATGGTTTTCTCGGATATCCGCAGCAAACTCCTTTAGAGCTGTCTCATCTCCCTCTACCTCTATCTCGACCCCTCCGGAATAGTTGTGGACCCAGCCTTTGAGCCCGTATCTATGGGCAAGGTTATAGATAAACGGGCGAAACCCCACTCCCTGTACTATGCCGTTAATCTTAATATATGATCGGAGGATGCGATTCACCTCAATTTATCCCTTTAATACCCGAAGGCCTGTTTCACCACAATCCATAGAAAGAAGAGTGCCTCCTGTAAAGATAAAGGGGTTAGAGAGGGAAGGCAAGGGGGCCTAGTGAGAGTGGTTCAGTTCATCCAATATCAGTTCAATAATCTTGGGAACCTTGGCCTCGATTTCCGGCGAAAGGTCCAAGCCCATCTCTAAAGACTTGGGTTCGATCCCGATAATAGTGGTCTTAGGTGTCTTACCCACAAGGCTCGAGAGACGAAGTACTTCCACTAGTCCGATCTCATGTACCGACATCTTGTACGTATTAGGATATTTGGTGAGATTTTCAATTCCAAACTGATAAATCGAACCAGGAGGCCCTCCAGCTCTCACCGCGTCTATTACAATGAGCCGATCTGATCCTGTCACGACATCCACGAGGCCAAGACCACTGACTCCTCCATCGATGACTTCCACCCCTGAAGGAAGTTCCATCCGCATCAGCCTTTTAACCACATGGACTCCTACCCCCTCATCCGAAAGAAGGAGGTTACCCACCCCCAGCACCATGGTCTTTTTGGGGTTACTGGAGGTGGGCGTATCAGGCTTGTTGAGCTTGGTCACTCTACTATGAACTTCCGAATTTCATTGGTCTTGGGATCGATAAGATGGATGNNAGGAACGGATAACCCGCACCACGTTTATGGGATTATCAGGGTCTGGCACTGGGACCCCGATGAGTGATTCCTCATACTGCCCTCGAGCCTTTTGCTCATCCCTGGGTGATGCATTCCAGGTGCTGGGCACTATGCACTGATAATTGTCAATTTTCTTATTCCTTATCTTCACCCAATGGCCTAAAGCACCACGTGGTGCCTCATAGAATCCAGCACCCATACCTGTTTCCGGGGGCTCCCAATGGGCGGTGTCGTGAATCTTGAAACCTGGTTTGGTCATGGCAGCAAGCAAATCATCGCACCACTTGTAGCAGGCATCCACCACGAGCTTGGTCTCGATGGCACGGGCCGCGTGACGGGCTACCGCGCCAGGCTTGACACCTTGTTTTACCAGCCCAAGCAGGGTCGGATTCTTGGCTACCAGCATCCGGGCCAGAGGACCTACCTCCATAGGTTTTCCATTGTAGCGAGGTGCCTTGACAAAGGAATAGGCTTTCTCTTGATCCAGGTCAAATTCTTGCGTGCCCCTGTAAGGATGTTGAGGTTTATCCTGCTTGTACCAGGCATATTTCACCGATTCGGTGATCTTGTTCTCGTTGAACCGCCGGACCTTTATGTTTTTCGGGTCGAGCTCCATAATGACCCCAGGCGGGAACACGAGCTCTTTCCCGTCCGGGTCCTTTTCCAGGGCACCATAGGCGAGATAATTGTAATGACCTCCACCCAACCCCATTTTGGCCAATGGAAGCAGAGGACCGGTACCAAATGCCAGCACGTCAGGGATATAGACCTCATTGACGAACTTAGCCTGTTCATCAAGCATGGTTCGGAACCTGGCCACCATATTGATGTCCGGATACTGAGTGAAGCCGCCGACGACAATACTCTGGTAGTGAGGTGTCCGGCCCCCAAAGATGGCGCCCATATTTCTGGCCTTTGCCTGCATCGACAAGGCATCTATATAATGTTTGACCGCGGAAATGACTATATCAGGATCTTTGACACAGAACTCATCGGGTTTACACCGGGGTGTAAGGGGGAAGGTATCCTTTGCCTTGACCAAACCTACGATCTTATCCTTAACCGCAAGAAGACCCTTATCCTTGCCTTTATATTCGGCAACGGCCATTATATCTATATAATCGAGTGCGCTCAGATGGTAGAAATGGAGTACATGGTCATAGATGTATTCCGCACCCATGGCCAAATTCCTGAGCAGTGTACCTCCCCAAGGCACCTCTGCCCCGAATGCAGCGTCTAGCGCGCGCGCTGACGCTAGTTGATGAACGCTGTAGCAGACCCCGCAAAAGCGGCTGGTCACAAAGGGTGCATCCCTTGGATCCTTTCCCCTGAGCAGTGCCTCGAATCCCCTGGCCATGGTGCCGCTAGCCCAGGAATCCTTGACCTTACCATTCTCGATTTCCACCTCTATTTTCAGATGCCCCTCAATCCTCGTGATCGGATCAATAACTATCTTCTTTCCCATTTACTCCACCCCCCTTCAGACCAATTCTTTCCTAGGGATCAAGCCCGCCTTTTTTCTCGCCAAAATCCTTCGGGATCTCTCGCTCTCCGCCGTGTAAAGAGGCGTCATGCCAGCGTAAAAATCGGGCTCGGCACAACCCTGACACCCGGCCCCGCAATCGATACAGAAGTTTGTCCCGTCATTCCATCTACGGATGGGGCAATCGGAATAGGTATCAGGCCCTTTACACCCCTTCTCATAGAGACACCAGTCCTTTTGTTCCGGATTATTCCAGTCCTGGAGAAATGTCCCCTCATCGAAATAGCTCCTGCGCCTGCAATTGTCGTGAATCGACTGTCCGAAGTACATCTTCGGACGCCCAACTTCATCCAGAGCCGGGGCCTTTCCAGTGGCTAGGAAGTAGAGGATGGTTCCCACCAAATGATCTGTATGAACCGGGCACGTGGAAAGGTTGATGATTGTTTTACCCGGTAGGGCCTCGCTAAGACCCATGCCCTTGCTAGGAGTTGCCGCTGGAATGCCTCCATAGGTAGCACAGGCGCCCACGGCGATGGTCGCGGCGGCCTTTCCGGCCGCTTCCTCTACAATCTCCTTAAACGGGCGTCCTCCTACCATACAGAAGCGATCATCGACAGAGGGAATTGAGCCTTCTACGACTAACACATAGCCGCCTTGTGCGAGGGTATCATGATAGGCCGACTCGGATAGATGGCCGGAAGCCGCCATGATGGTCTCATGGTACCTCACCGACAATCTATCCAGGATGATGGAACCGACTGGCGGGTTAAGTGCACCGGCAAAGGAGACGGTACAACCTGCACAGTCTTGTCCTTCGAGCCAGATTACCGGTGGCTTCTTGGAAGCAGCCGCAAGCGCCTCGGCAACCTTGGCTGTAAATTCCAGCTCTGAGAGACCCAGCACCGCTGCCGTTGCAGCACAATACTTAATAAAATCCCTCCTAGAGATTTCTGTCGCCAGCAACCCCTCATAAAACTGTCTTTGTTCAACCATAGTTTACCTCCCTTCTACATTTTATCAGAGCCTTTCGAAAAGCTCGGAAATCCTTGTCCTTTAAGGTTTTCCAGAGCCCTTTTCCTTATGAAGCCTTACTTCGAGCCCTCATCTATAAAGGCTTCAAAGCCTCATCCTATCTTTCTGATCTGGTGAGGGAACAGCGGAACAAGCCTCGTTTGGCTTCAATGCTTGGTTTCCATCCGCTCCGTGCGCCCTGGGTTGAGGAGTAGACATTTGCGGTTGGTTAAAATAATGACAAGAGCTGTTTAGTGTCAAGAAAAAAATACAGTAGTATCAATGCCTTATACCACATTGTGGTAAAAATTTAGAAACTTTTGATGGTGATAATCGGAAAAAGAAAATATCAAACTGGCATAATTTGACTAAGAGAGGCTGGAAATTAAATATCAGACTAAGCTGATAGTCATGAGCGGCTTTGCATTATATTGCTATATCTTATGGCATCTTAAAACAGCCTTTGGCTATAGGCTTCTTGCCATATAGGCGAATCTCAGACACTTGAACATCACATATAGTAGTTGAACATTCAATATTATCTTGAAACCTGTCCGCTAAAAATAGAATCTCCATAGAAGGTTCGTATGGTCCGATCTTAGTCATTCCTACCTAACATAGCAGATGAATTATACAGTTTAGATACTAACCCAATTATCGCATATTTGAACCCCTATATTTTATCCCTCGGTTATAAGGCTCACCTTTCAACTGAGGAGATGCCCAGGCGTTTTTTCCTTGAGCCAATATGATCCATGAAAGGCCCTCTGCCAGGGCAAGAATTTCGCCAGAGGTAATTTTTCCATCAACCACCCCTTCTGCCGGCCCTCTCCTCAATCCATCGGTACCAGTTATCCAGGCCCTCACCTGTCTTACAGGATATGGCCATGATCTGGAGCTTTGGATTGACCTTGAGGGCATCTCTTCTAAACCCCTCTATATCAAAATCCAGATATGGGAGGAGATCGATCTTGTTCAGCAGCAAAGCCGAGGAGACCTGAAACATGAGGGGATATTTCTGGGGTTTATCCTCGCCTTCGGGGACGGAGATCATCATCACCTTATCATTCTCACCTATGGTAAACTCCGCTGGACACACCAGGTTTCCGACGTTTTCCACAATGAGAATATCTATCTGGTCCAAATCAAGCTCTTCAATTCCTCCCCTGACCATATTCCCATCAAGATGGCAGGCACCTCCCGTATTTATCTGCACAACAGGGACGGCATGATCAGCAATCTTCGCTGCATCCGTGGATGTTGCGATGTCTCCCTCAATCACCCCAATCCTCTTTTTATCCTTTAGATGTTCGAGCGTTCTTTCTAAGAGCGTCGTCTTACCCGCTCCAGGGCTTCCCATCAGGTTTACTACATAGATTCCCTTTTCCCTGAAAAGCCGACGGTTCTCAGAGGCTATCACCTCGTTGGCCTGAAGGATGTTCTTGATTACCTTGATTTGCATCTTCTATCTCCATACTCCTTATCTCCAGTTCCCTTCCCGCTATCATCTCCACATCTGTGCCCTCACATCCAGGACAGGTCATAAAAGGGTCGTCAACAAGAAAGACCTTCCCACACTGGTTGCATCGAATCCTCAACGGAACCTCCTCGATCTCAAGGGAGGCCCCCTCAGCGATACCTCCCACGCTTATTGCCTCAAAGGCAAACCTCAGCGCATCTGGCATTACACCACTCAATTTCCCGATCAGCAGCTTAACCCCTGTCACTTTAGCCCCTCCATAAGGAAGGGCTTCCTGCTCAATGATCTCAAGGAGGCTCTGAGCTATTGGGAATTCGTGCATCTTCTAAGTCTTTTGGCACTCCAAACAGGCCTTTAACATCTCTCATAGAGCTTAGTCAAGTTCAGGCGAAGGGGAATTCTTTAAGGAAAACTTATTTTGTTCCTAAGACAATAATACGGATCAAAAACTAATACAACCTTCCTTTTTGGCTGTTATATTGTCAGTCTCGGAAGCAATACTGCCATCTCAACAATCTCCTGGTTGCATTGAAAGAGAGCCATAGACAGGAATTTTGTCACAGCTTTGTAACCCTCTCACATCTTTTTTGGAGTGCCTTCATATTTTGTTGTTCTCTCTTTCACAATTTCCCTTCCCCCAGACAAGACCCATAACCCATAATAGCTATCCTTGGTCACGGTGGGAGTTCAATTGAGCGATGAAGGGAGTCAATAAAGATCTCCGGCCTGGAGATAGAGTGAAATATTGTTTATCAAAAGGAGTTTGCTGGGATTCTTCAGATCTTCTATAACGATATCGACTGTCAATTCTTCAGGCCCCGTTTCAACACTAAAATGCTCCCCTCACATCAGCTCATCCTATAGCCATGTAAGAACAATTCTCTATTGACGAAGATCTCACAATGCGGAATAGAGCTGGTCGAACTTCTACAGACTTTCAAAAAACTTCTTGGAGTCATCAAAGCTGTTGATTGGCACGAATTCTGCCGCTCATATTTTTGAGCGAAAAGGCTATAAGATGAGGGACATTTTACAAAACTCAATTCGGTACATAGAGCGTGAGAGAAAAATCTGCATTTTCCGATCAATTTGCCTGCCACATTAATAGGATAAACGAAGAACTTGGCAAGGCACTCAACGCGAGGATCTCTTTGATAGAAGAGGTAGGAATCCATAGCTTGCTTGCAGGAGGTAAGAGGCTGAGGGCCTTATTCTTTATATTGTCCTGCCAACTCTGTAATTACCGCAATAGTGACATATATCCTCTTTCTACCATCTTTGAGTGTCTTCATGCGGCCAGCCTCCTGCATGATGCTGCCCTTGATCGTGCCTCCATAACAAGGGGAAGATCGTCGACTAATATGCTCTGTAGGTACCCTGCAGCGCTCCTAGCGGGTGATTTTCTCTTTTCCAAATCTTCCGGGATGGCAGTTGACAAAAAGCATATCGCGTTCTTAAAAATCATTACAGATGCTGTGACCAGGATGACAGAGGGCCAGGTGTTGGAACTCATTAATACCCATAACTGGAACATAACAGGAAGGGAGTATATACGCATAGTTACCTTGAAGACAGCAGCCCTTATATCGGCCGCCTGTGCAACTGGCGGGATAGTAGCCGGCGCAAAGCAGGCCATGATCCGATCGTTAGAAAACTTCGGCCTGAATATGGGTATCGCGTTTCAGATTGTGGATGATATCATTGCTTATACCTCTACTGCAGAGGAATCTGCTACACCGATAAGCAACGACGTAAGGTGTGGAAAGGTAACCCTTCCACTGATATATTCCCTCACCCATCTTGAGAAAAGGGAAAGGAATAGACTGGAGCATTTGTTCAAAAGTGGAAAGGCCTCAGAGAAAGATTATCTGAGAATAACAGAGCTCATACAGGATAACGGAGCTATCAACAAATGTTGTAAGGATGCACGAGGTTATGGGCAACTTGCTGAGACTCACCTCAGTCGCTTTCCGGACTCACCAATAAAGCAATCCCTCTTAGAATTATGTCAATCTATTGTCAACAGAACCTATTGATCGTATAACTTGTTTGGTCTGTTCCCCAAGCAGAAAAATTCTATAATCTGCATGAGGAATTCCAAAAACATCTCCCTTTGACGTCCATAGAAAAAAGCTTACTTCTTTCTACCACATTGTGGCAGTTTTTCGACCCTAAGCTGGGAGTTGCGCGGCTGATTACCTTCTCGTCTGTTATATGGCTTATGAAAGGTGCTTTGCTGCGATTTTTCAGATTTTCTATTGATGATATTGGCTCTCAATTGTTTAGCCTCCCTCTGAACAGGTAAATACCCCTTTCAAACCAGCTCATGCTATGGCCATGCAAGAACCGATTTTTATTGACGTGCATACCACAATGTGATATCAAGTGAAGGCCTACAGATTTTCAAAAAACTCTTTGGAGTCGCCAAGGCTGTTGATCTCTATGAGACCTGTAAGCTCATGTTAGAGGCAGACCAAATCCTTTACTATTAATGTATGCGATCTGCTGTCGGCATCGGGCTGCCGGCCTCTGGCAGCGGAGGCAAGAGGGGACAAATAGGCGATAGTATGAGAGAGATCTTGCAAAACTCCAACATTGGCATTGTCGGTGGAGGTAAGGTCTGTAAGGCCATCCTTGAAATAGCCCTCGGAGAGGAGCTTATTGACCACAGACTGAATGTCCTGGGTGTTGCCGATATAGATGACCAGGCAGAGGGCTTGGTATATGCCAAAGAGAAAGGGATATTCACGACCCTGGACTACAGGGATCTCTATGGCATCAGGGGGGTGAATTTAATTATCGAGCTGACCGGAGATGATAAAGTACTTGAGGAGCTGAAGGCAAGCAAACCAGCAGAGGTGAGGTTGATAGATCATTTCGAGGCCATGTCGGTCTGGGATTTTCTTCAGATAGAAAGAGAGAGGGTCAGGATCAAGGGTGATCTAAAGGGACATATAAAGGAACCAGTGGGGATTGAGAAGGAGTTTGATCTGTTTTCCCATCAGCTTGCCAAGATTGTCGAAGAAAGGACAAGACATCTGCAGTCCGTGGAGAGGGAGCTTGTTGAGAGGGAGAGGACCCTCTCACAGATAATCCAGGGAAATNCCANNGGGCCTGTGAAAACCTCACTGGCTATAAGGCCGAGGAGATAGTTGGAACGAATAAGCAATGGCTGGCCTTCTATCCAGAGGAAAGGCCGGTCATGGCTGATATCATAGTAGATGGAATGAGAGAGGAGGAGATCAAGCGGTACTACGGCGATAAGTGGAGGAAGTCGGCTTTCATTGAAGGAGCCTATGAGGTAGAGGATTTTTTCCCGCATATAGGGGAAGAGGGTAAATAACTTTTCTTTACAGCCGCACCCATAAGAGGGGCTGACGGGGAGACCGTCGGCTCAATCGAGACCCTCTGGGATACAACCGAGCGCAAGGAGGCGCAGGAGGCATTACAGAGGGCGCACGATGAGCTCGAAGCAAGGGTGGAAGAGCGGACTGCTGAACTCACGAAGCTCAATGAGGAGCTCAGAAGGTCGGAGGAGAAATATAAGACCCTGTTTGATAGCGCTCCGAACCCTATCTTTATCATGGACGGGCAGACCTTTCGGATCATAGATGTCAATGCAACAGCCCTTGATTGTTATCGGAGATCAAGAGGAGAATTGCTAAAGATGACATTCTTGGATCTGCTCTCTGAAAGGGATAGAGAACTTGAGGAAGGTCTAAGGAGACTCACTGATCATCAATGTGGTTTTTATCCAAGGAGGAGACACATCAGAAAAGGCGGAGGGCCCTTTTATGTCAATATTGTGGCCTGTCACGCACGGCATATTGGCATGGACTGCCTGATAGCAACTACAACCGATATTAATGAGAGCGTGGAAAAAGAGGCGCAATTGATACAGGCTAGTAAAATGACAACTCTGGGCGAAATGTCAGCTGGTATCGCCCACGAGCTGAATCAGCCATTGAACACCATCAAGATGGGGAGCGAATATTTAAAAATGATGATTGAAAAAGGGAAGAAGATTCCCGAGCAGGACCTGTTTCAGGTAGTCAACAAGGTGAGTGTCCAGGTGGACAGGACTGCCGAGATCATTAACCGCCTGAGGGAGTTCAGCAGGAAGGCTGACTTTACCAAAGAGAAGATAGACGTCAACGCATCTATCAGAGGCGTTCTGGGTATTGTCGGTAGGCAGCTTAGCCTCCAGAATATACAGGCTGTTGCCCAAATAAGCCTTGCAAACACAATATATTTGAATTATTATCATGGCAACCCCAATATCTATGGAGCTTTGCCATGATGGGTTATCAATCTGGTTTTCAACCGAAACTCTTTTATCACCATGTGAGTCTCGAGAGAAGGGTTCCCCCCACCCATATCCTCCGCACGATTAACGAGAAGATCGACTTTGACTTCATCTACAAAGAGGTAAAAGACACCTATGGTGACAATGGCAATGTCTCGGTACCTCCCCCGGTGATCTTAAAGATGATGCTCCTTTTGATCCTTTATAATGTCCGATCTGAGCGGGAGCTGATGAGCGCCATCCCTCTGCGCTTAGACTGGCTGTGGTTCTTGGGTTACGATCTGGATGATGAAATACCCCACCATAGTGTGTTAAGTAAGGCCCGAGCCCGATGGGGAGTGAAGGCCTTTAAACGTTTCTTTAAGCGCATCGTCGTGCAGTGTGTGGAAGCGGGGCTTGTTGATGGCAGCAAGCTCTTTGTCGACACCAGCCTCATTGATGCAGATGCCTCTAATAACTCCGTGGTAGACACCCATAGTCTCACACGGTACCTTAATACGGGCTACAGGAGCCTTGAAGCACGGTTAGATGAGCTCGTAGCTGAGAGCACAACCCCGGCCAACAGCCGCTATCTCTCCACCACCGATCCCGATGCCTCGGTTACCAGACATAGCGGCGGGAAATCAAAGCTGCGCTACAAGACCCATAGAGCGGTAGATCCCACCCATGAGATCATCACCTCTACCACCATTACCCCTGGATCAATAGATGACGGTGAGATGCTCACGGAGATGATTGACACCCATAAGCGGAATACCCAAAAGGAACTTGACATCGTGGTCGCCGATAGCAAGTACGGCACCATTGATAACTATCTCATCTGCCACGATCAAGGGATCAAGGCCCACATCCCCTCCTTGGAGGAGACCCACCGGGGCTCAGGAAGGCAAAAGGGCATCTTCCCTAAAGAGGCCTTTACCTATCACCCGGACACTGATACCTTCAGCTGTCCGGCAGGCCACATATTGAAGAAGCGAAGCTACTATACAAAACGGAACCACTATGAATACAAGGCCTCTTCCGGGATTTGTGCGCGATGTGAGCTTAAGAAACAATGTAGCCGTGCGAAAGATGGTCGCAGCTTGAAGCGTCATGCCAGACAAGACGAGTTGGATATCATGGTAAAATATGCCACAAGCAGAGAAGCCAAGAGAGATATCGCAACACGCCAGCCCCTCTCAGAGCGATCCTTTGGACAATCCACAAGGTATGGGTATAAAAGAGCCCGGTGGCGGAGATTATGGAGGATGCAGATTCAAGATTTCCTCATTGCTGCCACACAAAACATCACGGTACTGATAACACACTCAAAAGAGAAAATATCAAAGAGCAATGCCCAAATAGGGCACATCATAAGGGATCGAAGAGCCGCATGGTACAGCTTTTCCTTCAGATCAATGCTTATGCGCTGTCTTAATTACCTTTCTATAGGTTTTGCTTGGAACCAATGAGCTTTTTTGGCGTAAAATTATTTTCTTGACCTGGACTTCGTTTCAAAAACGGCTTTGGGCAGCAGCCTGTTGAATCGTGAATTTACACTCCTATGTAAAATCACCATGTCCTCGTTCCATAAAAACCACCTCCTCAACAAAGTGAATCTACGCGAGGATGAGCTGCTAGATTGAGCACCTATAAGCTAGTTCGCCTACAGAGGGAGCCCGTTTTTTACTTCATCTCTTATGATTCCCAATTTGAGGCAGATAACAATTCCCCTGGATGCTCAGGAAAACAGATAATCGATCTCCAATTCTCTCATTGTCTTCAGGGTGGGGCCGCCGGTGGCTGGATCCAAGCCTACGATCTCGAAATACTGTCTTTCCAGGGCGTCCATATCCACGGACATGCCTTTGAGTGGCCCTTTGGTCTGCGGCGGGTGGCCGAGGGCGCGGGGGTGCAACCTGGAATCACCCGGTTTCAGGCCTTGTCAAGGGACGTGCCAAGTGCCAAGGGACGTTCGTGCAGAAATTGCTTAACCTTCTCTGAAGTAGCATATGAAAGGCTTTATTGGCGTTAAAAGGGGACCTAGGTTCTAAAGCGGCTTATGAAAATTAGGGTCAGACATTACCTATTTTGTATAACGCAGAGCTGGAGGTAACCG
>JABAOC010004154.1_pt1 | contig 21126 bp, 18 predicted proteins | sample 7062161 | NCBI WGS metagenome assembly JABAOC01 (sample SAMN14538625, study PRJNA623070) | marine sediment metagenome | biome: marine biome [ENVO:00000428]; feature: marine pelagic biome [ENVO:01000023]; material: deep marine sediment [ENVO:00002113] | place: India: Gulf of Khambhat ... | reverse complement strand
CAAATCCCAACATCAGGAACTCGAGGAGGAACTGGTTCAGGTGTTCCGCAAGGCACTGAGAAATGCAGGCTTCGTCGGCGGGCCCCAGGTAGAGGCGTTTGAGAACGAATTCGCCCATTTCTGCGGCGTTGAATATTGCGTGGGTGTGAACAGCGGCACCGATGCCCTTCGTTTCGCATTGATCGCGTCTGGTATCGGGCCGGGAGACGAGGTCATTACCGTGCCCAACACATTCGTTGCCACAGCAGAGGCGATATCCCAGACAGGCGCCACCCCTGCCTTTGTGGACATCGATGAGCCAACATATACCATAGCCCCCCAGAGATTAAGGGAATACCTGGAAAAACGGTTCGCAAGGGGCGGTTCACATACAAACCCGCGGCCGAGGGCTGTCCTTCCTGTCCACCTTTACGGCCAGCCCGCGGATATGGATTCAATCCAGGAGATTGCAAGCCGATACGGTTTGGTGGTGATTGAGGATGCGTGCCAAGCCCACGGGGCGGAGTATTTTTCCGTTAGGGAAAACCGCTGGAAAAAGGCAGGGTCCATGAGCCTGGCAGCGGCCTTCAGCTTCTACCCCAGCAAGAATCTCGGTGCCTGTGGTGAAGGCGGGGCCGTGACGACGAACAGCCAGCACGTCGCTCAGAAGGTTCGCATGCTTCGAGATCATGGTCAGACCGAGAAATACATCCATGAGATGGAAGGGTACAACGGCAGGCTCGATGCCATCCAGGCCGGCATTTTGAGGGTCAAGCTAAAGAACCTCTCGAATCGAAATGAAGCACGCCGGAAAAATGCACAGGTGTATAACGGACTGCTGGCCGCCTTAGATGGGGTAATCGTTCCAAAAGAAGCCGACTACGCCAAACACGTTTATCACATTTATGCCATCCGTGTTCAACATCGTGATTCACTGATACGTGCTTTGATGCGCAAAGAGATTCAATGCGGGATCCATTACCCTCTGCCCATTCATCTTCAGGAGGCGTACCAATTCCTAGGAAATAGAAAGGGGAGTTTTTCGATTGCCGAGAAGTGCGCGGAAGAGCTGGTTTCTCTCCCTATGTTCCCGGAGCTGAGCGAAGAACGCATAAGAGACGTCGTGGAAGAAATCAGGCACACGCTGCAGCCTATACAGTAAAGGGTGAGTAATGGTTCAAAAGATCGGAGCAGTGGTCACCGGGGGAGATTTTCAGGGCCTCGGAGTGTTGAGAACACTCGCCAGGAAAAACATCCCGATCATACTCTTGGATAGCGACCACAACATAGGAAGGTACTCAAGGTACAAGAAGACGTTCTTTAAGGCGCCACGGCCTTCAGACGAGGAAGATTATGTACACTTTCTCATCGAATTGGCCAAAAACGAGAGGATTAGCGGCTGGGTTATTTTCGCGAATAGCGATGAAGTTGTATATATTCTTTCCAAATACAAAGATAGATTGAAAGAGTTTTACAAAATCCCGATCCCCAATTGGGCGGTGACCCGAAAGATATATATCAAGAAGGAAACCTATCAGATTGCTGAAAAACATGAAATCCCCATACCCAAAACCTACTATCCCCGGGATCTCGAGGAACTACTGACATTGGACATACGGTTTCCCGCGGTGATCAAGCCCTCGATAAGGGATCACTTCTACAGTAGGATCAAAATCAAGGCCTTTCGCATCAACAACAGAGAGGAACTGGTAAGGACATATCGATGGGTATGTTCCGTCATAGATCCTTCAGAGGTCTTGGTCCAGGACTTTATTCCGGGTGGACCCAATTATCTGTATTCGTTCTGTCCTTTTTTCAAAGGAGGTAAGGTCGTTACCAGTATCATGGCTAGGAGGGCACGCCAGCATCCTATGGATTTCGGGCATGCCTCCACTTTTGCTGAACTCGTCCAGGTCCCCGAACTGCGAGAGATTGGGGAAAAATTCTTGAGCCTGATCGATTTCTACGGGATTGCTGAGGTCGAATTCATGAAGGACCCCAGGAATGGAGAATACAAATTGATCGAGGTGAACCCCAGGGTTTGGGGGTGGCACACCCTCGCCATTGCCGCTGGAATTGATCTTCCCTACTGTCTTTACCAGGATATGATCGGTGAGGAAATCCAGGTGGGAACTCCGATACATCACTGCAAGTGGATTCGTCTCATCACCGACACTCCAACGGTTTTCCTTGAAGTGGCCAAGGGGAGGATGAAGATAAGTGACTACTTGGCCTCAATGAAGGGGAGAAAGGAATTTGCCGTGTTTGATCCTGGTGACCCTATTCCGTTTTTCGTAGAGCTCCTCATGATTCCTTATCTCTGGGCAAAAAGAGGATTCTAGCCGTGGGCTGGCAAGTCTTGATCTCAAGTATGATTGTGAGTTTCGTCTGTCTTGTCCCTCTGGGGGTAAAATGGGAGATTGAAAAAAAAATTACGATAGCCGCCGCTTTCCTTATCTCCATTTTTACGGGTGCGATCGTCAATGGCCTCGCATCAGTGTGGAATCTGAGCTTCTCTCACATTCTGGCGTTGGAGTTTTTCATAGTTGCGACAACAGCTCTCTCTCTTCTCATCTGGAGATTTTATAGAGATCCCGAAAGGATTCCCCCCGAATTCGAGAATACGATACTATCGCCTGCTGACGGAAGAATTATATATGTCAAAAAGATAGAAAATGGAGAGGTCCCGGTTTCCGACAAAGGAGGAAGAGAATTTTCCTTGGATGATTTTGTCGGGGCCAATGTTTTTCCCTTCGGAGGTTATCTCGTCGGAATCTCGATGAACTTCCTTGATGTTCACGTGAACCGGGCTCCGATCGGCGGGAAAATTACCCTATTAAGACGCATCAAGGGTAATTTTCTCTCACTGAAAAGAAAAGACGCGATGATTGAAAACGAGAGGGTTTTGACCGTAGTAGATAATGGTCGTTTCAGGGTAGGAATCGTTCAGATCGCATCAAGGTTGGTTCGCAGGATTGTTTCTTACTTCCCAGAAGGGCATGAGGTTGGCAGAGGACAAAGGATAGGAGTAATTCGACTTGGATCTCAGGTCGATTTGATCATTCCTGATTTAACATCCTTTAGGATTGAGATCAAAGCTGGTGAAAAGGTGAAGGCAGGTGTATCTATTATAGCCTATTTCAATGAATAACCCGATGAAAGCATGAATTGATCACTGCCCATGTTGTTAATTCATAGAATGTATTATTTCATGAAACCCGTTTTTCCAAGATGGCTTCAACTCTTTTTCCGGAGAAAGATGCTTGATCGGAGGCGAGAATCTCTTGAAAATATCTGGCCGATAGACGCACAAGCGGGTAAGTTACCTGAGAACTGGACCAGGTGGCCCGGTCAAAAGCAATTCGCATTGGTGTTAACTCATGACGTGGAGACTCATAGAGGTCAAGGAAGGTGTTATGACTTAGCGAGCCTGGAGAAAGGGTTAGGCTTCAGGTCATCATTCTATTTAGTTCCAGAGCGGTATACCGTATCAACTGATCTGCGCCAATATCTCGCGGATAATGGATTTGAAATAGGGGTGCACGGTTTATTTCATGACGGAAGGCTTTTCGAATCAAGCCGCATATTTCAAAAAAGAGCCGCTCAAATTAACCATTATCTGAATGAATGGGAAAGTACCGGCTTCCGCTCTCCTGCGATGCATCATAATTTGGAATGGATTCATGACCTGAACATAGAATATGACGCCTCAACATTTGACACAGATCCGTTCGAGCCTCAACCTGACGGCGTTGCAACCATTTTCCCTTTTCTCGTGCGGGGGAATTCCGATCAGAGGGCGTATGTCGAACTTCCCTATACATTGCCCCAGGATTTCACATTATTTGTCCTCATGAAAGAAAAGGATATCGAAATATGGAAGAGGAAATTAGATTGGATTGTTACATGTGGAGGTATGGCCCTTTTGAATACTCATCCCGATTATATGAATTTCGACGGCAAGAAGGGGGGAATGGATGAGTATCCAGTAGGACATTATGTGGAATTCCTTGAGTACATAAAACGAAAGTACGAGGGGATTTACTGGCACATTCTACCTAGGGAGATCGCTCGCTTTTGGTCGAAAGCGGGTTTCTAATGGTAAGCGCTGTAATTCACTCTTGTAGATACAAGTGTATGGCCACGAGAGACAAGTTCCTCAAAGCCGCTTTGATGATTGGTGGGCAATAACCTGACAACTTTAGGTGGGCAAACGTGAAAATTAACATATTTGGGCTCGGGTATGTTGGGTGTGTAACTGCAGCCTGTCTGGCTACAAATGGACACGATGTCACCGGCATCGACGTTGATCGGTTGAAGGTAAGAATGATCGATAACGGAAAGAGCCCTATCATAGAACCTAAACTCCAGGCAATTATCCGGGAAGCCGTCTCTTCACGGAGACTCAAAGCTACGACTAACGACATCGGTCCGGCTGATATTTCCATGGTTTGCGTGGGTACTCCTAGCAAGGACAATGGGAGCCTGAGCCTTGACCATGTAGTTGGAGTATCTCAACAAATCGGCGATTATTTACGCGAAATGGATTCATACCATGTGGTCTCTATCCGCAGCACGGTTCTCCCAGGAGCATCCGAGGAACAGCTGATTCCTTTAATCGAGGAACGATCTGAGAAGAGAGCTGGATCTGATTTCGGTTTCTGTATGAATCCCGAATTCATGAGAGAGGGGACATCGGTTTATGATTTTTACCATCCACCTTTCACGCTCATCGGTGAAATTGATAAAAACAGCGGAGACGTAATATCAAGAATATACCGAGATGTCAACGCCACGATAATAAGGACGAACCTCAAAGTAGCGGAAATCGTCAAATATGCCTGCAATGCTTTTCATGCCTTAAAAGTGAGCTTTGCCAACGAACTGGGGAATATCTGCAAGAAACTAGGAATCGATAGCCATGAAGTAATGGATATCTTTTGCCAGGATACAAAACTCAACATCTCCCCGTATTACCTCCGACCCGGATTCGCTTTTGGCGGCTCGTGCTTGCCAAAAGATTTAAGAGCGCTCCTCTACAAAGTGAAGGAACTTGACCTCGAATCCCCCGTCCTCAGTTCGATTTTGGTAAGTAACAAGAGTCAAATCGAAATAGCCTACAATCTAATCAAAAAGACCAACCAGAAAAAAGTCGGGATACTGGGGCTCAGCTTTAAACCGGGAACTGACGATCTTAGGGAGAGTCCCATGGTTGAACTTTGCGAAAAACTTTTAGGGAAAGGTTACGAAATTAGCATTTACGACAAGGAGGTATCCCTGGCTAAGGTCTATGGATCGAATAAAAGATACATAGAGAAAGCAATTCCACATATCTCTTCTTTGTTAAAAGGATCGGTTAAAGACGTAATTCGGAATTCTCAAGTGATCGTCATCGGTAACAAGACGAAAGAGATGCGGGAGGCGGCTCTCAGAATAAGGAATAGTAAAGTCGTTTTAGATTTAGTAAGAGTTTTTTCAGATCCCTCAAATAGAAAAGAAAGGCCCTTAGGTTATGAAGGAATATGCTGGTAGGATTCTGATGCTTGTCGAAGACTACTTCCCGGCGGATGTTAGGGTAAACAATGAAGCCTTTACCTTAGTGAATGCTGGTTACAGGGTAGCCGTTATTGGGCTCTCCAAGACAGGAGAAAAGGCAAGGGAAGATGTAAATGGGGTTTCTGTTTTCAGGATTCCAACATTGACGTTATTTAAGAAGAGCGGGAAGTTTAATGTGCCTTTCATTTCCAAAGTATCTAGTGCCGTTAGATCGACAATTGGCTACCTATTCGAATACTTTTATATTACATCTGGATGTATGCTTCTCAGTTTCTATATTTTCCTAAAGGAAGGCTTTGATGTCATACACGCCCATAATCCCCCAGATACCCTTTTCGTTGTTGGGGCTTTCTACAGAATCTTTGGCAAGAAGTTCGTTTTTGATCATCACGACCTCTCCCCCGAGTTGTACTTGTCAAGATACGGAGTTTCAGACGGTCTTATTCATAGGGGACTGCTCAAAGTAGAGAAACTTTGTTTGCGGCTTGCCGATATGGTGATTGCGACGAATGAATCGTACAAGAAAATTGAAATAGAAAGGGGAGGTTTAAATCCCGAAAAGGTTTTTGTGGTGAGAAATGGCCCTGATTTGGATCGTTTGAAATTGACTCCACCGGATGAGGGGCTCAAAAAATTGGATAAGAAAATCCTCGGTTATGTTGGGGCAATCAACCCCCAAGATGGGCTTGACTATCTATTGAGAGCCATAAGATTCATGGTTTACGAGATGGGCAGGACCGATTTCTACTGTGTTGTCATAGGATCTGGGGACTCTCTTGCGGAACTCAAGGGATTTGCCCATGAGTTGCAGATTGAGGATTATGTGTGGTTTACCGGTTTTGTCCCCGAAGAGGATATGCTTCGTTATTTATCAACGGCTGATATATGCATAGACCCAGACCCCTCAAGCCCGCTCAACGATGTGTCTACTTGGATAAAAATCATGGAGTATATGGCCTTGGGAAAACCGATCGTCAGTTTCGATCTGGCAGAAACGCGCTATACGGCCCAAGATGCAGCAATCTATGTTACCCCCAACAATGAAGAAGAATTTGCAAGGGCGATCGTGAACCTGATGGACAATCCTGCCCAGAGGGCGAAAATGGGTGCTTTCGGGTATGAGAGAGTCCAGAATGAACTAGCCTGGCATCACGTCTCAAGAAACCTCATTTCGGCGTATGATACACTTTTTCACAGATCACCAGAAAATCGGACCAAGATTACGAACGCATCATAGCGAAAAACTGTCGGGAGCACATCACGTTGATTTCACCATTTGATGTTGGGAGTGGCGTAATGTCTGGGAATGCATATGTCCTTGTGACCCCAGCTCGGAATGAAGAGGCTTTTATTGAGAAGACGTTACAGGCGGTTATCTCTCAAACAGTTTTGCCGAAGAAGTGGATCATTGTGAGTGATGGTTCCACGGATCGAACTGATGAGATTGTAAGTCATTATGTGGCGAAATATGATTTCATTCAGCTTGTTCGTATTGCAGGACACAACCAAAGGACTTTTAGCTCGAAAGTAAACGCCTTCAACGTGGGATACCATCGGTTAAGAAATAGAACGTATGACTATATTGGGATTTTAGATGCTGACGTATCATTTGGTCCTTCTTATTACGAGATTGTACTGAAAAAATTTCTGGATAATAAGAAACTGGGGATTGCGGGTGGGCTACGTTATGACTTGTGCGACGGCAAATTCGAAAGGGTTTTGTGTGCCCGAAATAGTGTTGGGGGTCCGTTTCAGCTATTTCGGCGCAAATGTTACGAAGACATCGGTGGTTTTACTCCTCTAGCAATCGGGGGAGAGGATGCCGTTGCAGAGATCACGGCCCGGATGCATGGATGGCAGGTTCAATCGTTCCCAGAAATCAAGGTGTTCCACTATCGGCAAACTGGAACCGCGACTGGAAGTGTCCTGGTTACAAAATTTCGTGAGGGAATTAAGAATTATCTGCTTGGATACCATCCCTTGTTCCAGATGGCAAGAAGTATATATCGAGTGAAAGAAAAGCCGTACGGCTTGAGTGGTCTTCTCTTACTGAGCGGCTACGTCTGGGCAATGTCCCAAAGATATGAGACGGCGGTATCTGAAGACCTGGTAAGATATCTGAGAAGAGAGCAGGTTGCTGCGTTGATGTCACTCGTGTTCAAAGCTTAGTGACCTTCTATCAAATCAAGAGATTCCTAAGAGACATGAATATTATGAGAAATATCTCCCATTCCCCGCTCATTCTCAAATCTGGAATTGCGTCAGTGGACCAAGGGATGCTCTCAGCGGTGAATTTCCTCATTTCCATAATCCTCATCAAGACCGTCGCAAAGGTGGATTACGGTTATTATTCCATTGCATTCTCCATATTGCTTTTTCTCATTTCCGTCCAAAATGCGATCGTGAATACCCCGCTCGCTGTTCTCTTGGTCACAAAGAAAGCCGGCGAAAAGAAAGCCTATGCTGCTTCTTTGTGCTACGGTCAATTTTTGGCTTTACTGCCAGCGGTGTGCCTGGGGCTTGCAGCGATCATCCTATTACGCTCTTGGGGGTTGGATTCAACGCAGGCATCCGTTGCGGCTGCTCTTTGTATTGGTGGTGTCGGCTTATTGTTTCGAGAGTTCTTACGGGCCTATTATTTTGCAGAGGAAGTGCCGCTCCAAGTGTTGAAGATGGACGCGCTTTATGCGGCACTCTTTTTGTGCTTTATAGCCCTCAGCTATCTCTTACTCACCATAAGCGTTGCAGTCATTTTGATCCTAATGGGGATGAGCGGGCTGCTGAGCGCTCTCGTTTTCAGCCGTAACCGGGATTGGCAGTATAGGCAAGAGTCCATCAGAGGAGGGTACCGGGAAAACTGGAAGTTGGGCAAGTGGGCTTTGCTGGGTGTCTTTGTGACACATGTTCAAAACTACAGCTATCTGTATTTATTGGGCGCCTTACTGGGCAGTCTTGCAGTGGCCGACGTATCGGCCGCGCGGCTCTTGTTGATGCCACTGGTGTTTGTTCAGGAAGGCTGGGGCAAAATAGCGGTTCCCCACGGATCAAGGCTTAGGGAGCAGAATCAAATTGGTCGTTTCTTCAAAGAACAGATCCTAGTCAGCTTGGTATTTACGATTGGCACTGCTGCTTATGTCGCATTCTTACTTACATTTTCCGGGGTGCTGGAAAGGTTTCTATTCACCGAAAAATATGAGAATTCCCTCGATTATGTCCTGTTCTGGGGTGCAATTGTTGCCATAAGATTCATTACGCAGAATGCGAGCTATGGACTGCAGGTGACGAAGAATTTCCATACTATCTCAAAGACGAACTTCGTAACGATGCTCGTGACTGTGGGTTCTGCCTATTTCCTTATCGGTGCCCATGGAATTGGGGGAGGGCTTGCAGCTCTGATCGTCGGCGGAATCTTGCTGGCCGGTGCCCTATGGTTCTCCTTTGGCAAAATCGTGTTCTCGATGAGGGATGAGGTGATAGGAAAGGCGAAGAGAAATCTCGCGCCGATCCTTTCAAAAGGAGATCCTGTTACCCTGCTCGACGATTGAGCAGAGCAATCAACTCCTTCCATGCACACGGTCACTCTATAGACCGGAGTAATACTCTTCGAATTTGACTGTGGGGACATCTAATCAATTCCTCAGCCGGATTGATCAAGGAAAAAATGACACCGTTCTCTGCTCGGTGTGCATAGCGACTTACCGCCGCCCCCCTCTGCTGGAAAGACTCCTGAGAAGCCTGGAAAATCAGATACTTCCCGAGGGGGTGGAAATGGAGATCATAGTCGTGGATAACGATGCGGACAAAAGCGCTGAGCCCGTCGTGTCCAAATTTCAGCACATGAGCTGGAGTGGTCTCTCCTATTTCAATCAACCCCTGAAGAACATCAGTTTGACCCGAAACATGGCGGTGGAGAAGGCATCTGGTGAATATATCTTGTTTATTGATGATGACGAAGTCGCTTCTCCCCGATGGTTAACTTACCTCATGAAAACCCTGGACGCATTTGATGCCGATGGCGTGTTCGGGCCGGTGGTACCCGAACTGAACACCGAAACTCCACCATGGATGGGGGATCTGTTCTATAGGTATTCGTCAAGTACCGGAGCAAAGGCGGAATCTAAATGGACCGGCAACTGCATCCTGAAGGCGTCACTGCTCAAAAAAATGGGGGAGCCTTTCGATCCTCGATATGGTATTACCGGAGGGGAAGATACCCATTTGTTCGATCGGTTGGAGCAACAGGGGGCTCGCTTCGTCTTTTGCCAGGAGGCCTGGGTATCCGAATATTTGCCACCGAGCAAAACACGGCCTTCATCGTTGTTCTTGCGCGGATTGAAAGGCGGCAATCTCCACACCCGCAGGGTCATTGAATTCGCCGGGGCGAAGAAAATCTTGGTACGGATGTTCATGGTAGCCAAAGCCATTGCCTTTGGGACGACGAGTCTGGCCCTCATGATAGGTCAATTCCCAAATAGGGGACATCGAGCCCAGTGGCTCATAAAGCTCGGTTCAAACGTTGGCAGGCTTTTGGCGGCTTTCGGCTGGCATTACAAGGGTTATCGGTGAGGCGTGGTACGAACTCCGAAATCCATATCCCTGTATTTGGAGGTTCCATTATTTTCGTGTCGGCACTACTGCATTTCCGGCCGACCAATGAAGCACTGCGCTTTTCAACTTGTCCTAATCGTGTACATGCAACCTAGCCTTCTATCAATTCTCTTCATTCCGGGTGCCATTCAAGGGGAGTTTTCGGCTTGAGGAGATTCAGTGCACTTCATTTTCTTCTAGCTGGATGTCTCCTAGCGTCAACATGTGCTGGCTATTGAAGAACGGCCTTGGCTGTGAACTTGGAGCCATTGCGGCATTCATACATTGGAAGTTTCACTGTGAAGTTCCGTGGTTCATATCTAGACCAATACAGGCAAGGGAATCTTTTCGATAAAGGTGTAATTATCTGGGTTTATGATCCAAAATTCTTTGTCTAGGTAGTTAAAAAACGGAAGGAACGCCATGACCTTTAGAATCAAGCCACTAAAAACAGCCTTATTTTTCGGAATGATAGCCGTTCTGCTCGTTTTGGTGAGCTCCGTTGGATACTTGCTTAAATTCGTAGTGAAATACCCAAATATCCATAATTTTTCTCTATTCAACCTGGACTGGGAAGGTAACGTACCAACTTACTTCTCGTCTCTTATTCTCCTGCTTTCAAGTTTTCTGCTAGGCGTAATAGCACTTTACAAAAAAAAGGAAAAAGACTCATATGTTCTTCACTGGGCATTCTTGTCCGTCCTTTTCATGTATTTGTCACTCGATGAAGCAGTTGCAATTCATGAGATATTAAACAGACCGTTGCGAGAAATGTACGACTTAGGTGGTATTTTTTACCATGCCTCGGTCATCCCCTGGATGATATTAGCAATGATTTTTGTGGCTGGTTACTTTAGATTTTGGATTAGCCTCCGATCGAGATCAAAGTTTTTCTTTGGAGTCGCGGCTGCTTTTTATACTGGAGGAGCGATTGGATTGGAGCTTATCGGAGGGCGATATGCATATTTGTATGGGACGAATGACTTATCCTACGGCCTCTTAACAACTCTAGAGGAAGCACTTGAAATGTTGGGAATTGTTTTCTTCATCTACGCACTTTTGGATTATATGCGTTCTTGCTTCCAGGTAGTGCAATTTGACCTTGAATAGTTGAGTTACGAAAAGCTCAGTGCAATAATTGGCAGGCTTTTAGCNNGGTATCAGTGACACTGTGGTACGATTTCAAGAATCAACATCTACATATTACCGAGAAGACACAACGTCAGTAGACAGTTTTGCCCTGTTCGCCTCCAGACTGGCAAAGATATCATTTTTCATTTATCTCTTCTTTGTCTTTTTTGGCACCACCATGCCCTTTCAGGAGGAGGTCACTGATTTAGAAAGTACAACGACTTCAAATCCCGTCAACCAATTTCTGTTTTCATCTCTGTATACGCTTTCGTTCATCGGTCTTTTTCCGAAAAGACATCTCATCATCCGGTTTATCAGAACGGAAAAATTCTTATCCCTCTTTCTCCTATGGTCGTGTTTGAGCGTGTTTTGGTCCGACTTCCCCTTTGTATCATTCAAGCGATGGATTCAAATATTTGGGGCCTCCGTCATTTTTCTATCGGCGCTCCTGAACTTCCGCTCGGACGATGAACCACTTAGGTATTTCAAAGTTATTTTAATGGCCTACATCCCTCTCACTTTTCTTGCAATTCTGCTTATTCCAGGGGCCATTCAGTGGGAGTTTCCCGCTTTGCGAGGTCTGGCGCCTCACAAAAATATGCTTGGGCAAATCAGCTTAGTCAGCCTCATTGTGTGGTACTTTGCTGCAAGGGCTCCCGGCCTCAGAAAAAAGATGGTTGCCTTTTTGTTTTTGGGCCTTTCGTTCGTCCTCTTGATCGGTTCTAAGAGCACTACATCGATTCTCATAGCTGGCGGCCTCTTGTTACTGGGGGGGCTTTGGTACACGGGGGAAATATTCCTTCGCCCGACCATTGGAAGGATTCTATCCTCCGCAGTGATCCTCTTATTTCTGGTAATCCTACTCTTAATCGCATATCTCGGGTCGGATATCGTGACCTCCCTATTCCATTTCTTTGGAAAGGACATGACGCTCACAGGAAGGATCGACTTATGGGCTGCGGTATTTGAGGAAACCAAGAAGCATCTGCTTTTCGGATGCGGCTTCGGTGGGTTTTGGATTGCGGATAGTCCAGCGATGAATAGAATTCTTGAAGAATTTGTTTGGCTTCCAAATCAGTCGCACCTGGGATACTTGGACATTCTGAATGAAACCGGGGTTATTGGGATCACCCTTCTCGTAATTATGGTGGTCTCTTATTTTAAGAATCTTTTGAATCAGGAGCAAACACATTTTTGGAAATGGTTCGTTATTGCGGCCCTGATTGCCAATATCTCGGAATCGACGCTATTTAGACCAAATGAGTTAACAGGAGAATTGTTTATCCTTTCCTATCTCGCACTTTACATCACAAAGGGGGATTTTCTTAAAGTCCCCTGATCCTTTCGAAGACCGGTTCTGTCATTGCAAGCTTCGACGGCCAACTTCTTACAGCTCACAGGTCATCGGAGGAGCTCTCACGTAAAGGCTTCCTATTACGAGTTCATGTTGAGGCATTCCATAAAAACCTTTCTGGCGATCGTTCTCTACTACTCAGGGTTCATTGGAATTATCAGGGTTTTGGGGCGTCATTATGCAAAGATACTCGTTTACCACAGCATTAGCGACAGAGAGAGTATCTTTGTAAGAGGGACCGGCATGTGGGTTTCGCCCGTCATTTTCCACAAACATCTCAATTACATAAGAAGGAATTATCAGCTCATATCCTTGCGGACACTTGTTGATTCATTAAAGGAGGGGTGGATTCCCCCACGGTCAGTGGTCCTGACCTTTGACGACGGGTTTGCGGATAATTTCCATTTCGTCTATCCGTATCTCAAACGTAACAATATCGAGGCTACCATTTTTCTCACTACTGATTGCATTGACAACAAGAAGGCCACATGGATCCAGGAATTGAACTATCTGATAAATAATGTTGATGTTCAAGGAGTAATAAGGGGTATAAATGCGCTTGCGCAAGAACTTGGGACCAATGGATTAATCATAGAGACGAATTCTGAGACCAATATTCGAAAACAAGTTGAGGAGTATTTAGGCTACTGCGTGAGCAAGAAATTACGGGATACAATGCTCACCAGGTTATATGGGGAATTTAATATCAGGAAAAAGAAAGTTTTCTCAGAAAACCAACTCTTCCTTACTAAGGATCAGATGTTCCAAATGTGTGGAAATGGTATATATTTTGGGAGCCATGGTTCTTCTCATACACCGTTTTCTGCCATGACTTTGCCCGAGCAGCGGGAGGAAATTCTCAATTCGAGGAGGGTAATTGAGAAGGATTTTGCCCAAGATTTTCTGCCTTTCTCGTACCCCTTTGGTAAGGCCAAAGACTATAGCCCAGATACAAGAGCGATCATAGAAAATACAGGGCACGATTGTATCGTGACTGCCATGCCAACATTGAACCATGGGGACACCTCTCCATACGAATTGGGGCGAATAGACGTCCGTAACGTTCCAGTTCATACCTTGGCTTTCGAACTGGAAAAAGGCGTCCTAAAAAATCTAATCGTGAAGGGAAAATCCCGGCTTAGGGAGGTTATCAATGGATAAGAATAACGGAAGGCCGATACTTGTTACGGGTGCCCACCGATCGGGAACAACCTGGGTGGGTAAGGTTCTCTCTACGAGTCCGTCTGTGGGATATATAGACGAACCGTTCAGTCCCGTTGTGAGACATTATAGTCCGGGCACGTGCAATGCAGAGTTTGTTTACTGGTGGACGTACGTTACCGAAGAGAATGAGTCGCCCTACTATGATCATATCGCAGCCATGCTGGGGTTCCGTTATCAATTGCGAGCTCAGCTCAAGAGGATCATCAAGAACAGATGTGGTGTTCGTACATTCCTCAAGGGATACGGTGGATTTCTCATGAATCGCTATATTCATCACGCGAGACCGCTGCTGAAGGATCCCATAGCCCTATTTTCCACAGAGTGGCTGGCGCGAAGGTTTAACATGGATGTGGTGATACTTATTCGACATCCTGCTGCATTTGTGAGCTCCATTAAACGGATGAATTGGCCTCACGATTTCCGAAATTTCCTGGACCAAACTCTGCTCATGAGAGATCATTTGGCTCCTCTGGAAGAGGAAATCAGGGAGTACATCAACGGGGACCATGACGTCATTGACGATGCAATTTTACTGTGGAGGATGTTCTACTACGTCGTGAATAAATTTCGGGACAAGCATAAGGAATTTATTTTCTTAAGGCACGAAGATATTTCAAGAAGACCAGTTCAAGAATTCAGAAAGTTATTCGATGGTCTAAACATAGAATTAACCGATACAATTATGAACTTTATTAAAGGATATTCTGAGGCCTCCAATCCCTCCGAAGCTCCAGAAGGTGTCGCCCACCAGCTGAAAAGAAACAGCCTCGCAAATATCAAGAATTGGAAGAATAGGCTCTCGGAATTAGAGATAGAGAGGATAAGGGAGGGAGTCGAAGACATATCCTCTTTGTTCTATGAAGACGAAGACTGGGAGTAGACGCCGAATTGAAGTCCATTGAAGGAAGGAAACATCGATGACGAATAACGAAAGGATAACAAACGTAATCTTCAGCGCAGTCGAAGAAGTGAATGATCAACTGCCAAGAAAACAACGAGTGGAGAAATCTATTGATACGATCGTCTTCGGCAAATCAGGGAAACTGGATTCGTTGGCACTGGTGAGTCTCATCGTCGCCGTTGAGGAGAAAATACAAGAGGAATTTGGTGTCACAGTGACTTTGGCTGACGAGCGGGCAATGTCACAAACCAATAGCCCTTTTAAGAGTCTGGGGACCCTTGCGGATTACGTTGCACTACTCTTGGAGGAACAGACCAATTCACAAGGTTGAGAACAAGGTCATTCTCATCACCGGAACGAGAAAAGGTATTGGGAAATACCTTGTCGAGTATTATACCCGAAAAGGATTAGAGGTAATAGGGTGTAGTCGGAACCAGGTTGACTATCAATTCGAGAACTATCAGCATTTCTGTCTTGATGTTTGCGACGAAGTCAAGGTAAGAGGTTTGTTTACGGAAATCCGGAAAAGGTACAAAGGTGTTGATGTTCTGATAAATAATGCCGGGTCAGCGTCCATGAATCATATTCTGTTGACTCCCCTTAAGACTGTCCAGGACATTCTCAATACCAATTTTGTCGGTACATTCCTCTTCTCCCGTGAAGCCGCCAAATTGATGAAGAAGAGGGGCTACGGCAGAATTGTAAATTTTGCGACAGTAGCGTCAGTTCTGAAACTAGAGGGAGAATCGGTTTATGCGTCTTCGAAGGCTGCAGTTATCAATTTCACCCAGATTCTTGCAAGGGAGCTCGCCGAATTTGGTGTGACCGTGAACGCCATCGGTCCCACTCCGATTAAAACCGATTTGATACGCCCGGTTCCCCAGGAAAAAATTGACAGCCTCGTTCGCCGACAGGCCATTCGTCGTTTGGGCACCTTTAGGGATGTGAGTAACGTTATCGATTTCCTCATTCGACCTGAATCCGATTTCATCACGGGACAGGTGATCTATTTGGGAGGTGTGAGCTAGAAAAATCTGGGTCAATCCACTGGAGGACGAGCATGTTCATAGATTTTATGATTGATATATTTCGTGAAAACAGAGAGAAGGATGCTATTGTTTGGAATAACGATGTCTTTAGCTATCAATGGCTTTTGGACCGCGTCCGCTACTGGAGAGAAATGGTTCAATCCGAAGATGTGAAAGGCGGTGCAGTTACGGTCCTAGAAGCTGACTTTTCCCCTGATTCCGTAGCCCTTTTTTTGGCTTTAGTTGAAAGTGGCTGTGTACTTGTCCCACTGACGAATGCTGTCGGGGCGAAAAGACCCAAATTTATCGAAATTGCCCAAGGCGAGGTTTCCTTCACCATAGATGGCACTGATAATGTCAGAATTGCGAGACTACCGAATTCCGCAAATCACGAATTCTATGATGCATTGCGGCGGTTTGGCCACCCGGGATTAGTTCTCTTTTCCTCCGGGTCAACGGGAAAGAGTAAAGCAGCCGTTCACGACATGGTGCCCATATTGGAGAAATTCAGGGTGCCGAGACGCAGTTTTAGAGCAATCACATTTTTGCTCTATGATCATATCGGCGGTCTGAACACATTGCTTTATACGCTATCTAACGGAGGTTGTATTGTCACCGTCAGAGACAGAACTCCCGACACAGTTCTGAGCGCGATCGAAAAATACAACGTTGAATTGCTTCCCACCTCTCCTACGTTCATCAATTTGGTGTTATTGAGTGAAGCCTACAGACGATATAACCTCACATCTCTCAAAACCGTAACCTACGGAACTGAGCCCATGCCCGAGAGTACCCTACGGCGATTTCACGATTTATTCCCGGACATCGGGTTACAACAAACGTACGGCCTTTCGGAAGTGGGTATCCTTCGATCAAAGTCGAAGAGCTCAGATTCGCTCTGGGTGAAAGTTGGAGGAGAGGGGTTTGAAACTCGTGTTGTTGACGGGATCCTACAAATAAAGGCCCAATCAGCGATGTTAGGCTACCTCAATGCTCCGAGCCCTTTTACGGAAGATGGTTGGTTCAACACCGGGGATTCCGTAGAGGTAGATGGTGAGTATATTAGGATTTTGGGGCGTACGTCTGAAATCATTAATGTGGGGGGGGAAAAGGTTTATCCCGCGGAGATAGAAGGGGTGATCCAAAGTGTCGAAAATGTGGGAGAGGTGACCGTGTATGGTGAAAAAAATCCGATCGTGGGAAACATTGTGTGTGCCAAAGTCAGGTTATTAGATGATGAGGATCCGAAGGAATTTACCCAACGGTTGAAAAAATACTGCAGGGAGAGGCTGAATAGTTACAAGGTACCCATCAAAGTCACCGTTGTGAACGAAAAGCAACACAGTGATCGTTTCAAGAAAATCAGACCCCTTTCGTATGGCTAAAGAGCAGATAAGAATTGAACAGATAGGGACGAAGGATCTGTACAAATTTGCTTTGCGAGTAGGTGAGGCAACGGAAGAGAATGGTATGTTACCCATAGGAAAGCCTCGCGCCCTGGCCTATTCCACTAATCCTTGTGCAGATGAAAACGATATAGGTCTCCTGGTGGCCTACCTGGGGGGGAAGTGTATCGGGTATCTGGGAATAATGCCGGGATTGCTCAGAAGAGGAGACCAGTTCTCAAAGATTTACTGGCTATCTACGTGGTTTGTCCCGCCTGAATTTAGAAAAACGTCCGTTGGTCTGCACCTTCTATTGAATGCATTATCGCTGAAGTATGATCTTGTTGTGTGCGGAATGAGCGATGAGGCAGAAGGGGTTTACAGGGGTCTCCGTTTTCGTGAACTTGGACAGCTGAAGTACTGCATCATTAACTTTGAGATCTTGAACCTTCTGGGTCTGGGACTTCGGGTTTTACGGAAGATCCTCAGAAGGTTAGGAGTGCAATTTGAAATCCCCGGTTGGATCGTCAGATTGTCGGCTTACATGTATACACCGATTAGAAATGTTTTGTACAGCATAGTATCCAACGACCCAGAAAGTCGCATGAACAGAATAAGGTGTGAGGAGGTCAGCGAGATTGATGCGGTCACGAAGAAAGCACATTATGATGCTGCTTCCGTGGAGTTCCACCGTGGCACAGAGATCCTTAATTGGATGTTGAACTATCGGTGGACAAAAGAACGGGATAAATCAGAGAAGGCAGATCAGAACTACTATTTCTCCGAGGTTCGTGACATTTTCAAGTATATTGCCGTAAAGGTTTATTCGACTGAAAGGATGGATTACAGAGGCTATTTGGTCTTCTCTTTTTCTGCTAAAGATTTCTACTCGGTCCTTAAGGTATTGGATTTTCATTTTTCGAATTATGATGATCAAAAATACGTGGCCCTACTCGCGCTGAAATATGCAAGGATTCATCAAGCTGGGCATGTCGAACTTCCAGAGAGTGTGGTGACGTATCTGGAGGATAGCCCAATATTGAAGCTCTTGGCTGAAGGAAAAAAGCGAATTTATTTTTTTCACCCCAAAGACAGTAACAGTCCCTTAGCGACTTTTTCAGCCGATGTTGAACTAAACTATTGTGATGGTGATACGCCGTTTACTTAGCCGGGCTATCTAATACTGCGGGAGCGTTTCGGAAACGACACCATTAATGGGTATCAAATAGGGGAAGATGTTAAGGCCGATGGTGAGCAAAAGGAATGGCATAATTTCCCTCATGGTAGGTCTTTCCGTTATAGCAAGCTGCGTTCTTGTTTGGAAATGGTTAAGTGTGCCCCGTCAATCCTCAGTACGTTTGATGTATGAATTAAGGCTCAAAGAATTAGGCAGAGCGATAGAACGGTATCAAAGTTCTCATGGCAGGATTCCGGAGGATCTCGAAGAACTCAAATCGGCTGGCTGGATTTCCGATTTAACGCGTCTTGAGGAATTTGAATATATAAGGGGAGCTAGAGGTATTCTTGCTTTTCGGCGAGAGCCCTTTCGGCGGGTNNCTTTCGGCGGGTAAGGAAAGGGGAGCCATGGGGGGGTGCCGGTGAGGTCGCTAAAGACGAAATCCCAGCGGCTAGACTGGTTTTGTTCGCTGATGGGTATATTAAATTCGTCGATGAATCGGATTTTCAGAAGAATTATGAATGGTTGCTGGGTCGCATTTCGCGGTCCAAGAACGGGGAAATATCCGGCGAGTGTCGACCAGGCACTGATTTAGGTTTAAGACTCGAAGAGCTGATCCCGGGAATGAACTGGAGTCAATGGTATCGTCAGGTATCGGGTTACACGCCGGACCCCGATTTCTTTGGTGGTTACGTAACACTCGCTGTTCGAAACGATTTATACATTGGCTTGGGGACGGGGCTTCCAAGCTTGGGCGACGGAGCACTGGTTGTACGATTTGACGGAGAAAATATACAGTCCATTGGCTCGTTAGCCGAGGAGGGCATCCATGAAATGATATGGGATGACTACACCGGCACACTTCACATCGCGGGGACCGACCCGTCTTGGCCGGATGACTGGAGTGCCGGTAACCACTACACCTATACCCCATACTTGAATAAGACTATTGTGAAACATCGGGATCCTGAACGCGGGTTGTCCAATGTCATTCACACATGGGGCCTGTGGTTGTCAGAGGACCATATGCTGTATGCCGCTGTGAATGCACATGATGGGAGCTTCACCCGTGATAGAAATCTGTTGCGAAGGCTTTTCAATCGAATCAATTCGATGGTCGACCGCCGGTACTACTCCACTGGTTATGGCGTGACACGCATGGGACAAATATTCGGAAGCAAAGACGGTGGTAAAAGCTGGCGTCACGTGAGTGACGTCGGCTATTTCAGGGCCTATGATGTTGTCGCGTTCAACGATAATCTCTATGCATTATATACGGATACGCCAGAATCTCCCTGTAGGATTGCAGTGAGTGAGGGTGACGCTACAAAATGGCGGGATGTTGGCCAGCTCCAAGTTCAGCCCGTCCACCTGGTTTCCTTTCAAAACCAACTTATAGCCGTGAGTTTCGATGGGAAAAGGATCTATGCGGTGAATTCAGATGCGCTCGGCGAATATGATTTGCCGAAAGGGTTCAGAGTCGAACCCCACTTTAATGTGCTGGCCGTGGGAAATGATTATCTTTACGCCGCATGCAAAGCAGATAATGGCACTTACTCCATTCTTCGAACCCGAAATTTGCGTGTTTGGGAGGAGGCCGTTTGCACGGATAAGGCACTGGTATCCCTTTCTTTCTGGGAAATTCAAAACTGGTTGGTAACTGGTAGTGCCGGTATCGACGCAACGTTGTGGAAAATCGATCTAAATCAGTCCGAACGTATCAGAATGGAATCTTCATCTCCGGATTGAAAACAAGGAGGGAGTTTTTTCTATCCGGACGGTGACTAATGATACGTACGTTTTGGGGGGGGTGAGGTGCCTCACTCAATATTCCCGACCAACGCAAAATATCGGCCCATCCGAGAAACGGGCGTGCCCACGTTGGATTCGCATAATGCTTCTCATAAACTTCCCGGGCAATTCCGAAAACCCCAGCGTTGAAGTTGGAAAGGTCAATCCAGTCATAGCCAGCTTCAAAGCCTACTGATCCATACGAAGCGATAGAACCCGATCCATCGACATGTTGTGCAAGGTCACCATTTCCCTTGTATATGTTTTTTGTAAATGTGTTAGTCAATCGTTGCATATCTTGAATGCCGAGTAGGTCAAATTGATACGCCGTATTGAAAAAGATCAGATCAATGTGGGAGTGGTTGAAATCTTCGTCTCCGGGTTGTCGAAGGTCATAGTCCCAATCATATGCGTCATTGGGCGCCAACCTGACATGCATTTTCCAGTAATTTAAGACCGCTTCAGCTTTTTGTCGGTATTCTGTAACCCCGCCCCTGACCTTATTGAGCAGTAAGAGAGTGGTGGCCATGATAGCGCTTTGGTTGAAAGGAACAGCCCCTGAGTAGAGTCCAGATCCATCAGGTTTGGGCCAGTAATATGACCCAGGTACTTCAGGAAAACGGTCATACACGAACTGAGTGTTATGGATGTTGGCTGTTTCTTCGACTTTCTCGAGGTATGTTTTGGCCTTCGTCTGGTATTTGGAAAACCGTGAATCACTGTAAACTAGGTCGACAAATCGCATGATTGCCTGTGTAATCATTCCATCGGTAACAACTTCAATGCGATCCCCCTCCCAATATCTTCGCCAACCAGGTGCGGCTTCATCCCGGTGATTTAGATAGTAGAGTGGCGCACTAACATACGGATGTGCTCGTATGTCAAGTTCTCCCCGAGCCTGCCGAACATCATCCCGATGGTAGAGCATGTGGTCAATAAGGGTTACGGCTCTGTCTAAGTAGCCCGTGTCACCGTAGGTCTGGGCCATTGATACATAAGCACGTACCCAATAA
>JABAOC010020256.1_pt1 | contig 21130 bp, 16 predicted proteins | sample 7062161 | NCBI WGS metagenome assembly JABAOC01 (sample SAMN14538625, study PRJNA623070) | marine sediment metagenome | biome: marine biome [ENVO:00000428]; feature: marine pelagic biome [ENVO:01000023]; material: deep marine sediment [ENVO:00002113] | place: India: Gulf of Khambhat ... | reverse complement strand
GTTCAGAGCCTGCCCTGAGCGTAGCCGAAGGGATGACAAGCACCGCGCAAGGACTTTTCGTGGTCGGTATAAGACGCTGGCAGTTAGTGGCATACGCCGTTGCATACCAACCGCGGCGTCCATCCACCTTGGAGCCTTTAACAGAATGAGTATTACCCGCCATACATTCGCCGCCTCCGAGAAAACAAGCTCGACCGGCACGACTCTGTCATTCCTGCACAGGCAGGAATCCAGACATCGTATGCCTGGGGATTGTGCCCGAGCATAAGCACGCTGGTATTCCGCGGGTCGGCTGGACCCCTGCCGGCGCGGCGCGCCCTCCGGCCGCAACCAAGAATGCTTGCTAAAAAAACAGAATGTTGCGCCCCGGCAGCGCAGGGGTGACAAGCCGGTATTGGACGCGGCAACTGCGGCAGTCTCCGGGCACGCCCTCGCTCTGTTAGAGGCTCTTGGGGACCGACCGATTTCCAGATAGATGGCCGTCCCGTATCGCCGGTCACGGCTTGCGCAGGAACAGCCACACCCAGCCGTGCGTCTCGTACTCGCGGGGAAGTTGCGAGCGCAAGGCTTGCGAGCGCTGCGAGAGTTCCTGCCATTCCGCCGTGAGCTTCTCACGTTCCTCATTGTCGCGGACGCGCGGGGGTATGTACAGCTTCTTGAAAAGCTCGCCGGAACGCTCCTGGATCGGCTCAAGCTCCTTGCGGATCTGGTCGTATCTGGCCTGTTCCTCGGGCGTCGGCTCGGGACGGTCGGGCTTCTGGTGAGCGAAGTCGCCGACGAGCAGGTCGAGCCGACCATCGCCGTTCCAATCGGCGACGCAGATCTTCGAACGGATTCCCCGATGCGCCTCTTGGGGCGCCTGCGGTGGATGCAGGCTCCTGCCGGAGGGCACGAGCGGCACAGCGGAGGCCAGTTCCGGCGACTTGGCTGAGCCTGTGTTGCGGAACAATGACACACTGCCGTCGTCGGCGCCCACGAGCAGGTCGAGATCGCCGTCGCCATCCCAGTCCGCGGCACACGGTCCCGCTCGACTTGCCACTCGCAGCGGCTGGCCACCGGCCTGGAGCTTCCTCTCCTTGCCGAAGGCATGGGATTTGGCTGTCCCCTCGTTGGGGATGAGGTATACGTTCCCGCCGATGTCACCGACGATCAGGTCGTAGTCGCCGTCGCCGTCCCAATCGGCCGGATGGACGGTGGACGCGGTGCCCGTGGTCGCAAGCGGCTTTTCCGGCGTGCTCTCGTATCGTTTGCCGCGATAGGTAACGAAGGTTACCCCATCCACCGTCTCCCACTCTGCGCTGCCCCTGATGAGAATGCCTTCCTCCCCGGGGCGCTCTTCGATCCCGCCACCGATGTTGATGATCTCGCCGTCTTTATACTTGAGCATCTCCGGGGCCGCGAACGAATGGTCGGCCGTGCCTCGGAACAGGAATAACTCGCCGGGCCAGGAGCCGGAGAGCAGGTCGGCACAGCCGTCGCCGTCAAGGTCCACGACACGTGGACCGAATCCGACGCATCAGCCACTCGGGACACGACCGTCCTTATTGCCGTCCTTGAATTTCACGCCGGCCGCCAGTTTGGGCTGAGAATTCGTGCCCTCGTTGCGGCAGATCCAGAGCAGTCCGTCCCCGAATTGGCCGACCAGCAGGTCCTGGACCCCGTCGCCGTCAAAATCGACGACAAACGGCGCCGCGTGGCCTATCTCCGTGTCGATCGGCTTACCGTCGGCCTCCAGCCGGACCGGCGGCGCCAGCTCCGCTGCCGGGGCCGGACTGTCCGACACGTTCAGCCCCGCCAGGATGATCACCCAGGCTCGCACCATGATGACACCTCCGCATTCCCCAAAATGATAGATGGTGACATTCCACTTTTTCTCACCGGCGCTGCTCTTGACATGCTTTCGATCCCACTGCCGAAATACCCCAGGTTCAAGCAGGAAAACCGGAATCCGCCCCTTTTCATTGTTGCCCTGTTAAAGTGTGAAATTTCCGTGTCTTCCTGCTGTACGGGCCGGAAATCCTGAGGAAAACCTGCAACGCATCGTCGGAAATGCCGTCTCCATGTGCAGGATGAAGCCCATCCAGGACCAATCAGGTCCGGAAGGACAAAAGCGACTGACCACTTCAGGGAAAGCGAAGGCGATGAGGTCCCCGGTCCCAGGGGTTGCCGTGCCGAGGCATGGGGCCGGCGTGTCCCGCCGGGTCGGTAGAGCGATCACCTGGCAGGCGGAACGAGCATGAGAGTGCTGATAGGTCCGACGATTCTGGCCGGGTCGGCCACGGCCTCCGCCGCGACATTGACGGGTAATGAATTGGTGCTTCTACGAACGATGCTCCGGCAGGAAATGTCGGTAGAGGTCCAGACTGCGGTTGACTCCGGCGACGCGACCGCCAGGAATCGCGTCGCGCCGCTGGAGACCGTTTTGTTGGCTATCCCCCGCGTGCACGACCTCTACACCGTTATGACGGACAAGACCCGCGATGCCTTTGCCCAGTCCAACGCGGCCCGGGCCCTGGCCTATTTCGGCGACACTCGCTGCACGGCGTTTCTGTCGGACGTGCTGCAGGCACAGTCGCGCGCCCTCACCATGGGATCGGAGCGGAGCCAGGCAGGGCCGTGTCTGCTGTACCTCGGATACGATGGTTTCCCCGAAGGCTTCGCCTTCAGCAAACTGAAGCCCCCGGTGTACCCCGAGCTGGATGCTTTCCTCGATGAGCCCATCGAGCCGGTCTCGCACTCGTCGCCGTATCCCAGCGAGCAACTCGAGACGGCCATCGCTCTTTATCTCGCCAGCGGTCATCCTGTGAAGGTGCGCGGACCTCTGTCCATCCTGACCGTGGAGCAGGAGGCCCTGGCGGCCATGCTGCGCGAGGTGGCGGAACACGACCGCGCCGGGATCATGAGGGTTCCGTTCGGGAACCAGGTGTATGAGTGGGAGGAGTTCAAGGACCAGATTCTCGCGGGCGACCTGCTCTACCACTGCCGTTCCGACGACGCCGGTTGGGAGGCGCAGGAAGGCAGCGAGGGATACGCGCTGATTCAGGAAGGTCAGGTCATTGGCGTGATCCTCACGGCGAGTAATCGGTCACAGGGTACGGGGCTGCTGGCATTCGATGATTTCAACGGCCCGCTCGGCTTCGGCTGGCAGGCCCTGAATTCCGGTCCCTCGCACTGGTCGCTGTTCAAGGTCCCGGGCACCCTGACGATCACCACGCAGGACGGCACGTTCACCCGGGACCGCCAGGACTATCGGAACGTCTTCCTCATGGACCGTCCGGCGGCCCCGGGAGAGGACTTCCAGGTGACCACCTGCCTCGTGTCGTTCCAGCCTTTCGCTTCCTGGAACCAGGCGGGCCTGCTGCTCTGGAACGGTCCGGATCATTGTCTGAAGTTCGATTATGAATGCGGCGGGGGCTTCTATGGACCGGGGGTGTTGTATCGACGTTTGGCCGCCGCCATCGAGATCGGAGATGTCCCCTCGTTCAACTGGTACGTCACCGAGCAAGACCCCGAGAAGATGTGGCTGCGGATCGTCAAACGCGGGGAATTCTGCGAGTTGTACACCAGCATCGACGGGGAGTTCTTTGCGCCGGCGGTCCCGGAAGTCGGGCCCGCCGACCATCGGTTCTTCTGGGGCGACGCCGAGGTCAAATATGTCGACCTGTTCGCCGACAACGGCTCCGCCATCGGCACCCCGTCGGTCGATGCGTCCTTCGATTTCTTCGAGGTCACAGCCCTCCCGGGTGCAGATCAGTGACCTCCAGCCGGACGGGCGGGCTCCAACGGTTGCCCCGGGCACGGAGTTGACGACAGGTCCCGAGTGCCCTGCCTGCGCCGGCGCAGGCGGGCGGGATCGTCTGGTCATACACTCCACAGCGAAATGTGCCCCGGCACAATCTCACGGACGTCACAACGGTTCGCGAGCGGTCACTTCATTGAACTCATACCTCGCTATCTGGATCTGCACGCCCGTTATCGCAGGAAATTCTCCAGCCAAAGCCAGTTTTTCCGGACCCACCGGGACAACGGCAATGAACGGCAGGTCGCAGCGACGGATCAGGGCGGAGAGCGTGAGACCACAGTTCCGAGAATGCAGAGCAACCCAAGGCGAAGCTCGAACATTCGAGCCGGCTGCTCTGCGGCGGATAGACGGTGCCTCGCCCAGTGTCCCCGTCGACGCGGAGATTCGTCCATTCTGCGGGTGTGAATCTGGTGGATCGGCTCCTGCCGATGTGTTTTGGAATTCTTTGGATTTTGTGGAATAAATAGTGGTTGACAGGCCGACCGAGGGCGATTAAGGTAAGACCGCGGCCGGAAGGCTGAGGAACATGAGTCCAAGGAAGGAGTATTGTCATGAGAACGCGAATCGCACTTGTCACACTGTTGGTCGCAAGCATTCTGCTGGGCCTGGGCTGCACGACGACCCAGATCAACCCCGGAACCGAGACGAGCGCTACCTATCGGCTCGGCGCCCTGCGCGCGAACCTCGCTGCCGACATGGACGCGTCCTACCAGGCGGCGGAAGCGGCGGCCCAGGAACTCGGGTTGAGCGTGGTCCAGAGACTCGAGGACAAGCTCGAATCGCAACTCGTCGCGCGCGACGCCCAGGACCGGAAGATCAAGATTTCGCTTCTGGCCGTCACGGCGGACACGACGGAGGTGGCCATCCAAGTGGGCTCGTCGGAGAAGGCGGCGCGAATCTACCAGACCATTCTCAACAAGCTGCCCAAAAAGTGATAGTCCGGGATACCCGGCAACGGGAATCCCAAGGCCGCCATCGTGCTATGGTTCCGCTCCGGTGGTGACTTCGGGGCCGTCGAGAATAGCGGCGTAGATGTCCCAATTGCCGTCGCGGTCGTCCTGCCAGACGATGATGGCGCGCTCGTGCTCGGCATCGAAATACACGGCGGGATTGACTTGGTCGGACATCTTCATATTGGTCACGACAATCTCCTGCCGGGTGATCAGGTTATAAGCGCGGATGTCCCAGGTGTTGTTGCTCCGGTCCTGCCAGACAACGATGTGCTTATGGATTCTCGGGACGGCGGTCCGGCCGGAGCTGCTGATGCCCTCCGGGTTGAACGGGTCGAACAGGTTGTCGACCATCACCTTGCCGACGTCATCCGTCTCGCGTGCAACGAGCCAGCCCTCGGACAGACTGGGGATCTCGGTCTCACCCAGCGCCATGAACGTATAAAAGCCACGCGGGCGATTCGGGTCGGAAATATCGGCCCCATACACCCACGGGCCGGGCAGGTCCGGTGCCGCGTGGTGCCACACGACCAGATTACCGGAGATGCACGGGGCGAGTTCATCGACGTCGATGGTGGCTGAGACATAGATTGGTTCCGGGTCGTCCTTCCCGGTCAGGCGAGCGCCCAGAACGTCCCAATCCGGAGCGTTGTCGAACTTGTGCTGCCAAACCACTATGCCTTCGGACACATACGGCATACGCTCGTCCTCCATCGACGCCGAGACTCTGTACAACAATGTACGCCGGCCGTTCTCGATCCTGGCCCCGTAAACGTCGCCGTCGCTGTCCGCTCGGTAATGGTGCTGCCAGACCACGTCGTTACCATCGATTACGGGATAGAAATCGTCCCCGGGGATGTCGCTGACCATGAAACTCGTCGGCGCTGCGGTATCTGATATGTCCGCCCCGGCGATGTCCCAGTCGTCGTAGCGGCTGTTATAGAACTGCCAGACCACCGTGTTGCCCGACACCGAGGGAAACGCTTCGTCGTCCTTGCCCGTCGCCACTCGAAAGACGGTCAGCGCCTGAGCCGTCGCCGAGACCAGGAGAACCAGGCAGAGACTCGCGACAACCAAGGGTCTTTTTAACATTTCGCTTCGCATGGCACTCTCCTTCGATCACAGGGGATTCCGCATGTACGCCGCCAACTCCGGGGCAACCCGGACCCAATTCAGCGTTGCCTGCACTTGGGCCACTATTATAATGAGGGCGCAAGCCCGAAGCAAGCATTTTCTCCCCGCGGCATCGGCGCGGGTGTGACTCAGGCAGAGTGCGTGTTGATAGACCTTTGCCATAGTCGACCGACACGGGTCAGGACAACCGAAAGAGGCACACTCAGGTAGAGGCCCAGATTGGCGGACAGGAGTATGTAGGCCCACAGTGAGCCGTTCTTGCTGATCGCCTTCTCAAGGCTCGGGAAGCTGCGGAGCACCACATAGAGCACTGCAAGCCCAGTGACCAGATAGAGGCCGGCCCAGAGGATCTTTCGAACGCGCACGCGATCCATCACCCAGCCGATCCCCGCCATCACCGGCACACCCGCCAGGACGACCAGAACCGGTATCGACTCCTTGGGGACGCGGGCCGCGAGAAGGAACAGGGCGGCCCACAGCGCCGGAATGGAAGAGACGGCAGCAAAGGCGTTTTCGTCTCCCGGAAATCGGTACTGTGCCACCGCACATCCCGCCCACAGGACGGGAAGCACCCAAATGTAGAATACCCCGGCTCTTTCCATTGACTCCACCCCGGGAGTGCCAAGGCGAACACCCGTTAGACAACGGCTCAGCCTGCGCCACGGTCTTGTGTCTGACGTCGATAGTACCCGCCGGGATGCAGACCGTCAACGGCCCTGTCGGTTCTGTTTTCGAGCCCGACCGTCTCGTCTTGTCGCCCGGGAGAAAGCTGAGCCGGGGCAGGAGCCTGGCGTGCACGATCACGCGTGGCGCAATCTGGCCGCGCCACGCCGTTCAGGATGTGGCATACACCTGTCCTGAGCGTGGTCGAGGACAATAAGCGGATATGCGGTTTCGATCCGGATATTGACGGCTGAGGGTTATTCGTCCGCCTCGGTCAGTTCTTCACCCGTGATGGTGAGTTCCTCGTACCGGGCCAGTAGGCGCACGTACTCGGCGCTGCTGTCCCGGTTCTGCCAGACCTGGAGCGTGAACAGCTTCGGGACCACCTTAAGCACGTTGCCGATCGCGTGGTCGCCCTCACACTGCGTCGCATACAGCCCGATAAGGTCCTGGCTCAGATCAAGGCTACGATGGAAAAGGACACGATAAGTCGCGTTATTCTCCGCCAGTTCCTCGTTGCGCGCCATTTCCTCCTGCAAGACAACGCCCACCGCGTGGGTCAGCTCCGTTCTCAGCGATACCAGCTGCGCGTCGGTCAAGTTGTGTCGGGCCGCTATTGCTTCGAACTTCTCATCGACGCGGGCCACCAGTGCGTTGAGCTTGGGATCGAATTGCTCGCCAACCTCCGTGGCCAGGGTTTCCACCTGGTCATCCGACAGCTCCGTGCTGACGTGGATTTCCGTCGTCTTGTTCACCTCGGGATCCCGGCTGTCTATCGTCTTCAGCCCCTCGCCATGGAGCACCCAGGGACGGGCCCCCGACGCCGGGGCGCGGTCCGTTTGCGGCAGACTGGCGAGCGCGTCCTTGCTCGTCTGCAGACTGGTGCGAACATTCTGGTCGATCTGGTCGATCCGCGATAGGGCCTCGTCCACACGCGCATCAATCCTCTCCAGAACCGGGGCAACCGGGACCTCCGCGGTCGCGGGAGCCGGCGCTGTCACAACCACCGCGGGCGCCGCAGGCGCGGGGAGAATCTGGGCGATCAATCGCCCGTCCAGCACCACGTACAAGATTGCGCCGGTCACCAGCATGAGGCAACAAAAGATGATTGTGCTCCTGCCAATCAGCCGGCCGACACGTTTACCGGACCTTGCATTTGATTCCGGCTCCGGTAGCCTCACGGTCTCACTTATTACCCTCACCATAATCCGTCCTCCCACCCCCACGGGATGAACCGGGGGCCACATAGTTACCAGTGCCCTACATGCACATTTTCCGGAACGGGTTCCCTCCCCATGGTCGTGCGGCCCTACCTGGCCCCCAATTTGTTGATATTATACGCCCTTGTCCGGGCGGGGACAAGCAAAAATTGCATTTTTTTGGCGCTCATTTCAGGGGCAAATGTCGCTGGTAATCCGTCTCCTCTCCCGTCCCGGGCCCACCCTCCTCTTCCCTGCCATATTTCTTATACTTTGGTAGGAGAAATCCATGAAGACTTTTTGGCAACACGCAAGTGGGCAGGTATACGCGGTCGAAAGCGACACGTTCGGCCGAGTCACCGGCGCTGCCGGACCACTGGAACTCGAGAACCTGCAGGATCCGAACGAATACCACTACCAGCAGACTCTTGTCCTCTGGCTGGCCAAGGCCATCTCCGAGCGACGGCTGCACAGGATCAATCCGACCCTCCGACGGTGAGAGCACGCGTCCTACTAGGCCATCAGCCTTGATTCGTTCGCGTCTTGCCTGGCCGTCGGGCGGCACTTACCCTGTTTCCGCGGGCAACGAATGGGACAGCATCGCGGCATCGTCTCGTGCAACCTGATCCGGGCCGGACCGCCGGCAGGCCTCCTTACGGGCTGCGCGGGGGAAATTCCGTTGCCTCGAAGAAGTGGGGGATGTCCAGATCGGCGAGCAGGTGCCTGTGGTCGAGGGGGGGCTCAGGCTGCGCCAGGACCGGGCTCGGCGAGGTCACCGGTTCGCCGGAGGTGGAGGCCTGAAGGCACGTGGCGAGGTTCACCTTGCGATTGCGCAGGCCGAGCTTGCGGCGGATGTTCTCACGGTGCCGGCGGACCGTTGCCGCCGAGATGCAGCGAAGCTGGGCGATCTCCTTCGTGGACAGTCCGTTGCGGATCATCGTGCTGATGGCGATCTCGACCGGCGTCAACTGCATGTGGTCTCGAGCCATCTGCGTGAGGAAGGGCGAGGCGATCTCCTGGAGACTCTGGCGCAGCAGCGTCACGTACGAGCGCTGGCGGCCGCTGACCTCCAGCTCCAGCTCGAACACGATGGGCATGATCACCTTCTGAATATTGGCAACGATGGAAGCCTTGATTTCGTGTTTCTCTTCTTCCAGCCGCGACAGGACGGCGCGGAGAGCGGTATTGGCCTCCTGCAGGGCCTGGTGCTCCCGCTGGATGTCGCGGTGGGCCGCCCGCAGGTCGGAGACAGCCTTCATGTGCATCAGGACACTGCCGACGCGCTCGGCCACGGCCCGGATCAGAGCATACTCCTCCTTGAGGAACGGACCGGTGGCGGACGTCGGAATCACCTTGCGATAGAATACCTCCACCAATCCCGCAAGCTGGCGCTCCGCCGTAATCTCGGCGGACATTCGCCACTTGCTTTCGGCGAATCGCTCCGTCACGTATTGCCGGTCCTTATACGTGATCCGCGCGCAGGCGTGCTCCGGGAACTGCCAGCTCTTGGGCAGACAGTCGACAACGCTTTGCAGGTATCGGTCCGGGGCGTGGAAGTGCATCTCCTGAAAGGTCGAGACCGTGTAGAGGCAGTCCAGTTCCTTGATCCGCTCGCGCAGCGCGATTTCGAGCTCAGAAGACGACAAGCCGCCGGTCGGGCCCATTTCCAGGGCCGCGACGCGCTTGCGCAATGCTTTGACCTGCTTGAGCAACTCGGCACGTGTCGGAGTGTTGGCCATGACGATTACCCATTTAATGCACATCGCTATCGGAAGTCCAGGACACAACAGTACAGGGTAACATGGAACCGCCGGCACGACAAGCCATTTCTACGAATTCTGCGAACCGTCGATAACGCCTTGTCATTCATAGAGATACACTCACATGGATGCAGGCGTCCCCCAACTTGAGTTTGTGTCACTCTGTGGTAACTATGGGCATATTATGTGTACTATGACGCGCACGTGATGTGTGGAATCTTTGTGTCACATGTTGTACTGTTCAGGAGCCGTTCTCGCACTACAATACAGGCTGTCTGATCTATCCAGCGTTCCGCCGGCGTGGTGTCCGCGAACTGACACCCAACAGCTTGTACCGAGGAGTCAGTCATGACCGTAGAACAGCGAAGGAAGGCATCCGTGGCCCGGGCCACCGATGAGGGGCCTGCCATCGTGCCGGCGACCGCGATGGTGCAGCTCGACCACCTGCTGAAGGTAGCCGGCTCAATCTCGCAGGATGCGAACAAGACCTGGGCCGAGATGTGGGGCGAGTTCAAACGGCTCGTAACCGGCGGTGGCATGGTCGTGCCGGAGGCGAAGAAAGGCTTCGTCCCGGAATGCGGCTGGCCCGAGTTCCTGGAGAAGTTCTGGCTGCTGAAACACTACCTGGACTCCATTCAGCGGATTTGTGAGAGGAAACACTGAGACGTAGGCCGCCCGCGACCGGCGCTCGCGCGGCATAGCGCGGCGGACGAATCCATAAGACCCTCAACCGCAAGACACGAGCAAGAGGAGAACACAGATGACTATCGCAGTACCGGAAAGTGTGGGGGACTCGTCGGCCGTGGCGCAGCAGGTAGATGCCTTCATGATGCGGGTCGCCGCACAGTCGCCCGGCGAGACGGAGTTTCACCAGGCGGTGCATGAGGTGGCCGAATCCGTCATGCCCATCGTGCTGGGCAAACGCGCGTATCGCGAGGCCAGGGTCCTCGACCGGCTGGTCGTGCCGGAGAGCGTCATCATGTTCCGCGTCGTCTGGGCGGACGACAGCGGGCAAGTCCAGGTCAACCGCGGGTATCGGGTCAAGATGAGCAGCCTGCTCGGCCCCTACAAGGGCGGGCTGCGCTTCCACCCCACGGTCAATCTCGGCGTCCTGAAGTTCCTCGCCTTCGAGCAGGTGTTCAAGAACAGCCTGACGACCCTGCCGATGGGCGGCGGAAAAGGCGGCTCGGATTTCGACCCCAAGGGGCGCAGCGGCAACGAGGTGATGCGTTTCTGCCAGGCGTTCATGTCCGAGCTATATCGGTATATCGGTCCCGATATGGATGTCCCCGCCGGCGACATTGGCGTCGGGGGACGGGAGCTCGGCTACCTTTTCGGGCAGTACCGCCGTCTGACCCATCGCTTCAACGGCGCCCTGACCGGCAAGGGCATCGGCTGGGGCGGCTCGAACCTGCGGCTGGAGGCAACCGGATACGGCGCCGTGTACTTTGCCTGCGATATGCTGGCCACACGCGGCGAGAGCGTGAAAGGGAAAACGGCCACTGTTTCGGGCTCGGGCAACGTGGCCCAGTATACGGTCGAGAAGCTCAATGCGCTGGGCGCGAAGGTCGTCACACTGTCGGATTCCGACTGCACGATTGTCGATCCCGATGGGATCAACGGCGAGAAGCTGGCATGGGTCATGGAGCTCAAGAACGTGCGTCGCGGCCGGATCCGGGAGTACGCGGACCACTTCAAGGGCGCCAAGTATCTGCCCGGCAAGCGGCCCTGGAGCGTGCCGTGCGATCTGGCGTTTCCCAGCGCGACCCAGAATGAGATCGACGAGGATGATGCCCGGCAGTTGGTCGCGAACGGCTGCTACTGCGTCTCCGAAGGCGCGAATATGCCGACCCGGCCGGAGGCCGTGGACGTGTTCCTCGACGCGAAGATCCTGTACGGGCCGGGCAAGGCGGCCAACGCCGGCGGCGTGGCGGTCTCGGGACTGGAGATGAACCAGAACGCCGGCTGCATGCGGCGCTCGCGCGAGGAGGTGGACAAGCAATTGCAGGGTATCATGCACTCGATTCACGAGAACTGCGTCAAGTACGGCCAGGAGAACGGGTTCGTCAATTACGTGCGCGGCGCCAATGTCGCCGGCTTCATCAAGGTCGCCGACGCGATGGTGCAGCAGGGCTATATCTAAGCGGCCGTTTCAGATTGGTTGGATGCCTCCGGAACGATCATGGCCCGGTGATATGCGGGCACAGGCGAGGCTCTCGTCATGAGAATCTTTGGGCTGTAGCAGATTCATTAGCGGATGACGGGAGCCTTGCCTTTTTTCATCCCGGGCCTCTCTTGATATCGGGCCACAAGTGCTGCCATAATGGGCCCGGTCATCAGGTAACTCATGTGATCATCGATAACGCGAGCCCTTCTTTGCGTTCTGCTCGTTCGTGGACCCGCACCACTCGTACAATCCGCCGCCACCCTACCGGCAGATGTATCGCAAGGAGGAGATGCCCGAGCCTGTCCGGCGGGAGGGCGAATTCGACGACAAGCCGCCACACCTGAAGAAGCGAGCCGGACGGCGCGAGGGCGTCGGCGCCGACGCAGCCTACAATCGCACGCACTACTACGGCTAAGAAACTATCTCAAAACGGCAACGTCATTCTGAGCGAAGCGAAGAATCTGGGCTGCGGACTTGAGCAACCTCTCCGGCGGCGGCCAGATGGTTCGCTTCGCTCACCATGACAAGTCAGAGTGCCGTTTTGAGATAGTTTCTAAGTGACGTTCATCGACGATTCCATCGGCCGGATCCTCACGGCTCTGGACGAGTTGAGAATTCGGGACAATACCCTCATCGTGTTCACTTCCGACCACGGGGACATGCTCGGCGACCACGGCCTGTATTTCAAGGGCCTGGCTTAAGCCCAGAGCGCCAATGTGCCGTTGATTTTCCATTGGCCGGGGCGTCTGAGGTCGGGCAAGGTCGTCCAGGGCATCGTGCAGCAGATTGACATTCTGCCCACCATCCTGGAACTGGTCGGCCTCAAGGCCCCGCCCGGCGTGCAGGGCCGCTCCCAGGCAGAACTCCTGACGACGGACAGCACCGACACCGGCTACGAGTACGCCTACATCGAACACGCCGACTCGGACTACTCGCTACGGGGCCGGAAATGGCGGATTACCGTCTATCCCGGCCGGGGCTACGGCGAGTTATACGACCTGGAAGACGACCCGCACGAATCTGTCAACCTCTGGGACGACGGTCAATACGCGGGAATCAGGACCGAGCTGACGCAGAAGCTCCTCGCCCGTATCGTGCAGACCCGGGACCCGCTGCCAATACGCGAGAAACCCTATTGAGCACGGGCCGAAGGCCCGTGGCGCTGCCATCGACATGGTCGGAAGGCAGCAGTGATCTCCGCTGCTTCAGCAAAGCAAGGCAATCAGCAGCCCCTGGTTCAGACCAGTCGGGTGAAGAGAGTCACTTGACCGGGTACGGCGGCAGGGCCGGGATTTCTTTTCCGTTGGTCTGGAGCTCTTCGAGGATGACCTCAATGGCCTTGTTGAGCTGTTGGTCGATGCCTTCGTACTCCTTGGCGGGGTCATTATCGACGACGATGTCCGGCTCGACTCCCACGCCCTCGATAATCCAGTCCTTGCCCTCGACGTCGTACCGCGAGAACTCGGGCTTGTTCAGATAGCAGCCGTTGAGCAGCGGCAGGGAGCCTCGAATCCCAACCACGCCGCCCCAGGTCCGCTTGCCGATGACCTTGCCGAGCTTGTACTTCTTGAAGCGATAGGTGAACAGGTCGCCGTCGGAGGCGGAAAACTCGTCGCACAGGCAGACCATCGGCCCGTAGAGCATGCCGTCCGGGTCCGGCGCCGGGGCGGTGTTCCGGGCGAACTCAATCATCACGATCTCGCGCCGCAGCCGCTCGATCAGCATGGGCGAGACATTGCCACCCCCGTTGCCCCGCACGTCGATGATGAGGGCCTTCTTGCGGATTTGCGGGTAGAAGTACTTTACGAACTCGTTGAGGCCGTGGACCCCCATGTCCGGCACGTGAATGTAGCCGACCTTCCCGTCGGTAGCCTCTGTGACCTTCCGGATGTTGCCCTGGACCCACCCGTAGTAGTACAGGTCCTCCTCGCTGCCGGTCGGCAGGACGGTCACCTCCCGGCTGCCTTCGATCTGGGGCTGCGCGTTGAGCTTGAGGAGCACCTGCTTGTCCGCTTTGTTGACGAGCAGCTCGTAGACGTTGTCCACCTCGGCGGTGGAGCGGCCGTCGACGGCGAGGATGTAGTCGCCGTCGTTCGCATCGACGCCGATCTCGGTCAGCGGCGACCGCGTACCCTTCTCCCAGTTGCGGCCCCGCAGGATTTTCGTGATTCGGTAGTATCCGGACGTCGCATCGCGCGTAATCTCGGCCCCGAGCAGGCCCAGGGGGATTCTCTTCGGTTCCGGGCTCTCGCCGCCGCCGACGTACGTGTGGCCGGCGTTGAGCTCGCCAATCATCTCGCCGATGATGTAGGTCAGGTCGGCGCTGTGGTTCACGTGGGCGACGAGCGGCTCGTAGCGTTCGCGCATGGCCGGCCAGTCCACCCCGTGCATGTTCGGAACGTAGAAGAACTCGCGCATCTGCCGCCAGCACTCGTTGAAGACCTGGCTCCACTCGGCCCTTTTGTCGAGGTTGGCTTCCATTCCGGAGAGGCTCAGGGTTTCTTTCATCTCGATCTTGCCCTTGGGCAGATCGATGATCGCGTACTTGCCTTCCGAGGCGACCAGCATCTTCTTGCGGTCCGCCGAAGTTTCATAGCCGCGGATCTGCCCGAGCTCCGTCTCCTTCTGCTCCTTCAGGTCATACAAAACCAACTGTGCCTTGTCGTCCTGGCTGCCGTTTCGCAGGTAGTAGACATTGTCCTCGACCGAACCCAGCCGGTAGTAGCGCGACACGGCCACAGGCAGCACGGCGATGCGATCCTTGATCCCGTCGAGGTCCACCTTGACCGGCTCGGGCTCGTCTTTCTTGGATTCCTCCTTGGCGTCCGGCTCTTCGGCATCATCTTTCGGTGCGGATTCCTCCTGTGCCTCCTTCTCCGTGTCCTCTTCTTCCTCCTTCGCCTTGATCTCGACTTCGTCGCTCTGCGGCTTGAAGGGGGACTCCGTCGACTTGGCCAGCGTGATCAGGTAAATCCGCGACATGTCCCGATAGATGTGATTCCATTCCGTCCGTCCGTAGAGCGGATTGAAATCGCGATCCGAGACAAAGAAGACGAACCGCCCGTCACTGCTGAAGATCGGGTCCGACGAGTCATACCACCCGTCGGTCAGCTCGTGCGCGGTCTTGTCCTCGAGCGAGTACAGGCAGATTTTGTTCATGGAAGTCATCTCGGCCTTGCCGTACACGATCCACATGCTGTCCGGCGACCAGGCGTAGTCGCTGAACTCCCAGCGGTCGGACCGATCGACCTCGGTGATCCAGCCGGTCTCGACGTTCACGAAGCGCAGCCGCAGCCGCTTGTCGGCCCAGAGAATCTTCCTGCTGTCCGGCGACCATTCGATGCGGTACATGTAGGTTTCGGAGCCTTTGGTCACCTGTCGCGCCGGCCCGCGACCGTCCTGCGGGACGATCCAGATCTCGTCTTCGCCGGTCGCGTCGGAGACGTAGGCGATCCATTTGCCGTCCGGAGACCACTTCGAATACCGTTCGTGCACGCCGGGCGACGACGTGAGATTGCGCGTCGCCCCGTGCTGGGCCGGGACGGTGAAGACGTCCCCGCGCGCGCCGAACAGGGCCCGCTTGCCGTCCGGGGCGATCTCGTAGTTGCTCACCTTGTCCGCGACGGCGATCAGGCCGCCTCGGCCGCCCTGGAAATCCTCCTGAATGAAGATGCTCACTCTCTCGCAGGTCTCCTGCTCGATATCGAAGCGATAGATATAGCCGCCGTTCTCGAAGACGATGGCCTTGGCGCCCAGGGAAGGGAACTTCACGTCAAAGTCGGCGAAATCGGTCAACCTGCGGGTCTCCTTCGAGCGGGTGTCGTAAACGAACAAATTCATCCGCTTGTTGTCGTCCCGGTCGGAGAGGAAGAAGATTTTGTCGCCGCTCCACATCGGAATGATGTCCTGGGCGGAATTGTCTGTGATGTTCTCTGTCGTCTTGGCGGCTAAGTCATAGATCCAGATATCGTCGGCCATGCCGCCGCGATAGCGTTTCCACGTGCGAAACTCGCGAAAGATGCGGTTGTAGGCGAGTTTCGTGCCGTCCGGCGCGAAGGAGCAGAAGCCCGCGCGGGGCAGAGGCAACTCCTCGGGCAACTCACCCGACGTGGAGACGCGGTACAATCGGCCGTTGAAGGCGTTGAAGGACCGCATCCGCGAGCGAAAGATGATGTGTCTTCCGTCCGGCGTCCAGGTCATGACGATGTTGTTGGGACCCATGCGGTCGGCGACGTCGTCTCTGCCGAGCGTGGCCGTATACGTGAGACGCTGCGGCACTCCGCCGGAGGCCGGCATCAGGTAGACCTCCGTGTTGCCGTCATACTGGCCGGTGAAGGCCAGGGACCGGCCGTCGGGGGAGAACCGGGCGAACATCTCGAAGCCCTCATGGCTCGTCAGCTTGCGGGCCGTGCCACCGTTCGCGGGCACGGTATAGAGGTCCCCGGCATATGTGAAGACGATCTGGTCCCCATGGATCGCGGGGAAACGCAACAGGCGTGCTTCCGTTGCATCGGATACGGGGGCGAGACTAAACAGCGCGGTTACACACAGAGCGAGCAGAGAATTCATCCTGATTCCTTGTCAATACCAGACTTCTGCAAAATGGACGTTAGGCCTACTTTGGGAAGGAGAAATCAGCTTCTCGATTCTTTCTTCCCAAATCGTAAGTGCTCGACAGATACCGTGTTCGACCGATTCATCAAGGAAATCATGAAATCGATTTCCTTGAAGGGGTCCCTAACGCCTTGTTCCGCGTTGGGGGTCCCTAAGAACATAGGCCCAATGTCCATCTTGCAGAAGTCCAATCAATGTAAGAACCTCCGAATTCGACATTCCATCGCTACTTCGGCGGCAAGGTACCGCGGATCATATCCGCCCCACCACCGCCCGTCAAGGGCGCCCCGACGAATGTTTCAGGGCAATCGCATGTTCCCTTACGGAGCACTGTTATCGGGTGAAGACGGTCCGTGGTACGCACGCTGATATGGAATGACCTTTGTCAACGGATTTTGTTCAATGTTTCGCCATTGTTCTTTGCAGGCGGCCTTGGATACGGGCGGCTTCGACGACGAATCAGTCTGATATTCGTGGATTGGTGCGACCGGGTCGAACCAGAGCCGACAGCGAAACGTTTCGTCGGGAGTCCGGCGTTCTGCGGCCGCGAGTCCAACGGCCGAGCTGCGGGAGCCGCCGCTGGAGCACGAAGCCGCAAACCTCCGCCTCGCAGCAGACGTGAATCGCGCCGAGGGCCTGCCGGCGGATCTTCTTGACCATCCGCTCGATCTCGCGGGTGGTGTTGGCCACCCTGAATTCCTCGATCTCACCGGTGTCCGGATGAACCCAGGCGATTCGATGCTGTTTCTTGTGGGTATCCATGGCTACATAGGTTGTATTTGTCTTCACGACCGCTTTTCCCAATCAAGGGTGATTGCTGTGCGGCTCTGCTATCGCTGATAGTAATCCACGGCAGTGCCGACAACCCTCGGCACGTCTGACAGCCTCTATACCAAGTGAGAGCGGTTGTCCTATATCTTCTACGGCTGAATGCATGCACGTACCTTTCTCCGAGTTCCTGGCGTTTTTGGGCAAAAATCTGATGAAAAGGCGGCTTTCTCAGTAATGTCGTGGCGTCTGGTGCGTCTGATAACACAGATACTNNAGTGGCAAGGATGGGAGTCGTGCGGGGAGATGGACGCCGGGTCTCTTGCAAAAGCGCGGATTTTCGGGTATAAAGAGGCCGGTGGTCGTCCGGAGGCAGGGGTCCCCCTTGCGTTACCGCATGGCGTGCATACGAATCGGAAAGGGCGAGTCAATGAACAGGGCCGTAATGTCGGGCATCGTTACCGTGTGTGTCTGCGCCGCCAGTGCGTCGGCCGTGACACGCAGAGTCCCCAGCGAGTACCCGCAGATTCAGGCGGCGATCCAGGCGTCACAGGACGGTGACGTGGTCGTGGTGTCGCCGGGGGTGTATTATGAAACGATCAATTTCGGCGGCCGGAACATCGTCGTCACCGGCACGGACCCGAACGACCCCAAGGTCGTCGGTTATACCATCATCAATGCCGACGAAGACGGCTCGGCCGTCACATTCGATAACGGGGAGACCCACGCCGCCGTTCTGACGGGCTTCACCATTACCGGCGGTTTCGGCACGTTCAGCCAGGAATTCACGAACGAGGTTGGCGTCCGGACCTTTGGCGGCGCGGGCATCTACTGCTATTACGCCTCTCCGACCCTTACGAAGAATGTGATCGCCCGCAACACCGGTCCCTTTGACGTGTCCGGACCCACCGATGCCGATGTCCTGATCGCTTTCGGGGGGGGCATCGCCTGCTACGAGGGCAGTCCGGTGATTACGCACAACATCATTCGCGGGAACAGCGCCTGGGTGGGAGGCGGCGTTCTGTGCTGGTTTGGCGCGCCGACGATCAACAATAACATCATCTTCGATAATTCATCCTATCAAGGCGGTGGCGTTATTATGTTCGGAGGCTCCCTGTGCGGCAACACCATCGTCGGTAATGACGGCAGCCTCGGCAGCGCCATCGGCGCGGGCGAAGGAGTCGGCGCCAACGTTTTTGTCACCTTTGCGCCTGAGGTAGGCTACACAAGTGTATTCAACAACCTCATCTGCCAGGGCGTCTCGGGTGGCGGCGTTTTCTACCAGGGCGATCCTTCCGCAGGCCTGTTTGCCTTCAACAATGTCTGGGGCAACATGTCAAGCGATTACGGCACGATTGACCCGCAGACGAATGAGTTGATGTACGGGGGGCAGGCCGACCTGACCGGCACGATGGGCAATATCTCCCAGGACCCGCTTTTTCTCAACGCGTTCAACAAGGACTATCACCTGACGTTTGAATCGCCGTGCGTGGGCGCCGGCGATCCGGATACGATTGTGCTTCCGGGCGAGACGGACATCGACGGGGATGATCGAATCCTCGGCGCTCGGATTGACATAGGGGCCGACGAGTACCGCGGCTACACGAAGCCGGTTGCACAGGCCGGGTTCGGCCACCACCTTTTGGAGCCGTTCCAGCCGGTGACCCTGGATGGCGGACAGAGCTTCTTCTACGACCCGTGCGGAGTGACTATCTTTCGGTGGACCCAGGTGAGCGGACCGCCGGTGACGTTCGACGATCCGAACGTGGCGACGCCGACGTTCACGCCTGAAGAGGAAGGTCAGTACGTCTTCGCGCTGGTCGTGGCCGATGATCGGTACAGCAGCGAGCCGGACGAGGTCGTTGTCTTGATCGCCGAGAATCACGCTCCGGTGGCCGATGCCGGGATGGACCGAGTCTCGGCGATCTCGGGGCAGACTGTCCTGGACGGCACGGGCTCATACGATCCTGATGGAGTCGACCAGTTGACCTATCGGTGGACACAAGTGGATGGGCCGCCGGTCGTATTGGAGCAAGCGGATACGGCCACGCCTTCCTTCGTGGACGAGGTCGGGGGGCAGCGCGTGTTCGAGCTGGTTGTGAACGACGGCTTTGTGGACAGCGAAGCCAGCCGGGTGCGATACGTCAGCGTGCCCGTTACCGCTGCGGCGGAGGCCGTCGATTTGGCCCAGGGCATACCGGGACGCACCTACCATCCGGATGTCTCCGGCACCAGAGTCGTCTGCGCGTCAGGCGGCGTGTCGGTCGATACGTGGGGGATTGTCAGCAAGGACCTGATGACCGGGCAGGTCGAGAGCGTCGCAACGGGCGGCATCAACACGCAGCCCAAGATCGACGGTGACCTGGTGGTCTGGTCCGGCGGCACGCCTGCCCATGTTGCCGGTCGCCAGTGCACCAGTGTATTCGTTCAGAATCTCGCCACGGGCGTTCGGCGCGTGCTCGCAGCGCAGAGCGAAACCGGCTCTTTCGGGCATCCCGCTGTCTCTGGCCACAAAGCGGTGTGGGTGCAGCATCTCAATATCGACCGTGCAGTGCCCGAGCAGTGGTACGATATGCCGTATGACATCTGCGGTGCTGATCTGACGGATATCGAGGCACCGGTTTCCTTCACCATCGCGACCGGGGTCGGCCGGCGCGATCCGTTCCCGGTGGATGACCCCGCCGGCGACTACGACGACGTCGTCGATATTTGCGGCGACCTTGTCGTGTGGGAAGGGGATGGTGACATCTATGCCGCGGACATTTCCGATTTGAATCAGCTTGTCGTATTCACGGTTTGCGACCATCCGGCTCGCCAGTATGATCCGGCCATCTCCGGGCACACGGTCGTCTGGACCGATGAGCGCCATGACGAGGGGGATCTGTATGGGGCCGACCTTACTGATTTGGGGAACATCCGGGAATTCGTGGTCGTCCGAGCTTCCGGTGTCCAACAGCAGCCGGCGATTGACGGGCCTCTCGTTGTCTACGTGGAAGGTACGGCGTCGCGCGGGCGCGTGCGCGTGGCTTGCCTGACTCATGCCTACGGCGTCTTGATGGTCGAACTGCCGGAGATTCTATTCGGCACGGCGCCCGCAGTGGATGGCCGGACGCTGGCCGGGCTGGGCGGTGCCCGCGGACCTCTCCGGGGGCTGTCGCTGACATTGGGCTATGCGGTGGACGATGGGGTTGTACAGAACGTCACGACGAGCGAGCGATACGATTATATTCAGCACGCCATTGCCCGTGCAAAAGACGGTGACGAGATCGTCGTGCCGGAAGGCGTTCACGAAGAGAAGATCAGCTTCCTGGGCAAGGCCGTGACGGTCCGCTCAATGGCCCCGGACGATCCGGCGGTCGTCGCCGCGACGGTTCTCCGCACCAACGGGACTCTGGTGAGCTTCACCGACCAAGAGGGGCCGGAGAGTCGGCTTGCCGGCTTGACGATTACCGGCGGAAGCCAGGGCATCCGTTGCCATGGGGCGGCGCCCACGATCACGCGCTGCACCATCACGGGTCACGTGCAGGCGGGCGTGAAGCTGACGGGGCTGAGCGATCCCACGATCACCCATAGCCGGATCGTGGGCAACGGTGCGGCCGGTATTGAGATGGCGACCTTCGGGACGGGCCGGATCTTCGATCGCAACACTGCCACCATCCGCAATTGTGTGATTGCTGGAAACCAGGGGCAGGGTATTCGCGGCGACAATCCGACACTCTCCAACTGTACCGTCGTGGAGAACCTCCAAGAGGGCGTTGACGCGTCTATTCCTACGGTGGTGAACTCAATCCTGCACTTCAACGGCGCACGTGCGAACAACCGCCAGATAAAAGCCACCCGTGCCACGGTGACTTACTCGGATGTCGAAGGCGGGTGGTCCGGTGAAGGCAATATCGATGCCGACCCGCTCTTCGCAGCACCGGGCCGCTGGACGGACCCCACCGGGACCACATCGTTGAACGACGGCGTCGCCTGGGTCTCCGGCGACTACCACCTCCAGAGCCAGGGCTGGCGGTGGAATGCCCTCGAAGGCTCCTGGGTGTCGGACGAGGTCACCAGCCCCTGTATCGACG
>JABAOC010018697.1_pt1 | contig 21131 bp, 14 predicted proteins | sample 7062161 | NCBI WGS metagenome assembly JABAOC01 (sample SAMN14538625, study PRJNA623070) | marine sediment metagenome | biome: marine biome [ENVO:00000428]; feature: marine pelagic biome [ENVO:01000023]; material: deep marine sediment [ENVO:00002113] | place: India: Gulf of Khambhat ... | reverse complement strand
ACATAGCTGGTTTTTGAGGAAACTCCAGAGCACATTTTCTGGTCTGGGAGTATGATCAAACAGGCGCCTGCCTCGGCTCAGGGGATCTGGAATCTGCCTAGGTCGACTGCCGGACGGTTGAGCCCTCAAGAAATTTGTTCAGATCTCCGGGAACGATAGGGTCAGCGTCTCGTTTCGTTCCTGCGTGTCAAATTCCACTCCCAACTCGATTCGGTCGTTTCGAATTCCAAGGGCTAGGGGCTCGGAACCCTCACCGGACTCCAGATGGGTGATAGAGCGCATGACGCTGAAGATATGGTCTGTTAAGGCCGGTGATGGGGCTGGGAGCTTATATTTGCCTGCTGCTTCAAGGTTAAGTTGTATTTCTCCCTGCCGGAATCTCACGAGTGAGAGCTTCTTGGCGTTTTCTCGGATGCCGCAGAAGATCGCTATGCCGAGAAACTTGAGAGCCAACTCTTCAGGATCTCCCGTGATGTCCGAGGAGATCTCCTCTTTGCTGATGAGATCGAGTTCCTTTCTGGGATCGGTTTCGAGATAGCAATCGCAGTATTCTTGAAGACGAAGATGCAAACTCCTCTTGTCCTGTACCATGGCGTCTGTCTCCTCTCTATCGTAAACCCCCTGGATCAAGGGACGATCGAGATTTTTGGATTGGGAATTCATGTTCAAATCATAGTATTATTTAATCCTCGGAAACTGAACTTTGCAAGTCGGTTTGGCTGGCCTTTTCCCTCAGTTTTGTGGACGCTCATATCTGTGAGGGACGTTTGCTGTGGGAGGATGTCCGTATTCCCCGGGCCGTTGTCCGAATCCTTTAGAACACCCTGGTCAAGGTTTTGAAGGAGTAATTCGCCAGAAAGTGGGAAGGGAAGCTCTGAACCAAAAGTCGGTGCTCGTGGTCCGTCGTCCGTGGTTCGCTGTATAAAAACTATGATTTGCGCATCCACGGCCATTCGAGTAACCGGTCCAGGGAATTTAATTTTCAATCGAATGACGTGAACTGATCGTCGCAACTGATCACTGACAACCGGCAACTGACGGCACCCAGAAAGAGCTTTCGGAGCAGCGAAGATCGCCCCTTTCCGCTTTCATCAGACAAAAGTCGAAAAAGACAATTTGGACATCACCCGGTCTTCCGGTGCCCGCCTAGGGCGGGAATAGGGTCAACACGAGAGCAAGGGAGCGAAGGGATATGAGGGTCCCATTTAGAAATTCAAAATTATCATGACAAATCAATAAGATAGAGATCCCTTGCTTATAAAACTCAGGGAAGTCCTCGTCCCTTCGGCTTGACAAAAGCTCATTTTCCTCTGTAGATTTTCTAGGCTTTGAGAACAATAGTACCTGGGAGGCAATATGCCAGCATATATCAAGTGGTTTGATGAGATTGGAATGGAGGATCTTTCAACCGTGGGTGGAAAGAACGCCTCACTGGGTGAAATGCGGCGAGAACTGACAGCCAAGGGCGTGAATGTCCCCAATGGTTTCTGTGTCACGGTTGACGGGTACAAACATTTCCTTGAAGAAGGAGAGGTCCTAGGGATTCGTTTCCTCGCGGAAAAAGGCAAGGTACCTGAAGCGATCGAGCAGATTCTTTCTGACCTCGATATCAATAGCCTGGAGAATCTCTCCCTCAGGGGGAGTAAGGTGCGGAGGCTTATCCAGAGCATCGATTTCCCCAAGGATTTGGAAGAGGAGATTGTTGGAGCCTACGGCAGATTGTGTGAGGAGTATGGGGAAGACACGGATGTTGCGGTGAGGAGCAGCGCCACGGCTGAGGACCTCCCGGATGCGAGCTTTGCGGGTCAGCAGGAGAGTTTTCTCAACATTCGGGGAGAGCACCTGATTTTGGATGCGGTCAGGCGATGTTTCGGATCGCTGTTTACGAATCGGGCCATTGCCTATCGCGGCCACAAGGGTTTTGATCACTTCTCTGTATGGATTTCGGTCGGAATTCAGAAGATGGTTCGGTCTGACGAGGCTTGCTCGGGTGTGGTGTTTACGATCGATACTGAGTCGGGCTTTCCGGACGTGGTCTTCATCACCGGCTCCTATGGTCTTGGCGAGAACATTGTCCAGGGAGTCGTCAATCCAGATGAATTCTATGTCCATAAACCCACCTTGAGAAATGGGCATAAGGCGATCATCCAGAAGACTCTCGGTACCAAAGAGATCAAGATGGTATACTGGCTGGACGGTGAGAGTGCTACAAAGAACGTTCCTGTATCTGGAGCTGACCGAGAGCGCTTTATTCTAGAGGATGAGGAAGTGCTTCAGCTAGCCCGATGGGCCACGACTATCGAGGAACACTATTCTGAAAAAGCGGGCACCTTTCGTCCCATGGACGTTGAGTGGGCTAAAGACGGCTTGACCGGCGAGTTGTTCATTCTCCAAGCCAGGCCAGAGACAGTTAAATCCCTGAGAAACCGGATGGTTCTGGAGACTTATGTTCTCAGGGAGAAGGGAAGGGTGCTCGTTCAGGGGAAAAGCGTTGGGGAAAAGATCGGCCACGGGCCCGTTAACGTCATCGCTGATGTCAGAGAGATCGATAGATTCAAGGAAGGTGATGTTCTGGTCACTCAGATGACCGACCCCGATTGGGAACCGATCATGAAGAATGCTTCAGCCATTGTGACCGATCGCGGTGGACGGACGTGTCATGCAGCCATTATCAGCCGGGAGCTCGGAGTCCCGTGTGTTGTGGGAACGGGAAACGGGAGCACGGTCCTCAGTGGTGTGGAACACATCACTGTCTCATGCGCAGAAGGAGAGACCGGGAAGGTCTATGAAGGGTTGCTGGATTTTAGAGTGGAGACCCTCGATTTGGAGCACATGGAGCGGCCCAAAACCAAGGTCATGATGAATCTGGGAAACCCTGATATCGCCTTCAACCTGTCCTTTATTCCAAATGACGGAGTGGGATTGGCAAGGGAGGAGTTTATCATTAGTAACTTTATTCGTATTCATCCTCTGGCCCTGCTTCACTTTGACCGAATCAACGATCAGAAGACCCGGGAGACTATCGAGCAAATGACGGTGGGCTATTCGGATAAACAGAATTTCTTTATCGACAAGCTTGCCGAAGGGGTGGCCAAGATTGCCGCCGCATTCTATCCAAAGGATGTGATTGTTCGGCTAAGTGATTTCAAGAGCAACGAATACGCGAATCTCATCGGGGGATACGAATTTGAGCCGGTGGAAGATAACCCCATGATCGGTTTCAGAGGCGCGTCCCGATACTATGACGACAGCTATCGAGAGGGGTTTGCCATGGAATGTCTCGCCATGAAAAAGGTTCGAGACGAAATGGGATTGACCAATGTGAAATTGATGGTTCCTTTTGTGCGGACGGTGGAAGAGGGCAGGAAGGTCATCGAGGAGATGGAAAAACACGGTTTGAAGCAGGGAGAAAACGGGCTTGAGGTTTACATGATGTGCGAAGTCCCGAGCAATGTGATCCTGGCCGATGAATTCAGCGAGGTCTTCGACGGGTTCTCCATCGGCTCCAACGATCTTACACAACTCACCCTTGGACTCGACAGGGATTCGGAAAAGATCTCTCACGTCTTTGATGAGCGAGACGCTGCCGTGAAAAAACTCGTTGAACTGGTGATCAAGACGGCGAAAAAGCGGAAAAAGAAAATTGGCATCTGCGGGCAGGCGCCGAGCGATTACCCAGAATTCGCACAATTCCTCGTGGGGTGCGGGATCGACAGCATCTCTTTAAACCCGGATACGGTGGTCAAAACCACCCAAAAGATCCTCGAGGCTGAAAAAAAGCTAGGTCTATGATGCGAATTCTTCTTCACGTTTGTTGCGCCAACTGTGCCATCTACCCACTCAAACGGTTGGAAAAGGACAACACAGAGGTTTTCGGTTTCTTTTACAATCCCAATATTCACCCCTTTCAGGAGTATCTCAGGCGGCTTGAGACGGTCGCTTCTTTCTTCAAATCTCAAGGGACGAAACTGATAATCCAGGATGAATTCGACCTGGAAGGGTTTCTGAGGGAGGTGGTTTTCCGCGAAGAGAATCGTTGCCCGTACTGCTATCATCGACGGCTGGAGGCAACGGCACGAACAGCCAAGAAGAGTCGGTTTGACGCGTTCACGACGACCCTCCTGCATAGCAGGCACCAGAAGCACGAATTGGTCAGGGAGATGGGAGAGAGTCTCGCTCGGCGATTCGGGGTCCCCTTTCATTATGAAGATTTTCGGACAGGATGGAAAGAAGGGATCGATGCGTCGAAAAGGATGGGCCTTTATCGCCAACACTACTGTGGGTGCATATACAGCGAAAAGGAGAGGTACCTGGGAAAGGGCAGGCGTCAAACAAAGAGATCGACGATTTGAAAGGCATCGACATCCACGATTCCCTTATCGGTGATTTTGAGTTTCGGAATGACTGGAAGGGCCATGAAGGAGAGGGCCATAAAAGGGCTCTCTAGGCTCGATCCCATCCGTCTCGTCTCCAATTGCAGGGCATTGAGTTTTGCTTCGACCTCCTCTACCGGCCGATCAGACAGGAGGCCAGCCAGGGGAAGAGGAAGGGCACTACGAATTCGACCATAAGAGACCGCAACAAGCCCCCCTCCCATTCTTGCGATTTCATTTACAGCCGAGGCCATGTCCACTTCGTTTGTACCAACCACAATGATATTGTGGGAATCATGGGCTACCGAAGAACCGATGGCGCCTTCTTTGAGACCGAAGCCCTTGATGAATCCCTTGCCAATCCTGCCGGAACCATGGTGCCTTTCCACGACGGCGATTTTCAGTATGTCTCTATCGGGATCCGGCACGGCCAATCCATTGACGACAGGAATCGATTCGACGAGTCCACGGGTAACAATCTGACCTGGGACGACCTCAATGATCCTCGCCCGTTCTGACGAGGCCAGGAAGCGTAGATCCCTTGCTTGAACTTTAGGCACACGAAATGACCTCGCCATGGGAGGGCTTTTGGTTTGGAACGCGGACTCCTGGACGACGCCATGCTCCACGATCCCCTTTCCCCCATGGAAGACCCATTCCACCCGGAAATCTTCTAGATCCTTGAGGACGACGAGATCCGCCCGGTATCCCGGGGCAATGCCTCCCATGTCCTTGAGACCAAAGTATTCAGCCGTGTTAAGTGTTACCATGCGGATTGCCGTTATGGGATCGATCCCGCACTGGACCGCGTCTGTGAGTATGCTATCCATATGCCCCTTCCGAACGAGATCATATGGATGCCGGTCATCAGAAACCAGCATCAACCGACGGGAGTTTTCCGGGGTCACGAGGGGCGCTAAGTCAGCCAGATTCTTGGCTGAGGATCCCTCGCGGATCATAATAAACATGCCATTTGCGAGCTTTTCCTGGGCTTCCTCGAGGGTCGTGCACTCATGATCAGATGCGATTCCAGCTGCGATGTAGGCGTAGAGATTTCTCCCTGAAATGCCCGGGGCATGACCGTCAATGCGCTTTCCATGAGCGACCATGAGCTTTTTGAGGATCTGCGTTTTACCGGCAATAACCCCGGGGAAGTTCATCATCTCGCCAATCCCGAGAACCCATGGTTCCCTCATCAGGGCCTCGAGATCGCGTTCTGAGACCGAACCCCCCGATGTCTCCATGGATGTCGCCGGAACACATGAAGGGACCATGACGAACACGTGAAGTGGATTTTTCGCCGCACATCGGATCATCCAATAGATGCCTTTCGGCCCCATGACATTGGCGATTTCATGGGGATCGATGACCAGTGCCGTTGTTCCACGGGGAACAGCGGATCTTGCATATTGGGCTGGAGTGACCATACTGCTCTCGATGTGGAGGTGGCCATCCATGAAGCCGGGAGCGACGATATGTCCCGAAACATCGATCTCCCTCTCGGCAGTATAATTCCCAAACCCGACAATACGATCATGGCTAATGGCGACATCAGCCTCGCGGAGCAAACCAGAAAAGACATCAACAATTCTGCCTCCCCTGAGGAGAAGATCCGCTCTTTTGCGGCCCATGGACGCATCGATCCTTTGCTTGAGATCTTTTGCCCTGGGTCTCGCCAATTCTCTCATGATTCTCTCGTCGATCGGCTTTCATTCTTATCAGAGTTTCAGGTACTGATCAATAAGAGGTTTCCCCTCCTTGGTCCAGCGCCCCCGCAATCTCGCTTAGGGATGAGAGGCGCCCCGAGATGTAGAGAATCAGGAACCTCCAGTCCACTATAGAGTTGACAAGGTTCGAAGACTTTGTTAAAAAAGGAACAAAGTCTGCGATGATGTCAGGAGAGGAGCATGACGAATCGTGTAATGGATAAGGTCAGGATTAGGCCCATGGCCGAAGGCGATTTGGATGCGATTGTATCGATCGATGAGAAAGTACTAGGGGAAAAGCGCTACGGCTACTGGCGGCGAAAGATCAAATTTGATGAGAGGCACTCGGAAGTTACCGGTCTCGTCGCGGAGGTCGACGGAAATATTGTGGGATTCATTCTGGGAGAAATGAGTGGCCAGGAGTTTCGAGTTCCATACACCATCGGCTGGATAGACACGATCGGGATTGATCCAACCTACCAGAGAAAAGGTCTAGCCACTGTACTTCTGGATGAGGTCATTAAGAACTTTCGTCAAATGGGAATCGAGACGATCTATACGCTGGTCAACTGGTCGAGCTGGGATTTACTTCAATTTTTCAAGAATGCGGGCTTTACACGAGGGGACATGATCAATCTGGAACTCAAACTATAGAGAAGCTCTCCTTTAAAGGTTTTTGTGAGAGTTTTTAGAAAAAGAAAAGCTCGGCACTGACCGAGCTTTTCTTTTTTGACGAGCATCCGTGAGTGGGCCTGACGATAGTCCCCTTATGACCGTTTCGATTTGAGAGACTTTCGGCCCTCCAAAAGGCCCTTCTCAAAAATCTTGAGGCTCACATCCCGAAATTCTGTGGGGCTAATCCTTTCGATCGTTGACCTGATTCTGTCTGCCGAAAAAGGTACCCGAGGATGGGCACATGAAAATCCAATGAGAGCAATATTGGCGGAGCGAATAGCGCCCATTTGTCGAGCCACCTCATCAGCCCCTAAAATGTGCAATTCTATTCCCTTTTCCCGCAGGTAGGCTTTGACCTTCTTGTTTATTGAATTAGGGCCCGGAGCATTGACAAAAAACAAGCCACCGTCTCTGCCATCTCCTCCTGGTCTGACGAAAGATAAAGTTTTGTAAGCCTCGTTTATTTCGAGAGAGAAAAGAATGTCTGCGCTTCCCTTTTTGACCTGGGGACTATCAAATTCGCCGATCTTAAGGTGGGTGATCACCGATCCTCCCCGTTGGCTCATACCATGAGTTTCTGAGCCGATGAGCGAATGTCCCTCAGCAAGGGCCATCTCCGAGAAAATCCGGGTGGCAAACAGCACCCCTTGTCCTCCAACACCGGAAATAATCATCTGAATACGCATTCCTGTGCCCTTTTAAACCTAGTTCCCTCCCCAAGATTAGTCCGTTAAACAACCGTCGGATCATATCGTTAAGAGCGAGAGAGCGAAGGGAGAATGGTCTTATCGTCCGAAGAACAAGGACTTTACTATGAGCAAGTTAAGAGAAAATTAGTCCATCCCAGCCCCGCTCAGCTGACTGGGAAGATCGCTTCTTGATTACAAGCCTCGACGCAGAGACCGCAGTCCACACAGGTCAATCGGTTGATCCGGACCCTGTCATCCTCTCCGCGAACAAGAGACGGGCACTCAAAGCGTTTGAGACAGTAGCCACATGCGATGCAAGCTCCCACGGCTGGCATGTCAATGGCTTGGGTGGGACACTCTTGGAAGCAGAGGCGACAACCCGTGCATTTGTCATAGTCGATACTGTAGCCCTTATCAGTCTTGGATATGGCTTCTTCAGGACACTGGATCAGACACATGTCGCAGTGATAGCAGGCGCCGCAGTGCAGACATCTCTCAGCTTCTGCCATGATGCGCTCTTGGTCTGGCAGGAGATGGACCTCGCTGAAATTCTTCTCTCGTTCGTCAACAGGGAGTAAGGGTTCCTCCACTCTCGGTTCCTTTTCGACCTGGTCGATATTGACTTCAACGGGTTCCAGAGAAGTCCCCTCCGACTCCCGGTCTCTCCTCATGTCCTCTCCTCTCAAGAATCGATCGATCGAGATGGCAGCCTTTCTCCCCGAAGCGAGTCCCTCGATGAAGTTCTTCGGCCCTGTCACCGCGTCTCCCGCAGCAAAGAGCCCGTCCATCCGAGTTGCCAATGTCAGCGGATCTACCTGGACGGTTTTCCAGTGAGTCACCGGAACCGCCTCGCCAAAGTTCGATAGGTCTGGGAAGTAGGTTGGTGAGGTAATAACGAGATCGGCTTTGACGCTCTTGGTTGCGCCTTTCACAGTTGAGACTCGAGTCCTGCCGAGGCTCGTCGGTTTATCGGGAACAGCGGTCTTGAAACTCACCTCTATCGCTCTTCCATTGGCTCCCGTGATCCCGAGGGGAAAAGAAAGGAATTTGAAAATGACCCCCTCCCTCTCTGCTTCTGATATTTCTGACGGTTCTGCTGGCAATTCTCTTCGAGAACGGTTGAATAGGACGGTCACCTTCTTTGCTCCCAACCTCAGAGCGGTTCGCGCCGCATCGAGGGCCCTGTCGTTACCGCCGATGACAGCCACCCGAGAGCCCACGGGAATGCGCTCTTCCATAGCCGCTTTCTTCAGAAATGTCAGAACATCCATCACGCCATCGAGCTCGTGGCCTGGAAGATTCGGGCTGGCAGCCTGATGAGCACCCAGAGCCAAGAGAATGGCTTTAAAGCCCCGAGCCCTGAGATCACTGAGGGAGAGTCCGTTGCCGATTCGTGTGTTCAGGCGGAATCGGACTCCCAGTTTCCGGATGTTCTCGATTTCCCGGTTGAGCACATCCTCTGGGAGTCGAAATCGGGCAGTACCGACAACCATCGTACCGCCAGGCACTGGCAGGGCCTCAAACACGGTGACCGGGTAACCCTGTCGTCTCAGATCGTGGGCAGCCATCAAACCCGTTGGACCCGATCCGACGATCGCGACCTTATCCCTCTTTTTGGGGCCGATGCTGAAATCTGCAGCAAGGGTCTTCTCTCGGTCAGCAAGAAACCGTTTCAAAAGATCGATGGCAATCGGTTGATCGACATCTCCCCTTCGGCATACCTTTTCGCACGGTCTGGCGCAGAGTCTACCGGTGATTCCCGGGAAGGGATTCTTCTTGCGGACGAGGGCAAGGGCCTCATCAAATCGACCCTCGGATATGAGACCGATGTATCCTCGGGCATCGACCTGGATTGGACAGGCTGCTGTACAGGGTGCGATCTTGTCACGGTATACGGGCAGAAGAAGATTGGGCAAGGTGCCGCTTTTCACCTGAGGAAGGTCCTTTTCCGGTAGGGGCACGTGGCGAATGTCAAGCTTGATCGGCTTGACTTTGAGTTGATCTTTCTGATGAGTGATGCATGGATACCGGGCGATAAGAACGGCGACGCCACCACGAGGCTCCTGGGTGTATCTACGAGCCTTCTTGGCCTCTCGAATGAGATCTTTGATATGGTACGGGTTTACCACCCGAATATATTTGACGCCGCATCCTCTGACCAACTCCTCCAGAGAAAGGGAAGCGCCAAGATGACCGTCTGCCGTAACCCCTGATTCGGGAGTCGGCTGCATCCCGGTCATCGCGGTAATGGAATTGTCCAGAATCACAAGAGTAAACCGGGCACCATTATAAACCGAATTCAGAAGGCCCTGGGAGCCGGAGTGGTAGAACGTTGAGTCTCCAATCGTGGCGATGATGGGCATATCGAGGCCGTCCTGATGATATGCGTGATAGAGACCGCTGGCAAATGTGATGCTCGCCCCCATAACGTGACACGTATCGACTGTATCCATATTCGTTCCCAGGGTGTAGCATCCGATATCACTGGTGAAGATGGCATCTGGAAATGCCCGCTTTAGAGCGTAGAAGGACGCCCTGTGGGGACAGCCTGAACAAAGGGAGGGACGTCGGATGGGTAGAGCCAGATCGACCAACAGCTTTTCCAATTTGTCCGGAGCCGATTCTTCAGGTATGGGGATGGAGAACTCCCGGCAGAGGCCTGATAGAATTCGAGTGACCCTTTCAGGCGTCATTTCGCCCTCGCCGGGGACGGTTCCGTCGAGTCGGCCCCTAATTTTTGACTTATCTCGGATCTGTAGCTCGATGACCGGTTCGGTTTCCTCCAGAATCAGCACCTTCTCGCATTTCTCGATAAACCGCTCCACCATTTCCTTGGGTAAGGGGTATGGGGTTCCAATCTTGAGAACGGGGACATCCTCCGTAACACCCATTTCAGGGAGGAGGTCGCGAACCATGGCGTGACAGATGCCTCCAGCAATGATCCCCAGGACAGCCTCGTCTCGTTCATGCTCGACGAAATTGACCGATCCCATGGAATTGAATTCCCTTCCAATCTCCTCGAGTTTCATGTTGAGCTGCTTGTGGAGGAGAAAGCGGAATCTCGGCGTCGCACTCCAACGTTGAGGGTTTCTCTGGAAGTTGGACCTTCTCTCCACCTTAGGAATCGGGTTGAACCGGATTGTTTGTCGGGCATGAGACACCCGCGTGACGGGTCGGAACAAGACCGGAATCTGGAATTTCTCAGAGAGATCAAATGCGATGGGCATCATGTACTGCGCGTCCTTCGGGCTTGACGGGTCAAAAACGGGAATTTTTGCGAACATGGCCATGAACCGGGTATCCTGCTCGGTTTGAGAAGAATGGGGTCCTGGATCATCGCAGCTGATGATCACAAGCCCTCCGATGGTTCCGATGTAGGCTGAACTCATGAGAGGATCCGTAGCCACGTTCAAACCGACTTGTTTCATGGCCACGGCAGCCCTTTTTCCCGTGTAGGAAGCAACGAGTGCATTTTCCAGAGCGACCTTCTCGTTGGTCGACCACTCGACGTAGGTGTCGAGGTTGTTTTCCTTTTTAAATTGGACTACGCTCGGAAGGATTTCTGAACTGGGAGTTCCTGGATAGGATGCCATAAAGTGACATCCACTCTCAACGAGTCCCCTGGCAATGGCTTCATTCCCCAGGAGGACTCTCTCTTCTGAATTGAACATTGCTATTCTTTCCCCAATCTTTACGTTTTAACTTTCACAAAGAAATCTCTGAAAAAGTCGCTCTCCGCAGCTCAAAATCTTTTTTTTGGCTCTAAGGTTCGGTACACTGCAAATCCAAAATCTGTCATTCCATGAAATCAGCACCTTCTCTCGCCCGCTCTCACCCGCAAATTCCTGTGGGAGATCGCTCGATCTCTCAGAGTTCGCCGAGTGAGCAGGTTGATGCGTCAGATTTTTGGCCTAATTTTTTGAGAGGAAAAATTAGGCCAAGTGATCTCCTCTGGATTGGCCTCTCACCAATCCAGAGGAAGTTCCCTCTGAGGCTCCGCGCGCTCTGTGAGAGATAGTGAAACCGTCCAATCTGCATGATACTTTTACCGAAAAAATCTTGATCTGCGCTCAGGGCTCCCTTTCTAGTTTTTTGGAGATCTCCTACGGGTCATGTGTTTTGATTATGATCGATCGACGCTATGTCCCACCCTTCCAGCGTTTCAAGTCATGGGGCAAACAGGAATTTCTTCATTTCGTCCCACCGATTGCGGACAATTTCTAGAATCAGGTGGCGATCTTCAGACCACCGTGTCTGGATAGACTCTGGGGTTCCATTTCGCGTTTCACCCGCCCATTCCATGAGACGAGTGGCAAGGCCAGATGCCTGTTTTGTAAACCAATCCTGGGCCTGTTGGCCGGAATAGAGTTTCGAAATACCTTCCGAATGATTCGCTTCCATCATGACCAACCACCCACGGTCGTAAGGGGACTTCCAGGCCAGGGTGGGATCCTCCTCCACGTCATGATTGACAGCAGAAATGGTTCCTTCCAAGGGTGATCGTATTCTCAGTTTTCTTTTCCCCGCAACGATTTCTGCAAGAATGTCATTTTTCTTGACGAAACTCCCGACGGGGGGGAGTTTGACGACGTTCGCCTCGGCGGCAAAGGGCGATGCGAGATCGTCCAATCCGAGTCGGATCATTTCGTTCATGGGTTTGGCCCAGACATGGCCATCACTGTAACGGAGAGTCGGGCAAAAGGTAAATCCGTTTATCTGGAGGGACCGCTTGTTTTTTGCCGGTTTCAAGGCGAATGCGGGGTGGGTATCGAACCTGTCTTCGATCATCTGATCGACTTCACACCGCCAGCATTCAAATCCGTTGGAACAGATCATGAAATCCACAAGCCCGAGGCGCATATACCGACAATACCTGTGGGTCCCTGTGTCTGAGTGTTTGATTTTTTGGATACGGTCCATCTCCATTTTGATAGCCCCGGTCGGGCAGACATACTCGCAAGCCCCGCAGGCCACGCAGCTCTCTGAATCAATGTTGAAAGGGGTTCCAACCTGTTTTTGAACTCCTCTTTTGGAAAAGTCAATGGCTTGTGCACCGACGATTTCATCACATGTCCTGACGCAGAGACCACACAGGATACAGTCGTTTTCTGGATTTTCGGCTTTGAAGCGGCGCTTTATAACCCCGAAGTCCCGGGCGAGTTCCTGGATGAGAGGTGCCTGGGGACATCGTGCCAGGAGAAGTTCGATCAGGACCCGGCGGGCCCGTAGGACCCGTTTCGTGTGGGTCCTGACTTCGATCCCTTTTCGAGCCGTGAAGTTACATGCTGTGACCAGTCGGGACCTTCCGTTTTCGCTAACCTCCACGGTGCAAAGCCTGCACGCACCCTGAGGCGTAAGGTCCGGGTGGTAGCAGAGGGTCGGAATCGGTATGGACATCTGCTGGGTGATGTCCAGAAGCGTCGCGTTCTCTTTTGTTTTGACTTTCTTTCCGTTAATGGTCAGGGTAATCATGAATCCGTTCCCTCAGCGCTGCTCAGAGAGGATTCCTCAATCATTGACTCACCACAGAGGCAGGGAGTGCACAGAGAAAACGCTCTTCTTTTGCCGGATCGGAAGATGCCGATCCGGCAAAAAACCTCGGCCCTCCGGGCGACTTCACACAGGAGCGATGGCATAAGCTCAAAGTCAAATCATCCTCTCACGGAGTCTATTCTTTCTGCCGAAGAAAGAGGCGTTTATCACTGAGCGGCAACTCCCGTCCAGTGATAACTCTCCAGTCTCCATAGTCTCTGAGTCTTTGTGGTTAGTTCTGTTTGGCCAAAGACAAGCAAATCCTCATTATTCGACCTGAATCGCTTCAAATTTACAGGCTTCATAACAAGCACCACATTTGACGCAACTGTCAATATCGAGGTGATGGATCTGTTTCTCATCTCCTGAGATAGCATCGACCGGGCAAGCCTTCAGGCATGCTCCACAGCCAGTACATTTGTCAGGGTCGATCGCAAAGGCGATCAGATTCTTACAGACCTTGGCCGGACATCTTTTGTCCCTGATGTGGACCTCATATTCGTCCCTAAAATAGCGAATTGTTGATAGGACCGGATTCGGCGCAGTCGACCCGAGGGCGCAAAGGGAGGTATCGACCATCACGAGAGAGAGATCTTCCAAGAGTTCGATGTCTCCATCCATGCCAGCTCCCTCAGAGATGCGGCCGAGAATCTCTTCCATTTGCCGGAGTCCCTCCCGGCAGGGAGTGCACTTGCCGCAAGACTCCCCTTCGAGGAATCGCACGAAATAGCGGGCCACGTCCACCATACAGGTATCTTCATCCATGACGATCAGGCCCCCAGAGCCCATCATGGATCCCACTTCTTGGAGGCGATCAAAATCAACGGGGATATCGAGAAGACTCTCAGGGATGCAACCTCCAGAGGGCCCTCCAGTCTGAACTGCCTTCAAACGCTTGCCGCCGGGAATGCCGCCACCGATGTCGTATATGATTTGCCGAAGGGTCATTCCCATCGGCACCTCGACGAGACCCGTATGGTTGATCTTTCCGACCAGAGAGAAGATCTTTGTCCCCTTGGAATGCTCAGTTCCGATGGATGAATACCAATCGGCCCCCTTGTCGATGATGATTGGGACATTGGCCCACGTCTCCACATTGTTCAGGTTACTCGGCTGGTTCCAGAGGCCATGCTCGACTGTGTGAACGTATTTGGCCCGGGGCTCCCCAACCCTTCCCTCCAAGGAGGCCATGAGCGCTGTCGATTCGCCACACACAAAGGCGCCTCCACCACGGTTGATTTTGATGGTCAAGGAGAGTTCAGATCCGAGGATATTTCTCCCTAGGAGGCCATAGCCCATCGCCTGATCGATTGCATGGGTGAGGTTTTTGACAGCAATGGGATACTCGTTACGGACGTAGACGTAGCCTTCCTGGGAGCCGATGGCATAAGCACCAATGATCATCCCCTCGATAACGCTGTGTGGGTTTCCCTCTAGGATCGATCGGTCCATGAAGGCGCCCGGATCGCCCTCATCGGCGTTGCAGATGACGAACTTTTCTCTTCCGGGAGCTTGCCGACAAGCTTCCCATTTTGCCCCGCTCGGAAACCCTCCTCCCCCACGGCCCCGCAAACCTGATTCTTTTATCCTATCGATGACACCCTCTGGGGTCATTTCCGAAAAGACCTTCTCCAGCGCCCGATAACCGCCGGTGGCAATATAGTCATCGATCCGTGTGGGATCGATTTCCTCGTTTTTACCGGAGACGATCTTCTTCTGGAGCTTGTAAAACGGAATGTCCTGCTCGTGAATGATTCTCTCTCTGGTCGAGGGGTCATGGTAGAGGAGCCGGTCGATGATTCTTCCTTCAAGGGCCGTTTTGGAGATAATTTCGTCCACATCGGCCGGTTTGACATCCGTATAGCACACTCGTTGAGGATGGAAGACGACCAGCGGAGCGCGCTCGCAGAAACCGTGGCACCCACTGGCCCGAATTCTTGTTTTGTCCGCCAGATTGTATTTCTCGATCCCTTTTTCAAAGGCCTTCACCACCTCAGTCGCGCCGCGGGCTAGGCAGCCCGGTCCGGCACAGATGGTGATGCACGGTCGGCCTCCGTCCCTGGATTTCTGAAGGGATCGACGAAGGTTTCTGAGTGCCGATATGCTCGTGAGTCGTTGGGTCATCTCTCAGGGGCCCTCATCGATATTTTTTCAGAGTCGCTTCGACCCGATTCATCCGCATTCGGCCATGGTATTTTTCATCCACGACCACAATCGGTGCGAGTGCACAGGCACCGAGGCAGTTGACCCGATCAAGTGAAAACCTCAGATCTTTGGTGGTTTGGCCGGCTTTGGTAGCCAGGTGGGTTTCGAGGTAGTCGAGAATCCTCGCTCCACCTCGAACATGGCACGCAGTACCGAGGCAGACTTGCACGGTATGTCTCCCTCTGGGCTCTAGGCTGAAGGCCTTGTAGAAAGTGGCAATTCCGTAAATCCGAGCGAGAGGAATGTCGAGACTTTTTGCCACCTGAATCAGGGCTTTTCGAGGAAGAAAATTCATTTTGGCCTGAATGTCCTGGAGGATGCCGATGAGGGAGGACTCCCTATAGCCATGCTTTTCAATAATTTCAGCGACTAAGCCCAGGTCTACCAGTGTCGATTTTTCTCCTGGCAAAGACTGCGCAGTGCGGTTCGCTTCGGTCGGGTGAATACTGGCCATAAAGAGATGCGAAAAGCCGTTGGACTCCTTTCAGTAGCCCGTGAATTGACGTAGCGCTTTGCGCCCGCGGTGTCGTGAATGCCTTAATTTAACCTGAATCCGCGGAAAATTGAAAGACCGTGAAGGGTTCTCTCGACAATTCGCCCACTGGGCCGAGGAGCGTACCGTGTGATCATTGCTTGTCAGGGTAGAGAGGTTTGGCCGTTTTGTGAATTCCTGAACAAACCGGACCAAAAAAAAATTAAGGGGATTTCTCTTTAGCCTTCTTTGCCTTTTCCATCAGTTCCAGGAGGCTCTCGATTTTCGGTTTGGGGGGCGCAAAGACGCGATCGAGCTCTTCCTTGGAGTAATGGTCTGCCAGAAACCTATGGATATCCATTCGCCTCTGCCAACACCCAGCGATCCATCTGCAGGGAAGGCGTTCATTCATGATCCGGCAGTATTTGAAGGTAACCGCGTCGCCCAACTTCGGGCAGCGAATCGATTCGTCATCATGTTTTTCGATCAACTCAATCCCCTTTCAGAACAGAAGGGATGCACTCGTAGGACCAATAGGAGCCTGCGAGTGCACCGCTAGAAAACAACCCAGTCCCGTTTCATCTCATACAAGGCACTTACTCTTCGATCTCAGGCAGTTCGGCTTGGGCCTTTTTGACCTCTTCTTCCGGATAGGAATAATCCTCGAGTTTACCGGATAAGTATGCGTCATAGGCAGCAAGGTCGAAATGCCCATGCCCGCAGTGGGCGATGAGGATTGTTTTTGATTCACCAGACTCCTTACACTTCAGAGCCTCATCGATGGCGACCTTCAGGTCATGGTTGGGCTCTGGCCCGGTGATAATGCCCTCTGTACGAGCAAACTTGACTCCGGCCTCAAAGACCGCTTTTTGATGTGCGGCGACGGCCTCAACGAAGCCGAGTTTGTAGAGATGGCATATAATAGGTGCCATCCCGTGATAGCGCAGACCTCCGGCATGAATTGGGGGTGGAATAAAGTTGTGGCCCAGGGTATACATCTTGGCGATGGGACCCATCCCCGCTGTATCACCAAAGTCATAGGCATAGACTCCTCTGGTCAGGCTAGGGCAGGCCTCTGGCTCGACACAAACGATTCGTAGATCAGGCTTTTCTCCACTGAGCTTATCCCTGACCCAGGGCAGGAACTGTCCGGCAAAGTTCGAGCCCCCACCAATGCAACCGACGATAATATCCGGGTAGGCATCGGCCATTTCCATCTGCTTCCGGGTCTCTTCCCCGATGATGGTCTGGTGAAGGAGGACATGATTAACCACGCTACCCAGAGAGTAGTGGGTATCATCTCGACCCATGGCATCCTCGACTGCCTCACTGATCGCGAGCCCCAGGCTGCCAGGACAATCAGGCCATTTTTCCAGCATGGCCTTCCCCGCGTTGGTATCGGAACTCGGGCTGGGAACGACCTGCGCTCCCCATGTCTCCATCGCAATGCGCCGATAGGGTTTTTGGTTGTAGCTGATCTTCACCATGTAGACCTTCAATTCGAGGTCGAAAAACGAACAGCCCATGGAAAGAGCACTCCCCCACTGGCCTGCACCAGTCTCAGTGGTTAGCCGCTTGATGCCCTCTTTCTTATTGTAGTATGCCTGCGCTACGGCTGTATTGGGCTTGTGGCTCCCCGCCTGGCTCGTTCCTTCGTACTTATAGAAGATCTTGGCTGGTGTATCGAGGGCCTTTTCAAGCCGGTACGCGCGGTGAAGGGCTGTTGGTCTCCAGGTCCGGTAGACATCCTGGACTTCCTCCGGAATATCAATCCAGCGCTCGGTGCTCACCTCCTGCTTGATGAGTTCCATCGCGAACAAGGGAGCCAAGTCACCGGGCCCCATCGGTTTTTTCGTCATCGGGTGATAATACGGTGGCAGGGGCTCAGGTAAATCGGCAAGCACGTTATACCATTTGGTTGGCATATCCTTTTGGTCAAGGAACCACATTGATCTTTCCATTTTATCCTCCCCATTGTTTCCTGCTTCACGGTTGATCTTTCCTCTTCAAGGACCCAGGCAGATCGACTGCCGTAATCTCTTCCTCAAAATCTGGGTCTGTCTGTTGAATCTTCATTCCGTCTATCTAACGGCTTCACCTCCTTTCCTAGAAAAGTGAATCATCCCTAAAATGGCCACCACAAGGACAAGGCAGGCTACTGCATAGCATCATTCGTAGGGTTTGTCAAGGAGATTCCGTGAATGAGAGCAAACGCCTGCGTCCAGCAAATCGTTGCACAATCCTCACCTTGCTAATAGTTCTGAGCTCTTTGTTGGAGCTGCTAACGCCAGTTTGCCAAGGCGCTTGGCTTCGCTGTGGATCGTGGGCGGGAATACAAGAACCAGCAGAGAGAGATGAGGCTCCGCTGGGGGGCCCGTCATCTATTTTTTGAACTCATCCCAAGGATAGTCAATCAGTTCCAAGAGAACGCCATTCACATCCTTGGGATGAACAAACGCAAATTCGCAATTCCTGAATGGTCTTGCTCCACCGATGAAGTTGTAACCTTTGGCCTTCAGCTCATCGATGGATTCTCGGGTGTTATCGACATTGAGCCCGATGAGCATGATGCCCTCGCCCCGTTTCTCGATGAACTTGGCCACATCGCCGTCAGGGCTCGTGGATTCCATCAACTCAAACCCAACATCACCGAGCCAGTATCTCGCTACTCTGATTTTCTCAGGCTCATCCACATAGGGGTCGTCTGGCTTGGATTTCCCGAGGATGGGTTCCCAGATTTTTCGAGCAGCGTCGAGGTCCTTTACCGCGATACAGATGTGATCGATCTTGTTTACCTTCATGATGTCTCTCCTTATTTTTGTGAATCCTCCGGCGTCAGCGATCAGCATTCAGGTTCTGGAAGAAAAGGAAACACCCGATTTCGCTTGTCAATCCATGCGGCTTACTCTTGAGCAATCGTAGGGTAGCGGTTGCTCTTGTTGGTTCTGCCGATAGCTGAATGCTGATTGTTTTAGCGTCTGCTCATGTACGGCAGGTTGGCCGTGTGATACCCACCATCTGGAATCTCATTCTTGATAGCCACGTCTGGACAGACAAAGGCGCAGATGCCGCACTCCTCACAGAGATCGAGGAGAATGGTGGCTTTCTTGTTGAAGAGAGTAATAATATCCACGGGACATTGACGAACACACACACCGCAGCCGGTGCATTTGTAAACATCAACCCAGGGGAACATAACGACTTCTCCTTCTTCTCTTTCTCGCTCAGTCTTTGATTCTGTGATAAGTCTGGTAAGGCTCGAAATCGACTCTCATTCCCATCCGATAACCGTCATGAATGGCTGCATAGGCCCGCCTGACTTGAACGGCGTCTCCAATCATGTAGACATCTTTGGCATATTTTCCGTACTTAACGCTCTTGTTGGGGACTAACGTGGCGATCACGACGGTATCAGCTGGAAGGGTTTCCTCCTTGCCATCGGGTGTTGTGACGACCACCCCCTGGTCAGTAATCTCATTGACCTTCGTCTTGGTGATCTGCGCAACGTTTCCGTCCTTCAGCTTGAGCATGTATCTCCAGATATAGGAGGGATTGACGTCGGCCCCGAATTTCTTCTGTTCACCAACAATCGACACCTGGCAATCCTTGTGCTTATCGATGATGTATAGAGCCGTCGAGATAGCAATGCCGAGCCCTCCCACGATGACAACCTTTTTCCCGGGTTTGGCTTTCCCCTCGAGGACATCAAGGGCACCGACGACATGTTTTTTGTCACTGCCGGGAATGGTTTCCAGGTCATGCTGCGCCCCAGTCGCAATGATTACGGTATCTGCTTTCCCCTTTTCGAGGAGATCTTTATCGACCTCCTTCTTGAGGACAATCTTGGCACCGTGCTTCTTGCACTGGGACTCAGCATAGTTGGCGTATCGCATCAGTTCATCATCGCCCCAGGGGCCGTGAGCCGCCGCTGCAAGTTGTCCACCCACCTGATCGTTCTTTTCATAGACCGTCACATCGTGGCCCTTTTCGGCTACGATGGAAGCTGCTGTGAGGCCTGCAGGCCCAGCACCCACGACAACGACTTTCTTTTTCTCCCCCGACTTTGGAAACCCGTAAAAGCCCCATTCTGGCTCGGCCTCATGGCCGAGGGATGGTCTCACGGTGCAGCAGAGCTCGGTATCGCGAAAGAGCCTGGCCAGACAGACATTGCAGGCAATGCAGGGGATGATGTCCTGTTGGCGGTCTTCCATGATCTTTCGGGGAAGAAAAGGATCAGCGATCATGGGCCGGCACATCTCCCAGTAATCGAGCTTACCCTCGGCCATCGCCTTTTCCGGGATATCCGGAACGAAGAGCCGATAGGCCATGCTCACCGGGATCTTGACGTGCTGTTTGACCTCTTCCGAAATAAAGAGCCAACTCCCCATGGGAACGTCCCTTGTAATGACGGGAATCATGGACTCCTGCCAACCAGCGGTGACGCTAATGTAGTCGCAACCTGCCTTCACTGCCAGTTTAATGGATTCCAGGCTCTCCTCGGGTTTATTACCGTTACGGTCATCCAGAAGTTCCCGCCCACACAACCGGATTCCGATCGCAATATTGTCGCCGATCTCCTTCCGGATGCCCTCGACGATATCAGTCATGAACTTGGATCGACCTTTGATGTCTCCCCCGTATTCGTCAGTTCGAATGTTCGTGTAGGAGGAGATGAAATTTGATATGAGATAACCCACAATCCCTGAGATCTCCACGATGTCATATCCAGCCTCGACCGTTCTCCGAGCGCCGTCAATATGCTCCTTTATGCAGATCTCGATCTCCTCTCGAGTCATCTCCTTAGGGGGCCGGAAAATAGGAAGCTTCTGGGGGACATCAGAAGGTCCATGCGTATACGGAAGTTCAATGCCTCCAACCCTTCCGCAGTGCATCAACTGGAGACAAGCGACGGAGTCATGCCTGTGAATCACATCTGCGATCTTTTTCAGTCCCGGGATAAATTTGTCATCCCAGATCGCCATCATTCCCACGTAACCTTTGCCAATTCCCAAGGAATCTGTGTAGGCTCCTTGGGTCGTTACAATTCCAGCCCCACCTCGCGCCTGGGCCTCCATGTAGGCCACCTCCTTGTCAGCCACGTATCCGTCTCTGTAATTGAAGTTTGTTTCGGTAGAGGCGTACTTGATCCGGTTTTTCGTCTCGACCTTGCCGATCTTGCCGGGGCTGAAAATATGAGGGTACTTCTTGACGCCTGGCAGTCGCATCGCTTTCCTCCTTAATGATTTGGTGGTAGGAGAACCAACCGGTAAAAGACAGAGTCTCTCGCTTGCTTAATCAATTCCTTTGCAGACCGCTGGGTCCAGGTGGGCCTATTTCGGTCTCGCAAAAATCTCAGCGATCTTTCTCTGAGATTGATAATTTGTTCTTTTTTTCACTTTACCGATCAACCCTTCTTAACACGACCGGTGTTTTCAAGTCAAGAAAAATCCACCATGGAGTCTCCTCAGTTTTTGGACGC
>JABAOC010006310.1_pt2 | contig 21135 bp, 19 predicted proteins | sample 7062161 | NCBI WGS metagenome assembly JABAOC01 (sample SAMN14538625, study PRJNA623070) | marine sediment metagenome | biome: marine biome [ENVO:00000428]; feature: marine pelagic biome [ENVO:01000023]; material: deep marine sediment [ENVO:00002113] | place: India: Gulf of Khambhat ... | reverse complement strand
TGTTCATCAAAATGGAAAGCATCTTTCGCCGTTAAATAATTAAGTTGAATCATGTTCGCCCGTCCATGAGCTGATTCGATCCCAAATCTTACAGAACGAAACATGCCTCCCAGATAGGTGACATATAGGTTTTTTTCTAATTCTTAAGGAAGATTTCGTTCCATCTCATCCAGATAATTTGCTACAGTAGCGATTTTCTCACTTTCCACAGGATCAACGACTGTGATGAATGATTCAAATGCTGCTTTATATCCCATAAACGCATCTTCATAAACCTCGTAAGGTCCGATGACGACTTCGGTGGGACTGTCCAGATCCATCCAATCCATGTCACTCTGAAAGTAGTTATTGCTCAGGAATGCTTCCGCACGATTGGTTAGAAATTTCTGAAGGGATTCATTCTCAGATAGCTCAGCAGCCTCTTTGAGTAATCTCGCTGCTGGTTTCAATAGATCTTCAAAGGCCTTAGAATAAGGGATGGCTACTAAATCGTTTCCTTTCCTTCTGATAATAGTAAAATTGCTTTCAAAATCTGATTTGACTTCTGGATATTTGTCAATCCAGTTAAGAAATTCATCTTTCGATACATCTTCTGGATAATAGTTAGATCCCTCTGGTTTAGGTGAAGTACCGATAAACGGTTTGTTCTCATCAAGTCGATCAAAAGGTCCATACATGATGTTAAAATATTCGAGATAGGTTTTGCTATTCGGGTCTTTAGACTCCAAAAGAGCTTTTTTTATAGACTCATTTTTTGAATATACCTGCCTTAGAAAAATCTTATCAATCAGTTTGGATGCTTCGACAAGCTTTTTGACAACTTGTTGATCTTTGTCTGAAAGAATCGATTTATCAAAAGCGATAGTGACAGGCGCAAATTTTTCTAATTGTTTTTTAACGTGCTGTAAATCTATTTTTTGTAACTCCATAGAACGCTTGCAGTTTAGAGTTAAAATTGACATCACTAGGATTCCCAGAATGAAAATAAGATTTTTTATCATAATCCTCTCTCCTTAATTTTAACATACGTAGTTATTAAAAAATTAATTATTGCTCGAACCACGTTCAATTTTTTCGATTGAAATTCGTAATCTGCGTCTTACATCATCTGGTAATGTGGATTTTTGCAATGCTTTTAGTGCCTGAAGAGATTTCTCCGTTTTAAATAATCCCAATATATCAATAGCCTTTTTCTTGATAAAATTGTCAGGATCTATTAATAGCTTGATTACAGCCGATTCAACTTCTCCCCGACCGATTCCAGTTTCTTTCAAAATTGAGAGTGCGTTTGCGCGGAGATATTCAGGCTGGGACCGATTACGGGCGAAACGGATGGCGATAGGAATGGCTCTTTCGTCTTTAAGATAACGCAGGCAATGAAATGCAGCCATTCGAATGACATCGTTGTGAGATTCCATGTCAACAAATTTGCTCACAAAGTCAAAACTGCTATCATCAGGAACATTGGATAGAGCATATAGCGCTTCGGCCACAACCTTATAACTGGAATCCTGACTTGCGATTTTTCTGAAAAGCCGATTAAAAGTTATATCGTAATAGTAACTCAATGCCAAAATTGCAGCAGCTCTAACTTTTGGGTGGGAATCATGGCAAGCTTGAAGTATTACTTCTTTAGACTCGGGTCGGTGATAATCAATAAGTAAATAGGCAACCTCCTTTCGAACAGCCCAGAACGGATCTTCTACTAGACATTTCTCCAATGCTATCGCAGTTTGCAATGTATCAAAAGTAACCTGTTCCAATCGCTCAAGCGCTATTAATCTAGCAGCCACATTTTCATCATTTAATAATTGATAAATCCATTCGTCCTGAGATTTTATGAATTTCATTTCTTTTAATATCCAATTATCTTTGTCAAAGCGGATAAGCTGTGGTTGACTGTTGAATGAAAATTTGAATGTATCCTCTCGGCTTTTGAGAAATATTTTTTCGGTGATCCAATCGGATGAGCTAATAATCTCCACTTCTACTGGCATTTGAAAAATCCGAGGAACCAGACCTAATGAATCTTGTTGCGTTTGATGAATATATAAAAAGATTTCTTTGGTTTCAGGAACCCATTTTGAGGTAATCTTGAACTGAGGATGTCCACCATGGTAAAGCCATTGGTCGAAGAACCATTCCAAATTTTGTCCTGAGACTTCTTCAACAACCTGTTGAAAATCTGAGGTTTCTACTGATTGATAAGCAAGTTGATTTAAATATGTTTTTAAACTGGTAAAGAAAAGAGAATCACCAATGACATATCTAAGCATGTGAAGCACCTGACCTGCTTTCTGATATTCGATAAAGCTAAACATATCATCAGGACGGATAAAATTTTCATAGACAATGGGTTGATGAAATTTAGGATCGACCATTTCTAAATAGAATTTTTGGTCTTCATACATTGCATATTGTGCTTCGGCTCCTCCCTTGTCGAATTCCTTGAAAAGAATTTCAGCATAGGTTGCAAAGCCTTCATTTAACCAAATGTGACTCCAGTTTTTGCAGGTCACTAAATTCCCGAACCAATGATGGGCCAATTCGTGAGAAACCAATTCATCGCTATTTGTATCCAAATGGGCGCGATCATCATGAATGGTACGATCGTTTAGTGTTGTGGCGCTGGTGTGTTCCATCCCGGCTGCCTTATAATCTGCTACTATAATTTGGGCATACTTATCCCAGGGATATTTATAGCCAAATATATTCTGAAAGAATTGCATCATCTTCGGGGTCTTTTTAAATGAATTCGGCGCAATTTCTACCTGACTTTTATAAACAAAATAATGCAATGGGATATTTCCACATTTTTCGGTAATCTCTGCATATTCTCCTGCTACCAATGAAACAAGATATGTTGCATGTGGTTTGTCCTGAAGCCAATGGAAGGTTTTTGTACGCTGCATACGATCATTATGGACTGAAAGCAGCCTCCCATTGGATAAAAGAAAGTAATTCTCTGACACTGTGGCAATAATTTCGCTGGTTAATTTATCATCAGGCTCATCGTAGCAAGGAAACCAATACCTTGCTTCATTTGGTTCCGAATGAGAATATATTTGATAAGGTGTATTCGGTTTTTCCTCTATAGGTACATTAAAATAAATTCCGGCAGTAGGCACTATGTGATACCTTATTATTATCTTAACCGTATCATTGAGCGTAAAAGGATAGGGTAGTGTAATAATCACTGTTTCTGAATCGGCTAAGAATGAGAGTGAAGTTTCATCTGAAAACATTATATCTCGAATTTCTATATCCTTCGCATGTAATTCGAAGGATGAGAAATTATCTATCAATGGCAATAACGAGATTGTTGCTTCACCTGAAACTGATTTTTCTTGTTGGTTAAAGTCCAGAACTAATCTAATGTGTTGTGTATCATAATTTCTATGAATTGATAGTTTATATGTTGCGAAGGAGAGTTTGGCATTAAAAATAAAACAGAGAGAAAAGAATGTTACCCAGAAAATACTTAAAAAATAAAAATAATATCTGTTCGTTTGAATCATAAAAGAAGAAATATTCGGTCGCTTAGAATACATTTTTTGTTTATGAGATAAAAATTTACATTTATATACTGGTCAATAAGTTAATCTGTTCCCATGAGAAAACACATATTAAACATGACACCTTTAATAATTTTAGCAAAAGATGAAAGGTTTTTAAAGATAGGATAAAATTTATTTAATGTCAATAAAAAAACCAGCATCTTATGATATTAGAAGGTGCTGGTTTTTTAAAATATGTTTGTGAATCTAAAACTTTTACTCTCCTGCAGCCATTGATTTTGGCTCCATATGAAGAATAATATTTTGATTGATCTGAATCATGGATGCATGATAAGCCACAACACGATTACGCCCTCCGGCTTTAGCCCGATAAAGGGCTCGGTCGGCTAACTCAAGTAACTCCCTTGAATTAGTAGAATCGTCTGGAAATGCAGCCAGCCCAACAGAAATTGTAATATTTTTATTTGGCTGATATTGCTCTTTGGGAAAATTTTTCAATTCGACAGTTCGACGCAATTTTTCAGCAACCTGATCAGCGTGAGATTTATCGATTTCTGGAAGAAGGATGACGAATTCTTCCCCACCATACCGGGCTACAATATCTGCTTTGCGAAGGTTAGATTCTAATAGAATAGCAACTTTTTTGAGGATTTCATCGCCTAACAGGTGTCCATTAATATCATTGTAATTTTTGAAATAATCAATATCCACCATGAGGACGGAGAGAGGTCGTCTATAACGTTTGGCTCTCTGGAATTCTCTTTCGTAGCGCTGGTTGAAATAGCGACGATTATAAAGTCCTGTCAGATCATCAGTGATCGATAACTCTTTGGTATGTTGAAACAATAGGGTCTTGTCGATCACATTGGCGATTTCTGATCCGACTTTTTTCAAAAGTGATATTTCGTTTTTGTGGAACGAGTCCAGTTCCGTTCGATATAAGCTTAGAACACCAAGTGGATGGTTTTTTTCCAGTAGAATTGGAACGACGATAAATGATCCAGTTTTAGGTTCTCCTCCGAAAAATTGAAACTTCTGCTCAACACTTATATCAGGTACATATATCATCTCTTCTAATTCTAAAGCCTGGCCAAAAATATCTTCTCCAAATCCGAAAGATATTTGCAAATCAGTACCTTTTGGCAGTCCAAATGAGGTGTGTAGTGTGATTATTGATAACGATTCATCTACTAAAAAAATACCAAAATGATCGACCTTAAAGCTTTTTTGAAAAATCTTTTTAAATGATTTAAGAATTTCGTCCAGATTCAGCGTTCTGCTCAGTGTTAAACTTATCTGATAGAGTGAATAGAACTCCAACAATCGATTTTTCAGATTATGATTTAACTCCTCAATTTTAGAGTATTTTTTTTGAAGTCCATTAAGTTGATTTTTTAAGGTGTCAAAACTTTCTGCCATGAACTAGTACTCTCCATGTTTTCCTATGGCAAGGGGCAAATTCAATTTTATCTTTAAGGGGGTGAAAAAAAATCACTTGGAATTCTTAAAATTGTTCCTCTATTGTTTTTACCAATCTGAAAATAACACAGAAATATAATTTAGTTATTCTCAGCCCCGAAATTTAAAAATTAGAAAATAGACTACGCCCAAATTAACTTAACCACAGAGCCTTTGAAATTATTTTAATTAAAAAGGATGTTGTATGATTAGTAACACTATTGCGACTAGAATATAAGAATTTATTTTTTTAGGGAGTGAGAATAAATAAAATGCATTTCTAATACTTCTTAAATTTAATAAAAACAATAGAAACATTATTTCAAGAATTACATATAATTTTTTCTCACCCCTTAGTGTTTCTAATAATGGACTTCCTTAATGTAGTCAGCGAAAACTCTGCGGTAAATAATTTGAGTTTTATGTACAATCCAGGAAATAGAAAATTAATGGCAGAGCCGTATAATTAATTTTCTATATTGGTTGAAGTTACACAACTATTTAGATATTTCATGAGTTTTTTATATTTGTTCTCTAAACTCTCATTGAGTGGAATTCTAAAATAAAAATTATAAAATGGTTCTCGATCATTATGGTCAAAACAAATTTTTAATGAAGCTCGGCTTCTCTGACATAGATAGGTACTTAGAAGATGAAAATCATCATTCAGGTCAATAGCTATGTCGTATTTTGTTGATAAAATCTTTTGTTTCAGTCCTTTTTTCGGAAGCCCAAAAAAATTTACGTCATTAGCAGTTACAAATATTGTGCCATAATTTTTGTCACCATTTAGAAAGCTATGATAGCTTTGCCTGATAACGAATTGGAATTCAGCTTTTGGAAAATCATGTAATAATTTGACAATATATTTTCGCGCAATGCCGAAGTCTTCCAATTTATCTGGCATAAACACTAAAATAGATCGAGCTTTCAGTAAAGTACTAAATACATCAACGACATGGTTAATTTTCCTGAGTTTCGTGGCAATTTTTAGGAAGGGGATTGTAATATTCTCCATTATTTTACTCAACCTTGCTTATTACATTTAGGGTAGAATATGTTTTGAAAAATATAATATAATAAAGCAAATAAGTCAATAGTAAAATGCATATTGTTAAAAGTTAATATTTCCAAGCATAAATTTTACTATTGTTCATTCCAATTAAATTACCAATTCGTTTCGAGTTGTAAGTTTATGGAATTTAAAGTATTTCCTAAGATCATATCTGCATCGGTGCCAATGGAATTAACATGGTGGTATTGTGTCGAGCTAATTTTCATCGATAATTTAATAACAGACTTAAATTTCCACTGTAACATAATATACCATCTATTTCCTGTACCATAAAGCATTTTATTGGTTAGCATACCTGGAACATCATGCTCAAACTGATAAAGACGACTCTCATACCCGTCTGTATCAAAGAATGTAATTCGAGCGGCAATATTGAAATTATTCTTCAAATGCAAAACCAAATCTTGATACAACAATGCACCTTCAAAACGATCATTATTATAATGTGGTAATTGTTTGTAATAAGTATAGATTCCCCAAATTTTCTCTGTTCGATGTCGAATTCTCACAGTATTCCATATTATATATTCAAGTTGAAATCGAATAATCTTTTGACTTCTGGGAATAATAATTTTTTGTTCAGTTTTAAATTTGTCTTTTTGTGAAAATTTAAATTGTAGATATAGAACTAAATTTTTCAATGGTTTATGTTCAGCTCGTAGAAAAAAATCCGTTCCCCCTGATGGCATAGGGATAAAATAAGTACACCAGGGGAATTTGAATTGATCGAAATATAGGGCAAATTTAAGATTTTTTAATGGATTAAACTGAAATCCAAAATAGACGCCCTGTTCATTTCGCGGATAATAACTACATTCACCAAAGCTGTTTCCATGTAAGCTGATCAAATTTTTAGAATACTTTCGAGCGAGAATCACCACCTCCAAAGGTTTAGTATTTGTCAATACGCCGACTAATATCCCGAATCCGTTATTTTTTGAACGGGCAGCCTCGCCAAAAAGACTGAATTGGCTCAATGCTAGATTATAGTCAATTCCAACCAGTTCATTGATTCTATTAAAAGAAAATTGATACTCATTTTCATTTTTTAACGCACCATTACGGTCAAAAAGTGATTGGTAATATGTCATTCCTAAAGTAAAATAAGGAGCGGGCTTAATACATAAACGAGTACCAACCAGTTGCTCTCTTAATTGATCCTTTTTATTCAGTTCGAGAAAGTTTCTGTGATAACCAGATCTGTAAAAATTTCTAACAGTACCATCGAGATTTATAGTGGCATCAATTTTAGCAGATGAAAGGAAGAAGATAAACTGGTAAATTTTAAAACAGAATTTACCAGCAACCCCGTAAAGTGAAGCGTTTTCGTCCACTAATGTATATTCTAATAACTCTCTGCCACGTCTTTTCGCAGGATATATCGGGGCATTACTTTTATAATAACCATAAGGATTTCCAAAAAGCAACCCCTGTGCAAATTCTAAGCGGTAATTTCCAAAAATCAATTTATTTCCTTTTAATTTGTTTTGATAATTTAAAAAGTATAATTTTAAATCATCAATTTTTGTTTCGCCACAATCTTTTTCTGTAAGAATGCCGAATCGTAAATAATTTCTATAATTAAGCATAAAACGATTATAAACTTTATTTGGAGAAGGATAATAGATACCATTCCTTAAGCCTTCACATTTTTCTAATTTCCTACTTATACGAGTTTTAGTGGAAAAAGAAATTTTTTTTTCAAATTTCTTAGACGAAACAGTTAGGTATTTTTTGAGAATTTGAATCATTTCTGGATTCATGTTTTTAATTCGAGTTAATTCTTCAATATTCTCAAATCCTCCAATCTGGTTTCGATAATCTATAATGACCACAGCTAATACATCTGAAATCCATGGAAGAACTGTTAATTGTTCCACAGTAGCTTGATTTAAATCGATAGGATTTTTTTCCAATTCATCCAGGAGTTCGATAAGATCGGAAATATCTGAAAAATCCTTTTGCTGTTCTAAGAATGGTTCTACTTCCTGTTGTTGTGCCAATACTGTTGTGGTAAAATAAATAATGTAACTTAATAAAAATAACGACTTGTGATTCATTAACTTAACCTTATTCAACAATGGTAATGTATGGCTTAATACTTTCAAATTTATTTTTACCAATTCCTTTTACCTGTTGTAATTGTTCCAGGCTAATGAATTTTCCAATTTGTTGTCGATAGGCTACAATTCGTTGGGCTAAAGTAGGACCAATTCCGGGAATCTTTTGCAAATTTTCAATAGTCGCTGTATTGATATTAATTTTTGTTATCTTTACCGGTCTTAATTTATAATTGATATTTTCTGAGATAATTCTGTTTTTCCTATGATTCAGTAGCAATTGAAGAGAAAAATAATGGGTTAACCCGAGATCTTTATGAGTTGTAATTGCATAGTCGATTTCTAAATGTGAAAACAAAAAGCCAAATCCAGCGCAAAATCGAGATGGTTCAGTAGAAAATCCAGAACGGATTGCGACTCGATTAAATAATAAATATTCGATCCCACACCTCAATTCCAAAGGAAACATTGAGTCTTTAAACATATCCAGATTTAACGTTAAGTTATTGATAGGGTAAATGCTTAGTCCTGTGTTGAATGTTTGTGGAAGATTATCACCAGCTTGTCCTAATGTGGCTCGATTGAGATTAGTTGCCATAAAACCCCAACTTAAATTTGGCAGTATTTTCATTAGAAATCCCAAATCCAATTCAAAACAAAAATCTGAACCATAATTGCTGATTTGTAGTTTCATATAATGTAAGTTGAAACCGTAATAGAATTTTCCTTTGACTGATCGATTAAAAGAAGTGGTGAGTGACTGCTCTCGATAAATATCACTCCCAAAGTTAGTGAAACCCATGGCCAAATTACCGAGTGCAGTCGGAATTACAGTTGTTACTGAACCGATGGTTAACTCTTTCAAGCCGAAAGGTCGAGTATAAGAGGCTGATAACGAAGGATATGGAATTTGGGCTAATCCACTGCAATTGATAAAGATGGCGTCAGGAGTATTGGAAAGACCGACGTAAGCCTGACCCATCGCGTGGATTCTTGCACCGCTACCCCTAAGTTCAAAACTGGTATAGGCTCTTGTCTGGATGAGCAACAATGTATTTAAAAGTAACAGAAAAATTTTTTTAGTCTTAAATGGACGGAAAATTATTTTCTTGATTATCATGATAAAATTGATTATTTTTAAAGTTGCTAATTTTGTCAGAGTAAAAATAAATTTTTGAATGTTTCTAAAAAGTGTCTGTCCGGGAAGTAACACAAATCTTCCTTCGGAGGATCAATTAATTGATTGATTGATCTTTGTACACTCTCAATTTGTACAAAGAAATCGTCTTTGGTACTTGTCTCTGTTGTTAGTTGTTCGCAAACAAGAATGTTTGCGTTACGATTGAAACTAATAAACTTCACATAGAGGAGGTTTATCATGGATAAATATAAATCTGATGTCAAAACAAAATATTGTAACACTGAATCTCAAGACTGGCAATTAGTGATTTTATTCATCCTTTGTTTAATTACTAGTATTTTCTTTAATACAAGAGTCTTAGCGCAATCAATAACCGTAACAGTAGATTTAGAATTAAACGCTTTACCAGATGAGAACCGAGAAAAGCTGCAAGATTTTAAACAGATTCTGGAAGATTATTTAAATAACTACAAATGGACCAAAGATGAATTCATTGGTGAATTTAAAATAAATTGGACGTTATTATTACAAGATATAAGCGTCAGTTATCAGGATCGTTATAAAGTACAAATAGTAGTGACTAATAACTCTGATGTCCAATACTCTGATAGACGATGCCGGTTTGCGTATCAAAAAGGAGAAATTCCAGTTCATTCTGAAAATAATTGGGATTCCCTGACAAGCTTATTAGATTTTTACATAAATATTATCATAGGGGAAGAGATGGACAAATTCGGTCATTTGCTGGGAACCCCTTATTTTGAAAAAGCAAAATTAATCGCAGAGCAAGCAAGATTTGGTCTGGGACAATTCATAGAAGGCTGGGATCTTCGGGTTGAATTAATTAATGATCTTCTCAATGATAAAACAAAGAAATATCGTGAGATGAAGGATTTTTATTTTTATGGACTTTATTTTGCTAATGAAGATCCCGAAAAAGCCAAGACCTATTGCAAAGAAGCGATTAATATGCTCGAAGAAATTAAACAAGGAGAAGATCCTAAGTATAAACGATGTGAAAAATTTATTGAAGCCCATTATATTGAAATTGTTGAATTGTTTAAAGATTCCAATAATAAGGAAGTATTTGAAAAAATGATTAAACTCGACCCTGATCGTGCAAATATTTATCAGGAATATTTATAATATTAAATTCATTCTGCTTCTTAAAAAGTCATTCGTTATAAGTTTTAATTTCCTGTCTTAAATATGAAGCTAAAATTTGATGGTAGCAAATTCCCCCATGCATCACTGCAAGTTGTATCTATCGTTACTGTATAAAATGTATTCGACTGCAGTTTTGTTGATCCAGAGTACTGAAACCGAGTCAAATCACTCCACTGAAAATTCCAACCTTCAACCAATGGAATAATAGAAAATGCGTTCTGTGCCGTCTCCTGATTCACAAAGGTGTTAAATGTGATAATGATTGGATTGGAACGGCTGATAGAAGATGCTCCATTTGCAGGGTAATTTGTTGTTATTCTTAAAGGTTCAGTCTCAAATGTAAATGTTTTATCATTCATAAGTAATGAATTGTAGATATCTTTAGCGTTTGCATTAATTGTAACTGTATATTGGGTGTTACTTGCTAGATAAGTTCCTGGTTGAAAACAAATCCGTCTGGAATCAAACCATTTAAAACTCCCCATTTTTGTTGGCGTTATTGAAAAATTTTGTTCCACACTTTGTCGATCCATTCTCGAATTAAAATACACATAAATATTTGATTGCGGTGAAATATAAGTAGCTTGGTTTTCTGGAATTGTAGTCGTTACTTTAACTCCTTCAGTTTTAAAATTAGATACAAAATCAAACGAAAGAGAATCTCCGTAACTGGTTTTTGCATCGGTAGTCAACATGATTACATATAAATTGTTAGAAATATATTGATCATCTGGATAAAATAATAATTTACTATTTCCTGAAATGATTTCCCACACAAAACGGCCACTAACATCAGGAATAAGAAAGAAATTATTTTCCACAGAGGGATGATCCATAAGGATGCTAAATTCAATTTGAATCGGGGCTGTTAATGGATGATTCTGTACCCCATTGACTGGCGTGATAGTAGAAATTTGTTCGGGAAAGGGTTTTAAATATATATTAGGAACTGTTGTCACCTGACTGGGATAAACTATTACATCGTTTAAAACTTGACGGCCATATTTATTTGCCTTAAATTCAAGATTATATGTGCCGGCGGCAACCCTATCTAATTCGAAATAGCCTAATGTATCTGTAAAAGTTGTTCGAATTAATGCTCCCTGATATAAATTAATTTTAACAGTTATACTTTCCGGTTTTACCAGACCGACTATCTTTCCGGGTCTGTCTTCTGGAAAATAAGGTTGTTCCTCAGCACAACCAATGATAACAAGCACCAGAAAAATAATAAAATATCGAATGACACCAATAGAGCCCATTATACCCTCCCCACAGCTTTAAAACTAAATTGATTATTAACTAATTAATTAAACAATATTTTTTAACAATGTCAAGTTTTTTTTATGTATCAAATATAAATCAAATATAATTTTTTTCTTGCTATTTTAAAAGAAATATGTTAAAATAAAGTCTTGTTAATTGATAAAAGATAATCTTATCTAATTTTGTTTTCTTGAAGATTCACTTTACGTTAATTGATGATGACAGATAAGTTATTTAAGGCTTGGACTTAACAAGTCGGGTTCGGGACTTTGGCTGTGAAAGTTTTAATTTTGGGCCACTATAACATAAGAAATTTTGTCTTAGATAGAGAAGGGTATCTCTTTACTTTGAATAGAAAATATTACAATTCTATTAAAATCTTATTCAGTTTGATAAACTCCATTTTTATCCTATTTTTGCTTCTTCTTAAAATTTCTTTTTCTCAAGTTGATGGAAATGAATATTCGAAAGATCTAATTGTGGGTGAATTGTTTGGCAAGGTAGATCCTGCAGATCTGTGGCAATTGATTCAGAGTAATTATTATCCAGTGATCCGTAATAATTCTAAGATTGAGTTGGAAAAAGTAGAAAGTTCTAATCAGGAGGTAATATTTAAAGTCCATTATCCTAATGAAGGCTCATCAGTTCATCCAGAAAGAATTATTTTCAAATTTTTCGAATCAGAATATCGGTTGATTGCTGCAATCATTACAGAAGAAGTAGATTTCGCGATCACTGAAAGTTATGAAGCTGCTGAAGAGATTCATAAGTCAACATCTTCATTTAAAATACTTTTCCGATATAAACCTCCAAATTTTGTAAAAATGGTTGGTTATAATAATCAACATCAAATTTTAAAAAATAGGAATGTACGAAAAGCTTTGACGTATGCCATCAATCGCAATTATATTCTTAACGGATTATTGAGACGAGCAGCAGATTTAGCTGATGGCCCGTTATCACATGAATCAAAATTACGCATTTCTGGTTTGGAAGAATATAAATTCAATCCCAGAAAAGCATTTCAATTGTTACAAGAGCAAAATTGGATAGATACAGATGGCGATGATATTTTAGACAAAAACGGGAAACCGTTTCGGATTTTAATGACTTATGAAAAGGATGTCTTATTGGAACAACAGTTGGTGACAAGAATTAAAATTGACTGGAATAAATTAGGTATTGACGTAATCAGAAATCCATTGATTAAAAGTGAGATCAAAAAAATTTTAATCTACAAAAATTACGATGTGATCCTCATGAATCATCAATTTCAAGAAACAATTGATGGTTTTGAAACATTTTTCAAATCTGCTAGCAGTGAAAATGTTCTAGGTTACAAAAACAGTACAGTTGATCGTTATATTAATCTCTATAAAATTATAGAACCTTCGTCTCAGAAATTGATGCTGCAAGCAATTCAGAAGCAAATAAATAGAGATATTCCTGCAGCATTCCTTTTCTTTTTATGGATTGAGCGTTATTTTGTAAATCGATTGAAATTCACTAATTTTCAAGATGAAAATGGCGATTTGCTACCTTTTACTGAATGGTATTTAAAATGATAATTCTAGCGAGGCAAAACCGCAACATTCAAAATATAATTTCTACTCTGTCAAAATTTTTAGTATTTTCTTGCAAAAAAATTGATTGAAGATTACAGGTAATATGCCCCAACTTCGGATAAAAATAAAACATAGATTTATTACTAAGCTACTGATTTCCCATATCTTACTGGCCTCAATTCCGCTTATCTTAACCGGGGCCGTTCTTATTCAAACTGTGCAAAAAATGGTAGAGCAAACGGTCAAAGATAGAAATATGGAATTAGCTCGGCATTTAGCAAGATGTACAGAGATGCGCCTAGAAAATGCTGAGAAAATTCTAGAATTTAATGCGTCGAATATTATAATTACCCTGAAAAACCGACTTGCACAAGATTTATTTATTAATACGATGGTGAATGATTTCCATATTTTTCGTGACATAAAAATTTTAGATGTGTCTGGTCGTATCGTCATCTCAACGGTCTCTGTTCAAGATTCTGAAAAATATTGTAGTGAACCATTTGTGACGCAGGTTTTAGGAGGGGAAGACTATCAATCGGATGTTTACCTTTCTAAAGAAAATTTGCCTCTCATAGATCTGGCTGAGCCCATTCGGTTATATAATGAAATTGACGGCATATTATTGGCAGAAGTTAATCTTAAAGAGATGTGGGATCTCGCTAAAGAAAGCGTTATTGGTCATTATGGAGAGGCCTTTGTTTTTGATAAAAATGGGAGATATATTGCCCATTCTGAGCCAAAAATGGTTTACTTAAAGCAAGAATTTTTAGAAGAAGACATACTTTGGGATATTGAAAACAATTTAAATAATCAAAAAATATATGTTAACCGTAATGACATAAAGATGATTGCGGCGTATGTCTCTCTAACTCGAATGAATTGGGGAGTTGTTATTCAACAGCCAGTGGGAGAGGCCTTTGCCGTGGCGGATAAAATGAGAATGCAAATTTTCTGGTTTGTCGGAATTAGTATTTCTCTCTCCTATTTGATCGCATTTATTTATACACGATGGATTGTGACCCCAGTAAATCAACTCGTTTCAGGAATAGATAAATTTTCTACTGGCGCTTTGCATTATCGGATTCCATCAATTGGTTCTGACGAAGTTTCAATGCTCGCAGACAGGTTTAATGAGATGGCAGAAAAGTTAACCCAATTTCAAGAGAAAGCAAAGAGGAGTGAACGTTCCGAAACGCTGAGTAAAATGGCATCCGTGCTTTCGCATGAAATTAGAAATCCGCTCAATGCTATGGTTATTAATATGCAGGTTCTGGAGCGAGAGTTTAATAAACCTGAACCAAAAATTGATAAGCTTCGTCACTACCTTGAGATTGTAACCAGTGAAATTCAGCGTGTTGATGATCTGGTGAACAATTTTCTTATGGTAGCACGTCCTCCTAAATTGGAACGAAAACTTGTCAAAATTGATCAATTACTGGACGAGATAATAATATCCCAACAAGCAGAGGCTCTGCACTCAGGAGTTCGAGTTAACAGAAGATATCATGTGACTGATTTTGATTTGATGGTGGATGAGAAAAAAATTAGACAGGTTTTTCTTAATATTTTTTTAAATGCAATTCAAGCAATGCCAGGTGGAGGTAATCTTGTAATTGAATTATATCTTTTAAGCTATGCAGAAGACGAAGATAATTTGGATTGGATTGTAGTTAGATTTCGTGATACTGGAAAGGGAATTCCCAAAGAGCAATTATCGCAGGTTTTTGATTTTTACTACTCTACGAAATCTAATGGCACTGGATTAGGGCTTTCAATTGCTCAACAGATTGTGGAAGAACATGGCGGGCGAATAGAAGTTGAAAGTAAAGTAGAAAGCGGGAGTATATTTTCCGTTTTTTTACCAAAAGTTAAAAAAAAATAATTGAAAAAAATGGAAAATTTAAGAATATTTCAATCAATCACTTGACTTCTGTCAATTTATTTAGTATATTAATTTGTATTCATAATATCAGGTTCTTTGATAATAGTTGACAGAGATTTAGAAAAAATTGGTAATCATGCGATATAAGCCTGAGTTTGACTAGCAGATTCAATACAAATTCAGAATGTGATTTTGATTGAAGATTGTCAATGAAATTGTGGTATTGATCCTTTTTCTCTGTCATATTATAATTCTGAAAAAATATGATTTGATAAGGAACTTTACTTAAAAGAATGAGTATATTATCAGAATATAAAAAATCAGGTTTTCATTTTAAACATAATCAAAAGGAGAGAAAGGATGTGATGTAATATGATTAAAGTGATCGTTGGAGAAAATGAATCAATCGATCGCGCAATTACTAGATTTAAAAAGAAATGTCAACAGGCGGGAATATTACGAGATTATAGAAAAAATAGCTATTTTCTTAAACCAAGTCAGAAGAAAAGATTAAAACATGAGAAGGCGGTTCGGAGACTAAATAAGTTACTAGAAAAAACTTTGTAAACACTTAAGGACACTCAAATCGTGATTAAAAAGGATGATTCGGTGGTTTAAAAGATTTTGTTGTTGTCATAACTGAGTTTTTAGCAGAACTCCAATTGTTTTACCTCAATTAACATTCCGTCTAATTTTTTCCATTTTTTGATATAGAATTTGTTTGATTATTATTTAAGATGATAAAATTTATATAAATGATTTTCTGTAAGTTTGTAGTTTGGTTTGTATACTAATTAAGACGTGAATTTGTTGGAAGTTGTATGGCAAAGAAAAAGAAAGTGGTAGGATCACGCACTAAACAATCAATTGAAAAATATCTAGAGGAAATCGGCGGTTTTTCTCCATTACGCCCTGAGGAGGAAATAGATCTTGCACGAAGAATACGAACTGGCGACGAAGAGGCTTTAGACTTACTTGTTAAGGCCAATTTACGCTTTGTTATCAGTGTGGCAAAGGATTACCAGGGTCAGGGATTGCCGTTGCAGGATCTAATCAGTGAAGGGAATCTAGGGCTAATTAAAGCTGCTCAAAGATTTGATGAAACTCGCGGTTTTAAATTTATTTCTTATGCAGTCTGGTGGATAAGGCAATCCATCCTACAGGCCTTGGCTGAACAGTCCAGAGTTGTTCGACTACCGTTGAATCGAGTCGGTGCAATTAATAAAATCGGTCGTGCATTAGAGTCATTGGAAAAGGTGTTCGGTCGAGAACCGAGTATGGATGAAGTGGCCTCGAAGATGGAAATGTCCACCTACGAAGTTTCAGATGTTATCAAAACATCGGCCCGGCATCTTTCTTTGGATGAGCCGTTCAAAGAAGAAAACGGAAATAGTTTGCTAGATGTTATCGAGAGTGATCGTTATAGTCCGCCTGATAGCACCCTAATGAAAGAATCACTTCAGGTGGAAATTGATAAAATCTTATCTACTCTAAAACCAAGAGAAGCAGAGATCATTAGACTTTATTTCGGACTCGAGGGTGATCGTCCTTTGACCCTCGAGGAAATCGGAGAACATTTTCGATTAACCCGTGAACGGGTACGACAGATTAAAGAAAAAGCATTAAGACGACTTCGCCATCGATCTCGACTAGAACCGTTGAGGAAATATCTGGGATAATTTTTAATACTTCTTAGTCATATTAAACAAAGCTTGCTAACGAATTAACATTTTATTATATTAAGATATGGCAAAACAAAACTTACTTTTTAACATCCCATATCCTAACACATCTTAAGGAGAAGCAGCAAGGTTCCATGGAAGACCTTGCTGAATCATTCATTGCTTTCCGTAAGCGATACCACCATTTTTTTCAACTGAAGACCAAATCAGTTAGCCAGCAGTCATTGCATTATTTATGTGGATTAATGCAGGCTGACAACAAGAATATGGAACGGATGGTGGAAGTGTTTCCAGATTCTGATTGGCAGCCCCTGCAGAATTTTCTATCTTATTTATCCTGGGATGGACAGGCATTACCGGATCAGATTGCCCTTGATGTCAATTATCCCATTAGTGGCGATGCGGACAGTTGGTTGATTGTTGACGAGAGTGGGCTTAGCAAAAAGGGGAACAAGTCTGTCTCGCTCAGCGGGATGGAGTGGTCGCTTAGGTAACATTGATAACTGTCACGTCAGCGTCCACGCTGCGTTCTGTTGTCGTGATCAAGTAAGTTTAAAGAATACTCGAATGTTTTTACCTGAGAGTTGGATCAGTGCTCAAGATCGATGTCTGGAAGCTGGTGTTCCAGCAGATTAAGTGGAGCATCACAAAAAAGCTGAACTGGGGTGAGCGATGATTCAATCCGCCCGAAAGAAAGGTCTTGGCTTTAAATGGTTTGGTGGAGATGCGTTTTATGGGAGATAATCCTGAATTGTTACGTCAACTGGATCAGATGGGAGAAACATTTATCCTGGATATTCACAAAGATCAAACCATTTATTTATCAGATCCAGCCCCTTATACCCCCAAAAAATTTGCCTCGTGGCAAAATGCCGACTCGATTGAAAATAGACCAAGTTGCTATCGAAGTTTGCCAATGGGCTGATGAACAGCCAACATCAATCTGGAAAAAATTTTAGTTCGCGATAGCACGAAAGGATTTATCATCGCCAGAGTTCTTCACCGACAAGTATGGCTTTGGGACGGTGAAGAACAAACGGCTCATCAGTAGCATTTGGTGGTGAGCAAATCTAATTGTTCAAAGAACAAACGAAAATATAGCCTTAGCCACGCCCATTACCGATACCCCAATACAACGGTTAGTTTATATGCCAGGTCAACGCTATTGGGTGGAACGGACGATTGAAAATGGTAAAAGTCATGCTGGTTTAGCTGACTACAAGATTCGCATCTGGACTGGTTGTCAATCCGCCAAGCGGGAAAATGGCGATGTTAGCGTTTTTATCTATGTTAGAAATAAAATTAATACTGCAAAACTAATGCGGGCGTCTGGTCTGCTTACTTTATAGCCTTGCAATAGAAATCTTCTTGATCTGATTTATTTTTGAATTTCGATAAACATTCTGCTACTGTTTTATCATATTTGATCCATTTCCATTGGTGATTACAGAATATTATGAATCAGAGGAAGATTTAAGCGGGATGAATACAAAAAAACGAATTCGCTTTTTTCCTTTATGGAAGTGGCTCCTACAATAATTAAAAAATTTGTACTCCCACAGAAATGAAGAAATAATAGTTTTTCTGTGGGAGTTCTATTTTTGTGGTAGAAAAAACTTATTTCCCAAAAAGAGAAGCTAAAAGATCAAAAAGCCTTCCTAATAAACCAGGTTCCCTGCCAGATGGAATATAGACATCATCCGTTTCATCGATATAGATAATTCCGTCTCCATCTTCATCGACTAATTCTCCACCAGAAGAACCGCCTGAAGGAACATCTGAGCCTGGAACAGAAACAGAGGATAAAGCACGTTTAAAGCGATCCCAATCAAATAATGGACCAGGATCGGGTTTGTGAGGCGATATTTCCTGATGTCCTCGAATCAGATCAATGGGAATATTGAATTGCTTCATTTTTTGTTTGACCAACCAGACTAATGCCTCGTATTGGAAATCAGTATAGCGCACTAAAGCCCCGTCACCCTGTAGCTCAATACCAATACTCCACTTGTTTATACTTTCTCTAGATTCGCCATGAATGACCCAACTACTTTTTCCTGCATGCCAGGCAGTATCTTCATCCCTGATCATCTGGACAATAGGACGTTCCTCACGAGCGATAAGATAATGCGCTGAAGCCTGATTGGTCGAGCGCCATACCGCCGGTTTAAACCAATTGATTGTACCTTCAAAACTATGAATCAAACCATTGGTGCTGCCGGTATGATGAACAATGATCATGGCGTTGGCAAGTTTGCCGGGATCAAAAAATTGACTTTCTATCCATTCTATTTCCATCGGAATCCTCCTGACTTAATTATTGTAAATTTTCTTTAATATGTTATTTATTATTATTGAAGTTGTGAAAAACGAATGTTATTTAATAAATAATTTAGTGATTTCATCTTGATGAAATTCCGGCAAATCCATCTCTTTATCGTTAATAATAAGTTTTATCCCATATTCTTTAGGCATAATGTTACCAATATTCTTTACGTTGATGTGATTTTGTTTAAAGACATCTATGATTTTATGAGTGTAATGTTGATCGGTCACGATTAATAACGCTCCTGAAGCGATAGCACCCAATGGATCTATATCATACTGATCACAAAGGAGCTTAGACTCAGGTAGAATTGGGATTTCGTGTTCAAAAATTTTCAAACCAACACCACCAGCCATCGCTAATTCATGTAATCCCATTGCAAGTCCCCCTTCAGTGGGATCATGCATGGCATGAACACCACCAACACGGAGGGCTAGCTGAGCATCCTTCAATACGCTAATTCCAGGCTCATGAACAAAATTTTTACATTTTTCAACTAAATCCTCAGAATAAATATCACTGAGCCTCTCCCCTTTTTCACGCGCGATGATGGAGGTAGCTTCGATGGCTATACCTTTTGTTAATAAAATATCATCTCCCGATTTGACATTTTTATTGGTGACCAGTAATTCTTTTTCAACAATTCCCAGCATCTGACCTATAACTAGAGGTCGATTAATACCATAAGTGACTTCAGTATGCCCACCACAAAACATAATATTTAATTGTTGACACGCCGCACTCAATTGCGAAAATATTTTTTCTACCATCTCTTCAGTAGTCAAGGCTTCTGGTAAAAGAATGGTTGCTAAAAACCACCGAGGGATTCCTCCCATGCAGACGATATCATTGGCATTGATATAAATCGCATAAAGACCGATATTCTCAGAAACAAATGTGATGGGATCGGTTTTTGCAACAAGATAATGATCACCATGTTCGATAACGGTGGCGTCCACACCAACCTTTGGACCAACAATAATCGTCTCATCTTCGGTAGCATATTTATCAATTAATTCAGCAAGAAATGCTGGGGACAATTTCCCTAACGGCAATGTTGGAATGGATTCATTCATTTCATAATCTCCACTTCAAAAATAACGGTTCCACCACCAGTATAAGCGCACGGGTCCAAACACTGAAGGAATGCCCTGTTTTCATCCTTTGTATTCAAACCTATAGAAGTTGGAACGACGTCATGAGATAAAGCCACATGATAAGGCAGAATCGACGCCAGTGAATGCATGCAAACTCGACATGATCGAGTAGGATCCAGGATATATCCATCTTTCAGCAAAAACGAGTCACCTTTTCGATAAACTGGACAGGTTCCTTTGATTTCAATAATGGTTATTTTTAAATCTTTTCCCATATTTAAAAGTCATAACGATTGAATTTTCTCTAAAAATAGGTTTATGCCATAACCTACACTTAAACGACTAGCGAAAGGCAAGAGCCTGCCCCTGACCTGTTCAGGGGGCAAAATCGTGAGATTTTGTCTGAAGGCCTGAGCCAATTGGGCAAAGCCTGTAGCAAAGCGATGAGCCAGAGCCTGCCCCGAACTTGATTCGGGAAACAAGAACGCCATAGAAGGTCGAGCTCGTGGGTAAGTTAGCAATTGATAACGAAGCCCTGTGATCCAACGAGTACGATAAATAGTACAGTCTGGGACCAACTGGTTGACCAAGGTTCTGGCTTATTCACAAGCTGTCGGTGAAAAAGAGCCTTCGGGAAAACACGAAATAGGATAGCACCACATACCCAGTCAGCATAGCATCTCGTAGGGCAACTGACGGGATGATCAGGCACAAGCCTGTCCTGAGCGTGTCGAAGGATCAGCAGAAGCCATAGTAGCCAGACGCGGGGAGTAATGCCCCAGACACGCCCCGTGAGATAATTGAAAATTTGGGGTGTACCTCATGAGATAGATTTCTATCTCACGGGGTAGGTGAAGGACTAAATATCGTGGTCTCGACCCGTTGGATAATGAAA
>JABAOC010024311.1_pt3 | contig 21159 bp, 14 predicted proteins | sample 7062161 | NCBI WGS metagenome assembly JABAOC01 (sample SAMN14538625, study PRJNA623070) | marine sediment metagenome | biome: marine biome [ENVO:00000428]; feature: marine pelagic biome [ENVO:01000023]; material: deep marine sediment [ENVO:00002113] | place: India: Gulf of Khambhat ... | reverse complement strand
TGATCATAGAAAACATATTAAGAGAACCTATGAATATTATCCTGAAAAATCTATTTCAAGATCTGAGCCTAACTAAAACATATGTATGCGAAGAAATAAATAACGAGAATTTCATTCCCATTCTTTATAAATCGAAAAAGATAGATGTACCGTTTTTTCTCAACTCCACACAGAATGATATCATTTCCACTGCAAAGGACCAAATGACATTTTTAAAAGCTTTTTTCAATTCTTTAATAAAAAAATATTCGGATAGAGTTTATCCTCCCCACGGTCTGAAACCTCCCAAAAATCAAATAATATTGATTTTTAGGCATTTGTGTAAGTATTTAATCTACGGATGAGGTTTATCACCCCCACGACATTGAATACATCGTTCATTGACGCAGTCAAATTTGCAGATTTAGTATCCGACTCTAGTATTGTGACTTTTTTTAATTTTCAGCATTTGATTTACTTTTGATACAAAAATCTTAATCAAAAAAGGTTACCTTCCTTACAGAAAATGAATCATCTCCTGAAAAAATCAGATAACAGGTATTACCATCTGCACTCATCCATTTTGTTGGGAATGAAGCATTTTCGCCCGGTCTGACATCCCACTGTCGTTTATAAAAAACCGTTCTCCATGGTCCCCAGGGTTCTGAAGCCTCGAAGATGCCAAGTCCACCTGTAAACCGGACCTTTGTCGTCACACGCAAGTGGAATGATTTGACACCAGATATACTTCTGCAGGCCTGCATTATATGAAATTCCTGACCGATAGCACTTTGCAGGATTGATAAACACAGCCTGGCGTTTTCTGACATCTTCTGACCATGTTGGATTATTTTTTTTATCGAATCCAGCAAAATATTTATAGGCCCGCCAATTTTTGATCTTATCTCTGGGAACCCGTGCCAAAACCATTTGGTCGGCAATTTTGTAAGCACTTGATTCATCATGTGAATAAATGTATACATAGTCGTCACGGGCATTTGCGTAGTTCTTACCAAAATTAAGAAATGTTGGACAACCAAAACTGACGTCAAATTTCCAATCAGCCCAAAGCCAATTTTTACCATAATTAGCCGACCATGCCAGCTGTGCATTGCCAGTATTCCGGGTAAGCATGTACAGGACGCCATCAAAAAATAACATGCCGCTCGCTTTGGCTCCATTCTTTCCTTGTCCAACACGCTCACCGCTATTACTACGGATATTGTTGCCTTTAATATCTGGTGGTGTTCCTTCTATGTTAGCAAATCCAAGACTGAGTTTAATATCCGTCTTTGGCTTAAATCCCCTACCATCACCATATGCAGTATATTGTTTATTATCATCAGCCCAGGTGATAGGCCAATTATCGCTACCTTGAGCCATTCGGATAATTTGTGATTCCGAAGCAAATTCACAGTTCTTTATGGATTCACTTCTCGGATACGGTTCTTCAACAAAAGCATCCATGATCGGATTAAACAAATGCTTTTCAGCGGCCAGCCAAAAACCTTCACCTTTGGTCTTGTCGGAGAGATCTCGGCCAAATCGGATCACGATTAGATTTAGACTCGGAACAACAAGCAATAGTTGATGACCAGCGCCGGCGCCTGCAAATGCATCTCTGGGGACATGTTCCCAAATGCCGTCAAAATTGCTGTACCAGCCCATTGTACTCGCGGGATAAAGATTATTTTCTGTGCGCATTGAAGATAATTCGGACACTACATTCGGATTTTTTCCCGCAATGGATGTATTTTCATATTTTAAAACTTTTTCAGTCCATATTGAATCGGTCAATGGAACACCTAGCCAACAGCCTTTGTGCAGCATCAGGCGTCCAATCCTGGCTGCTGCGTTTGCTGTGAAACTGCCACCACCCCAACTTGGTACCAATGAAAGATTGTTGACTTGATATGTTTTACCATAGCCAATGGATACTTCATCCTCACGAATTCCAATGGCTTTGTAAATTCGTTTCCAAAGAAGCAATCGGATATCCGTAAATTCTGTAGATCGCAATGAAGCGGTAACTGCATAAGTGAGCATGGCGATACCAGGATTGCTGTAATTGAAAAAGCTGCCAGGTGTAAACAATACAGTAGCGGAGTCACGAGAAACACTAAACGGATCCGGTTCTTTTCTCCAAAACTGTCCCTTCCAACCCGGCAAATCCATATGCGCATGAAGTCCCCTCTCCTTCATTTCTTGCTGTATTTTATTGTTGACTTCAGCATCATCCAGACCTGATGTATGTGTGGCCAGATGTCGAATTGTAATTTTAGATTTTTTCGGATCCTTTTTCCACTCAGGGATTAGTTCACACACAGGCATATCCGGGAATATCAATGTATCATTTAGTGCAATCAGCAGTGACATCCCGCCCACCAGCGCCTTTGCCAATGAGGCAGAATAGTGTCTCCGAACAGAATCTTCCCATCCTGGTGCAAACCATTCTAACACAATTTTATCATTTTTTATAATCAGTAATTTCTTGGTATCTTTGTCAGCAAGTGCTTCTTTTAAATCAATTAACTTTTGAGAGGACATGCCCTGGTTTTCCGGGATTACGGTTTGCCATTTGAAGATATTCTGTTCCGAAAAAGAACTATTAGCAAAAATAAGCATTAGAAAAAATGAAAAAATCGGGTGTGGGAATTTATTTAGCAGAGTAAGCAATTTAATTTTTATCATTAGAGCCTCTTGGTTTTCTCTGCGGTCTTTAAAGGATCATCGTTCCTTGAACATTTATTTACTTGTAGTTCATGCTTAATATAGTATAAAATAAGTGTACCTCAACAAATGCCAATGCTCAATCCAATAAGATTTATAAAGGTATAAAATTTTTGTCATAATATAATTCTGTCCATTATTTTGAAATAATTTTGCAGCATCGCTTTTATTACTCCTGTTCTTTTGGATAGTCGTTCGCAATGACTATTATTGATTAGACCATATTCCAATAAAATAAATTAATTAAGTCATATTTTTCCGAACAATGAATCCAATCATTTTTTATAATTTCTCAATTTTATCCAAATTCCGGCCCACAAATCAAAAAATGTTTTTCAATCTCACCCGGAAATGGATTACCATTCAAATACATTCTTACAAAATGTCGCTGTTTGACAAAGCCTATAGATGTCAACCAATCGTACAACCCTTTTTTATCCGCAAGAATATCTACAACTGTCGGTTCGCCGATCAGACTTTTTAGTGACCTTTTAATTAGCAATTTTGCATCACTGGAATTTAAAGCACTGACAGGCCCAACCTGATGAAATCTTGTGCCTTCACGACCGAGTACAAAGCCAGAAAGATCTGCATTATTTACTTTTAACCAAGTTTTATCTGGATAATATTTTATCAAAGATTCCAACAAAATTTTTCTGTCGGCGCCAAAAACATTTTTATCGAACTGGACAATTTGATTTGTCAATTGTTCATTCATTATCTCTACTTCCGAATTAAAATCCATAGGGAAATCAGGCACAGCTGGAATGGTCATTCTGTAAATTTCATATTCATCAACAAATCCAAGCTTTCTGTAAACCGGCAATCCGGCTGGCGTGGCGTCAAGTTTAATGGATTTACATCTAGATTTTTTTAACTCTCGGATTACATCATTGAGCAACAGCGCACTCACTCCTTGTCCGCGAAACTCCTTGCCAACAATCATCATTCCGATCCAGGCGACGTCGTTCACATAATTAATCGCCGTAACTGTCCCAATAAGCCCGTTCTTATATTCGGCAACAAGATTAACGTTTGATTTGTTATTTAGTAATATCTCCCAGTCTTTTTCAGTTTGATTCCAGCCTTCAGCTTTTTTTAACTGCATGGCACTAGGGATGTCGCTACGATACATTGATCTTATTCGAACTTCGATTTTATTCATATATGAAACTCAATGATTTTCATCCTAAAATTACGTGTAATATTCCGAATCGATCAGTAAAAAAAAGGAGACAGGAGGAAGGTGCAAAGGAGAATAAACACACTTTAACATCTTGTGAATCCCCCACTCTCCTGTTCTCCCATTCACTTAAACATCGCTTAAAACATCTTAATCATCTTAGCCACATATCCAAATTTTCTTTCACAAAATCATCATCATTCAAATGGGGGTAAGTAGCGTAAATCCGATCAATTTCTTCTTTTTGTCCTGGTGACAATCCTTCATTTTCATTTAGTGTCCAAATTCCTTCAAGTAATCCCTGCCGGCGCAGTACTTCATGAATGCCAGATATACAGCCGGAAAAGTTGTTCGCAGCATCAAAAAAAGCAGCATTTGAATCCGTTATTTGAGCAGCCAATGTGAGCATCTCTGATAAATCCAGCGTCTCGTATTGGCTATGGATTTTGCCAAGCAGCTTAACCGCAGATCGAGTCCAAACAGCCCAATGCCCCAAAAGTCCTCCAACAATACGTTTTTTGATTTTTTTTGTGTTTACTTGAATAACATATTCTGTTAACAAATCAACCAGAATATTGTCATCATTACCAGTATACAATGCAATGTCATCAGCTCTCCCAGATTCTACAATACCACGAACCACATCAAAAGTTTGGTAGCGATTGAACGGTGCCATTTTAACGGCAACGACATTTTCAATTTTTGCAAACTCTCGCCAGAAATTGATATCGATGGTACGTCCACCAACTGCCGGTTGCAAATAAAATCCTACCAAAGGAATTATCTCTGCCATGGCCCGGCAATGCTCAATTATTGCCGCATTTGATTCATTTTTAAACGCTGCCAAACTTAATAGCGCTGCATGATATCCCAATTCAACCGCAAGCTGGGCTTCCTTCATTGCCTGTTCTGTTTTTCCAATAATCCCGGCAATTTTTGCAACTGGTTTTTCCATTTTTGCTGAAAAATCATCCATTTCTTCTTTAGCAATTTCAAGAACCGGCTGGAATAAATTATATTTGGGCAAACGAATTTCAAATTGAGTTGTATGCACTGCAACAGCAACTCCGCCTGCTCCGGCGTGCAGGTAATATCTTATTAGTCCACGCTGTCGCTTTTCATTAAGGCGTCGATTTTTATTTAGCGCCAATGGCAAGGCTGGAATTACGCACCCCCGTTTTAAAGAGGCATATATTTTCTTTTCTAATTTAGGAAATATCATATTATTTACCATTCAATTTTGATGCTTAATGCTAATCCATGAATAAAGTTGTATCCGTACGTAATCGAAAAATTAAAGCGGTACAAGCCATGTTAACCGGATAACAAAATGAGTTATCAACAGCTTTTGCTTTTAGTTCATCCGGTCCAATGCAACTGATTATTTTACTGCTAATAATTGCCGGAATGGATAAACTCAATGCTTTAACAGGACATCTTTAAAAGTTGCAAAGTTTAAATATTCATCAAGATGGAAAACTGTGATTTTACTCCAATCAACCGTTTCTATCTTTCTGAAAGCATCAAGAAATTCAAACACAAAAATCAAAATTCATCCATCATAGATCATATTAATATTTTCCGTCTCTCACCTGGAAATGAGTTGGTTTATTTAGCAGACGTTTTTCTTCAGCAATCCATTCTGCAATCCAGAAAATCATCTGTTCTGGTGATACTTTGGGTTTGCCGAATAATTTATGTGAATAACTTGCATTACTTAACAATGCTGTTTCGGCTTCTTTTCCGACGAAATGAACATCTTCACCGAACAACTCTCCGAATTTTTCAGTCACTTGTCGAACCGACAATATTTCAGGACCTGTAATATTTAAAATCTTTGCTGGGGAGTCGCATAATCCAAAAGAACGTAACACCATACCGTTTGCATCTCCCTGCCAAATCACATTAAAATATCCCATTGTTAAATCAATCGGTTGCTTGTTTTTTACTTTAAGTGCAATATCAACCAATACACCATAACGCATTTCCACAGCATAATTTAGCCGGATAAGCGTAACAGGTGTTTTATTTTTGATGCTACCGAATTCAAACATTCTTTCCCGTCCCAGGCAGGATTGCGCATATTCACCAATAGGAGCCGGAATATCAGTTTCTAAAGATCCTTCTGAATCCACTGAAACCAGTTTGTAAACACAGCCGGTTGAAAACGCAACTATTCTTGATGATTTGAAATGCTCAACAACCATAGCTGGTACATAAGAGTTGACTGCCCAGGTTAACGAAAGATTATCTTCAGAACCAAACTTCATTCCGGTTAAAAACAGAACATTCTTAACTTGAGGCAAACTTCTTATAAAATCGTAATCTAACAGATCACCTTTAATTATTTCAAATCCTTCATCTTCAATTTTTTTCTTCTGTTCTGATGAATCGAACCGATCCACACCAATAATTCTTTTGTGAATACCAGATTGCCCACAAGCATGTTTTATCATTCTTGATAATGAAGGGCCTATTTTACCTCCAATCCCCATTACCATAAAATCGCCATCAAGTTGCGAGATTATTTCAACAACTTCCAGTGTAGGTCTGGACAGCAGTTCCTCCAGATTATCCACATCAATAATTTTTTTTGGATTATTCATTTATCTAAAATTCTCCCATAATTGATATTTTTTTATATAATCCCACAACTTGTTCTATTTTATCAATTTAGCAAAATTCATCAGCGTGATTTTTCCTACATTAAAAGTGGGGATTCCCAATAAAAGATCAATTTCTAGATTGAATTGTAACTATTCAATTTTAGTTATTACTCTGGACGTTTGGTAGATTAAATTTACACTTCGATTTGGCAATAATAATTCTAACTAAACAAAATCAATTAACTAGATGCTTATCAAAAACAATACATAAAAAATCAAAATCAAATACTCTTCCCCAGGTTTTGCAAGGCAGAATCCATTGTTTACCAAATCAGAACACGGCTTCATTTTGTAGAATTCGATAGTTTCAAAAAAGTCCCACACTTTTTTTATGATATCATGTTTTGATTGTACTTTCAATGAAAAATCTAATGTACCGCTAAATCCGGATGAAGAGTTTCCATGCATGTCGGCATAATTAATAGCTGCAGCAGCCATAAATAGAACAAATCCTTTTTTGCGGATATCACTTTCGATAATTTCACCATGATATATATTGCCCGGCCAAAAAACTTCCTGAGCGTATAAAGGTTTATCCTGATGGCGATTTTTTATCATTCCTTTATAGATAAAGCTCCAGTCGCGATTTTTCCAACCTTGTATTGTTCCATAGGAAAGCCAGTCTTCATTTTTGAAAGGATCATGACCGGTTTTATTATGAATAGATAGCAAATGATCAAAAACATCATATTCTTTAATGAGACTGCCTATTCGATTTATATCATCCATTGTCATGGCATTATGAAATTTATCAGGTTTTAAAATCGGTTCAGGGCCGGCGACATTAAACACAATATTCCAATAAGGTCCCAAGCGAGCAAGCGTATATTTAATGTATATTTCTTGTTCACCATGATCAAGGGGGAAATTCGAGCTTTGACCAAAAAAACCTGCAAAGGGATAAATTATAATTTTTCTCTTTGCGAGTTCGTCTATAATACGCTCAAGTCTATTATATTCAGCCGCATTGAGTGGGTATAAATCCGGGGTATCCCATCCCAGCCCTCTTCCCTCAACTGAGCGATTCAGGTAATGGCTGGCTACAGATAACATATTGTATCCTTGTTGTTGTGCCCAGTCAAGAAATTTTTTTCTTTCAGCAATCGTTAAATTGGCAGAAAAAAAACAATCACCGACATGAAAGCTGCGAATGACAGCCGCATTACCATTTTTATATCCGAACCAGATTGGATTAGGCTCATATTTAGAGATCATGCCGGGGATATCGGATGGAACACATTTGAAAGTACCACACTTACTCGCCGTACTGTCCGAAAACTTTGCCTCGTATGACCATGTTCCCAGCTGGTCGGGCATAAAACGAAATTTCCACGTTGCTGCGCCGTCATAAAATCCCCAAAATTTGATTGTGGTTCCATCTGGACGGGTAAAGCTGGTAATTAAATCCACATCGGTATATGGATTATTATACTTTTTATCATTTACTATGGACTCTTCGAACCGATCCCATTTTTCAACACGTAAAGCCTTTTTATTATCCATACATGCGACTAAAAGGATCAGACAAAGTATCAAATTATAAATATAATTCCTCAACATTATGCAACACCATGCCTTACTTTTATTTGTTAAGTGCTTTCTTAATCTTAGTACTCTCTTTAGATTCTAATCCTGCTGAAGGAGGTATATATTCCCCATAATTGTCACGAATAAACTCGAGCCACCATAAAATACCAGGATCGTCGGGGCATCCATATCCACCTGGCTGATTATTTGGTCCAAAGGGAGCAACACATTGCAACCAGGTTGATGCGAGCATATATCCGTACCCTTTGTCCAAATGTTCTTTTGTAATTTTAATTTGATTTCTTATCATCGGATAATTATAATGACCAATTTTTATATAGTTGTAGTAGCCGTCCTTTTTACTATACTTACCCCAATATTTACCCGGCGCATTCGTCGGCGTACCTTCTGTTTCAATATAGGGTTTACCTGCAACTTTGGGGCTGAAGTGAATCGTCAAGTCCGCTTCCTTCGGCACTTTGCCACGAAAATTGGAAGCGATCAAGCAATTTGCATTTACCTTTTTGCCCATTCTAATCATTTCACTAACATTAAATCCTTTGTGTCGACGGGCCATGCCTTCATTATCAACATCGACAAACACATTTTTATAATCATTTTGTTTTAACCACGCCACTGTATTGGCAATCGCTAAATTGGCATCATTTTGTTTCCAGCTTTCCCATTTCGTTTTTGAATTTCCCCAATATAAGCAACCCACGAGTACGATCATGCCTTGTTCATCAGCTTTTTCAATTATTCTGGCCATCCTTTTGGCATAAACAGGATCAATTGAAGCATCTTGTTTATATCCCCTGATATCTCCAAAACGAGAACCCATAAAATATACGCTGATACAATTAATGCCATAACTCTTGTAAATAGTCAACTGCGCAATAAGATTATCTGTAGTCTTATCCGAGATGAGAGCATTGGAAAGTCGAAGGCCTCTAACAAGTATTTCCTGATCATTGAGGTAAGTTTTCTCACCTTTGACTTTAAAGGTATAGTCGCCAGCCAAACTAGCTGTGACTAAAATTATCAAAATTAGACTGGTATAAACTCGTATGTTTGGCAAAATAATCTTCCTTATTCATATTTGAATTCGCATGATTACGTTAATCAATTCATTTAAAACCAAAACGATCTTTCACCATTTTTACCATTGATCTGGCTTGACCAGGTCCGAGGCGACTTACAAATTTTTCAAAGAGTTCACCTTCAGGCAAATGGTTGGCAAAATCCTTCAGCATAGCATCCTGCCTTCTGAATGCGCGAATTGTTACCTTCTCTGTGTCTATTAACCTGTTTAAAATCGTTTGCAATTCAGCTTGAATCTCATTAGTTGTCGGATCATTGATTCGATTGGTAAACTCGTTTGGATCGTCCTTCAAATTAAACAATAAATCATCATACCATGTAAAATGGATATACTTCCAATCACCTTTTCGAATCATGAATGAACCTGTAGCGTTACCTTCGGAGTGAGTTTCACAAAAAACAAATCCCGGATGATCACCTTGTTGTCCATTCATCAACGGAGCGAGTGAGTGACCACGCAAATCCCTTGGAGGATTAATTCCAGCCCATTCCAAAAGTGTAGCTGCTAAATCCACATGTCCGACTGGCGTGCTCACTTGAACGTTCATTGGAATGCCTGGCCCGGATATGATAAGCGGAATCCGAGCAGCAACATCATAAAGATTGTTTTTATACCACAAACCATGTTCACCCAATGACTCTCCATGGTCTGATGTATAAATAAAAATTGTATTTTCCAATTGACCAGTTTGCTCTAATGTATCCCATATTGAACCGATGTATTCATCCAATTCAGTGATCATCCCATAGTATGCTGCTCTGGCACGACGGATTCGATCTTCTGGAATTGGAGTGGCAATCCGTTTAAAATGGCGTAGCTCCTGGTAAACCAGATGCAAGTCTTCCAGATGTCCTGGAGTTAAATTAGGTATATCCATCCGGTTCGGATAATACAAATCAAAATATTTTTTCAAGGCAATAAATTCAGGGTGAGGCTGAAGAAATCCAACGTACATTGCCCAAGGCTTATCCATATCAGACGATTCATCTTTTAGAAAATTCAAAGCGGTTTGTAAGGTTTTAAAATCATTATTTCGCTCTATCCTTGATCCCCCGTTAACGTTGTCCCGCTCCTTCATTCGATAGCCAACCGGTCTTCGAAATAGCGATGTGATATCTGGATTATATTGATGACCATGACGAGTATTGATTTCAACCATTCCAGTATCGAAGCTATCATTCAAATCCAATTTTCCGGTAGCCCAGCAATAGTAGCCGGCATCTTTTAACCGTTTTGTCCATAACGGATAACTTCCATCCCAGACTGTTGAATTACAGTACGAATTACAATCTGATGCATACATTCCGGTCATCAAACTCGTGCGTCCAGGCACGCATACCGGATTCCCACAATAGGCGTTAGTAAAAACAGCACCTGATCGTGCTATTTTGTCCAGATTCGGTGTTTTAACAATTGGATGTCCCATATAACCGGTGTATTTGTAGCTGTGTTGATCCGAACAAATAAAGACAATATTAGGTTTGTTGGAGGGAGTTTTGCCCTGAACTTCTCTATGATTTGTTAAAGCTCCAGTTGCTGCCAAAACAGCCGCACCTACGCCTCTTACCAGACTTTTATTAAATTCTCTCCTGCTAAATACAGACATAACGCTTTTCCTATCGTTTATTTTTTTTATTTGAGTCAGCATGTAACATGGCAACGAAATATGGACCGACAATTCTAATTTTTAATACATTGACACGCACTCATGAGATTGGAGCCAAACAATTTTCCCATTTCAATTTTAAAATTTGTTTCAAATCAATATGTTACAGATTAAATATGTGTAACTTATTTTATCCCGTCCATAAAATATAAGGTTCTTGGTAAACTTTTCAAGAATTACTTGAGCAACGTCAACAGAATTATTTTGTGCCAGTCATATGCTTTTGTACGCAGGCAATAGACACCACTTACGATTTGGAATTCACTCTGAGCTGTCGTTATCCATGTTATGGTGTGTTCCTCAGCCGCATCAACGCCTTTGAATAACTCAGCAAGTCGATCGCCTGTGATACCAAAAACAACCAGTTCATCTTGCCTTATAGTTCAACCTCTTGCTGAATCTGACTGCACAATTCAACCGATTGCAGGACATCGTGAGGAGTAGGTTTTGGATGACGGTTCTGTAAAATTGATGAAATAAACTCCTCGGTTTCTTGATAAGTTCCGTTGCACACAAACTGAGGATCGGTTAGTAACTCCTGTGATTGTGTAATCTGACCGCACTCCCAAAGTGTAACTTTTTGCATCTCATCCTCTGTTACCTCAGCGAGAATGCGATAATCTGCTCCGAAAAGCTCATAAGACTCAGCTCTACAACCACAGTTGGGGATGACTTCAAGAATCCCCGTTACATCTCTTTGGAAAACGAAATGCACAGTATACCAATTAACCATCCTTACTTTGCGAGCCATCACAGAATAACTTTTGACATCCCCGGCATAATGCCTTAACACATCGACGGAATGCATTGCAGTCTCGAAAAAGAATTTCGGTTCAATCCGTTTGTGCCTTAGCATAGTTGCCCGAATAAATTCCAACGGACGATCACCAAGATAATTTATACTAGTACCAATCATCGGATTGAATCGACGGTTAACACTAACCATTACCCGAGATTTAGATTGTTCCACGGTCATGCAGATTTCACGAGCTTCATCAAGTGTAGTTCCCAAAGGTTTTTCCATCAACACATAGGCTCTACAATGGAGTAGTTGTTTAACCACATCTTTTGTGATATGCATAGGGGTTATGGCAACAATACCATCAGGTTTTTCCAAAGTCATCATGTTGTCAATATTGTCGTAATAATTCTTAAATCCAAATCTCCTACACATCGCCTTTCCATGTTCGTGGCGCAAATCACACAACCCTGTCAACTCAACATTTCCAGGATTTCGCTTTACATATTCGCGCAATGCTGGTAAATGATATCTTACACTATGATCACCAGCTCCAATAACCGCAATTTTTAGCATCACCATCCTCCAACCATTTTTTAATACTCCACCAAAATAGTCTAATCACATTATTCATCTTCCAAATTTTCGATATGAATATTATCAATCCGCGCAAGGTTATGATTCCATGTGTAGACGCGACCTGGTATACCACCATATACAAATCCTCGCGGATGATAGTTATCATGGGATTTATGAATAGAATGCCAGTTTTTCCCACTATCAGTACTTCGCAATATACCTTGCCCACCATCCCGTGTTGACATAAGCATTATATTGGGATAATTAGGTTCAATGTAGAGAGCAAAACCATCATATTCGCCAAGTATGGCCCAGTTCTTACCTCCATCTATTGTTTTGTAGAGTTTTCCTTTACCTTCATCCATATGTTTTCGGCTTCTTTCATAAAATGGTACAACTCTGGCCGTTGCCCAAGCATGAGTAAATGATCCGGCATTAGCATAAATGATATTTTCGTCGTTAGGGTGCACCACAAAATCATGGACCTTTCCCTCGTGGATAACTTCAAAAGTATTCCCATGATCCATACTTCTATAAAGGCCATGAGAATCCCAAGTATTAACGAAAATGGTTCCATTCTTTGTAACTTGCAATTCCCATGGACGTACCAGTTCGAGTATACACTTAAAATGGTGCCCTCCATCTTCAGACATGTATAGTCCCGTAGATCCACGATGACAAATAAAAATTCGTTCAGAATTCGTAGGATCTACTTGCATTCTACCTATATATCCGCTGTAAAACTGAGGACTTTCCATTGTCCGGCCCTTTAGTAATGGTAATGGAATATTGGTTAACTTTACCCAGTTAACCCCGCCATCTGTTGATTTATATACCCCGCCCCGGTCACGCTTCGCACCATAAAATTTGTAAAAAACCGATGGATTGTTCGGATCTTGTGAAAGTCCGTCCACGTTACTCATGGTTGATTCTGATGTTTTCCAGCTCTTTCCCGAATCCGTGGAATAATAATGTCCGTTATCACCAGCACCAACATGGATGATATTGGGATTGTTCACATCAATGACAGGTGGGCAATACACGCATAGAATATCGATGCCTTTGGAATATCCCATCCATGATTTTCCGTTATCAGAACTCATTTTGTTCATGTGACCGTCGACATAAAACCACTTTTGTGATTTAGGAGAAGCGGCCAATTTATTGCATTTAAAAAGGTTGTTATTCGTCTGCCTTTCGGGGAAAATATAATCACCGGGATCCCAATAACATTGATCTTCCTTGATTTTCAAGAATGTCTTACCAGCATCAATACTTACCGCAAGCTCATGCCGACCGATGGCAATCACATGATCATCTTTGTTAATTGCAATTCCACCATAACACGCCGGCCATTTTCTCCACCTGTAATAGGAATGAGATATTTTTTCGACCTTTTCAAAACGTCTGCCGCCATCGGTTGATCGAAATATACGTCCATCCTGTTCCAATGCCATCACCAGTCCTGGTGTTTCAGGGGACGTGGCCAAGTCCATAATTTCACTCCCATGTAGTGTTTGTTTCCAAGATTCCCCCATATCTTCTGTATAAAATACGCCTGTGCCATCACGTCTGTCTCCAATAAAAATCTTATTGTCCCTAGTCGAATAGATGAAAATTCGGAAAAATCGTCGCCAATAATAATCGTCACCACAATAATAGGTAGGCACATTTGGTTTTTCAATCCATGTGGATCCTTTATCGGATGAAACATATAGCTTTCTATGCTTGATTCCATAAATGATACCATTATAATCAACCACAATCGCAGCAGGAGACAAATCCGGCGATCCCGGAATCTTGAACCAGCTGTTTCCACCATCTATCGATTTATAAAGACCGGGCTCTGTATAGATACCGCCATCCATCGCCCAATACATAATATTAGGATCTGAAGGATCATATACCAGTTCGTGGTCAATGCCTCTTATCCATTCAAATAACTGTTCATCTCTTTCAATGGATCCAGACATCCGATCATAAGTCACACCCCCGTCAGTAGACCTGAATATACCTGTCAGATCAGTAACTACCCAAACTATATTTGGATCTTCAGGATGGCATACAACATCGACGATATTACCACCGCCACCTTGTCCAATGGTTTCCCAATCCGATTGACCAAAACTATTTAATGTAATCAAAAGTAATATCACCACGATAAACTTAATCATTATTTCACCCTTTCAGTTAGTCAAATTCCGCATCCATTAAATTGTACAAAACAGTTTAATTCAGAATTTACTCTGATACTGTTCAGCTCTTTTTATATAATCCCACCGGCTAACTAAAGCAAACTCATTAACAAGTTTTTTAATAGTTAAATCCGGAGATTTACTTTCTATGGTTACCCAATCTTCATTATGATAATACTTCACTTTAACTTTTCGTCCGTATTTTTTTCTAATCTGCTTTACTTTTTTCACATGAAAGTCAATTTCACAATGAATCTTTTCCAGGTTTAATCGAGCTAAAGCCCATTTTTCATATTTACCGCTTGTCGCAATCATATCACCCGCTGTATCATATATGATAGACGGACCAGTTTTTGAACAACCAACAACGTAATAATTTAATAGCCTTGCATAAGATGAAAGCATTCTGCCACCCACATAGACCGAGGGCCAAAAAACAATTTCAGCTCCTTTCTCTTTTAGTTTTTTCCATTCTTCATACCAATTAATATCAAAACATATAAGGATTCCGATTTTACCTAAATCAGTTTCAAATATCGGCGGATCTTTTTTCAGGCTTGGAAAACAGCCTTGATCACACTCTCCTTTAGTCGGATGTATTTTATCGTACATGCCAATAATTTCTCCTTGACGGTTAATAAGCACTGCAGTGTTAAAATTTTTCTGACCTTCTTTTCTGATAAGTGTACAAATGATATAGCAATTATTTTCTTTAGCATATGAAGTAAATCTGTTCGTAATAGGTCCCGGCACTTCCTCCGGGCTACTAAGATCATTAGCAAAAACTTCGGGAAGACAGATAATATCCGGATGATAGGACATAGCAGCATCAAGACGTCCAATCAGCTTTTCAATTTTATTATCCTTAGCAGTAATTTTCTGCATCGTTGCACTCAACACAATCACCTCTCGTGGAGACCGATTTGGATTTTCATCTTCAGCTTTTGGATGTGCCATCGATACAATCATACTGGCACCTGATACAACCACTAAAATGAGAAGCATTTTAAAAAATGGTCTTTTTGGAATTAATTTAATTATTATCATTTGCTACCTCTCTATATATGGATTTGACATCCTGTTTTAAATCCTTAACTTTTTTATCTGCATTGATATTTTTAACTACTCTTGTTTATCTCACCAATGTCATCTTTTTAATTAATTTATACTGCTTGTGTTTTAACATACAAAAATAAATACCACTCGCGATCTGGCGACTATTTACTTCTGTAGCATACCATGTTACAGTATAATCACCCGCTTCTTGAAAACCGTGAAACAAATCAGCAACCTTACGGCCAGTAATGTCAAAAACGGTCAAATCAACATTCCCAGATTTGTGCAGGCTGTAACATATCGTTGCATTCGGATTGAATGGATTTGGAAAACTGACAAAAGAATAACGGAACGGATGTTGTGGTTTATTAGATTCGCTATCAATGGCAGCTAATATATTAAAAGCCGAAATTTCAATCATACCCTCGGCGCCGCCCCATTGAGGATCGAAGGACATTTTTACCGATCGGTACTTAATGGAATCGATTACGTCCGGGGCAGGATGAAATTGATATGTGTCCGCTAACAAAATTTCATTCTGGCCTTCAGGTGTGATCCAAACACTGTAAGTTTGGGCGTCTAAATCGACATACATTCTAAAAGTAAAATGCTGATTTGCTAAGTAACCAACATCATAGTCCGAAGTGTATGCCGTACCATTGCTCACTGTAATTTTGCCATTATTATTAAACAGGATTTTGTAGCTTAAATCATTATAATTGTCGGGGATCCCATGGGAAAAACCGATCACGCCGTCAACTTTGTCTGCTGTTACGTAAACATTCCAGGTTACTTCAAATTGCCCTGATTGTGGTTCGATTGCTTCGATAACGAAGTCTTCCGTGATGCGAGAAGTGAATGAAGAGAAAATGGCGTTTACACTTTTGTCTGTATCAAAGGTAATTTGTTGGGGATTATCAGTCCCTGTCAGAGCACCGCCCCATTCGATAAACTGTTCTCCTGAGTCAGCTTCTGCCGTTAGTGTTACAACTGTTCCAGGTGAATAAGCTGTATTGTCCGGTGAGCGTGTGACAGCTCCATTTCCGAGAATGTTAACGATTAGGGAAAACTTTTTTTTTTCATTTTCATAAATCGATTCCAGAGCACCAATATCAGGTGATTTACAATTAAAAGGAAAAGTTACTCCTACTCCTGTATTCCATTCGATTACTTCATCAACAGTAATAATATTGTTTTCGTAATCGATGTTTGTAATTTGAACAGCTTCATTTTGTCCTTCAAGCTGAATGAAATCTCCATCGACAATCCCCCAACCATCTATAAAATAATGAGCATTTTCAACCGCTATCGCAGTTCCGCTTCCTGCATTAATTGTTCTTGTTAGAAATGCACCTGCATCAATGCAACCACTGGCTTCCTGAAGATTGAAATCGGGATAGTCAGCATTGGCAGACTCCAACAAATGAACTTCTGCATCTACAAAGTGTGGATCACCTACCAGCCAATTGTTTTCAAAAATGTTCGAACCTGGTGATCCAATATGCGTGGGATTATCATAAAAAATGTTATTTTTAACCACGGTGGTATTTACACTGCCGTTTCGAAACCAAAGGCCGTAAGGCCCATCGGGATCCAGCCCATTATGGAAAATCACATTATGAAAAATATAATTATTATCACTTCCATACGGTCCATCGCTGACATGAGTGACAACCTGAATGCCCGGACCTTTGCAGGCATAAACAAAATTAAAGCGAAAAATATTGTCCGGAGAAACAAGTTTAATTCCAGGGGAACTTGCACGGGCATCTCCAGTTCCACTAAAAGCAAACCGGTTACCCTCAAGTAAATTCCAATTTGAGGTTTCCCTGGTTCCTTTAATTTCGGCAAGACGGCCTCCATACAATCCTCCTTCATCCCATTCTTCACTGTGGAAATAATTGTTACGAATGATGTTATATTGACCAGAGGTAGCGATCAGATTGTGCCGACCCTGAAAAATATGATTATTTTCAATCAGGTTGTGATGCACATATCCGGGATTAGGAACTTTACCTTCAAGAGACAACATGTCACCATTTTCATTTGTGTCGCCCCCATACCTGGAAATACTGCAGTGATGTATCCAATTATAAGAAGCATTTGGACCACCAACAGCGATGCCAGTAAAGCTCGTATTATTTTTCGCTGAATCGAATACGCAATATTGAACATGATTGTAGTGCGCATTATCCATTTTCATGTATTTTTTACAATAGAATATTTCAATACCGTGCACAGTTATATAGGATCTGGAACTCAAAATTACACCCAGTTGGCTGTTTTCGATTCTTACTTTTTCGTCGTTGTAATTTTTATAAACAATCCTATTAGTTTCGTTTCCGCTTCGTGCAGGAGCTATTTGCTGTCCTGTATAAATCCCACCCCTGATTAAAACCGTATCACCAGGCTGTAGTACAAAATTCGCTTTATCAAGGGTTTTCCACGGGAATGTAAGAGAGGTTCCGCTGTTTAAATCATTTCCATCAGGTGCAACGTAGTATATGGTTGCATGGATTGCAGATATGTTCATTAAAGCGATCAGCAAAATTGCTATAAAAACAAAGGAATTTTTTATCTTAAAATTTGGTAATATTATTTTGTCAATCATTACTACTTACTCCAAAGATTGTTTTCAAATAAGATAAACTTTATTTGAATTAGCATTTTATTTTATATCACATTAACATACTTCTTATTACTCGCTCCATAGCTGATTATTATATATCGATATATTCTTTTTTGAATTCGCGCTTACTACGACAGCATCTTCAAGTTCCTCTTTTCTGAAAATATTACCTTTGACCTGGATACTTCGTGATGCCTTATCTTCAGTTTCCCCAATAATAATATTAGGTAATTCCGAAATTGCATCAAAACGATTATCTGCAATAATACTGTTTCGAGCAGCTTTTAAGCATAGCTGAAGGTTTTGGCAGCTAACCACATTGTTCTTAAAGATAACCTCAGCGTCTTCGGCATACAGAGCATAAGTACCCATTGGCAGAGTCTTTAAACTGTAGAAAGAGTTATCCGATATATTAACACGCGCATTCTTAGTCGCGCTTATCACCGTATTTGCAAATCCAGAGGTAGCCACACATTGTCTAATTGTCACAGGACTGTTGATGATATTCACAGCGCTGGTACCTTCTCCGCTGACAGTGATTCTACTATTTTCGATAACAAAATCTGATTTGTAGCGTCCTTCATTATTTCTGTCATTATTCAAATCTTTTATTTGGATTAGCGGAAATTTAGCAGGTCCTCCGTGACGCGGTAACCAACCATGAAACATGGATTGGGTAATAAAGACCAGTTTACCTCTCAACATTTCCAATCCAATATAATTTTGATAAATAACATAGAGACCGCTAACATGTAAATTGTTCCCTCCCCTGATAAGCAGACTGGGCTCCCGATTCTTTTCATCACCATTATTGATAAGATATATGTTGCTAAAATCACTCTCCTTAACACTCTGAAGAGTCAATGCATTACCCGTATTTTGTATCCAGAGATTCTCAAAAATGGAACTCCAAAAAACTTTGAGGAATATTCCTTTCCCGCTATGTTTTAAATCCTGCCTCTCCCCATCAATAGTCAAATCACGGATAACCACCGCATACAATGGGTGATCTTCTCGAGCATGATAGGGACGCGGAATTATTTCTTTTTCTCTTTTCTCAACTTTAAAGGCATAATCATTTATAGGCGGAACGATAACCGTCCCACGTCCTTCACCAACAAGTTTTATATTATGACATATCAGAATTGAGTTGTCAAGGATGTACTTTCCCCTGCAAATTTTTATTTCTCCTGTAGGACTGGCTAATTCTATCGCTGATTGTATCACATCAGCGTCAGCTTTGCCAGTCTTTCCCTGCTTTATAATATTTCCGTATCTGTTTTCCGCATACACAGTTTCATGGTCAATATATATGACAGCTGAACAATCCCATTTAATTGTTTGGGATGTGGTTTGACTATTTGTTAGCTCTGGATTTAAGATAAATGCAATTATTAAAAAGGTAACTCTAAATATAAAGCACATCTTACTACCAATTTTTTTAGCATTTTCTACTACATATTTTGTTATTAATTCGCTGGTTAATGTTGCAGGAGCAAGTGCTCCACCTTGTTTTAAGAAATTTCGTCTACTCATTGTTCAGACCCTTTCTTGTATTTTTCCCGCGTCTACCAACATCACCAATATCCTGGCGTGCGTTTTCCGCGAGCTTAAGTAATTGATTAACAATATCCGGATGTTTATGCGCCACATTTTGTTTTTCAGAAATATTACTTTCCAAATCATACAGTTCAGGCGTAATGACTTGCAGCTTATCTTTAGCATACCTAAAGAATTCTTTTCGGCTCGGAAGCGCCAGTTTCCATTTGCCCTGACGCACCGCATGAAGATTATTTCTGATGTAATAATAGAAAATATCTCTTGTGCTTTTACTTGTTTTCCCAGTAATGAAGTCACTTTGATCGCATCCATCGATGACCCGATCTGTCGGTACTTTCACCCTGGCCAGCTCTGCGAAAGTCGGCATAATATCAAGTGTCGCCATCAATTCATTACTCTCTATTCCGGCCGGAATCCATCCCGGCCCCCACATAATGCATGGCACACGGAATCCACCTTCCCATGATGATCCTTTGCCATTGCGAAGCGGTAATGCCGAACCGCCCATGTTTCCTTTCGAAAGCCAGGGACCATTGTCACTGGTAAAAAGAACGATTGTGTTTTTGTCCAGTTGTTGTGCCCTTAGCATATCGATGATACGTCCAACATTCCAGTCGATTTCTTCAATCACATCCCCGTAAAGCCCTCCGCTTGATTGTCCGCGAAATTTCTCTGAAGCGTCTATTTTCACATGCGGCATTGTATGAGCAACGTAAAGAAAAAACGGTTTATTCTTACTTTGTTCAATAAACCTGATTGCTTCGTCCGTATACATTCCGGTTAGAGAAGCCATGTCATCTGTTTTTCTTAACTGCTCTTTGTTACGCCATAAAGTTACGCTGCCTCGATCATTAGCCCCCAGCGTACCGAAATAATAATCAAATCCCTGGTCATTTGGTACCATTCCTGGTTTGAATTTACGTCCCGAGATATCCCATTTCCCAATGCATCCTGTACTGTAGCCTGCGTATTTTAGAACTTCCGCAATGGTAATTTCCTCAGACGAAACATTCCAACCACCTCGGTTTACTCGCGGCGGATAACACCCTGTCATCAACGCCGCCCTGGCCGGGCCGCAAACTGGCTGCGAATAAAAACTGGTTAATTTCAAACCTTCACTTGCCATCTGGTCCAGGCGGGGCGTCTTAATTGTTTTTGCGCTAAAACATCCCACATCATTATAACCCTGATCGTCCGTGAAAATAATAATAAAATTCGGCTTGTCAGGAATTCCAGCATGCACCTTTGTCATTGATCTGAACACTGTATGGCTGTAGAATCCTGCAGCTGACAATGCCATGCCAGCTTTTTTGATGAAGCAACGCCGATTGTGTTTTGTGTTTATCATAACTCTTTATTGTTTCCAAATAATAGTCGTTCTATTGGTAACATTGTACTATCTCATATAGGTCATCTTAATCGTTTCAACATGCTTCCCGGTCTGAACACTCAGCAAATAGACACCACTGGAGACCTGTAGCCCGTTGTCATCTGTTGCATTCCATGATAGGGTATGCGTACCTGCTGTGCGATATCCGCTGTCCAGTT
>JABAOC010011102.1_pt1 | contig 21171 bp, 18 predicted proteins | sample 7062161 | NCBI WGS metagenome assembly JABAOC01 (sample SAMN14538625, study PRJNA623070) | marine sediment metagenome | biome: marine biome [ENVO:00000428]; feature: marine pelagic biome [ENVO:01000023]; material: deep marine sediment [ENVO:00002113] | place: India: Gulf of Khambhat ... | reverse complement strand
GCCTGGAGCACCTGCTCCACGTACCACTTGGTGGCCTCCTCGCTTCCCACCGGAAGATAGCTGACCACCACGTCCGTTCCGGTATCCTTGAGTATTCTGACTATATCCGCGGTGGGACCGGGCGCTTTTTGAATTATCTTGGAGAGATACTCCCCCAGCCCGTCATGGGTCATGCCCCGGTGGACCGGGACTCCCAGTCTCGGCACCGGACAGAACTTGTAAGTGTTGTTGGGATAGGTGAAGATAGCCTGGGAAAGATCCTTGCCCACTTTGTTTCTGTCGATATCAATGGCGGCGGCAAACTCAGTGTCTTTTATGTGATAGCCGCCCAGATTGACGTGCATCAACCCGGGAACGAAATCCTTTTCCTTTGCTTTCTTGTAATATTCCACCCCCTGGACGAAAGAGGAAGCACAGTTGCCCACGCCGATTATGGCTACCCTGACCTTATCCATACGATCTCCTTTTGCATTGCCACCTGCTCAAGGCTCGCCCGAAGCCTGTCCTTGTCGAGATCTGAGTACTTATGTCTCGAGTTTCTTAAGTTCGTTTCGAATGTAAATCACCCTCTGTATCACCGTTATGTTGGCGAAGATGGTGATGAACCAGATGGTGGCGATCACAATGTATATCCCCGTATTGGCCAGGCCCAGCCTGATGAAAATGGATCCCAACAGGGTTCCTATGGCCAGGTAGGTCATTCTTTCCGGCCTTTGCATCAGCCCCACCTTGCAATCGATTCCCAACCCCTCGGCCCTAGCTCGGGTGTAGCTGACCATGAAGGAGCCGGCAATGGCCAGGATTATCAGGTAGATTATATGGCTGTGCGTCCGGTGAAAGAAAACGGCCAGCCCCAGAAACAGCAGAACTTCGGAATACCTGTCGATGGTGGAATCCATGAGGGCGCCGAATTTCGACATGCGGTTGGTCTCACGGGCAAGCCTGCCGTCCAGCACGTCGCACACTCCGGCCAGCACCACCATCAGCCCGCCCCAGAAAAAGCGACCCACTCGAAAGAAGTTGAAGGCCAGTATGCTGATGGCCAGACCGGCCAAGGTGATGACGTGGGGATGCACACGCATGTCAATCAGGAATCTGGCCACCGGTCGTATGACCGCCTCGAACCCGGTAACCCAATGTTTGTTCAGAAGTTTCAGCTCCACCATGCTCATGGATTTCCGCTCATTTAGGGCTTGAGAATCCGGTCTCTCGTGCTCAAGTGATATAATATCAGTCCGATCTGGCCAAGTCAAGCGAAAATTCCTTGCGGGCCGGTCTCGGTCTTGCCAAAGCAGCCTTTCTTGCTACCAATCTGTCACACAAGAGGATGCTTGCTGCCCCTACCAGAATGCCGGCCGCCGCGTCGGAAACATAATGGAAGCGGCCGTAAACTGTGGAGACGAAGAGACTCGCAACTAGAGGCGAAAGCAGAAAGTACAGAAGGCGGTGGTGTCTTCTGGCATACACCACCGCCACCAGCGCCACCGCCACGTGAGAACTGGGCATGGCCGCACCCTGTATTCCAGCCGTATCGATCAGACCCTGGGCCAGCGAGGTGAAGAATCCGCCGTTGATCTGAATCTGATAAGCATGCGCCAGAGCGAACCTGGGGCCTTCCACCGGAAAAAGGACAAAGCACAGATAGGAGAAATAGTAGGCCACCGCCGAGGTGAACAGGAGCTCGTCGAACTCCCTGGTCTTCTTGCCGAAGTAGAGACCCGCACCCAGTACCAGCAGCAGGAGGTAATAGAAGGAGTAGGAGAACATCATGTATTCGCTTAAGCCTAGGCTGACAAATTCCTGCAGCCACACGGTGGGATAGATGCCGAAGAGGGCCAGCTCGAACCGGTTCACCAGGGGATCGAAGGAGTGGGGAAAGACCAGGTGGATCAAGTACCTGGTCTCCTCATAGAGCAGGACGAAGAACAGCAGAGGGTACCAGTGACGGAAGAACATTATCCACCGGCTCGCTCGATTGTTCAACCCGTTGGCGACAAGGACGATCGCGGCGCATACGCCGAGGTTAAAAAGTATGAAGCTGAACCAGTTGTCCAGATTGGCGTGGAAGATGAGAATTACAAGGCTCAGGACCGCCATGTAAACAAAAGTGGCCTTGTCCACCAGGAGATATTTGCCTTGCTCGTTTTGCGCCATTGCTATCGCGTTGGCTGAAAGACGCTATTTCCCAGGCTTCCTCCTCCGACCCTCAACCAAGATCACCAGCTCACCTTTGATCTTCCTTTCGCCAAGGGACTCTTTTATCTCCCCTGGCGTACCTCTCACTATCTCTTCGAACTTCTTCGTCAGCTCTCTTGCCACCACCAGCCTTCGGTCTCCCAGAATCTCCGCCATATCGTGAAGCGTCTTGCCGAAGCGGTGCGGAGATTCGTACAATATAATCGTACGTTCTTCTTCTCGCAACCTCTCCAGTTGCTTTCTTCTCTTTCCCGCCTTGACCGCCAGGAATCCCTCGAATACGAACCTATCCGTGGGAAGCCCGGAGACCACCAGGCCAGATAGAAAAGCGGAGGCTCCGGGAATCGGCACCACCTTGATGTCGTTGTGAATCGCCAGTTGAACCAGATAGTATGCCGGATCGGAGACGCCTGGAGTTCCGGCGTCGGAGGTGACCGCCACGGACTTACCCGCTTTCAACTGCTCTATCAAGAGAGGAGCCTTGCTCTTCTTGTTGAAATCATGATAACTTGTTAGACTCTTCTTGAGGTCGTAATGTTTCAAAAGCATGCCGGTGCGGCGGGTATCTTCCGCCGCCACCAGGTCCACCTCCTTGAGCACCCTTAGAGCCCTCAGTGTGATATCCTCCAGATTCCCTATGGGTGTGCTCACCAGGTAAAGAGCACCAAGCTCCACACCTGTGTCCGCGTCAGATGCAGGGCTTTCAGCTTCAAATTTCTCGGATTTTCTCATAGGTTAAGGCTCATTTTGATGCGTCGGCATTAGGAAATGACGGAGCCCATTAAATCGGGCGACGTTCATTGCATTGTTGTTGTTCACATGTATCCTCTCACTTACAGGAGCCCAGCCGTCTTGAGCGAGCGGCGCGACTTGAAACGGCGACTGCAGCGAGTGGTGAAGCCGTACGTCGACTAGAAGCAGCGATAAGCTAGATTCCCAGTTCCTCGCCGGCTATTACCACGGTTATGATCGGCTTGTACTTGTTATTGTCGTATTGCCTCTCTATTATGACCGTCTTATTACAGATCCTCCACGGTGAGGAGCAGTCACTACATACGCCTGTTATCCCGCATGGCGGCATTGGATCGAAATTTGGGTGACGCTTCACATTCAACGGAGCAGTCTTGTTTTTGATCTTCTCCAGTGCTTGCTCAAGGTTCTCCACGATCTTATTGACCCCTACCACTATGATGACCTTGCCTGGACCAAAGAGCATGGCTGCCACTCGGTTCCCGTGTCCATCCACGTTAACGATTTTGCCATCCAATGTCAACGCATTCGTGCCGGTCACAAACACATCCGAAGTCAGAGCCTGCCTCTTCAGTCTGACGTTCTCTTCGACACTGGTCCCGGGTTTCCAGGGGTTCAGAAAAGTGTAATTGCCTTTCGTCAGCGCATCCACCATACCTATTTGCTTTAGTGTAAGCGAGTCACCGAATCCGACCACGCTTCCCTCAGGTATCATCGACATGACCTTCTCGAAAGCCTCCCTGCCGGTGCTCACATAGGAGGCCGGAATGTTGTTTTTATCCAACCTCTCAATCAAATCCTGGATCTCCTGTTTCACTTCGTACGGTCCTTTCGTTTTGGGCCTGAAATGGCTGCTAGGTGACCGGTGTGATTACAGTGGCGCCGCCTAGCATAAGCTTGTGTCCGATGCGTCGGCATCGGGATTCATCCTGACGGAAATGCCGATGCCCATTGGCTTCGATAATTCTCCCCCCTCATTTTACCGGGGATATTGAGACCATTGCCGTTGCATTACAAAGCCAAATTACACTGCAAGACGCTCGTAGGCTGTGTTCATTCGGAAATCAATCAGCTTCTTTTGTCTCCAACCGGGCGCGAGATAAGAACCAGCAGACCAGAAACAAAACTCCCGGGACAGCCAGACCCTCAATGAACGGATTTAAATCAGGGCTTCCACCGGTTATTAGCATTGTCAAATGAAAGCAGATTACGCTGCCGACCGCAATGATTCCTCCCAGTCCCTCCCACTTCCAAGCGGCAATCAAACCTATGATTACGCCGAAAGGGAAAAAGAACAGTCCGACTGTCTCACCAAACGTAAGTGGCTTCGATTGTTGTGGGGAAAACAGTTGTGGAATAACCATAATCAATAGAAGCGCTACGCTTATGATACTCAGAATTCTTGCGATCCGTCGGATAGTAGTGACCGTCGGGTTCTTGCTTCCTGAGTCATTCACCTGATCTTCACCCCCTATTGGTCCTTTAGGGTGCCGTATAACATAAGCTTATCTGTGCTGATAGAATTAAAATCACGGCTGTTCTGATCATAGAAACCTCCCTTTTATTCATTGTTCGTTTCCCGTCTGGCTGGATGTCGGAGACTCCATACGGACCCCTGTAGGTCTCTACGGCGTCCGTGCGTCTGGCACAAGATATCCGCCCACGGCGGAGAGCCAGAGCACAACTCCATGATTTTCACGCAGGGGAAAGAGTCTTCCTATCTGTGCTCGAAATCGCGCTTCACTAGAATTCGGTTTCTTTTCCGGCTGTCTTTCGAGGTGTTCAGGAAAAAAGGCAGAACCACCGAAAACAGTCTCTTTGGTCGAGCATAAAAGGAGAGGTGAGCTCTCCAGAACAGTTTCTTTAGCTGGCTGGACGACAGTTTGTCGAGCTTTATCACCGGATCGCCGCCCCAGAACTTCCTCCAGTTGGTGGTCAACAGTCGGTCTTTCACCTTGTCATAAAGTGCGGTTCCCGGATAAGGCGTCAGGATGCCGAACTGAGTGAAGTCGGGGTTGAGCTTGTTGGCGAATCTTATAGTCTGTTTTATCATTCTCTTGGTTTCGTTCAGAGCGCCGATGATGAAGCTTGCCCACACGCTGATTCTGTATTTCCTTAAAATCTCTACGGCCCTGAAGGCCTTATCCACGTCCAGATCTTTCCCGAATTGGTCCAGAACCTCCTGGCTTCCGCTCTCGAATCCCACGAAGACTTGTCGCAACCCCGCCCGTGCCATCAGCTTGACCACATCCTCGTGCTTGACCACCGAGTCCACCCGGGAGAATGCCCACCAGTATATGTCCCATTTCCTTCGCAAGATCTCCTCGGAGAATTCCAGCATCCTCTTGGGTTTGAGGGTGAAGTTATCGTCGAAGAACGCAACCGCCCGGTACCCATATGCATCTTGCAGGAATTCGAGTTCCTCTATCACGCTCTCCAGCGAGCGGGTGCGCCAGCTCCTTCCGAAAAACTGGGAACAGGCGCAGAAATCGCAGTTAAAGGGGCAACCCCTGGAGGTTAGGGCCGCGGCCATAGCCCGCCCGCCTAAGGTGGTGGTGTAGCGGCTGAGAGGCAGAAGGTCCCGGGCGGGAAAAGGAAGAGAGTCGAGGTCCTGGATCAGAGGTCGCTCGGCAGTGCGAACCACCTCCTCGTCAGACACAAACGAGATTCCCTTGACCTCGTCGAAAGAATTGCCCTCCTCGATGTGCTGCATCAGATCGATTGCGGTCCGTTCGCCTTCTCCCCTGACTATGAAATCGATGAGACCGGTTGACAGTGCCTCGGAGTCGAAAAAGGTAACGTGCTGCCCGCCGGCTATCACCGTCTTTCCGTTACGTTTGGCTGCCCCGGCTATCTTCAGGGCAACGGGATAGCGCATGGTGTCCACGGATATGCCCACGACGTCGAAGTCGGGGTAGGGCAGAGTCTCATAACCGATCGGTTCGATATTGAGGTCGGCTATGCTAACTTCGTGTCCTGCCTGGCGCAGTGCGGCCGCTGTGTAAGCTATACCAAGAGGCGGGGTCTTCAGCCGCAGGAAAGCGTAAATGCTTCCGGCCGGTGGATTTATCAGTAGGATCTTCATCGACTCAGTCTCTCTGAGCTAACCTTTGAATTCTCCTTGCCGCGTCCACGACACAAGTCAGATCGCAAGGCTTCACTCACATTCTGAATTTCTGATAGTCGATTGCCGCAATCTTTGGGGGTCTTCTTTTGAACTCATTCCTTTTCATGATGTCTACGACCCTTTTGACGAACTGGGACCTGAATCCCAGGTTTCGCAGCCTGGAAGGAGTATATTTCCTGTCCACCAGATAATACAGGAGCCGGTCCACTTGATCGTAAGTCACTCCCAGCTCCTTCTCGTCCGTCTGCCCTTTCCACAGATCAGCGCTGGGCGGTCGGTCTATGATTGTCTTGGGAACCCCCAGTTGTTTTGCCAGAAGTCGCACCTGGGATTTGTACAGATCACCGATGGGATTGAAGGCGTAAGCCGCATCACCGTGCAGGGTGCAGTACCCCAGAAGAATCTCGGTCTTGTTGCCTGTGCCGATGACCAGGGCCTTTTCCCTGGCGGAGAAGTCGTAGAGTATGGACATCCGCTCTCTGGCAAGCTTGTTCCCCCTTCGCACCCGGCTTCTGTCCGGATGGCGACGGTAATAAGCGTCCACCATGGGTGTGATGTCGATGAGCTTGCTACTGATCTTCAGCCTCCCGGCGATTGCCCGTGCCTGCCGGATTGCCTGGGGGTTGCTGTCCTTGTAGGGAAGAATTAAGGCCAGAACGTTCTTGCTCCCCAGAGCCTGACAGGCCAGGTAGGCTACCACGGCGGAATCCAGCCCTCCGGAAAGCCCGAGCACTACCCTCTTGAAACCGGATTTGAGGCAGAAATCTCTTATGAAAGCCACCAACCTTTTTGAAACCTTCTCTGTGTTCAGATCCAGGTAGGACATGCGCACGTTCCCATGTGGAATTAGTGGGAAAATACGACAAGCCGGTCTTCTTGGCAACAGAAAATTGCAGAAATTTAGGAGTTGACAAGAAAGCGACGGCGGGCTATCTTAGCGGAAAACGTCAGCCCGAAATACGAATTTGCGGAGGTGGCATATGATCGGAGTAAACAAGGTTATCCTCATCGGAAATCTGGGGAAGGACCCGGAGCTGCGCTATCTGCCCAGCGGCGAGCCGGTGGTGAAGTTCCCGCTGGCAACCGGCGCCCGATGGAAAGACAAGAATGGGCAGTTCCAGGAGAGGACCGACTGGCATAATATCGTGGCCTTCAGAAGGCAGGCCGAGGTCTGCAACGAATACCTGAAGAAGGGCAGTCCGGTGTACGTGGAGGGCAGGATTCAAACCCGGTCGTACGATGACCGCGACGGCAACAAACGGTGGGTAACGGAGATAGTTGCTCAGACCGTGCGGATGCTGGGCAGAAGGGGCGAGCCGACGGAAGAGGGCCCCGCCGAACCTGACGAGGCCGTGATGGAGGAGACCAAGGCCGAAGACGACGATCTGCCATTTTAATCTTCCCCCGAAGCGACCGCATCCGCATAGCGTACCAAGGTGAAGGCTTTGATTGCGGGTCAGACCAGGTCCTGACTAAAGTCAGGTCCTGGTCAAGAATCCGCGAAGCCAGACATTGCGCGTGATGGGCAGTCTGAGTAAGCCAGGCTGAGACCTCAATGCAGCGCCACTTTCGCGTCCTCTGGAAGTCTAGACCGAACTTAGATGTCATACCAGCGTAAGGCCGTTCTCGGCTGTGCTTGTCTTGTTGCGATTAATCTTGTCACCTATCTGTCTACTCTCGGTTCTGCGGTTCAATTCATCGACTCCGGGGAGCTGGCCGTGGTTTGCCGGAGTCTGGGCATAGCCCATCCTACCGGCTATCCGCTTTACACCGTGCTGGGAAGGGCGTTCTGCCTCCTTCCCGTTGGCGATACCATCTTCAGGGTGAGCTTGATGTCCCTTGTTTTCGCGTGTATCACCAACGCCACCCTCTTCTTCGTGATCCTGACCGCAGTGCAGGGTTTCTCGAAAAGAAAAGGGGAAGACTTCAACCTCCGAATCGGGGCTGCTCTGATAGCTTCGTTGATTTTCTCCTTCACGCCCACCCTCTGGTCCCAGGCCACCTCCAACGAGGTATATTCGCTAAACGTTTTGCTCTACGCTCTGATTATCCTGTTGGTTCTGATATGGCTGAACGCCCGGAGCAGGGTGGCGGACCCGGCTCTTTATCTGTTGGTGTTCGTCTATGCCTTGAGCTTCGGCAACCACATGTCCGCGGTGCTGCTTCTCCCTGCGCTTATATTCATTCTGACAAGCGTCCATGGAAGGACCCTTTTGAGACGGAGACGACTGGTCGGACTTTTGACCCTTTTCCTTCTGGGACTGTCTATCTATCTTTCTCTTCCCATCAGGTCCGCGCAAAACCCGGTCATCGACTGGGGCAATCCGGAGACCTGGTCGACTTTCAAAAGGCACGTGACCGGCTGGCAATACCAGGTATGGATGTTCGCCGGGTCGGCTGATGAACTCACCAGGAATCTCGGAAATTTCATCGGACTCTACTTCGAGCAGTTTCCGTTTTACCTTCTGCCCCTATCTGTTCTGGGCTTATGGAGGCTTTTTGTCCGTGACCGCAAGACGCTATGGTTCCTTGTGATTCTGTTTTTGGCCAATGTCCTTTACGGGATCAATTACGGCATACCTGACATCGATCCTTACTTTTTGGGTTCGTTTCTGGCAAATGCGGTCCTCCTGGCTGTCGGCCTTCATTGCATCTTCGAGCTGGTCAATAGCTGGTCAATAGGCAAAAGGGCCTCCTATTTGATCGTGATCGCGTTTATCCTGCTTCCTCTTGTCTTGCTGAAGAAGAACTACCGTCAGGCGGATCGCAGCAGAAACTTCTTGGCTTACGATCTTGCATCCAACTTGATGAGGTCGGTGAAGAAGGACGCGATCATCCTGACCAACGTGTGGGACCATTACTCTCCCTGGCTCTACCTCAGGTACGTGGAACTGAAGCGGCCCGACGTCAGCTACTTGGACACCGAGCTCTGCCGGCGCACCTGGTACTTTGACTATGTGAAACAGAATTACGGCAATCTTTACGCCAGATCTGAGGGTGCCGTAGAGAGATTTCTCAAGGAGGTGGAGCCCTTCGAGAAGGGCCAGCCCTTCGATGCCGGTGTGATCGAAAGGGCATACATTAACATGTTCAACAGCTTCCTGAGAAGTAACTTCGCGAGCAGACCGCTCTATGATGATCTGATAGGAGGACCCAAGGTCGGCAGAGCTTATCTGAGGGTACCCGAGGGATTGGTCTTTTCTCTCAAGGACAGCCTGAAATACTACCCTTATGATTTTCCGGAGCTTGAACTTCGAGGCTTGTTTGACCAGGCCGTATTCAAGGACGATCGCACGCTTTTCAATCTGAAAAGGTACCCCCTTATGCTCGACCTCAGACTGAAGTACTTGTCGGACTTCGGGATGGAGCAAAAGGTGGATGCTCTCTCCAAACGGTTCAAGTCTCTGCTGTCTACGCCTCTGCAGTGAACGGATTCGGACATTTCAGTTTCCTACCGGAGTACCGTTGAGCCGTGGCAGCCATCCGGCCGCAATTCACATTAGGTCAGGGCGAGCTGAGACAACACCGATTTTCTTGAAAAAACATCTTTTTTGGAACCTTGGCAGCCGGCCGGGCGTATAAAGAAAAGAAGACGAAAGAGAATACGACGATCGACATTAGTTTCTTCATTTTTTCACTCCTTTCTTCCACTGGGTCGGGTTTCCTGCAACGGGAACCCGATTTTTTTCCTTCACGGAATCTCGCAAGCTTCCGCTTCCATTCTGTCACTCGGTTTATTGGGAGGCTCCGGAGGTCTGAAGATTGGGGTCCCGGCCGCGTGAACCTGACCGTCGCATTCACTTTCCAAGGAAGAGGGAACGATCACGAACGTTTGAGGAGCACCTGGACATTCGTGAAGAAAGATGGCGGCGCTAAGGTTTTGGGCAATGCTGTTCAGAAACGGTATGTCAATTCGCTGGATATGAGAAATACGGTGAGATCATCTTGCCTGGAGTCATGCCATTCAGAATCCACGGAGAGCATGAGGTTGAAGTCCATGCGAGGGTTGAGGTCGGCAGTGAGAAAAAGGGTAAGCTGATTGAAAAGATAGTCTGTGTAGAAAGGGTTATCGTCGGATCGGTAGTCTCTTTTTCCAAACTTATCCTCGACGCTGGTCCAAAAGCTGACAGCACGCATCAGGTCCAAAGATGCGATCCACGACGGCTGCCTGTAATTGTAGTCCCGGTAAGTACTTCTGAGTGAGAAGAAGCTCGTCCACTCGGGTCCTCCCGCGATCACCAAGCCGTCTTGCAGTTCGAATTGCACAAGACCCGAGAACTGGTATTCCAGATAACCGAAGTTGATTTCATCCTCGTCGTCGTAGCCCAAGACCTCGAATTCATTGCGGAACAGGAGCTTGATTCGCTCCCTTATCCTTCTGTTCAGGGCCAAGGTGAACCTATTCTGCCAGAAATTGTCCTGTCCTTGAGGTTTGTTGAATGTTTTTCGCTCTAGTTCATTCTCGACCTGCAGCAGGGTCTCCCAGCCGAAGTACTTATCGAAGGAAAGGTCCACAAAATGCCCGGCATAGTTGATACTGGCCGAGTCTGGAACGCTCCTTTTCGAAAATTGGTATGAAAGTCGAAAAAAACCATCTTCAGATACATCTCTGTCCAGCTCCAGCGTGGTTCTGTTCAAGTAGTAGTCGTAGGCATAGGGCGACTTGTCCTTGTATTCAGTGTATTCCAGGTTGTTTCTGAGCGTCAGGGACGTCCCGCGCGATGGGCTGGCTCTCAGTTTGACGTCAAGGCTGTTGGTGAAGAAGTCACTCTGATAGGTAACCTTGTCCTTGTCCCGAATGGTTCTCAGTTCCGCCTCATCGGCCAGAGTAAGCCAGTCGGTTTGCCATTCAAGTCTCAAGATATCTCTCACGTACAGGCTGCTCAGGGAGAACCTGTTTTGGATCAGGAACCGAGAGTCATCGGCAAGACTCTTGTTCAGATCAAGTTTCAGAAGGACCTTCTGCTCCTCGATCTCCTCGGTCGCTCTTCTAAGAGCCTCGAGCGATTCGGACGGCACGCCTATTGTATCGTGATGGACCAGATAGTACCTCTCTGAGATGTTGTCGTACCCCAATCCGAAGGAGAACCTGAAGGCGGATCCTTCCTGAGCAAAGGTCTTGGACTGAGTCAGGGAGAAGATGAGGGCGAGCGCGACGATGAAGGTTTTCTGATTCATATCATGTGCGTGGTGATCAGAGAGACTCGCGTGGGGCCCAGCGCTTTCTCTCGAAGATGGACCGTGGAAATCACAGGCTGCCTTCTCGAATCATCTCCAGGGCATCGCTGAGTAATCTGTTTGCCACCTTGGCCTCGGCCAGAGCGGCCCTGTACCTACCTTCCTGAAGGTGCTTTCTGGCCATGTCTTGGTGAGACAGCCCTTGCTCGAAGATTCTGACGGCCTCCGAAACCGCGGGGGCTTTCATCTCTTCCTCTCCCGTCTGGATAAGTTTCTCGTTTTGCCGGATGGCTTCTTCCGCCATTTCCGGCGCAATGTCCTTCTCCGCGAGCTTCAGGGCCTTCTCCGTCATCTGCCTGGCCTGTTGGGACATTTCCATCGATCGCGAAAAGGCCTCCTGGTTCGCCAAATCCCGTGCTTCTGCCTGCAGGCTCCTTGCCTGTCCGAGCAACTCTTCGGCGGCTTGATTTTGACTGCGATTCATGATCACTGAGGATTTTTCGATCAGTTCATAAGCCCTCTGCAGCTCTTTTTCGGCCAGCTGGCCCGCTCGCTTCCCGTTGCCAGCTAGCTCTATGAGCCTCCTGGCGTTCTCCCTGGCCTTCAGGGTGAACTTCAGCGCCATCTTTAGCCTGTGTTCTCTGAAGAACTCCTTGGCCTTTTGCTGACTGCCAATGGTCATTTCCAGAAGGGAGCGAGCCCTTTTTCGGTCCAGATCCGCAGCCGCCTCTTTCGCCCTGTCCATTATCTGATCCGTTCTCTCGATTGCCCTGACCACGACGTGCTCGTTTTCCTCGTCCTTTCTGGTGAAGCCTATCGCCTCATAGGCCTTTTCCCTGGCCTTGAGCGTGAGGTCCAGTGCGAGCCGATACCTGAACCCCTCTTTAGCATCCTTGCCTCTTCTCTGTAGCTCCACCGCCNNGCCTTGAGATTTCTGCTTGCGGAGACCGCCTCCCTGGCCCGGCCGATCACATCATCGGTCTTTCGAAGCTCTCTTTCGACATTCGCCCTGGTCTGAGCCTCAACTGCAGTCGACAGAAGTGGGGACCCCGAAATGCCGACGAAGAGGCACAGTAAGAGAAGTCTTTTGCTTTTTCCGAATCTGTGTTTGCATCGTCTCATCTTTCCCACCTCCTGCTCAGCGCATAAACAAAACAACAATCGTGCCAGGATACAGAGGAATTTATGCAATCTCCCGCTGCTGTCAAGTCATTGTTTTTCAAAAGGCTATCATCCAGCGACCACGAATCGGAAAACCTCCACCTTCTCAGCCCCCGGTGGTTGAACCTGGAGGTACAAAGGCTGTGTACTTGGGTACAGTCTGGCCTTTGAGAGGCGGGCAGGATTTGGTGACCCCCAGCTGCGGATGAGCGACACGGCATTCCGGCATACAGAAGCGGTGAGACTCAACCTGAGGTTTTTGCCGTCACGCAAAATTAGACTAAGCCTTTTGCGCATTTTGGTGTCCATTAGTTGAGGCTCGCACTGGAGCCGACGATCAGAATCGAGCATAGGCTTTTCAATGACGGATACGGAGCTGATCCAGAAAACTGTGGCCAAGGAGCACGGCGCATTCAAAAAGCTGGTTGACCGTTATCAGGCATTGGTGCTCAATACCTGCTACGGTCTGATCGGAAACAGGCAAGATGCAGAGGACTCTCCGACCCCGCCCTTCCCCCGGCTATCAACCAATCAAGGTGAGGAAAAACGATGAATCACGGAAACCTTTCTATTCCCAGCACAAAGATGGTGTTCTTGCTGGCATTGATTATCTTCACCCTGGTGGCCGCCTGCAAGACTCAGGAAGTGCAGACTCGCTGGTCACGCGAGCCGGTGAAGGTGGACGGCGAGACGACGGAGTGGGCCAGCGGATCCACCGTCTATTTTGAAGACCTGGGCGTGCAGCTTGGTCTGAGCAATGACAACCGGAACCTCTACGTTCTTTTCCGTTTCAGCAACCAGGCCTGGGCACGAACCATCCGTACAGGGGGCGTGACACTCTGGCTTGACTATTCGGGCAAAAAGAAGAAGGATCTCGGCATCCGTTACACCGGCGGATCGTCTATCGCCGACTTGCCGATGCAGGGGTCGTCCAGCCGCGGGGGATTCAGGGCGGCCATGACGCTGGAAATGCAGCAGCGCCTTCTGGAAATGGAGCAGAACCCGGCGGGTCAGATCACCCTGTGCCCCGATGGTTCGGACGGACCGGCTGCCGGTTTTGCCGCGCCGCAGGGCATCTACACCTATGAATTCAGCGTCCCGCTGGAGAAGGGGGACCTATTTGACTGCGGGATTGGAGTGGAGCCGGGACAAGTCATCAGTCTTGGATTCGAGTGGGGTGGCATGAGCAAAAAAGATCGTCAGAAGCTGATGGAGAGAATGGGTGGAGGTATGGGAGGTCGTCCGCCTAGCGGCATGAGTGGAGGTCGAGGCGGTATGGGCGGTCGTCCAGGCGGTCCGCGCATGCGGCCGGCCGAAAAGCAGGAGTTTTGGGTCAAAACTCGATTGGCCTTTGCTTCAGAAGGATAATGGCAGAGCGATGCGATGGTTGTCCCGAAAGAAGGCGTGGTGGCGGGCTGCAGTGTTGTTGAGTCCGGGGCTTTTCTGGCTGCTTTTGCCTTCCTGTGCCACCGTGCCCTCTAACCGGATAAATGTAGGTGCGGTTTTCGAAGCAGAGCGTTCGGCTGGTGTCGAGGAATCCTTCCCTGATCTGTGGGAGAAGTGGACCGTGCATTTGGGCCCGGCAGGCGGTGGTCCAAAGCCCTGGCAGTTGATGAACCCCTTCAGTGCCGGCGGAGGCAGGGGCGGAGCAGGTGGGGGGTTTCCGCTGCAGGTTGCTGCCACGCTGATGGATGCCACGCTGATCGAAGCGGGATTGAAGCATTATGAAACCACGCTGGGGATGAGTCTGGAGGAGCGGGCAGAGTTTCGTCGTGCTTATTTTCGACGGTACGACGTGGAAGATCATCTTCTTATCTGGTGTGAGCTGCAAACCTCATGGGCCAAACTCCATCTGGATCTTAACCGCTGGATCATCTTCATTGAAGATGATGCCGTCAACCAGTACGAGCCGGTCCGAATATCGGAAGAACCTGAGCCCTCGGAGCCGGAGGGGGCGGGATTCCTTTTGGGAAACGGCTCGACCGGAGTCACCCGGGATGGGTAGTTCGTCGCAAGAACGTGATGCTTGCCATCCCCAACCAGGACTTTTTGGAAGACCCCGTTCTATCTCCAAAAACGAAGTTTTTGAAACTTGTCTTCATGCTGAGGCAAGACGATCAGTCGCGAGCAGAGGGCGTCTGGGTGTTCAGACAGTAGTCTTGGTCTAGATCCAAGGTTAGAGAACCAGGGCCAGATACCGTCGAGAGCTCTGGGTCAACTCAAGGGAAATATGTAAGACTTCAGCCTCTTCGATGGCCCCAGCCAGCAATGAAATACGAGAAGCCCTTCACGCGTTCTGCTGGACAAACCCGTCGGAAGTCCACCAAAATTAACTGTTGACAACAGCAACCGATACTATTAAATTGGCGATTGCCGCAAAGAGCACCGCAACCGTATAGCTCTTTGAGAACGTATTCAGGCACGAAGGTTGCCGCCCTAGCTCAGTTGGTAGAGCAACGGACTGAAAATCCGTGTGTCCGCAGTTCGATTCTGCGGGGCGGCACATGAATCAATAGGAAGGCCGAGACCCGAAGCTTTATGGGCGCTCCGGCCAAGGTTTCGGGGCCAATATCTTGAATGAGGCGTGAGGTGAACCGAGAGTTCACCTTTATGATATAGGTGGTCAGGCGCTTACCATCAAGCGTTTGACATTCAAAGAGGAGAAGGGGACATGCAAAAGAGAATGCTCGTTTCGAGCTGGACCGGGACCGTGCTGGCAGCGTGCAGCCTCCTGTTCTTGGCCGGTGGATGCGGTGGGGACAAAGCTGAAGAAGCCAGAAAGCACTTCGAGATGGGGGTCCAATACTTCCAGGATCAGAAAATGGATGATGCCCTGGCGGAGCTGCAAGAGGCCGTTCGGCTGGATCCCAAACTCCTGGACGCACGTTACAATCTGGGGGGAGTTTATCAGCTTGCCAAAGCATACAGCCAGGCCATTGAGCAGTATGAGGCGATACTTCGCCTTGATCCTTCCTATCCCAGAATCCATACTGCTTTTGCTAATGTCTATTACGAGTTGGGCTTGACGGCCTGGGGTAGGGCGGTGAAGCTGGATCGCGTAAGGTTCTGGTTTCCAGATACTTTGCGAGAGCTTCCCTATGAGGACAGGGCCGGGTTGCTCAAACTCGTCGACCAGTATCTGGTTGAAATCCGAGCGGACACTGTTGATGCCGAAACAGTCTCCAAACTGAGCCAGGCCTACTTCATCCTGGCCGCTGAAGAGTACGAAAAGGCGGTTCAGGCGGATGCCGCGGATACCAGCGCCCAGCTCTACCTGGGGCTGACCTATTCCGAGCAGGGCTATCGCGACAGGGCGATGGCCCAGTACGAGATTTTGAAGAAGCTTTCCCCGAACACAGCCGAGCTATTGCTTGCCATGCTCACCCAGAAGGACAGAGAGAAAGAGCGGAGGGAGGAGTCCAAAAAAGGGGGAGGGTAATGCTCGTACTATGATTGTGTGAGATATCACCCCTGAAGACTTAGCCTTCATTCTGCGCCACCGTAGCTCAGTTGGTAGAGCAGGGGTTTCGTAAACCTCAGGTCAGCGGTTCGAGCCCGCTCGGTGGCTTTTTTTGCATCCGCCTCCCGAAATCTTCGTCGCCGCAGGATGAGATCCCAAGCCCACTCGTCGGAGACAAGCTCCGACGCTACGTGTTGCCAGTTGCCTGCTGTGTGCTCGCGGAATCATGGTGTTCCAATCTTCCCCCGGTGAACGAAAAAGGCCAGAACCTAACTCGGGTCAGGCTCTGGCCTTCTTTTTCCCCTATCCTCTCTCTGGAAGCCAGTCTCCTGGCTGAAATCACAGAGGCTCGGTCTTTTCTTTGCAGACGATGCCGAGCTTCTCCAGCTCGTTGAGAGCCGGCTCGTAAATTTCCGGGTTCACCGGTATGTGTACGCCGATCTCCTTGATCTTGCCCTTCAGAACCAGGGCAGCACCTATGGCAGCCGGGAGCCCCACGGTTCTGGACATGGATGAGTCCCCATCCGGAATGCCGAAGTCCACCAGGGTAGAGGTTCTCTTCTCTTTTTTCTTGTCCGGATACTCGGCCGTGAAATCGTGGTGCAGGATAATCATGTCTCTCTCTCGGGGCTCGTACTTGAGCTTCTCAAGGAGTCGATCGGCGAAGACGTCCAAAGCGGAGTTTTTCTCAGCCGGGATTGGCTCATCGTCGAACAGGCCCAGCCATTGCATCCTCTTGATCGGGTCAGAGTTCTCCTTGATATTCAAAAAGGCAGCCGTATCCTGCACTAGCTTTTCGCTCTTTTCTTTTCCGATCAGCCTGCTGAGGAAATCGGCGTAAGTGAAGCCTTTCACATCCTGTTCGGTCTCGTCCAGAAGACCCAGGTCCACCACCTTCTTCATGGTCTGGCACCATCCCGGGTAACGCAGTGTTCCCCGGTACATGGAGTCGGCATCGGTTATGCCATAAAGCTCGATGTACGGAACCGAATCCCGGTTGGGATAGGCCTCAAGCGGAGGCACTCCTTCGATATTCATGGGCCAGAAGTGCGTGAAAAGGTCCTCGGAGGAGATTCTGATCTCCTGCTTGTCCTTCATATACCTGGCGGCATTCTTTCCGGCAAGCACCACGCCGCGCGGGCTCCAGGAGAACTTGTATCCCCAAGGGTTGGTGTTCGCCTCGGGGGCGGGCAGACCTCCGCAATAGGAGTAGAAGCTGGCGATTCTGCCTCCCTTGTTCTGCACGTCGTGGATGATTCTCATGGCGGACATATGGTCGATACCTGGATCCAGACCCAACTCGTTTAGGATCAAAACTCCGGCGTTTTTGGCTTTGCCGTCCAGCTCCTTCATGGCTGCGCTGACGTAGGACGTGGTCACCATGTGTTTTTTTTGCTGGATGCAAAGATTGGCCACGGTGACGTGATGAGCATATGGAACCATGCTGATAGTCAAGTCAGCCTCGGATATGAGCTTCTTTAACCCTGCGGCATCGTTTACGTTCAGGGGCTGGGCCTCCCCTCTGGGATGATCGCCGACAAGCTTTTCCGCCTTGCTGACCGTCCGGCTGGCCACCTTGACCTGAAAATCGGGCTGGTCCAAAAGATAGCGCACCAGCGGCTTGGCCACCAGGCCGGCTCCCAATATCAAGACCTTCTTCATCGTGTTTCTCCTCCGTGAAAAGAATCACCGGTTTCTGATCATTAGCTATATTAACGCAGTCTTCCTTGAATAGTTTGGAGGACGAGCGAATCTTCATCCAGGATTCGTCTTGACAGTGATCGGCTTTGGTTCCCTGGGAAAACCGGATGCCCACCCGAACGGAATTCTCACAGAAAATCCTGCATGTAGCGGTATTCGGGAGTGAGCTCTCCGTGATGAAGAATCACCCCTTTTTTTATCGGCTTCGGCAGAGCCAGTTCTCTGAAATCGACCGAGAAATCCGCTTTGGCAATCTGCGGCACAAAAGGCTTCAGGGCATGGCTGAAGTCGATGGATGATCTCCTGGGTAACTCACAGGGGAGATTGTCCACGGCCAAGTCGACCACCCCCCTGCCTTTGTACCCGTCGGTGATCTTGTCTCTTATCGGATCGTAGACGTATACCGGATTGTCGGGTTGGGTGGTCTTGACCGTGAATTCTATGGAACCCTCGATATCGCAGCTTATGTCGCCTACCACTTTCAGCCGGGGACTTTTCTTTTCCGCGAACAACTTCTTCAGGAATGCTTTCGTCACCAACTTGGGATAACGTTCATCCCAATAGATGCAGTTCACCAGAACGTCGATGTGGGGAAGATAACGTTCGAACTGCGAGTCGTATTTCTCCGGATGGTCGTAGTAATCCTGCAGTTTGAAACTATCGGCAGGCGATACCGGCTGCACAAGATGTTCCTCCTTGAAAACCACCTTGTAGACGTGCTTTCTGGAGAACTCGGAGTGCTGGTCCAGGGAGAACATCTCGTCCGGAGCGATCTGTTTGTGTGGAAGAAGGTCAAGTATCTCCTGGGCACCGCTGGAGACGTGGCCGTAGCCGGTGATACCGAAGACCAGTGGTGTTATGGGCTTGGGGAGACCATGCTTTTTGATCTTCTTTCCGGCCAGGGAAACACCCTCTCTGGCCTCTGATAGAGTTTGATATTTGTAGGCATTCTTTATTTGGCTGAAGGGACTCAAGATGCCTTTCCAACTGAGTCGTTTGCCCAGCGCCCACAGGGTATCTATCATCCCCGCCAGCCCGGCGTGACGTCCGAAAAAGATCAAACGATTTCCCCTTGCGTCGGTCATTTTCTCGTAATCGATGAGATTGCACCCCAGCTCCATCATTCTCTTCAGCATGGGAATGTTGTGCTCCTGTCCCTTGGTGGTGTGGGAGAAGAAGACGTAGGTCCTCCCGGGATGGAAAAAGTGTGGAGGTACTTCCTTGATTGCCAGTATTACGGGACATGCGGAGAGATCCTCTTGAACCTTCGCTCCAACCTCGGTGTACGTCTGGTCAGGGAAGATGCGTATGGGAGATGGTTGGACGCATATCTCTAAGGCATTATTCTCTACCAGCTCCTCTACATCCGTCGGCACCAAGGGCACCCGCCGCTCCCACCTGTTCTTATCCTCCCGCCGAATCCCGATGATGCGCTTCATCCTGCCTCCTTAAGGCTGACGACCGGCCAATTCCCGGCATGAATCGCACGAAGCCCCGTAAACAAGCGACTATATGTAATAAACGAAGGCTGCTTTGTCAAGCCGATTCGCCGGGGCCGGAGGAGCGGAGCAGGCGTCTTCTTGAACGTGCCCGCCTTGCCCATCGGATCGGAGAAAGGTACCCGCGTTGCCCAGATGGAACGGGAAGAAGGGCGACAGAGAGGTAGGATTGGATAATTCGGTTGACACGCAGGCTAATCTTGTGCTACTTGTGCGGCGGTAGGCCAGGAAGATTCGATGGCCTCCGTAGGGCCGAAAATCAGTTTGAAAAATCCAGGAGGAAATCATGCCGGGTTCCGTAAGGTCGAAGGCGATTCTGTCACTTGAGGCGTTGGTCTTGACGTTCCTTATTTTCTCGTCGCCTCTTTTGGGACAAGACGAATTTCTTCCCAGCATCGGAGACACCTTGTCCCCTTCACATTGGCTTTGTGCCGGTCCGTTTTCGATAGGGGCCAGGGAGGGAATCGTCGGTGTGATCGACGATCTGGAGAACTTCCGTCCTCAGGAGGGAGACGAGCACCCAAGCATTCTCCCGCAGGGAGGGAAAGTAACCTGGAAGATGATTGCTCCGGAGTCCACGGGTTGGGTGGATATTGAGTACCAGGACGTGTGGTGGGATACCTTGATGACTATTTACGGGATCGCAGGCATTATCGACGCCGGGTACGCCTNNAAGGAAAAAGAAGAGCGCTGGCAATTGCCGAGAGGGTGGGCTCCTTTTACCTGAACGGTAAGAGGCTTTCCGGTGATCCGTACGGTCACAACTTTGTCAGAACCCCTGTGCTGTTGCAGGATGGTATAAACCGGGTCCTGGTACAGTTAAGCGGCTACGGCGATCACCGGTTTATGTTCAAGCTCATCCCTGCGCCGAACCCGGTGGTACTGATCACGAAAGATGCAACCCTGCCGGATTTGATTGAAGGTGAGACGCAAGAATCACGGGCGGGTGTGGCCGTGCTCAATACTACCTCCAGCAGACTTACAGAGGTGAGGCTTGCCGTGGGAGGAGAGGGCATCTTCAAAACGAACGAAGTGAACATATCCTCGCTTTTGCCTTTCTTTGCCAAGAAGATTCCCATTGAAATAGAGGTGACCGAGGCGCCAGCAGGCGCGGACACCATTTCCGTTCCGATTCGGGTGTCATATCAGGATTTTTCGTGCGAAGACCGTCTGGTCCTGAGAATAAGGGGGAGCGCCCAGTCACGCAGAGTGACCTTCATATCGAAGATCGATGGTTCCTGCCAGTATTATGCCCTGCTCCCTCCAAAAAGCTATGACCCTCAGAAAGAGTATGCCCTTGTCCTGACCCTTCACGGCGCGGGAGTAGAGGCTTCGCGCCTGGTGGATTGCCACAGCCAGAAGGAGTGGGCCTTTGTCGTGGCTCCCACCAACAGAAGGAGATACGGCTTTGACTGGCAGGACTGGGGAAGGCTGGACGCTCTCGAGGTTCTGGAACAGGTGAAAAGCGCGTTTCCCATCGACACCAATCGAGTCTATCTGACCGGGCATTCGATGGGAGGACACGGCACCTGGCACATTGCCCTGACTCATCCAGACCTGTTTGCTGCCGCGGCTCCTTTGGCTGGCTGGACCTGTTTTCAGCTCTACATTCCCTGGTTCCTGCAAAAGAGTTACTCCTTCGCCGAGCCGGGACAGATCGCCATTAGAGATATGAGCTTAAGGGAAGATTTCACTCCGAACTTCGTGGAGAACGCGCTGAATCTCCCCCTGTTCGTTACCCACGGAGGGAGCGACGATAATGTCCCTACGGTTCACTCCAGGATGTTTGTCTCCATTCTGGAGCAATTGGGATATGAATATCATTACAAGGAGATTCCGGGAAAGGGACACTGGTATAATCTGGACGATCCTGACAATACGGTCTGTGTGGACGACCCGGAGCTCATGGATTTTCTCGCAGACCAAGCAAGAAACCCATTCCCCAAGCATGTAATAATCAAGACCACGAACATCGGGCAAAACAACAGGAGCTATTGGGTGGAGATAATGGGTCAGGAGAAGCCGTTCTTTGAATCTGTCGTAGAGGCGGAGGTAAAAGGGGGGAGAATCGAAGTGACGACCAGTAACGTCCAAGAGTT
>JABAOC010000513.1_pt5 | contig 21207 bp, 23 predicted proteins | sample 7062161 | NCBI WGS metagenome assembly JABAOC01 (sample SAMN14538625, study PRJNA623070) | marine sediment metagenome | biome: marine biome [ENVO:00000428]; feature: marine pelagic biome [ENVO:01000023]; material: deep marine sediment [ENVO:00002113] | place: India: Gulf of Khambhat ... | reverse complement strand
TACTACACCGCTTGGAATTGGGCGATTGGGCTCATTCATGACATCAATCTCCCTGTCACAGAAGTCATTTAATGCCATTGTTGAGGCGGTCAAGAAAAAACCTGTCGAGAAGCCCAGAGTCAGATTTCGGACTTGTTGAAGAATGGCTTCGCTTCCAGCCAGCACTGCACCCACAACGACTGCAACCCCCATCATTACACAGTTGACCGGTCGAATTAATTTTACTAGGCCTATTGCTTTGTCTAGATCCCTCAAGTGCATTCATCCACGGGGCTTCACTAGAAAGGGCGCAATGGACGTTATTATGTTTGTTATTACAATCACATTGGTGGCGATTGCAGGATAGAGGTAGGCACTGGCCAACGTTGGAGATAGTTCCCTGTACAGCAGAATACTAAGAGTAGCATTTGCCAGTCCTATGCCACACATGAATGTCATGAATCTACGATATTGAAACATTGCACTCTTCCAGGTTGCTATTGTCACTGCGGCGTGACGAAGTATCAAGTTGACTGAAACGAGAATTAGTGCGATCAGTATGCTTGGCAGGATGAAGTCACCAGCACCGATACCGTAGATAAGTCCAAGGAACACAAAGAAGAAGGCTCGTATCATGAATGCGAGTTCGCCTTGAATCTGTTTGACAAACCTCTTGACTTCACTCAGATATCCGAGGTCCAGCTTGATTCTGAGAGCTCTGAAGATTTCCCTATCGTTTCCCAGCATGAGACCAAAGAGAAGAGCTGTCAAAGGTCCACTCCCGCCAAGTGTCTCCGAAACTGCATATGCGCCGATGAGGACTCCTAGTGTGAGCATGTACGTATATTCTTCTCTCCTTGCAGAATAGAGAATCCTGATCCAGGCAATCCCTACAATCGATCCCAAGATTGCACCTATAGCGAATTTTCCTAAGATTGTAATCAAGGTTTGTGGAATGTCAACCAGTCCGCTCGTGTAGGTCTGCAACACAGCCAAAACCAAGACGATATTGAGTACATCTGTTATCGTAGATTCCAACGACAGTGTAACCTCCACCTCTTTGCTAATTGACAATTTCGTCACAAGCGGTATTATTACGACGGAGCTTGTCCCAGCCGTCATTGGGCCGAGCATCAGAGCCTCAAGCCACTCGAAGTTCAGGAACAAATAGGAAAAAAGCGTAACAAAAGCTGTCGCAGAGACAATGTACAGGATAGCAAGTACAGCAGCTCTGAAGCTTTGAGAAATCACCTTGAAGATATCCATATTGAGCCCACCCTCGAAAAGTATCATCATCAAAGTCAGCGTGGTCAGGAAAGGTGTCACAGGATCAACATCCGCGGTGGAGAAAACACCAAAGAGAGGACCTAGAATCAGCCCAATGAGAATCAGGAACAAGCTGTTCGGAAATCCGGCTCTCTTGAAGAGTAGATTCGCCAAGAAACCGAAGGCGATTATTGCTGCAACCGTGGAAAAGACCGTAATCGCACTTGACATGTTGTTCCCATCAAAAGATAGGGGGAGAAAGATTACGTCTTTTTGGTTTTTAACAGTTTTCCATCAGGGATCTCAGACCCAAGAGTAGGCAGGAGTCATTCTACGTGAACTCGGTACAGATCAACATCTTCTCTCATCTTGCTGGTTAATTCCAAGAACTCTCTCGCAGACCGCTTGACATCTTTTGATTGGGTTATGTATCTTCCAACTATCAAGATGTCTGCTCCTTTCTGCAACGCGTCTCCGGCAGTTTCAGGAACGATACCTCCAGCCACAGCTACAAGAAATCGCTTGTCTGCAAAGGCGCTTTTTATCTCATTGATCTTTTCCAATCCCAGGGTTCTTCCGGTCTCCATGTCGATGCCACGATGAAGGATAACTACGTCAGGTATTTCATTGAGTGCTTTCAGTTTCTTAATAGGATTGTCCACATTCATCATGTCAACGATTGCGTAGATTCCTAGTTTTCTTGCTTCGTAAATGAACTGATCGAGAGTTTCTTTGGCTGCGAGTCCTGATGCGACAACTGCGTCGGCAGTTTCTTCGAACGCGAGATCCACTTCAACTTTGCCAACGTCCAAAGTCTTCAAGTCAGCAATGATGAAAGTGTCTCTTGCGGTTTCCCGCAAGTCGCCGACCACTTTCACACCGTACTTCTTCAAGAGTGGGGTTCCAACCTCTAGAATTATTCTATCGCTGTCTGGTAGATCCTGTATTACCGTTCTGACTTGTTCGAAACTTGGATTATCTAGAGCGATTTGCAGATACGGTGGGCGCCACAGTCTTGGAACTCTGAAGCCCATAATGGGATGCTTCGCCCTATCTTTGTCATATATGATCTTCTTAAGTGGCGGATAGTTAGTCAGGGCCCGTTTTAAGGCAAGTCTAGTTGCACCATAATTGTAGTGATAGATTTTCCTGTAGTCCTTCGCGTCGAGGATGGATAAATGCGCTGCACACGATTACCCAGTCTTCTATTTTGTCTTTTGGAACCACACCATCTTCGACTGAGTCTGCTACGGCCTTCGCTACGGCTGCCTGTGCAGGTCCGAAAATTCTGCCCACTTCATCAAGATTTTTGACCGTGACTTTAGGGATTAGAAGAGTATGAGGTTTTGGAGGGAGGTTAGGCCTAATAACTGCAAGCAGAGGTGTGTGTCCGGCAGACNNGCCTGAGGCAAATGCTTCTCCAACAGGACCATCCTTGTCACCAATCAGCAAGTCAATGTGGGCAACTTCATCTCCTTCTCCGACTAGAGCCTCTCCAATCAGGTAGACAGGCTTCTCACTTGTCTTCGAAATCTTCATCGACTTCACCATTTCCCTGTGAACTTGACCAAAACTAACCTTGAATTCTTTCATCCATTCATAAAGAGTATCTCTATGGATCTCGAGTAGCCTTGCAGTCCCGGCAATCGTCGGTCGTCCTTTTTTCTCTCGTATTTGGACTGCGATGGCTTCGCCTAACTGTCGGACAAAGACATCCCTGCGTCTGGGTTTCTTTCCAATTGCCACCGACATCAAGACACTCTCAGATAGTTTTTGATCGTTCTACTATTTATATCTGTCGGATTCACTGTGAATACAGTAGTAAACCGACACTTATGCAGCAGTTAATACTAAGACACAGCTGAGTCCACCGACCAAGTCCGACACTTATCATGAGTCGCAGTTTGATCAAATGTCAGGTCGCGCGCATCAAAAGATCCTACACCTGGTAGAACTAGAACCTCTGGAACCTGGTTAGCTTGAAACATGATTGACAAACCTTTTATTGAAATTCAAGGGTATCAATGCAAGTGGGAAGCAGTTTGGAGGACATAGAGGCAGTCAAGAATCGGATTAGATCAATGCTGAGTCAAGAAGGTTTCCAGATTAAAGAAATCAAAGATGCAAATACACATTTTAACTTCATGACTGAAGTGGGTGGACTCCCTTACCATGTATTTCAGAACATCAACAAGAGAGATAACATCTTCATCTCAGGCAGCTTCAAGATTGCACCACGCCAAGTAGATTCTTTTTCGAAGTTGGAACACACCCGGAAGAGAGAGTTCTTTTGGAATCTTCGAATATCACTCCTAACTAGACAAGCCTTGGGCGATTTCAAGATAAAACCCAAGCCTCCGGAAAAGATAGAAGAAATCTTCTTGTCCTCGAAACCTGTCTTTTACGATGGGCTTACAAAGGAGAAGTTTTTTTCGACTCTTTTTGAGATTCATAAATGTGCAATCATGATCAGATGGATGTTTGAAGAAGCTGTGGGTGCCGAATCTGAAACAAGCAGCCTTCAGCTTTTCTTTGAATAATAGATCAGCTGTGGCTATGGCCAGAGTTGCAGACGTGAATGACTGCAAACATGCACGCAAGCCATTTTTTCGATTGCCTCTCTGAGTAGATGCTATTGTCAAATCGAGGAATTAGGAAGCTTTCTGGAGGCTCTACTGTTTGCTGGGTGAGAGTGGAATTTGGTGCTGAGTTTGCTGGAGGAGGTGATTTGGCTTTCTCGCTAGCAGGAGAGATCTCCAAAGAGGCTCTGCACAGCGACATGTGCTGGGATCTAATCTCCATCTGTAGAACTATCTCAGTAGTGCAAGTATCGTGATGACTCTATATGTCTGTCCAAAGAGTGATGGAAGAGATTGATGCTCAAGTTTCGGTCTGCACTAGATGTGGATTGAGCAGGAATCGTAAGAACGCAGTTCCTGGAAATGGAAATATTCACACAAGACTAGTGTTTGTGGGAGAAGCGCCAGGAAAGCAAGAGGATCTAAGAGGACTGCCTTTTGTCGGAGCTGCAGGAAAGACCCTGGATCAGCTGCTGGAGAACACAGGGCTTTCCCGAAGTGAGGTCTACATAACTAATATAGTCAAGTGCCGACCTCCGGACAATCGTGATCCAACCATGGATGAAATAACTAGGTGCACAGGTCTTTACCTCAAGAGACAAATTCAAGCGATTCAACCGCGCTTCTTGGTAATGCTAGGCCGGCACTCAGCGANNAGGTCTCGAATTTAGTGGTATAACCAGAATCCATGGCAAGGTATACAAGATTAGTCCTTTCAGCTTCCCAATAGTAGCCATCCCCATGTTTCATCCTGCGTCGCAGTTGTACAACCTGAAGTATAGAAGCCTTCTAGAGGAAGACTTCAAAGTCTTGAAATATCAGCTCAAAAGACCTGAGAGTGACAATCAGAGTCTGGATTCTTGGATTCAGTGAAATGTGCAGCAACCTAGGAGATTCACAGGTTAGATCTATTCTGGTCTCACACTGTTCCAGTAGAATTACTAGATTCAGGTTTGCTGGGAAGCTGGAATGCCAAATCAGATATTTGCATCGCCCCAAGCTACCTAGAGCTCATATTCCTTTGCACACTTGGTTGATACCAATTTGCTGCTCGAATTCTTGAACATCTGTGGATTTTCAGTGTGAACAGGGAAGATTTTCTTTGGCTCTATGTAGTCAATGAAAGCCAGTAGTTGCATTTTGTCCATATGCCCAGAAGCATGCAGTTGATGGAACTCAGCTTTGAAATGGTTCAGCCAATTGTGCATTACCTGATCTTCGAAGTCTTCCTCGCTGCTAGGCTCACTCATGCTATGAATGAAATGACCGCTTGGGTGAGGATTGATATCAACCAACTCTGCAAATTGATTGAAACCCAAGTCCATGACGAGGCTTTTCTGGTTCTTGTGTACAAACTCGTAGGTCACCATGCTGTTCATGAATTGGCGCTCCCAGGTGAAGTAGTCTTTTTCATCAAATCTTCCGGATTTCTTGCGCCTGTAATACACCAAAACAGTGTCATCAACGCGGGGATTAGGGAGATCAAGCCTCCTGTCGTCCATAAGTCTGTCTAGAAGGTATGCGGTCTTCGGAGAAACCACGAGCTTTCTTTCATTCTTCTTGGCCACATTGTAGAAACTTCGAAATCTGTCCATGTCCCGACTATAATGAGTGATTAGCACAAGTTTGTCAGTCGAGGAGACTACATGGTTGCTTAGTCTCTTTCACTTCTTGTTCAGAGTAGTTCTTTCGTCGTTCAACCTCAACCATCCTTGTTCCTTCGCATATCATGGCTGTGGGCTCACAGTCCCGCGCCTTGTCTGAAAACTCTTCAGTCATGTCTTTCCTGGGACCATGACGTCTGAGGTCCCCCGAATATACAATGGAACCGTCAGATGTGTGAATTAAGAACCCGTAGGCGGCAGGAATTGAATGGTCAACATGGATCGGTTCAACAACCAACTCACCAACTCTTACTTGGTCACCTGTGCGGAATGTGCGATAATCGTGTTTTCCATACCTGCAGAAACCACCCGTTTTTTCCATGGCTTCCACAAAAATCTTAGTACCCACACCAAGGTAGACAGGAATCTGCGGATCTAAGAACTGAATGTGGTTTGTGTGATCGAAGTGTGCATGAGATAGGAAAACAGCGTCAAACTCAGGTTCACAGTAGGGAACATCCGTGAACTCAAGCTGGTCTCTTGCATACAAACCTTTCAATTTGGGGAGTAGTCCAAACTCGAAATAATCCCTTAGGCCGTTGACATTCCTCGGACCAAGCCAACCCGTGAAAAAGTCGCAACCCATACTAAATGATTGGCCGAAATCAAAGAAAACTCTGGTCTCTCTATCTTCGACCAAAATCTTGTTTCCACCGATCTCACCTATTCCACCATAAAACTTGAGTCTCACCATGAGTCATAAATCTCCATCAGAATCCCGCTCTGGAATCCTAGAGAGGGAAACAAAGATTTAACAGTTCTCAGCGGAGAGCAAAGCTCTTCTGCCCTCCCCAAATAGCTTCCTATGAGACCGAGTCCTCCGATTCTTGAGAGCGGACAATCCCACATTGAATGGCCGATCATTATTCGGCCTGAATTCATGTCAAGCTCCAGAAGATGGTGAGTCCTGCATTGGCTCTTGATGGATTTGGGCAGACAAGTCGATTGTCAAGGAAATGGTTTCGCAGAAGATGTCAAAAGCAAACTACACACCTATTTTGGACAGCCTAGACCCACAGTTTGATCATGCTGGGTTTGTGGACAGTGAACATGCTGAGCATTGATGGTGAACCAGTGTCTTGGCGGCATCACATTTGAATAGTACACTGAGTGTCTATGGAGAGTGTGTCTTTCTGATTTGAACCTCGGTTGTGGCAACGGTTGAAAGCCACTGCTCTTCAATTTTTGTCTTTGCTTCGTATAGAATATCCATCATGTCTTGCAGGTCAATGCTTGGTATTGAGAATCTTATATCTCTATGTCCTGAATACGCTTTCCTTTTCAGCATAATATCCACCCTCTTGTAATTGGTAAGATGAACCTCGAGTTGCCCCTGAATTGGGTCAGTCTTGCCACCAATCAAGCCACGTGCCAGCGGGATTTTTCGCGACCTTGTCAACTTGGAGTTTTCCCCTAGTGATAATTGTCCAGATTGTCTATTAAATCTTATGATTTCATAAATCTCATGCTGTAAATGGGAAACTCCTGACATAAAACCTAACCACCGGTCAGAACGGCAGCAACAGCACTAAACAGCCTGTTGCTCTTTTCTCAACTTGATCACATTCGTGAGCACAAGTCAACGGAACCTTGAGCGATGGAGAAAGGTGGAATGAGGGATGGGTACCCCATTATTCTATATTAATGTGCTCGCCCCTCGGTTTCTCTTCTTGCTTTCGCGGAATTGTTATCTCAAGAACACCGTTCTTGTAGGCAGATTTCGCCATTTTGGGATCGACCTTCGTAGGAAGCTGTATTTCCTTGTGGTATTTTCGTTGAGGTGTGTCAACAGAGACTGTTATGGATCTTTCAGTTCCATACAGCTTTATATCCTTCTTGTCAACTCCTGGCAATTCAGCCACAACTTTAACTTCTCTATTCGTCTCAAGAATGTCCACCAAAGGTTCTCGTTGTTCCTTAACTTCTATCTTGGGCCTTCCCATTTGAGTGCCAGGCTTCACATTGCCGAATTCTTTGATCTGAGGTTTTCCATCAGGACCAATAGTCACACTGTATCCATAGACAAAAGGTCCCCACTGCTTCACTTTCCTCCCGTCCGGCATCGTCTTTTCTCGTATTAGACCATCAGGAGCTTGCTTGGTCATCTCTCTGAATTCCTTCTCCATTATTTCTTCCATTTCTCCGAAGATCTCATTGAAGTCCTCTGAGAGCCACCCTCTAAAGAAAGGCCATCTTCTCCTTCTATACCATCTTGACCACCAGTCTTCTTCCGCCAAAATCACTCACCTCCCGTTATTCTCACATCTTCTCCAAAGAAATTCCATTCTCAGATAATTAAAAATTTAGGTGTATGAGCCATCAGATGGCGAAAAAAGCATTTGCTTTCTTCCGCATCAACTGCACGTACTCATCTAGTACGTCTAACTCGTCAGAAGTTAGGTTGTCGCGGAGTCTGGTTAGGAGATTCTTAGCATGTGCTTCTGGCACCTTGACGTAGAAAACATCCTCCTCATTGATGTTGCGTCCAACAACTGGTTTGTCCAAAGATATAGCTACTTGCTTGCCAGTCATCGCCTCCGTAACCGTTTCGCCTCGATCCTGGATCTGCTTGATCTCTCCGATGTCTTCGCCGCGTTCTTCTTTACAAGTTGGATTCTTGGTCTTATTCTACCTACCAGTACCTCTACTCCAACAATGGCTGGCCTCGCCTTCCTGAATACGTATCCGCTCATCATTCTGATCTTCGCTGGCTTTACAAGGCTGTCAAACTCCTCAACAGCTCGCAGGTTTCGTTCGCTCGTTATCCAATCCACAAATTCATCAATCAAGTGATAAATTATGTTGTGTTGAAAGATTCTGACTCGATTGTTCTTGGCTTCCTCTGCTGCATCCTGCAGAACCCTGACATTAAACGCCAAGACAGCTCCGAAAAGTGGATCATGGTCCTTCACAATTCTAGCCTCCACGATGTCCCGCTTGGAGACATCGCCTATGTCTGCTAGCCTAATTGGAATCGCCTCACGCTTCAAGATCTCAGCAATAGCCTCCAAGCTACCCAGAGCATCAGTCTTCAAGACGACCCCGTTGATATCCGTAGCAATCTTGACCTTCTCAACTTCCTCGGAAACTTGTCTCAGGAAATCCTGAGTTTGATCTTCGGAAGGTACAACATACAGAGGAGCCCCAGCCAAAGCAGTTTCTAGGTCAGGAGCTGCGATCTTGACACCCGAGGCTGCGGAAACTGAGTTGACTGAGGAAAACCTATCCCGTGGATCTCTTATTTCATCCAAAGGTTTTGGCAACAAGACAGCTCTGACTTTCGTAGCGATTGGTTTCTCTTTTCCTCCGACCACAATTGCATCACCTTTGCGCAGAATTCCATCGTAGATGATAGCATTCACAGTCGTGCCGAGCCCTGCTTCCTCTTTCACTTCCAGTACAGAGCCTTTTCCAGGTCCATCCGTGACGCTCAATTGGTCTTTGAGATATTGCTGGGTCAATCCTACGAGTACTGACAGAAGCTCTGGAATGCCTTCTCCAGTTTTTGCACTTACAGGAACCAAGGCCACTGATCGAGTGAAGTCTTTTATATTGTCGAAACGCTCAGCATTAAAACCATTTGCTGAGAAAGTACCCATGATTGTGTAGAGGTGGTTGTCGAAATCCTCCTGTATGTAACGGTCTTGAGATTCGTAGGATTCCATGAGCAGTTGTTCNNACCCATCCGGGAAGACGATCGATCTTGTTCACAGCGACCAAGAAGGGCGTCTTTCGAGCTTTCAGAATGTCTAGAGACTCGAAAGTCTGTGCTTCAAAGCCCTTTAATATATCAACTAGAAGAATAGCAATATCAGCGGCACCTCCACCTCTCTTTCTAAGGTTGGCAAAAGCCTCATGGCCTGGAGTGTCGATTACCAGAAGCCCGGGGATCTTGAATCTGCTTCTTTGTTTGCCCAGCAGAGGGCCACATATGTCTATCAGAGTGTCTAGAGGAAAAAAGCTTGCCCCGATGTGTTGAGTTATGCCTCCTACTTCACGTGCTTGGACACTGCTTTTCCTAATCATGTCTAGCAAGAGTGTCTTGCCAGTGTCCACATGACCCAGCACACAAACTATAGGTTGTCTTATTGGCATGTCGTTTCCCAACACAGATTGTCTCGGGACTATGCGATGTACCTATAGAATGAATCTGTCATGGTATAAACTGTTTCGCCCAAGAATCCTGGCTGATTTGTTCAAATCAACCCAGGAAGACATTCATCTGGAAAAGAAGAATGCTGCGAGTTGTCAACATGTATTACGCGAGTCTATCATCCAGTTGAGACATCGCTGTTGTGATACATTGAATCCAGGATAGGGCAGAGCGTGAGAAGATTCGAGCTCTAGGTCTTGCCTCTCTCTTCTTTACCGTAGTATTTTGTCCATCTCAGTTTTCTAGGGTCTCTTCCCAGAGTCAGGCTGTTCTTCCTGCATTTGCTCGAACAAAACCAAAGGACTGTACCATCATTCTTCACGTACATTTGGCCTGAGCCTTGTTGGAAAGGATGCCCACAGAAGGAGCATTGTCTAGGCTTCGGCAATATTGACTCACCAGTTCTCTCTATCGCCGCATCTTCCTAGCTTCTCGCTCAGTTTCTCTGAGCATTAGTATGTCATCCGGTCGGATCGGTCCTTTTACGTTTCGAGTAATTATCCGTCCTTTGTCTTTGCCCTCGAGTACGCGTACCCTAACTTGCGTTATTTCACCTGTTGCACTTGTTCGTCCTATGACTTGAATAACCGTTGCAGGAATCTTCTCTAGGGCTGCTTCCTCTTGTTCCTTGTTCCTGGCCTTACTCATTCTGTTATTTGCCTCGTCTAAGTTCCTCGATTCGAGCGATTATCTCCTTGATCAGGTTTCCAGCTTCACCTGCATCAACTATGCACACCGATGCAGCAGGAACATCAATGCCCACCGCGGCGCCAACTTTGTTTTTGGTTGGAACAAACACATAAGGAATCTTTCTCTCCTCACATAATATTGGAAGATGGGCCACAACCTCCGGTGGTTCAACGTCTTCGGCTATCACCACAAGTTTCGCTATGCCTCTTTCTATAGCTTTCGTTGTTTCATTTGTTCCTTTTCTGACTTGACCTGTTTGAGCTGCTATTTGGAGGGCTTCACAGGCTGCATCTGCAACAGCGTCTGGAGTTTCATATTTCACGTAGAAAGGTCTTGACATTAGCCTTCACCCTTAAGAGTTGCTGTTTTTATTCCACTGCTCCCATTTATAAGGTTTCGTGATTCTGCGCCTATTAAAGCCCTGCTTCAGGCATTTAACCTTTAAATCGCTGGATGTTAGACAAAGTCATACTTTGGTCAAAAAGAACTCAGCATCAGATCGAGCAATCTCTTGAATGAACCTGTCATTTGCATGTGCTATTCGTGATCTGCGCAGTCCTTTCCACTTGTTTATATTCTCTCAGCATCTACATGAAACCACACATTCAAACCCACTGCGAATGTTCTTGGTTAACGCTCAGCAGATCGAAGCCTGAAATCTGCACTTCTCAGGTCAGAGCGGGAACGCTCCCTGTCAGGACCACTTGCAAGCCGAATCTTCACTCACGCCTCGTAGGAAGTGTAAAGCAGTTTCTTCACTCTTCTACTGATAACTGGTCCTAAACCATGTACTTCTGTTGTCCAATTATCCACATTTCCAAGAGCTCTCATGGGAGTTTGGTAGGATTTCAGAATAACTCGCGCTTTTTCACGTCCAATGTTTGGCAGACTTGCTATGAAATACATCTGAGCATCGCTTAAGGTTTCCGTCTTTTTTGCTGCATGAACCACAGGTGCCCGCCTTTCCACTAGTTGTTCCTGTCTAGAAGCTGTGTAAAGAAAGTCAACTGTTTCCTTGTAATTTGTGGTATGAACCAGAGGGATACCTTGTCTTGCTAAGGTAAACATGGCGCCCCAGATTGCTGACGGGTTGATTCTGGAGTACTTGTAGATTATTGGCAAATATCCTTCTAGTAGAATAATAGGTGTTGCGTACAGATCTTTGAGTCCAGACAGTTGGTCGAAGAGGTATCTTCGCGTGAGTGTGTAGGCGAAGTCTTGAACAGTCTTTCGCTCTATGGCACATCTGTCTGAGACGATGTAATCACCGTCGGAGAGTTTCTGTTTCTTGATTTCTGCGCCGCGATCCATGAGCCCGAACACGATCTTCGGGGCGCTGCTCGCTTCGTTGCTGTCAACGATTATCGTGGGCTGCAATCCTTTCTTGGGTCTCTCCACGTATGGCATCAAGGTTTCAGATGGACACATTCTTGCATTCTACTCCGGATTGACCTAGAAGTGGTCTTGTTGTCTATAAAGCTTGGAGTGGATTTGAGAGTGAAGAAACGGAAAAAAGGAAAGATGGATAGAAAGTTGCTTCTAGGGGCCTTTCTGTGTGATCTCTTTTATTACCCCAGCAGCTACGGTAGTGCCCATGTCGCGCACAGCGAAGCGTCCGAGTTCCGGAAAATCAGTGTATGTTTCAACGGATATTGGATGTAAAGGTTCCATCCGAACTGTGGCTCCATCTCCTGTTTTTAGGAACGCAGGTTTCTCTTCAACTGTTTGCCCGGATCGGGGATCGATTTTCTTGATCAGTTCCGTGAATCGGCATGCTACTTGTCCCGTNNAAAACTGGTGTATAGCCTGCTGCGACTGCGGTTGGATGATAGATTACTATGATTTGCCCTATGAATTCCCTAGCAACGGCTGGTGGATTGTCCACATGCCCAGCAACATCTCCTCGGTGGACGTCGTTTTTCGATATTCCTCTCACGTTGAATCCTATGTTGTCTCCTGGTTCAGCTCTAGGTACTCTAGCATGATGTGTTTCAAGTGACTTGACTTCGCCCTTTGTATTTGATGGCATGAAGATTAGAGAGTCGCCCTCTTTCAGGACACCGGTTTCAACCCGCCCTACTGGAACTGTGCCCACCCCTGTGATTGTGTAAATGTCCTGCACTGGTAGACGTAACGGTTTTGTGAGTGCTTTGGGAGGAACTTCAAAATTGTCCAAGGCTTCGAAAAGAGTTGGTCCAGTATACCAAGGCATCTTGTCACCTTTCTCGACCAGATTGTCTCCTGTCCATCCAGAGGTAGGAACAAAGGGGATTTTCTCTACCTTGAAGCCAACCATTTTTAGCATGCGACTGATCTCAGCTTTGATCTCCTCGTATCTTTCTTGTCCCCAATTGACCGTTGGGTCGTCCATTTTGTTCACTGCTACAATCAGCTGTTGACATCCAAGAGTGAAAGCCAAGAAGCCATGTTCTCTTGTTTGCCCGCCCGGTCCAATGCCTGCTTCGAATTCGCCTCTTTTTGCTGACACAAAGAGAATCGCTGCATCTGCTTGGCTCGCACCAGTCACCATGTTTTTCACGAAGTCACGGTGCCCCGGGGCGTCAATTACTGTGAAGAAGTACTTCTTGGTTTCAAATCTTAGAAATCTGAGATCGATGGTCAATCCTCGTTCTCGTTCTTCCTTAAGGTTGTCGAGCACCCACGCGTACTTAAAAGTCTCTTTTCCCAGCTTCTTTGCTTCTTCTTCATAGCTCTTTATTATTCGTTCATCGATAGCTCCGGCCTTATATAGCAAATGCCCTGTTGTCGTAGACTTGCCATGGTCTACGTGGCCGATGATTATCAAGTTCAAGTGGGGTTTATCAGACTTGCTCATTCAACATCCTCCATTACTGTTTACTTTCCTCGAATTTATTGGTGAAATTCGTTTTACCACACTGTTCTTCAGCAATATTAAGCTTACTCAGATGTGATTCAACCTTGGTTTGATGTCTGCAAGAAGGTTCAGCCGTGTTTGGTCTGATTGGGCGAATCCCTTACATAGGTTCATTATGTACTTTGCACGTCTTTCAGGAAAATCATTTTTCTTTGACATACACATAGTTCACGGTTGAAGTATCAGGTGACGAGAGGCTAGCACCGTGCCCACAAATCTGCCTGCGGAAGCGAAGAACAAGTGGAATGATGCAGCTACCACAAAAGACCCCAAGAAAAAGATTCAGCTGCTTCAGGAGTTCATGAGTCTTGTTCCTAAGCACAAAGGTACAGAGAAGCTTCGAGCTCAGGTCAAAACCAAAATGTCGATTCTTCGACGCGAAATGGAGAAAGAGAAGCGAAGAAAACCAAGTTCCCGAGGGTCAAGATTCTTTGTTGAAAAAGAAGGGGCTGCGCAAATCGTGGTTCTAGGTCAGACCAAGGTTGGGAGAAGTAGCATTTTGAGATCAGTCACAAATGCTAAAGTTCAAGTCTCTGATTATCCTTTCACAACACGTGAGCCAGTTCCGGGCATGCTTTTTTTGGAAGACCTTCACCTCCAAATTGTGGAAGCTCCTGCCTTGTTTGACAAGAGTGCTCGCGGAAAAGCTTGGAAACAGCAAACCATTGCACTAGCTCGAAATGCTGATGCTTTGGTCTTGATGGTTGATCTAAGCAAGAACTCTTGTAAACAACTGTCGGTCATTCTTGATGAGCTTGAGAGCGCTCGAGTTCTTGTCGAGAAGCCAACTGCCCGCGTGGAAATCGAAAGGGAACACATGGGTTTTGGTCTGAGAATACTCGTAGTCGGCAGGCTAGTGGATTGCACTTTGAAGGATGTGGAAATGCTTTTGCGAAGCTATAGAATTTCCAATGCCTTTGTGCGGATATCTGGCAGTGCCACTCTTGATGACGTTGAGGATTCCATTTTCGAGAGTGTTGTGTTTCGTCCAACACTAGTCGTTGCCAACAAGATCGATGTTCGAGGTGGTCGAGAAGAACTTGCAAAGCTGGAGAAGTTCGTGAATCGTCGCTTTGAGATAATTCCTGTGTCCACCAAGACTGGACTCGGATTGGAGAAGCTTGGAGGGCAATTGTTCGATTTGCTTGAGATCATCAGAGTCTACACCAAAGAACCCGGTAGAAAGAAACCGTCTGCAGCTCCATTCATCTTGAAGAAGGGAGCAAATATTGAGAAACTTGCAAGACAGATACACAGCGATTTTCTCGTCCGTTTTTCCTACGCAAGAATCTGGTCAGAAAGACTTCCATTTAGTCCTCAGAAAGTGGGCCTATCCTTCATCTTGCATGACAAAGATATCGTCGAGATTCATGCAAGATAGGCTAGCGCGACGCCCTGGCAATCCTTTCCATCTCATTGCATTTGGAGACTGCGTAGCTTTTTATGTCGTTGTTTGCTGCCAGGATCAGTTCCTCCGCAATGCATTCTTCCATAGTGCGGGAATTGCCGAAGGTGGATTTCCGGGCGCCCTCAGAGAGGAGGCTCAGGGCGATGTCAACTCTTCTTTGAGGGGAGAGATCAACTGACATGTGATATGCAACGNNACAGCTTTTACAAGGACTTCGATTGGATTTCTCCCTGTCTGCAGATTTACGATCTCGAATGCATTCATGACGACGTTTGTGGTTCGCGTCTTCTGGCCAGCACTCTTGCCAGGTCTCATCAAGCTATTCACGAACCGCTCAACGATGCTGACGCGCGATTTGTGAAACCTGTGATGTTCATGTCTTCCCATACTGTGAGGTATCAAGACCGGTGAAAGAGAAACGTACTTTTTGAGGCCTATATCCTGGATCTCTATGCTCTCAAAACTCCATTTCCCGAAAAGCCTGACTTCAGGAGGTTGCTTGCTCAATCTAGGAACCCTCTTCTACCGCATTGGTTTTTGTTTTCTTCCATAAACGAGTTCTTTTAGAGAAACTCCGTTCACCATTACGACGGTCCATCTAACTCCAGGAATGTCTCCCATGGCGCCTCCCCGTGATCCTCCGATTCCTCCGACAACAACTTCATCATGTTCATCAACCAGGTTGAGGGCACCGTCTCCGGGCAGGAAAGCTGTGATGGAACGGCCATTCTTGATCAGCTGCGTTCTGACACATTTCCTGATCGCGCTGTTTGGTTGTTTGCTCTCAACGCCAACTTTTTCCAGCACGATTCCACGCGCCAAAGGCGCACCTTGCAAGGGGTCTGCTTTTACATCGAGTCTTAGAGTCCTGCGTTTGTAGTAGCGATCACTCCAGCGAAACTTCTTCCGCTTTCTCACAAGCTGTCTAGCTGCAAACTCACCTGTAGGCGACTTTGACCCCATTCTTTCAAATCCTTTGCTACGATAAACCACACTTCTGATATTTAAAGAGTAATATGTGACGATTTTTCGAATCTGAGTGTCGATTTCCTGCATCGAATCAAGGCTTAGGGGGCATGAAACAGAATTATCCGGACTCTTCGAGTGTTTGGATAAATTGCACTTCAAACCCGGCGGAGTGAAGCCAGCCAGCACTACTCGCCTACCATGCCACATATCAACATTTCCCTCCTACATCATGCCTCGGGGAGACTTGATGCGCTCGCGCAATCGAGTGAAAAAACCTTGAAGATCTATGTTTCCTCCACTCAACATGATCCCTGTCCTCCCAGATCCTCTGACCTGCTTGGACAATAGTCCTGCCAGCGAAACCGCTCCTGAAGGCTCAACCACCAGCTTCAACCTTTCCCACAGGAATTCCATTGCATCCACAATCTCTTCTTCAGTGACTGTCACCATCTGGTCAACGTTCTCCTGGATTAGTCTGAATGTACTAGACCCGAGAGAGGTTCTCAAACCGTCTGCGATAGTAGTCGGATTCCCAGCATAGATAATGTGGCCGGACTTTATCGACTGATAAGCGTCATCTGCATTGCTGGGTTCAACACCTATGACCTTTGCAGAAGGCAGCAAGGCTTTGATCGCTATTGCTGAGCCACTTAACAAACCTCCACCTCCAACGGGGCAAAGAAGTCTATCCAGTCTGTCAACCTGCCGGATCAGCTCATATGCGGCTGTTCCGGCTCCAGCTATTACATCCAAATTGTTCGAAGGATGGATGAAAGTGTACCCATGTTTTACGAGTAGTGAAGAGGCAACTTTTTCTCTTTCGGCAGGGTCAGATCCACAGATAACAATTTTGGCTCCATATTTTCTCGTCGCGTTCACTTTCACAGGAGGCGCGTTGTGAGGCATAACAACCGTAGCTTCAATCTTCAACAGATTCGCAGCCAACGCCAAGGCTTGAGCGTGGTTTCCTGAGGAATGAGTGATCACACCCTGCTTCTTCTCTCTTAGGGATAGATTTGACAGCGCGTTGTATGCCCCTCTGAATTTGAAGGTTCCAGTCCTCTGAAAATTCTCACACTTGAGGAAACATGCGTTTCCAGTCATCACGTCAAGAGTTCTCGATGTCATTACCGGAGTGACGTTAGCGACATCTCTTAATCGTTTGTAAGCTTCCTCTAATCTTCTAAACATCCAGATCGTCACAAGACTAAGCAGTCAACTGATTGATATTTGTTCATTGCAGGTATTCTGACCTAGACAGCTCTAGCGTTCCTGCTCCAGACATTCTAAATCCAAATCAATGATTCATAATGGATTTTAACCACTTACGATCTACGGGTTTCCAGTCTGCAGATCGCACATATATCATGTGTACAGAGGAATCATTATTGGCAAAACGTGACTTCCAACAGCTCTTGCTCCAAGCAGTAGATGAAGGCTTGTCCTCAATCGGGGAGTCCCCAAAAAAAGCGATCTATTTTCACCTGGAGAAGACCTTCAAAATCAGAAAGCACGACATACCGAGCAACATTGAAGTCTTTGCTGAAGCGATTGAGAAGATCTTCGGCATGGGAGCAGACTTTCTTGAAATTCTGATAATGAAACGTCTGCATGACAAGATCAAGATAGAGTTCGACCTAGAGAATGCTTCAGAACTCAGGTTCATCGAATATCTCAGCGCTGTCGAAAAGAGCCTTATCGAGAAACCCAGAGACACTAAAGGACGCGAGTGAATGAACAGAAGGGAAACAAATAGATCTTCAAGGAAGGTCTTCAAGGAAATCGCGGAAAGAAAGGTAATGGAGCAGAGACTCTCAGCACTCAATCTCTACGGAAGAGAACTGAACACCAGTAGCAGCATTGAGCAAATCTTCGAGTTAACCCTGGACGCCATGGAGCAAACACTGGGTTTTCAGTATGCGTCTTTCTTGATCAGGAAGAAAGACAACCTAGAAGTAGCATCTCATCGGGGGTATCCTTCACCTCTACTTCTAACCCTGCCTTTGAGCGGCGAGAATAAGGGCATCACAGTGAAGGCGGCAAACACAGGGAAACCTGTACTTGTTCGGGATACGGAAAGAAGCAAAGAGTACGTTGGTGCTATACCTAGCATTCACTCAGAACTAGCTGTTCCTGTTGAAATCGACAATAATACTTGGGGAATTCTGAATGTTGAGAGTATCAGAAAGGGAGCTTTTGATGAGAACGACGTTACGCTGCTTCAAATCTTAGCATCTCACGCTGCAACAGCAATCAGTAATCTTGAAAAGCGATTCGAACTCCAGAAACGATCCAACCAACTAGCTTTGCTGATGAGAAGCTCAGTAAAACTGATTAGTTCCACTGATATAAGGCAACGACTTCAAACCATTGCTGAGGCCATTAGAGACCTAGGTTGGCGGAGGGTAGTTATCTCCGTGAGAGATGAGAACCTAAACATCGCCAATTCAGAGGATATCGTAACCGCTGGCTTGACAAGCGAAGGAATAGAGTTCCTCTGGAAGAACAAGACACCAGGTTCAGTGTGGCAGGATCGCTTCGGACCAGCGTACCATCGATTCAAGATTGGTGGATTCTACTATCTTCCCTGGAGCGATGCTTGGGTGAGAGAAAGATTCTCAGACAACACTGTGCCAAGCAAACTTGCTTTGGAAGAAATGGTTGATTGGGATCCTCAAGATTTACTCTATGCTCCACTCCGATTGGCAGACGGACGCATTCTAGGAATATTGAGTATTGACGATCCAGAGGATGGCAGAAGACCCACTAGAGATTCATTGGCATCATTGGAGCTCTTCATTCATCAAGCTGCAGTGGCAATCGAGAATTGTCAACTCATCAGCAGCTTGAATGATGCAAGAGAAGAGTTGAAAGCTGAGGCCGAACTTCTCGAATCGAAGGTGGAGCAAAGAACCAGAGAGCTGAAGGACTCCCAGGAACAGTTGATCAAGGCTCAGAGACTGGCCGCTATTGGTGAACTAGCCAGCATGGTAGGCCATGATCTTCGTAATCCACTCACGGGCATTGCTGGCGCTACCTATTACCTTAAAACGAAGCTCGGCCGGAAGGCAACAAGAAAGATCTCTGAGATGCTGGATCTAATACAGAAAGAGATAAAGTATTCAAACAAAATCGTAAGCGACCTGTTGGATTACTCGATAGAAATGGTGTTGGAAACTTCTGAGACCACACCAAAGATGATCCTAGAAGAAGCTCTTTCAAGTGTGTGTATTCCACGCAGCATTCGACTAGTCAACTCAGCCAGAGACTCTCCTAGAATCCAAATCGATGTTGACAAGATGAAAAGGATGTTCATTAACATCTTCAAGAACGCAGTTGATTCCATGCCCGAAGGTGGAAGACTTGATGTAGACAGCAGGCTAAACGGAGATTGCCTGGAGATTGTTGTAACTGACTCTGGATGCGGTATGTCAAAGAGCGTTCTGAAAAAAATCTGGACTCCTCTTTTCACGACTAAGGCGAAAGGGATGGGTCTGGGATTGCCAATCTGCAAACGTATTGTGGAAGCTCATGGTGGCAGAATATGTGCTGAGAGCGTAGCGGGGAAAGGTACGGTTTTCACTGTAAGTTTCCCGACCAAACCAAAGCTAGAAGGAGGTGAGGAAATATGGGTGAACGCCCCCGAATCCTCGTTGTTGATGATGAAGAGAGCATAAGAAAGGTTTTGGCAGCAATACTCAAAGAAGAAGGCTATGAAGTCGATACTGCTGAGAATGGGCGAGAAGCAATCAGAAAGTCAAATGAGAACTTCTACAACATGGCGTTGCTGGATATTAGATTACCAGACATGGATGGCACCCAACTGCTAGCTGCGATGAAGGAAACAACGCCGAAAATGATCAAGATCATAGTCACAGGATATCCATCATTGAGGAATGCTATGGAATCCCTGAACAATGGTGCTGATGCCTACGTGTTGAAACCGTTTGACGTCAGGAAGGTCCTGGATACAATCAAAGAGTCTCTGAGAAAGCAACAAGAAGAAAGGAGATATAGTGAAGCCAGAGTCACAGAGTTCATAGAAACTAGAGCCAAGGAACTGCAAGTCAAAGCGCGCGCGCTCAGATGAAGGAAACGCTCGCAACTCAGGAGCACAATTGGTTGTCAAGGCGTATATTTGAAGGGATGCTTGGATCTTTCTTTGTTCTCCAAGACTTCGTCAGTTGTAGGTCTGCCTTCAATGGCTCTTCGGATAGAATGTCGCATGGCTTTGTAATTGTTGACAAAAACCCTTTGGCGGTTGATTGCTGAGGGGTGTACGAAGACATTCGCGATGATCATCAAGCGATCCGCATCCTTCTCTCGAATAGTGCCATCAGCCAAGCTATCTGCCACTGCTTTAGCAATCGCTGCTTGGGCAGGACCGTAGATCATGCTAGCTTGTCGCATGCTTCTTATCGTTACTGTAGGAACCATTAGTGTTATGGGTTTGACGACGAGATTAGGCTCCAGGATTGCCACAAGTGGTTCATGACCTGGGGTCGGAGTTGCCTTTGCTTTCGCATATGCTTCGCCAACGGGCCCGTTTTTGTCGCCAATCATCAGGTCTATGTGAGCTACCTCTCCATCTGTTCCTGCCAAGGCTTCCCCGATGCGAAGCTTGAAATCTCTGATAGTTTTTGGTGTCACTTCTACAGTTTCGAACCTTTCTTCTAGGGCTTTTTCTCCGATCTCCAACTTCACTGGTTTTGCCTTTATCTTACCGATCTTTTCCAGATCTAGCCTCAACTCTTCTCGGGCTTCATAGGTTAGGACCCCTCCGACGCTGAGAGGCAACCTTACAGGCCCGACCTTGATCCCCATGATATTCAATGCCTCTTTTGCACCAACAGCTCCGCTCTGGGCTGTGATACGAGCAATTTTCTGTACCTTGAACTGTAGCTCACGTGCCTTATCGAGCTCATTCTTTTTCACAAGATCGTAGATTTTCACCCACACATCAGGAAGGAAGTTGGCACTCGCCAAGATAGCTCCACTCGCCCCAGCGGCTAACGCTGCGACGACCACTTCGTCGTGACCACACATGACATTTACCTTATCACGAACCTTCTCCAATATCGCTAACATCAGACTGAGTTGCCCACTGCTGTCCTTGACACCTACTATGTTAGGAACCTCTGCCAGATCCTCAACCATCTGCCAGGGCAGAGATAGCCCGGTACATTGAGGGATGTTGTAGAGAATGATTGGCAGGTCCACTTGTGACGCGATTGTGAAATAGTGTTCATAAACTCCTCTGCTTGCGGGCTTCAAGTAGTAAGGTGTAACGATGAGAGCTGCATCAGCACCCGCGTCCTTTGCATGTTTCGTCATTTGCAGAGCCTGCCCAGTTCCACTTGCTCCAGTGCCAGCAACAACAGCGACCCTCCCATTGGCTTGATCAACCACGATATCAACAACCCGTTTCCTCTCTTGAATTGTCATATTAACGAACTCGCCAGTTGTCCCACATGGAACGACTCCTCTTACTCCTAATTCAACACAGTAGTCGACGAGTCCCCGGAGTTGTCCTTCATTTACACGTTTCCCATCTTTCGTAAATGGTGTGACAAGAGCAGGCATGATTCCTTCAGGCTTGAACA
>JABAOC010000647.1_pt3 | contig 21223 bp, 21 predicted proteins | sample 7062161 | NCBI WGS metagenome assembly JABAOC01 (sample SAMN14538625, study PRJNA623070) | marine sediment metagenome | biome: marine biome [ENVO:00000428]; feature: marine pelagic biome [ENVO:01000023]; material: deep marine sediment [ENVO:00002113] | place: India: Gulf of Khambhat ... | reverse complement strand
AACTTAAAGTTGCACCCAGAAGATCAATGACAATAAAAAAAGTTTCTAGAAACGATTCTCTCGTAAAGATGTTAGAGAAGGAAGCTTATCATCTTCAAGGGGAAATTTTGACGGTGCATGACAGAAAGAAAAGGGAAATAGTGCAGCGAGCGTATAATAAGGTGATTTCGAGAATAGAAGAAATTAGAAATCCTTCTCCATTGCGACTTACACGATATGAATAAACGCACGCGCATCTAGCATCTCCTTTTTTTGGAATCTTTTAATACATATAAAACCGAATATTTTAAAAAAAATTAACGATATCTTAAATGACGGTGCTTAGGTTTGGCTAGAGCATTGGTTTTTCTCGCTAAAGGATTTGAAGAGATCGAAGCGTGTACTATTGTAGACATCCTTAGAAGATGTGGTGTCGAGGTAACGATGGCTGGTTTAGCGCCAGATCTGGTTGAGGGTGCACATGGGATAAAGTTTGTTCCAGATGAGACTATCGAAAAGGCGGATGTAAAAGATTTTGATGCAATTGTGTGTCCAGGAGGAGCTCCAGGTTACAAGAATCTTAGGAAGAACCAAAGGGTGATAGCTATGATCAAAGAGGCTTTCAACTCCAATAAGCTGGTAGCTGCCATCTGCGCAGCCCCGGCGGTCCTATCAGATGCAGGTGTCCTAAAAGGCAAAGCGTGCACGATATATCCCGGAATGGAAGGCGAACTCGAGAAAGGTGGAGGTAAACCTAAAAAGGATATAGTTGTAGTCGATGGCAACGTCATAACTAGCAGAGGACCTGCCACGGCCCTTCCCTTTGCTCTCAAATTGGCAGAGAAATTAGCAGGTAAAAACGTTGCAGAAAACGTTAGGAAGAAGACCCTGGCAGACATCACTCTAAAATAACAGGTACGCGCAGTCAAAAAAAGCATGCCCATATGATTTGCATGCATAGATGAGGGCACGTGATTTAATATTAGCATCCTTCGTATTACAGCTGGAGGGGAATTATGGTTTTTCCTGAAGGTTTTCTGTGGGGTGTATCTAATAGCGGATTCCAGTTTGAGATGGGTGATCCAGCTGGGAGGAACATTGACTACAACACGGACTGGTATGCTTGGGTACATGATGCCACCAATATTCAGAAGGGTATTGTGAGTGGTGATTTGCCGGAGAGCGGCGTAGACTATTGGAGTTTCTACAAGAAGGATCACAGTTTAGCTGGGAATGTTGGTTTAAACGCTTACAGAATAGGGATTGAATGGAGCCGGATTTTTCCGGAAAGCACCTCCCAGGTTCATGTTGGGGTTGAAAAAGCTTCTGACGGAAATATTGCGGAGATAAAGGTAGATGACGCTGCCCTTGAAGGTCTTGAAGAAGTCGCGAATAGTGATGCTCTTAACCATTACAGAGCTGTGATAGAAGATTTGCGGGTCAGAGGCTTCAAAGTTTTTGTGTGCCTGAACCACTTTACTTTGCCTTTGTGGATCCATGACCCCATAGCCGTCCGTGACAGCAGACTCCGGAAAGGTCCGAAAGGATGGGTTGTCGAAGAGACGGTGACTGAGTTCACAAAATACGCAGCGTATGTAGCGTGGAAGTTGGGCGACATTGTTGACAAATGGGCAACCTTCAATGAACCTATGGTAATCTCGGAGACGGGCTACTTGATACCTCAATCTGGTTTCCCACCGGCACTGAATAATTTTAGAGCCTCCAGGAAGGCAGCCCTAAACATGGCTATCGCCCACGCAAGAGCCTACGACGCGATAAAGAGGGCTGACACGGTTAGGGCGGATGATGATAGTCTATACTCAGCGGATGTTGGTTTGATCCACAACGTTATCCCAGCCAGACCCTTGCGCGTAGAAAGCGGGGCTGATGTTAAGGCAGCTGAATTTATGAATCATATGCATAATCACTTCTTCTTAGAATCTGTCTGTAGTGGATGGTTGGATAGAAACTTTAACGGAGTTACAGACAAAGGAGAAGTGAAAAGTTATATCGGTCAACGTCTCGACTGGCTTGGCGTAAACTACTACACTAGGCTCGTGGTGAAAGGAAGGAAATCCCGTTTAGCTAAGCTTTTTGCAGGGATACCTGCGATTCCAGAGTTGGTGGAAAATTACGGATTTGGCTGTAAACCAAACAGCACCTCGGTTGAAGGAAGGCTAACATCTGATTCAGGATGGGAGATCTATCCAGAGGGGATGCTTGAGGCCTTGAAGCTGATGGAGAGGTACAAAAAACCATTGTTCATAACAGAGAATGGGACAGCAGACGCAAATGATTCACTTAGACCGAAATTTCTGATGGATCATCTCAAGATTTTGGATAGAGCAATAAACGAGGAGAAAGTTGACGTTCGAGGATACTTTCACTGGTCCCTAACTGACAATTATGAATGGACCAGAGGCTTCAGCATGAAGTTTGGACTCTACTTAGTTGATCTGAAGACCAAAATGCGGAGAATAAGAGAGAGCGCTAAAACTTTCAGAGAAATAATAGAAGGAAAGAAATGAAGAAAAGACTGAATACGCGCACACCATTACAAACTGTTCAAGAGGCGTCATTCTCTAAGCTTTTGTTCGATTGACTGTAGTTTTCCATGTTCCTTAAATCTTATCGTAGTTTTTAGTCTAACTCGTAACCCAATTTTTTTGAGGAGAAAATAGAGTTCTTCACCAGTTACAGTTTTTATTTTGCCAGAAGAAGCCAATTGGACAAGAATGTGGCTCAACTTTTCGGCAACTTGTGGATATTTAAGTTGGGTGGCATTGAAGACTTCCCAAGCACGACCGACAAAAACTTTTTGGAGAACCTGTCTTTTGTCTTCCTCTTTTTTCGTTTCATTATTTTTTAAGAACCGTTTGCTTAGTTCAGCAAGTTTTCGTCTTCGTAACCTCTCTAATTCAGGGTCGCTCATAGCGTCATATCTCTATCTTTGTCACCTATAAAAGCATCTTTCACATACGAAATTGAGAGAGCAAAGTAATCTACCACCTCTACGCGGATTCAACAAAAAAGTACGTTACTCTATCGTTGAATTAATCAGGGTTACTTATTAAAATAGTATCATTTTGGTCTCTTAGGCAGACTTTAACAGATTTTGATTGTTTGTTTAAGAGAGAATCCTCTTTTCTAAATCTAGTCTTTGTGCTTTATACAAAGAGTTAAGTTTCTCTTGAGTAGATGAGTGTCAAGTAGGGATAATGAGATGACTATACTTGCCTATGTTTTGATCACTATGAAGTCAGGTGGAGAGAAAGAAGTATTGAAGAAAATTTCTAATTTCAAGGAAATCATAGAAGCAAATCTAATAGTTGGAGAATTTGATGCTGTTGTTAAGGTTAAAGTTGAGGACATTTCTGAGCTAGACAAATTTCTAACAGACAAACTTAGATCATTACCCGATGTCTTTCTTACAACAACTATGATAATAACTCAGCAATTCAAATAAAGACAACAATTCTAACTAACTCAAAATGCATTCTACTTTTTTGATTGTTTGTTCGAGAGAATATCTAATGTTACAGTTTACTGGTGAAAAAGAAAGAAGATGGAAGATTGGGTTGTTGAAGTTAAAGCATTTTTTTCTTGTGAAGGCTTTTTCCCCAGTTTCCTTTAGTTTTATTTATCAATTTTTGATCGCTTGCGGAAAACGAGAGTTGCGACTATTATAGCTAGAGACAATAGTATCACAACAACGCCGAAGCTCAAGCCTTCTGGGATCACCTCGAATCCACCGGTTGCAACGTTTCCCAGTTCATCTATTGCCGTGACAATAACGGGTCCGATGTTTTGAAGTGGGACGGTGATATTGGTTGTGAAGGCACCTAAAGAATCAGTGACTACTGGAGGAGTAGTCACATTGAATTCATAACGAGTATAGGTTGCGTTGTAGGCCTGGACTAGACCTGTGAGGTCTACCGTTGAAGTACGGCTCCATTCACCTGTTGTGTAATTTATATCCCCATATGCGCCCTCGAATGAGCCGGAGAGCGTTCCATCTCCATCATCGGTATATGTCGATATTATACCACCAGACATAGTAGTGTCTGCCGTCAAAACAAACGAGCCCGGTTTGATTGGCCAATGAGATACCTTGCCAGAGTATGGACCTGCACCCGTACCCGAATAGGCCATGTTTGCGTCGGTAGTAACTACTTCCGCTCCAAACCCTATGCCCACAGGAGTTGCTGCACCGAAATCTGTACCTGTGACTTGGACGGAATCGCCTGGCTCGCCGGTTATTGGATTCAATGTTATCCCAACTGCTGCGTTTGCCATTAATACGGTTGATAGAACCAGCAAGAGAACTAATATGAAAGCTAACAAGATGAAATTCTTTTTCATTTCAACTCACCTTCAGCCCTATACTAAGGTATCATAACGAATATAAATTTTAGCCAAGCTTCTTCCATTGAAACAGATTTAAACTATCTGAATTGAATTAACATCAAATAATGTGAAGCAGAAACAAATGATGCACGTATCTCTTGATTGGATGTAGGCTTAGTATGACAGAATGTATCAAAGCAAACACAATGGAATGATATGAGAATGGTGTTTCTTCCAAATTCTATTAGTTCTATATCCAAACTTTGATAGATGATGTACTAGTCTTTCAATGTAGAAGGATTGAAGAAAGATTATCTAAAGAGTAATTCTCTATTTCTTCATCACTCACATCTATTGTGCTATTAACATAGAGTTTTTGACTAAAAGCGTGCGCAGTCATACATGCATTAAGGGAATATTTGATGTTACTTGGGATGTTTTCTTCTGCTGATGAAGACTGCAAGTAGTAATGTTATTATGAATAGTGGCAGAACAAGGATTGATGGAAACTCTGGAATTACTTGGTATGTGCAGTATAGTTCTGTTCCGTCCTTGGTTGCGCTGTTTCCATCATTGTCGTAGGCAACTATTTTAAATCTCACCCACGTCCCATCCGGCTGGCCAGGTATTGTGGCTTCGTAGAGGCTTGTAGAAGCGTTATAACTCATGGTTCTGTTTTCCCAGATCGTTCCATTGTCTGTTGTGTAAGATAATGTTACGTTTTTCACTCCACTTTCTCCATCGGTTACATTTACTGAGACGTTTACTTCCTGATCAGGCATCACGTTCTCTCTCCCAGGGTTCTGGGAAGGCGTTTCGATTTCTGGGGGTGTGCTGTCAGTGTTCACATAAATGTTCATGTGATCTTCGTCTGTGGTAACATTGTAACCTCCTGTAACAATTGCGTTTTTTGCTAAGTTCAACCAGACTCCATAAGCCTCGCCCCAAACACCGCTTGGGTTGGTGTTGTCAGGATTTACGGCGTGCGTATCCGTATATCCGATTGACTTTGCAGCTTGCATGAGGACATGTTTGCTTCCCCAATACGCGAGTGCCACGGGGTCGGTGCTCGCCATGACCACGTTAACCCTTGTCGCTGCTTCGTATGGTGTGCCTGGCCCACAAGACGATGAAGGAGGGGGGTTGGCATTCACCCAGACCGCATCAAGAATGTTCAGCGTCGGAAACCTGGTCTCAACCATTTCGGTTCCCATCCCTCCAGTAGCTACCTTGGCGTGAGCGTTTGTCTGCTTTGCCGATACTACCCCCATGTAGTGTTTCATGGATGCCGTCACTCCGTAACCACTGTGAGACTTCAAGATGGGAAAGTTGATGACCTTGAGTTTCTCACTCTCGTAGCTTTCCGTGACGGGATTCCAGATTCCCTTCTTGAAGCTTATGTGAGTGCCAAATTCTGTTTTGAACTTTGGATATGACACTCTTATGCCTGTCACTGGATTGGCCGTTTGATTGATAACGTATCCGTCGTTCATGTCGCCCTCAGAGTATTCACCTACGCTGTTTAGGGTGATTGTATCCCAAAGGTAAGTTGACACATTGTAGAGATCGGAGAACATGTCAACCACGTCTTGCGCTGATTGTGAGGTGTCCTCAGCATTATTGTTTGCCCAGTTTAGACTACCACCGTTTCCAAACGACCCATACTGAGCCTGACCATTATCTGCAACTACAATTTCACCAACGAAACCATCAGGGTGATCCAGAATCATCTGTATGAGTTCTTTCAGAAGATCTGTGTTGGTTCCCCCCCTCTCGTCCCACTGGCAGTTTATCTTAATCAAAACAACGTCGTCACGGGCTATCAAACCCTGGGGTCCCTTATTTTCTCCAATCATCCCCGATTTGTAGAAGAGCAGCCCATGCAAACCCATAAAATTTACTAGGTCTTCAATGTGCGCATATGCACGCCCATTCACAACATAGATATCCGAAGCTGGAAAGGCTGTTGCATTTCTCGACTGAAGGGACAGTTGAATTTCTTGACCAGAGTCAACTGCTCCAGCAAGTTGTAAACTTCCCAAAAACTGTTCATTGCCTACCACTACACTTGCCACCATGATCAGCAGTACCAAAGTTATCTCCTTTCTAGAAAAGAATTTTCTCGTCTTTGTTAAGACTGTAGCTAACGAGAAGGGAATAGAAAGGCTAAATATCAATGAACTGTTAGCCAACGCAGCTCGCTGACAAGGATATCTTATCCTCGACGGTTTTGTGCCTGTTCGGAACAAGAACCATAGGAGACTTGCCACGCCAAAGAAAAACAGACCTCTATTCGTTAATGCGCTCTTCTTGCCTAAATGCATCGTCTTTCCACGATGGTTTTTCATCCTGTTCTTAGCCTCTATAGTTTGGAATTAATAGTGGCACTTCTGTTTGATAAGGATTGTTCGTTAACGGTTTTTGGTTGACCTATCGCGCCCGCAAATCAACACCCCAAAAACAAAACACCATACAAACCCAACTATACACCAAATCTGCCACATATTTGAACCCAAACAAAGGGGAATACCAAACCGTGTGTTGGTTTAAAATTTAGCCCCACACGCGCGCAAAGTTAGCAACAATGTAAAATGATGTTGTTTGGTGACAAAATAGGTGACAAAACGGTGACTTTACCCTTTTTTTCTGAAATTCTCAATTTTCAATGTTCAATCATGTTGAAAAGATTGGTTCAATCTTGGTCTGACACCTATTTTTGGGTTCAATCTTTTTTGAGCAGGAAAACCTCAAAATAAGCTCCTTTTTTGAAAAGAGAAAGGCATTTTCTGAGCCTGAATTAATGCACTTCAGACCAATTACCAAAAAAGACCCTATACCTCATCTTTTGACATGAAACAATGTTGTTTTGCGTAGAAAAAGCTGAAAAAAAATTGACTTAGAACTGATCAAAATCATGACTGCGCGCGCGCGCATGCAGATTCGATGTGAGTAGGCGTATGACTATTCAAGAATCTTGTTAGTCTTTTGTTTTCTGGGTAGCAAGAAGTTCTTCCTTACTTTCCTGCATAAGTTGTGTTTGTTCCTTCTCCTTTCCTATTAACGAATCTAATGCTTCTTCAAAAGGTAAAGCAGAAAACAGTGATTGTTCTTCTACTGTAACAGCTACTATGCCCTTATCCTGTAGATTCTTTAGGCTATCATTGATCTTCTTTCTGCTGAAACTCAAGGCCTTGGTAAGATCAACTACTCTTTGTGGACCTTTCTTTGCAAGGTACACATATACCTCAGCATGGGTTCTTGGAAGACCAAGACCTACAAGGGCTTTCATGATTCGTTCCAGACTCAATTTAACACATCTTTCTTGAGGTTTAAAATTGAAAAAAAGGGAGATTGCAGAGTTACTTCCGTCTTTCTTCTGAGGTATTTTTGTAAATCTATGAAGTAAAACTAACTTGTCCTATTAAGGTGTTTTCAAGAATGTAATGTGTTGGGTCAATGATTACAAAATAGTTTATTAATACAGTTCCTTGACCATGCATTTTTACTGGTTCACCATCAACTGTCAAGTCACTACTGAATATTGTCCATTTGACATTACCTATTTTTCCACCCGATTTTATTACAAATGAGCCTTCAGCGACCACACTATCAACACTAACCACAGCATTTTCAACATATAGCATCTGTTGGATTGTAGCCGTGTGAAAAGGTATCATAGGACCGTTTGGCGAATTTAGAAGTAGATTTGATTCTGCAGTTGCTTCCCTGTACACGTCTCCTTCAAAGTTACCCGATGTAAAGGAACTTACAAGCACCCGCTCTGAAATTACATTATTACCAGCAGTTCTGCTTGCTACAATCTCACCTTCATTATATAAGACCGCTGTCACATCTACTGGTTTGGATGCAAATGAAGTTCCAATGGGTAGAAGCAATACTATTGTTAATGAAGATATAATTAACATCAGAATTTTCTTATTCATTATTTCTCACCTCCCCCTGATGGATTAATCGGAAATACAGTTCCGATCATCGAAAAACTGTTAAAGTCGTCAATCATACTTAAAATTGGGCTGGGTACACTAGTCACCACCCACTGTTATTAGATGTGACTCCGTTTGAAGAGTGGGAAGGTAGAAGAAACTTTAAGGAAATTTGGATTAACCGAAAAAGAGGCAGAAGTATACATTTTTCTTGGGAAGAGAGGACCCCTAAAAGGTGGGAACATTGCCAAACAGATCAAAATGAACAAGGGTCAAGTTTATCGAACACTAAAAAGTCTTCAGAAGAAAGGTCTAGTAGAAGCAACTCTTGAATATCCAACTCGTTTTACTGCCATACCATTTGAGAGAATTATTGATTCTTTCATTAGAGCTAGGCGAGAAGAAGTTGCCTTAGTAGAGAAAACAAAAAAAGACTTATTAGATGACTGGAAGAACATAAGCCAAACCGAACTTCAAGTTCCATTAGAAAAGTTTGCGGTGATTGAAGGTAACAAGAAAATCTATCATAAAATGTCTCAGATGATAAAAGAGACAAACAGTCAATTGTCAGCAATATCAACGGTTTCAGATTTAGTGCGTGCCGATCAATTTGGAGTCTTTGACTATGCCTATCATCATCGTTTGAAATCCAAGGTTCAGTTCCGTTTTCTCACAGAGTTATCCAACCAGAATTTGAAAGCTATGACACTCCTTAGAGCAAAATTGAAAGCTGGACTAGATTTTAGAGGAAGAAATCCTGACTTAGGCTTGACTGCATTTCCTCGGCTGGTCATAAGAGACAATGAAGAAATTATGTTCTTTATCACAAGAACCAAGCAAGAAGTGTGTCTTTGCACTAATTGTAAGTCACTAATTCAAGCGTTTACAAGTGTCTTTAACAATCTTTGGTCTAATTCAACAGATATTGAACAAAAAATTGTGGAGCTTGAAACTGGAAAACCAACACCTAAAATGATCCTCATTAAAGACGCTGAAAACGCCAAAAGAAAATATCATATGCTTTTGAAAAACGCCCAATATGAAATTATCATCGTGACCTCTTCTGAGGGTCTTTTTGAGTTTCATAATCAGATGGTTCACCTGAAAGAATGGACTAAGAGGGGCGTAGCTATTAGGATTATGGCTCCAATTATTGAGAAAAATTGGGAAGTTTCACAAAAACTTATAGAATTCTGTGAAGTAAGACATGTTCCCATTAGTTACTTAGGAACGACAATAATTGATGGGAAACATCTTTTTCAGTTTAAGCATCCTCCATTAGAACCTGAGAAGACAGATTCGTTACCGTTTTTTAGGAATACCTTCTATACAAACGATTTTGATTATATTAAGAAAACGAAGACCATGCTTAACGATATATGGAGAAAAGCTTGTGTCCCATCTGCCATTACTATGGAATCAATAATTGTGCCTAAAGATACCACAACTTCGGCTACCGATTCACCCAGTTCTGCATTGAAGAATTTTAGAAAGGTTGTTACTTTTGCTATTGAAGATCAAGAGATTCCTGGAAGTCTCACAGAAAGAGATGTTTTGAATAAGATACTTAGGGCTAAGAAAAACTCAGAACCTATACATGACAAAGAAGCTTCAAAAATCTTCGCAAGTACTGGACAAGCCATTATTCATCCACCCGATTACTTCCATCTTCCTGATATTATGTTCCATGCCTTCCGTGTTGATGAGCAATCTTCAAATGGAGGTGGAGAAAGTCTGGTGGTCTTTTTGTGGCTTGACACACCTTCTGGTTTTGGTTTTGTGCCAGTGGCGATTGTGGGAAACAATCCCCATTCAGATATTTTGAAGAGAGTTTTTCGTGGTACTCCAGCTGGAGACAATTATCACCTTTTAAAGAAAGGGGAGTTCAATGTTCGGATACATGGTAACACACTTTTTGCTGGTTGGACTGTTCCTATACCGCTTTTTCCTACACAATTTAGTCTTCCTCCTTCATGCTTTTTACTTGAAGGAGTTGGAAAAGTCAAAACTGGAAGATTATCCTTGGTTTATCGGAGTGGCTTCAAGAATTGGATTGAATTTAATGCTTTTGAGGCGCTTGTAACTTTCTTTCACCCGTCATCAGAGTATTCAGGACCTGGCACTGATGGCATACTATTTAGAGATTATGTTGGTGAAACATATGTCCCCCCGTAATGTGGGTTTCTGAGATTTTTTGGTCTTTGATTCATCCAACTTTTCTTACTCTTTCATAGAGCTTGTATCCAATAAATGCACCAGCTATGGTTTCAACTATTATCACTGGAAGCATCAGCAAAATCACGTTGACAAAGGTCGTTAGAAACGCTGGAGGATAGAACAAATAAAAATTAACCATTTGCAAAAATGGAGATACTAACATGAATTCAAGGGTACTTAGAATTGCCCAAATTCCCAATTTGTTGCGCCTTTTAAAAAACCCATAATAACTGTTGAATAAAATGTCTCCCTGCAAAGAATTGATTATTATGGGCATTCTAGCTAATACATCAAATGGTATCCCAGCAAAATATGTTGGAATAACTAGTATAGCAAATAATACGCTTTGTAACAAGAGTCGCCACCTTCTACCCTCGAACATGAGTAAAGCAAGGCTGATGATAATAGCATAGCCGATAACGAAAAGATAATTTGACCCAGGTATTCCTGTGAACAACCAAGCTAATTGACCCACATAGGCTGTATAAACAAAATTTGCAACCGCAATAAGAACAACAAGTGCAAGATCTCTACTCTTCCACATTTGCAATCTCTGCCCTAATGAACTTACTGTGAGTGTCAATGTGATATAATATTTTTCAACATTCATTTCACTTCAAATGGTCATCAATTCATGCATGCATACATTTTTCTTGAGAAAGCGGGATTAGCATATACGCGCGCGCCACTAACATTGTTGTACGTGCTTATGGTGTGGCCCATCATGTACTCGATGTAGTCGGTTGGGATTGTGCTCAGGGATCCTAGTTGAGTTCTGAAGAACTTCCTTAACGAGTGGGCTCTTAGTTCGTAGCCTCTCTTCTTCCTCTTCTTCCTGTTTTATGTCTTCTAGTTAAAAGAGACTTAGAAGTCAGGTTTTATTCGGAGTTGGGAAGTCATCACCCCACCAACAGAAGGCTCTTCACCTTGTTGTGGGATTGCGAAAGCACGATCTTGTAGTTGGAACTGAACATGTTGTCGTTGAAGCAGTGCTGAGTCAGGTCGATGGTCAGCGGAGAATTAAGTTGGCTTATGACCATCTTCCGAGGCACCTTTCCGCCGGCTTTGCGAGTGCGACCATAGTAGAAGTAATAGACATCCCAGTAGAAGACAATGTCATGCAACGGGAATGGGTCTTTATGCGCGCGCGCGTAAGCCAAAGCCTCACTGACTATCGTCTCCCGAGCCTTGGCATCCCACTCGAGGTCTAAACGATTAGTTAAAAAAATCAAGAGGCTGTTGCACGTTTTGCCTACATTCAGGAGGTCGTCTGCATTTTTGTACACCCGGAGGGCTTCCTTCTCAAGGTTCCAACATTGATCTAATTGTTGCCTCTTTGCCGACACGTCTTTTTCAAGCCAAAAAGTAACGTAAGTAGCCATCGCTTGACAATGGTTACTTTTGGCTTGCCGCTCTTTTTTCTCCACCTTCTCGAACAGCTTTATCGCGTCATAGTAGGCGTTAGCCGCCAGGTGCATGCGTTCCTTGAAGTCCGTTTTCGTTTTCGCTTGAAACGCCGCCCGCTGAAAGCAGTAGCCGATCCGCTCCTGAATGTCGCCCGCTTTCAAAACGTCCTGTTGCTTCAACGCTTGATTGACCGCTTTCTTGTGAAATTCAACCGCGCCAAGCCAGTCAACGTGGAAGATCCCGTGGACCCTTTCAGCCTTATTTTTGCGCCCATAATCATTTCTCAACTTTCCTTGGCGCATCTATTTCTAATCGAACAAAAAAAGAAGGGAGATTAAGAGGTCTATTTTCGTAGTCTTCTATGATCCAAGAGACTAATTATGCCTATGACGATGGCTACGGCAACAGCTACTATTGTGCCATAGAGAATTGGTGTGAGACTATTGTTGAGACTATCAACCGCTTGGTCGATATCTCCTTCTAGTTTGTCAATGTCTTCTTGCGCTGCTGGTGTTACCGGTTCTTCTGGTGCTTCTAATACACCCACTGCGGTTTCTGCGTAAGAGCTCCAGTAAGAGTCGCTTCCAGCGAACGTTGCCCAAACCGTGTACTCGCCTGGAACCTCTGGGGTCCACATCTTCTTGAACATGCCGCTCATGTCGCTTGTGACTGTGCCAATGTGGACGTAGTTGCCGTTCGGATCAAGGGTGTCTAATGACACTAGAACGCCGGTGGGCGTTGGCGGGCTAATCAACAATGTAGCATTCTGCATATGCAAGTAGTCCATGAACTCGCTCATGTCCTCATCGGCAACAGCAGGAACTCCGTTCGGGAACCGTACTTGAGACGCGTCGTCTTGGGAGGCAGGAGACATATCAATAACTGAACCTTCAATCAATACACTTGATCCTTGTGAAGAGATCTTTGGTGATGCCATTACAGTTGTTTTGGTTGGACCTTTGCCTACGCAATAGAGGTTTCCATCGTATATTCCCAAACCTATGACATAACCATTAGCAGCAGCAACGGGCAAAACTCCACCGTTTAAAGTATAGGTGATGTCTCCTGTACTAGCGTTGACACATGCCATCATTGCAAATCTTGGAATAGGATTTATTTGATATAAAGTGGAATAGCCTGCGTATGCATAGATATTGCCACCTACCATCAACATACCAGCAACGTAGGGCACTGCGTTAGCAGTGTACTCAGTTGAAGGAAATGCCGTACTCCGCCATACTTCCTCTCCTGTTTCTAAACTCATAGCAGCCATCGTGCCGTCAGGGAAAATAACATAAAAGTTATTGTAGTCATTGGTCTCAGCCCCGTAAACGGTCCATGTCGTAGCCCACGGAGAGTCGGCATAGCTTGGACTTTCCCATCGCAAACGACCATTAAGCATAGAGTAGCAATTGAACGTTGAATCAACTGCATCCCAGACAATAAAGTCGTCCACGCCATACAAAGAGATTTGCTCGTTAATTAAAGTCGGATAATCCAGGGTAAGGCTCCATAGTTGAGTACCGTCTTCTGCCCTATAACCCCAAAACTGATTGGGGTTAGTTCTTAAAACAATTATAGACGCATCTGCTGATGTTGCGAAGATAGCTGGAACAGATGAGGACAATCCGGTTGCATTTACTAGTGGTGTTGGCAGTGGGCTTGTCCACGTGATTCCTGCTGGCCAATTGCCAATAAGCGTAGTACCTGGTGGCGTCATAAGTTGGGTCATGAAATTTTGCGCGATAACTTTCGACAGATCCCAAGCAAACAGCTGACCATCCAGTGTAGTTCCATAGGCAAGGTTGGTACCGTCAACAAGACAGTAGCTGGCTGCAGAGACGTTAGCGATCGACATCATAAGTGCTCCAGTAAAGGGATCATAGTAATTCCACGCACCGCCAGGTAGAAAAATACTGCCACCGGCTGAAAACAGGTACGATGTTGGCTGGTTTCCATAAGAAGAGAGATATACTGTTGTTTGACCTGGCGTAGCAAGCAGGGCTTGAGCATATGGGTTTCCAGGTATGTGTATACCATTGTTAATTTGACCAGGCGCTGTATACAACATTTTTCCAGTTGTCAAATCAATGCATTTAAAGTTGTTTTCATTGGGTATATTTATGAATGCTTTACCATCCATTATTGTAGCACTAGCAAAAGTTAAAGCAGATGAGTAGCTCCAGCTGCCATAATCTCCGCCTATGATGCCTCCTGCTTTAAACGGTTGGCTCCAAACTATGTGCCCAGTGTTAGGTCCTGAACCATAGGGCTGCCATAAACGACTAGTGGCACCAGTAACCGGTAAGCCCATTAAGGAACTGCCAAGCCAGTCGCCTGATATTGCACTCCATTCTCTGTTGTTACTGTTTATGGGGTAGCTCCAGTAGTCATTTGGCAGTGGCGACCACGGGTATCCGGTAAGTAGACCTGCGTTTACTGGATCAGTTTGTACTGTAAAATGCGCTGGTTTACTAGTGCATCCTTTATACAGCACGGTTCCAGAAAAGTCAGTTATGTTCTGCGCTGGCATTGTGAAGCTTACGCTCCAGTTACCCGCCATATCAGGCTCATAATAGAAGTATATAGCGCCAAGTGCCTGGGTTTGTCCTGGAGCATATATACCTGTTGCGTCTACTGGCATAAACGTGTCTTCTGATCCGTCAGGTTTAATGAATGTTACAGTAATTCCGTTAAAGCCGTCGTAAGATGCCTGATAAAAATAGTTGTCAGGTAGAGGAAAGATCCACAGGTTTACAGTTGCTGTTTGACCAACTCCGATTAGTGTTGGTGCGACGCTGATGTAACCTGAAGTTTTCTCTGGCTGAGGAATGCCAACTTGAGCTAAGCTGAGCTGAGCAAAAGCTATCATCAGTGTCATAGCTAACAGTAGAACTAAAGCTATTGCAGCGAATTTTGATTTGTGTTTCCAGAATTTTTTCATTCTTTCTTCCCTCAATTTTTTGAGGTGAAAAACTCTTTTTGCATGTCTTTACTTAAATATTTTTATGCGCGCGCATCTGGATATGCATGCATGTTGACGAAAACATTTAGTGGTTAAGGCAATAGTGAAAAACGAGGTTCAAGAAAAAATTTTGTTTTTTGATTTCGTTATTTCATGTTTTCCTTTAGTGTTGAAAAGTGTTTCAAGTGCTTTCACTTCTCTCCTGAGGGTGACAACCTCTTTTTCTAGGTTGCGGGCCTTGGCTTCACCCTTCTCTTTGAGACTCTCTATCTCTGCTAGGAGAGCTGCTTTTTCTTGTTCTAATGTTTCGATTTTTTTTATTAGGTTCTTATGCAGTTGCGTAAACTCCTTCTCTATTTTTTCTAGAGCCTGCAAATTTTGTTTAGTCATAGTGTGCTACTCTACCCAGTAGTTGTCGCCTTCACGGTATACAATGCAAGGATTACTGCAGTGGGGGCAGTTGAAGCTTAATGCTTCCGTTAGAAAGCCTTTCTTTGCTAGGAGACTTTCTTTCTCTTTTTCTAGGGCTTCGATCTTCTCTCGCAAGCTCTTCATTGTCTGCATTTTAGCGTGGATCGATGGTTCCTCGAGTTGTTTTTGGAGCCGTTCTGCTTGTTCTTTGATTTCTTCATGGGTTATGGTTCCTTCACGCATTTTTTTGGCTTTATCTTTGAGGGCTTCAGCTGCCTTTTCATATTCTTCTGGGGTCTCCAGTTTAGGAACTTTAGGTGCGATTGCAGGTAATACTTCTTCAGCTGCTCTGATGCGCCTTTCATCAATTCTTGCTCTGAGTTCCCATGCACGTTTTTTGGCGATTTTTCGGGTTTCAGATACGGTCAGTTTTCGCTCGAGAATTTGGTTCGCAAAGAGGACGGCTTCTTTGAGATTTCTGTTTATCACTTTTTCAAGGGATATCATATGGGACATGCTGATTTGTTTGGCCCAGACAGCTTTCTGTATGGTTTCAGGAAATTTGAAGATATTGAGATGCGCTAGGACCCAATGAAAACTAACGCTCAACTGTTTGCTGATCTCCAAGGGTGTCATGCCTTCGTCTGCAAGCTTTTTGAAGTATCTTGCCTCTTCTTCAACTGTGTAGTTTTCTCGAATCTTGTTCAACTTGTAAACGTTTAGCCTTGCCTTTGCATCGTCTGCCTTAACCACCCTTACGGGAACTCTTTTCCATCCAAGGTCCTTGATGACCCTCAATCTTCTTTCGCCGTCAATTAATTCGTAAACTTTACCTCGCTTACGAACCACCAAGGCATTGAGAAGACCATCCTTCTTTATTTCACCCTTCAGATCATCCTGGTCAAAGATTAATCTTGGCTGGAACGGGCTTGGACGAACTAAATCTACATCCACTTCCATCTCTATTCTCCTCCAGCTCCATGCCTTAAGCAAACTTTCTATTTTGTTTTATAGAGACTAAAAGTCTTTGCATTGGATGCAATCGCTCATTTAATTTGGAAAAGAGGTGACCAACCATGCTCGTTACGTCGCAAAGCCGCTTATAGGCTGGCCGTTTTCTACCTTTTCGTGCGCTCCGTCAATCTTTAAATTAGATTATCAACATGCATGCTAGAAACAATAATCGCTACGCGTGTATTCAGTTGTTGGGATATTATGTCTTACAAGAAGAAATCTTGCACGCGCGTAACATTTTCCATTGTTTTTATATCTAGAACCCTTTTGCGTACAGTATTTAAGAGGGTGATGAGATTGAATTTGGAAGGAGGATCTGATTTTGAAAGTTGAAAAGAGTCCGTGGGCTGCTTTGTTCCCTTGTCCAGTTGTTCTTGTGACTTGCGTAGATTCTGAAGGAAAGCCCAACATAGTAACTTTGGCTTGGGCAGGAACAGTGTGTTCGGATCCACCTACATTGGGTTTGGGCATTCGACCTCACAGATACTCTTACGAGCTAATTGAAGATGCTGGAGAATTCGTGGTGAATATTCCAACAGTTGATATTTTGAAGGAGACAGACTATTGTGGTATGGTATCTGGGAAGGATGTGGACAAGTTTTCTGAAACAGGACTCACCCCAGAACCTGCGTTAAAGGTTAAACCTCCACTCATTCAAGAATGCCCAGTAAACATCGAGTGTATTCTCAAAAAGAAGATTCCGTTAGGGGTCCACCATCTGTTTCTAGGAGAGGTTGTTTCTGTTCATCTCGACAAGAACGTCTTGAATGAGGAGGAAAAACTTGACTTCAGCAAAATAGCTCCCTTTGTATACAATCAAGGCGAATATTGGAGCCTCAATAAGAAAATAGGAACTTACGGATTCACGAAAAAGTAGCTTACTGCATGCATGCATCTTTAACGCGCGTATTTATGTTAGGATGGTTTGAATATTCAGTAAAATCCATAGTATGACTAGATATATGAGGAATAGCCCTCCCGTTATTAGTAGGTTCTTAACCCAATCTTTGCTGGCGACTATTCCGAAGGGTATTCCAATTGTGAATCCGATTACGTGGCCTATGTATGAGATGTTTCCTTGGAATCCATATTGAACTGCTAATAGGTTATATGTAAAGTAGATTATTGCGACGAGGCCTTGGGGCATCAGAAAGTAGAAGGAAAACTTTAGGGGTTTGACTAACATGATGACGGCGGTTAATGTGAAGATGGCTGCTGAAGCGCCGATTTGGTATGTTGTTGGATCATAGAATATGGTGCTTATTAGGAATGAGGATATTCCTCCAATAAAGAAAGGTACTAGCATCCAAGTTTCTCCCAGCTCATTTTCTAAGGTGTTTCCGAAGATGTAGAGGAAGATCATGTTGCCAATTAGGTGAGCTAAATTGCCGTGAAGAAATAGGGCTGTAAATGGAGTCCATATTCTTCCTTTGAGGAGGTTTTGCCCGCTGTAAGCTAAGAGGTCTATAATTTGGTTTGTTGCTAGAATCCAAGAGAGGACAGATGCTAGCATGCATAGGATTATGAGCCAGTTTGTCTTGTTCATGGAATCATCACGCTTTGTTGGAGAGTTGTTTATTGCGCGCGCATGAACGAGAAATGTGGATGCTAAGAATTGTTGCTATTTAATTCATAACACTTATGGAATCACTTTTATACTTGAACCGACCAAAACGACCCTTTCAGAGGTTTGAGATTGCCTTACTGTTGGAAGTGTGGAGCTGAAATGAAAGAGGACGCAAGATTTTGCCCCAAGTGTGGCGCTTCTGTTAGCAGACGCGTCAGAAGAGAGAAAGAACCCGAGTGGTGGGGATGATCTATGGTTTATTGCACTAAGTGTGGCACCAAAAACGAAGAAGATGCAGTGGTGTGTGTTAAGTGCGGAGCAAGCCTAGCTGCTGCCCCAGCTTGGAGACCTGGACGCAGGCGAAGAGAAAAAGAAGAACAAGAATGCTTCGGACTCCCCCACGGTGGCCTAATCGTGGGCGTCATCATCGGCATAATAATAATACTTGTAGGACTCTCCCAGGTGCCTGGATTGATTCCGCCGGAGATTCGTGAAGTAACTGACCCGCTCTTCTGGCCACTCATAATAATCGTCTTTGGAATATTGATAGCCGCGGGTGCCTTGTACCAATATAGCCGCAGACGCTAACCTTCCCTTCTTTTTTCTATTAGAACGAAAAATATCATTTTGTTTCAGCGCGCGCGCTCATCTTCTATGTTTTCAATGTGTACTTATAATTTTACATGTCGAGCATATATGCGTCCAAGCGAATTTTTATAGTTTCATCCTTTCTTTTTATTGTGTAGAATGTGTGTGAGATAGTGCAGTGTTCCACCGTTCATGAAGCATTGCTCTATGAGAAACTCCCTAATGATAATGTTAGGTGTGGCTTGTGTGAGAGAAGATGCTTAATATTCCCAAGTCAAAAAGGATTTTGTAAAACTAGAATGAACGCTGATGGTAAACTTTACACACTCGTTTACGGGGACCTTAGTGCTCTGGAGAGCAGACCCATCGAAATTAAACCTTTCTTTCACTATTGGCCGGGTTCAACGGCTTTGACTTTTTCAACATGGTCCTGCAACTTTAACTGCGTCTGGTGTCAAAACCATCACCTCTCCAAAACTGAACCAAATCCAATGAAAAGTAGTTCCTTTCCTCCAGAAGAAATTGTGAAGCAAGCACTTCTGGGAAGAGATGAAGGCTTGTGCGCAAGTTTTCAGGAACCAACAATCCTAACAGAGTGGGTCACTCCATTATTCAAGATGGGACAGGAAAAGGGGCTCTATTGTTGCTTCGTTTCCAACGGTTACATGACACTTGAAGCATTAACGCTACTGAAAGAGGCAGGTATGGATGGCTTAAAAATCGACTTGAAGGGTAACGCTGAAACCTACCGAAAATATTGCGGTGGAGCAGATGTGGAAAAGGTTTGGAGAAACGTTCGCGAAGCCAAGAAACTGGGCTTACACGTGGAAGTCGTCAATTTGGTTGTCACAGGGGTCAACGACAATGAAGCTTGCTTAAAGTGGGTGATAGAAAGACATCTAAGGGAGGCGGGAGCTGAAACACCATTGCATTTCACTCGGTATTACCCCGCCTACAAATTTCGCAACCCTCCAACAAAGGTTAAGACTTTGGAAAAGGCTTACGAGATGGCGAGAAAAGATGGAGTTCTTTACCCATACCTTGGAAATATTAGAGGACATAGATTCGAGAACACTTATTGCCCAAAATGTGGAGAACAACTCATCCAGAGATTTGGCTACACAATCACTAAATACAAGATTACATCGGCTAAAAGATGCCCAAAATGCAGTCAACCAATCCCAATTACTGGCATACATCTTCGAAAAGCGCAGGACCTTTTTAGCATATAAAACATTGTTGGATAAACATGGGTTAAATATGCGCGCGCGATTGATGTGAACAGATTGAGATTTTTCTCGGAATATATTACGAGCATAGCTGGGCAAAAAAAACCTCCTCAAATATGCATGGCTGGTTTTACTACTTACAACATAGAAAAAAATCCGGATGTGTTGAAATTTGTTAAGAACTGGAGGGTATATCAAGTAAAGCGAACTAAGCCTTTAGAAAAAAATATCGAATTGCTGGAACAATTTTCGGATTAGCGCGCGCATATTTCTGCACACACCACCACCTCTCATCTTACGCTGACGCTGATCTCTATTATTCACCTTCAGGCGTCAGCTTGAAGCAGTGGTGGTGGTGCGTTAAAATTTAACCCAACCAATCAACTGCTTCTGATAGCCGACGCCTGTCTTGAAGGAGTGAAGATGGCGTCAGCGTATGATAATTGATGCATGCATGCGCGCGCAGAAAAACTCAACTATGCGATCTATTTATTCAATGATTGATTGCTAATGTCTTCGCGTCATGATACAGGGTGGGATAGGATTTATCACCGCTATCAACCAGAGAGCTTGCCGTGGGAGCTTGGTAAACCCAGGAGGGTTTTGGTAGAACTCGTAGATTCTGGGCGGGTCGCGCCAGGTAAGGCTTTAGATCTCTGTTGCGGAGCTGGGACCAATCCGATATACATGGCAAAGAAAGGATTTAACGTCGCTGCGTTAGACATATCTGATAAGGCAGTGGAATATGCAAAGGAGCAAGCGTTTAGGGTAAATGTTAGCATCAATTTTCTTGTAGCGACTTTCTTGAGGCTTCCCTTCAAAAGTGAAGAGTTTGACTTCGCCTTTGATTTCGGGTGTTTTCATCATGTGGAAGTGATGAACAGAACTACCTTCATCAAAGGCGTCTATAGAGTCTTAAAACCTAAAGGCACATTTTTTCTAGTATGTTTCAGTCATAAGAACGGCCCAGCTTGGAACCACTTCACAAAAGAACAGATCTTAGAGTTGTTTGAAGACTATTTTCAGATTGAATGGATTAAGCACGTTCCTTCCCTTGAAGGCGATAACGTTACGCGATATTTCTACGAGGTACTGATGGAGAAATCGTTTGATCAATAGCAAAGAGCATGCATACATCTCTTTGTATGTTTTTCAAGTGTGTGACTGTGAGGCAACAGTAACATAATCTTATATATGCGCGCGAAATACAAAAGTGCTTGCATGCATGGTGGATGGTTATATGAGCAAAAAGAAAAGAAAGATGAAGCGTGTTTACACTAATGTTGAACAAGAAAGGGAGATAGAAACTGAGGATATTTATGATGATGAACAAAGGGAAAAAATGCTAGAAGACGACGAAATTACATCAGCTGAGAGCGCACTTATGGCCGGAAGAGAAATGAAGGTTGGAAAGAAGAAGAAAGACTTATGGTTGGAAGAGCGAGATACGACGTCAGTCGAGCTTGCTAAAGAAGATACCCAAGAAGATTAGCGCGCGCAACGTATGTGCTTCGCAAAAACCTTTGTAACGATTTTAGGATCTAACCTCGTTGCA
>JABAOC010040723.1_pt3 | contig 21325 bp, 24 predicted proteins | sample 7062161 | NCBI WGS metagenome assembly JABAOC01 (sample SAMN14538625, study PRJNA623070) | marine sediment metagenome | biome: marine biome [ENVO:00000428]; feature: marine pelagic biome [ENVO:01000023]; material: deep marine sediment [ENVO:00002113] | place: India: Gulf of Khambhat ... | reverse complement strand
GATGAGGCATTCCAAAATTACGAGCAACATTTTCTTTAGTATTGCCTCCCTTGTTATGACCGATAATTACTACCTTATTTTTATCCAATCGTCCAAAACCAGCAATTATTGCCGGGTCATCGGCATATCTCCTGTCACCAGACAACTCTAAAAAGTCGGATATCAACATGTTGATATAATCTAATGTCTTAGGCCTATCGGGATGGCGGGCCAATTGAACCTTTTGCCAGGGAGTAAGGTTTCTGTATATCCTCTTTTTCAATTTGTCGATTTGAGCTTGAAGTACAATAATCTCTCTGGCAATTTCCGGATCGGATGCAGATGATGATTGACGCATGGCATCAAGTCTTTTTTCTAAATCAGCCAGAGGCCTTTCAAATTCCATAATAAATTTAGCCATAGGCTGCATCCTCTTTTGTAAAGAACTCGATTGTCATCTTAATTACCTTTTTTAAATCGTTTCTTGGAACGACCATATCTATCAAGCCATGTTTAAGGTTAGATTCAGCTGTTTGAAAGTCAGGAGGGAGCTTCTGCCTAATAGTCTGTTCAATCACTCTCGGTCCAGTAAAACCAATTAGGGCATTAGGCTCGGCAATTAAAACATCCCCCAAAGAAGCAAAAGAAGCCAGGACTCCACCGGTTGTGGGATGAGTTAGAACCGAGATAAAAAGTAAACCCGCTTCATGTAATCTTCTTGCTGCCTGACTGGTTTTAGCCATCTGTAAAAGTGAAAACATGCCTTCTTGCATTCTAGCCCCGCCAGAGGAGGCAATTACAATAAATGGAATATCTTTTTCGATTGCTCTTTCAATCGCTCTGACGATTTTTTCTCCAACGGTAGAGCCCATGCTTCCACCAATAAAATTAAAATCCATCACTGCCAGGGAAATTTCATGGCCATTAATCTTTCCGAGTCCGGTTATCACCGCTTCGCTTAAGCCGGTCTTTTTCTGAGCTTCAGTTAAATTAATAAGATAAGACTTATTTGCTTTAAAATTCAGGGGATCAGTAGAAATAAGATTGATGTCATGCTCAATAAATGTTCCCTCATCAATTATAGATTTAATCCTTTCAGGNNTTTGAACAGACCCATAGATTGCGGATTAATTCTTTCTGAAAGATAATCTCATTACAATGGGCGCATTTTGACCAGATTCCGTCTGGTACAGCCCTTTTTTCAGTAGCAGGATTTATTTTTGTATATTTTCCCTTAGTGCTTAACCAGTCTTTTAAAGGCATATCTTTATTTATTCAAGTACTTTTTTTATCTCCTTTATGAATGTTATCACATTTCTAATTCTCCTATCAGCCGGAGCTTTATCAATAACATCCAAAATAGCACTGCCGATTATAATACCATCGGCCATCTTTTTCAAAGACTCGATTTGAGAAGGAGTAGATATACCAAAGCCTGCAAAGACCGGCAGTTTACAACTTTTCTTAACTTTGATTAAAAGGTTATGAACATCCTCAGGAAGCTCTTTTCTGGCACCTGTCACTCCAGTCAAGGTAACACAATAAATAAAACCAGACGATATTTCGGATATTTTCTTAATCCTCTGATTATTGCTGGTGGGTGATACTAACATTATTAGATCAAGCCCCTCCTGCTGGCAGCTTTCAATCAACGGGGAAGCCTCTTCAACCGGCAAGTCAGGGACTATTATGCCATCTAAACCTGAATCAACGGCAACCTTAACAAAACGTCCAAGGCCATTTTTTAATAACAAATTATAATAAGTCATACAGATAAAAGGCGTTTCGGGAAATTCAGACCTTAATTTTTTTATCAATGAAAAATAATCCACACCGGAAAAACCCATTTTTTGTACCTTATGCCCAGCTTTTTGAATAGCCGGGCCGTCTGCGATTGGATCGGAAAAGGGCAAGCCAACTTCAACTAAATCAGCTCCGGCTTTAATTGTACCTCTTACAATCTCGTGAAAAGTTTCTTTATCAGGGTAAGCAGCCATAAAGTAAGGGACTAGAGCAGTTTTATTTTCTCTATTTAGCCTAGTCAAAGTTTCTTCAATCCGGTTCATAGTTCAACGCCTGTTGCTTTTGCCACAACCTGGACATCTTTGTCCCCGCGGCCTGAAAGATTGATTATAATCAACGTATCTTTATCTAGTTCGTCTTTAATACACTCCAGATAAGCTAAAGCATGAGCTGATTCTAAAGCCGGTAAAATTCCCTCGAGTTCGGCTAATCTATTAAAAGCTTCCAGAGCTTCCCGGTCAGTTACCGATTTATAGGAAGCTCTTCCGGAGTCCTTCAGATAGCTGTGTTCGGGGCCAACACCAGGATAATCAAGGCCAGCTGAGACTGAATGCGCAGGCTTTATTTGACCTTCTTCATCCTGGAGAATATAGCTTAAAGAACCATGTAAAACTCCCGGTGAGCCCCTATTTAAAGATGCCCCGTGCTTTTCTGTATCAAGACCGAGGCCGGCTGCTTCGATGCCGATTAATTTTACTTTGTCTTCTTTCAGAAACCGATTAAATATACCTATTGAGTTACTTCCCCCGCCGACACAAGCCAGAATAATATCGGGCAACCTTTTTTCTGCTTTTAATATCTGATCAAAAGCTTCCTCCCCTATGACTTTCTGAAAATCCCTGACCATAGAAGGATAGGGATGTGGCCCGACAACTGAACCGATAACGTAATGGGTCGATTCAACATTGGTAACCCAGTCACGCAGTGCTTCATTGATAGCATCCTTTAATGTTTGGCTCCCGCTTTTTACCGATTTAACTTCTGCTCCAAGCAGCCTCATCCGGAAAACATTCAAGCTCTGCCTCTCTATATCCTCTTGGCCCATATATATTACGCATTTCTGCTTAAATAAAGCGGCCGCTGTGGCTGTAGCTACACCGTGCTGGCCTGCTCCTGTTTCTGCTATAACTCTCTTCTTTCCCATTTTCATTGTCAGCAAACCTTGCCCGATAGTGTTATTAATCTTATGAGCTCCCGTAAAACAAAGGTCTTCCCTTTTTAGGTAAATTCGGCATTTATATTTACTACTTAGGTTCTTAGCAAAATAGAGAGGTGTCGGCCGTCCGGCATATTTTTTTAAATATACTTTAAATTCTTTTTGAAATGAATCGTCTGAACTTAACTTTAAGTAGTAATTCTCCAGTTCTTCAAGGGCTACCATTAAGGTTTCCGGAACATACCTTCCTCCAAATTCTCCAAAATATCCTTTTCCCTGGTTTTTATAGTTAATTTCAACCATCAGACTATTCCCAGAAATTGTTCTGCTTCTTTTATTCTAAAAAAGAATTTTCTGATTTTTTCAGGATCCTTCCGGCCTGGAAATTCTTCCAAACCGCTTGAAGCGTCAACGGCAAAAGGCCTAAGTTCGGCTATTGCCCGGCCTATATTTTCATCATTTAACCCGCCGGATAGAATAAAATTTCGATGAGGTCTGTTTTCTTTTAATATATCCCAATTAAAGCTTTGGCCAGTCCCTCCGTATTTTTCAGATCTATAATTATCAAATAATATAATGTGGGCAGGCGATTCTTGAGCATTGATTATGTCTTCTTTGCTTCTTACCCTGAAAGCTTGAATAATATTCATTCCCGTTAGAAGTTCATGGCCTTCAAGGGGCCATTCATATATCTGGACGGTATCAAGCTGGCAATAATCAACAACTTTATTTATCTCTTGAACAGAACTTTCAACGAATACTCCAACTTTTTCAATTTCAGGAGGTAAAGATTGAATAATTTCTCCTGCCAGCTCGGGTTTAATTTGCCGGGGGCTCTCAGCAAACACAAAACCTAACGCCCGAGCCCCAGCATCTTTGGCTAAAATAGCATCTTTTATATTGGTTATACCGCAAATTTTTACCTTAGTTTTCACTATTATATTTGAGGTAAATGGGTCAAAGCCTCCTTGATCTTTTCATCAGGGTATTCATAGTCTTCCAGCTCTCCGCTGTGATAAGCGTCATAAGCTGCCAAATCAAAGTGGCCATGCCCGGTTAGATTAATTAGTATTGTTTTAGACTCTCCGCTTTCCTTGCACATAAGAGCTTCATCTACAGCTGCTTTGATTCCATGAGCTGCTTCTGGTGCTGCAATTATTCCTTCAGTCTTAGCAAACTGGACAGCCGAATCGAAAACCGGATTCTGATGATAAGCTATTGCTTCTATCAGCCCCTCGTCGTAAAGAGCACAGATTAACGGTGCATCTCCATGGTAGCGCAGACCGCCCGCATGAATTGGATCAGGAATGAAAGTATGGCCCAAGGTGTACATCTTAGCGATTGGAGCCATCATGGCTGTATCGCCAAAATCATAAGTATATGTCCCTTTGGTCAAGGTTGGGCAAGCTGTCGGTTCTACAGCTAAAATCCTTACATTTTTGCCATCCATCTTATCTTTTATATATGGCAAAGCTATTCCTCCAAGGCTACTGCCACCGCCAATACAACCGATGACCAAATCTGGATAATCGTCTACCATCTCCAACTGTTTTTGGCATTCTAATCCAATTATTGTCTGATGCATTAGAACATGGTTTAAAACACTCCCCAGTGAATAAAGGGTATTATCATGAGTCGCCGCATCCTCAACTGCTTCACTAATAGCAATTCCTAGGCTTCCTGGGCAATCAGGGTCATCCTCTAATATTTTCTTTCCTGCTTGTGTTTCTTGGCTGGGACTAGGGACAATCTCCGCTCCCCATGTTTCCATTAAAACTCTCCGGTACGGTTTCTGATGGTAGCTTGCTTTGACCATGTAGACCTTTAATTCCAGGCCGAATAGGTTACAAGCTAAAGCTAAAGCACTTCCCCATTGGCCGGCACCGGTCTCTGTAGCCAATCGCTCAATACCTTGTTTTTTGGCATAATAAGCTTGCGCTATAGCCGTATTAGGCTTATGGCTTCCAGGAGGGCTGACCCCTTCGTACTTATAATAGATTTTTGCTGGTGTATCCAGTTCCTTTTCTAAGCGCCTGGCTCGATATAACGGTGTCGGCCTGTAGAGCTTGTACATCTCTTGAATCTCTTCTGGTATCTCAATAAAGCTTTCTTTGCTGAATTCTTGATTGTTAAGTTCTTCAGCAAACAAAGGAGGTGGAAGTATGGTCGCTTCCTTTGTTCCCGGGTGTAAAATAGGTTCTAAAGGTTTGGACAAATCAGGCTGAATATTATACCAGCTTGTAGGCATCTCCTTTTCTTGCAATATGATCTTTGTGTCTTCCATAATTACTCCTTTCCTTCTTTAAGTTGTTTAATTTTATTAGCCGGATCATTACTTTTTACAAGTGATTCACCAACCAATAAAGCATCAAAGCCAGCTTCATATAAAAAGTTAGCTTCTTCAGCTGTTTGAATACCGCTTTCGCTTACTTTTACTACTCCATCAGGAATAAAATCAACCAGACTTAATGAGACACTTATATCCACCTCCATCGACTTCAAATTCCGGTTGTTTATTCCAATTGCCTTAGCTCCACAACCTAAGGCTTTATCTAACTCCTCCCTATCATGAACTTCAACTAGAACATCGAGTTCAAGTTGAGCAGCCAGCTTTAATAAATTTGTTAATTCATTGGAATTTAAAACTTTGGTAATTAGTAAAATGGCATCTGCTCCCGCTGATTTTGATTCGTAGATTTGATACCCATCGAAAATGAAATCTTTCCTTAAGATTGGCAGGTTAGAATGCTCTCTGGCCATTGAAATCCTTTCAAGATCGCCCCTAAAAAAATCTTCTTCTGTGACAATTGATAAGGCAGAGGCGCCACCCTTTTTATAATCTTTAATAAGCTGCAGAAAATTAAAATTGCTTACCAAGCACCCTGCTGTAGGAGATGCTTCTTTAATTTCAGCAATCACTCCCCGATTAGCGCTCGATAAAGATCCTTTAAAATCCCTTTTTTCCAAACCATTCATGCTTTTTTTAATAAGTTTTAGAGGTTTATCCTTCTTATCTTTTTCCAATCTTATTTTTTTATGCTCTATAATCTTATCCAATACACTCATAATCAATTTTTAATAGAATTAACATTGTTAGTAAATTTTTTTAACTCGTTTAGTTTATTTAAAGCATGGCCGCCGTCAATAGTCTCAGCTGCCCTTTTAAAACCAACTTTGATATCTTTGGTTAAGCCGGCGGCATATATAGCTGCGCCTGCGTTTAATACGACTATATCCCTCTTAGGGCCTGGTTCGCCTGAAANNGCCTGGTTCGCCTGTAAATATTTGATTTATAATCATAGCGTTATTCTCAGGATCATTCCCTTTTAAATCTTCAAGTCTCGCCTTTTTGAAACCAAAATCTTCAGGGTTTAACTTATAAGTCATTAATTGACCGTCTTTAATTTCGGTTATAATATTTTCTCCAGTCGTCGATAGTTCATCAAGACCGTCAGCACCATGGACAACCAGGGCTCTTTCCGAACCAAGTTCACTTAGGACTCCGGCGATTTTCTCTGTCAACGAAGAATCAAATACACCTAAGACTTGTACATTAGCTTTGGCCGGGTTGGTTAAGGGGCCTAATACATTAAAGACTGTTCTAATTCCTATTTCCTTCCGTGGGCCTATAGCATGCTTCATGGCTGAATGTAAAGCTGGTGCAAAAAGAAAGGCAATTCCTATTTCCTTTAAACACGCTTCCATTTGAGCCGGTGTGATATCAATCTTGACACCTATAGCTTCCAAAACATCAGCGCTACCGCAAAGGCTGGAAACGGATCTATTGCCATGTTTTGCCACAGTCAGGCCTGATCCAGAAACAACTAAAGCAGATGCTGTTGAGATATTAAAAGTCCCCTTGGCATCCCCGCCGGTACCACAGGTATCAATTATTACCGGTTTAGATGAATTTATGGTAACGGCTTTTTCCCTCATTACTTGAGCGAAGCCCGTAATCTCTTCAATTGTTTCACCTTTAATCCTGAGAGCCGTTAAAAAAGAGGCGATTTGAGCTGAAGTAGATGTTCCAGAAAGAATCTCGTTCATCACTTTTTCTGCCTCAGCCAAAGACAGGTCTTCCCCTTCGACTACTTTGCCAATCGCTTCAATAATCATTTTTTTTACCTCCTTTACTTAAGATTCAATATAATAGTCGATAAAATTCTTTAATATCTTCTTTCCTTCTTCAGTCAAAATCGATTCTGGGTGGAATTGAACACCCTCGACAGGATATTCTTTATGTCTGATTCCCATTATTATCTGATCTTCATTCCTGGCCGTAATTTCAAGGCAATCCGGCAGCGATTCTTTTTCAACTATCAAAGAATGATATCTGGTTGCTGTAAACGGATTAGAAATACCTTGATAAATAGTCTTTCCATCATGAAATACCTGACTAGTCTTACCGTGGGTAGGAATATTATCTCTAACAATTTTTCCGGAATATACTTCAGCAATGCATTGATGGCCGAGGCATACTCCTAGAATCGGAGTAGTTAAACCTATTTTTAAGATGGCTTCTTTTGATATTCCAGCATCATCTGGACGACCTGGTCCCGGAGATATAATAATAGCAAGTGGTTTTAGTTTCTCTATATCTTCAAGGCTTATCTTATCATTCCTATACGTATCCAGTTCGTATCCAATTTCGCCGAAATACTGTACGAGGTTATAGGTAAAAGAGTCATAGTTGTCTATCATTAAAATCATATTTTCCCCTCCTCAGCCAGTGAAACTGCCCCAAAAAGAGCTCGAGCTTTATTAGAAATCTCCTGATACTCTTTTTCCGGAACAGAATCATAGACAATTCCTGCTCCAGCTTGGATATAAGCATAGCCATCTTTGATAATAATAGTCCTGATTGAAATACACGTATCCAAATCTCCTGAATAACTATAATAACCGGCTGCCCCGGCATAAGGCCCTCTTTTTACTTTTTCTAAGTCATCTATTATCTCCATTGCCCTAATCTTTGGGGCTCCAGATACTGTCCCTGCTGGAAAACAAGAAATTAGGGCGTCAATTGGAGAATAATCCTTATTGAGCTCTCCTTTAACAGTTGAAACTAAGTGCATTACATGTGAATAATTTTCAACATCCATAAAGTCATTGACTGTAACTGTTCCTGCGGTACAAACCCGTCCCAAATCGTTACGGCCTAAATCCACTAGCATCAGATGCTCTGCTCTCTCTTTATGGTCTGCTTTAAGCTCGATTGCTAAATTAGCATCCTCATCGAAATTTCTCCCTCTTGATCTAGTTCCAGCAATCGGCCTGGTCATAGCCTGCCCATTTTCAATCTTTAACAACGGCTCTGGAGAAGATCCAGCCAATATCAATGAAGAAAGCTTCAAATAAAACATATACGGTGAAGGATTAATGGTCCTCAGGGCTCTGTAGACCTTAAACGGGTCCGCCTTTACTTCAGCTTTATACCTTTGTGAAAGAACTACTTGAAAAATATCTCCGTCGACAATATGTTTCTTCGCTTTCTCTACCGCTTTTAAAAACTCTTTCTTGGTCATTGAGCCCTTTATTTCACTACTTGAAAAAATATCATCAGCTGGACTGGTTTCTTGTATCGAAGATGATATCTTGTGCTCCAGATTGTCAATTTTTTTCAGGGCATCATGATAAGCAAGTTCAGGATTATTTTGAACATGCCCATTAGCTAAAATAATCAATTTATGTTTTAGGTGGTCAAATATAAGCAGCGTATCAGTCAAAATAAATAAAATATCCGGCACTTTCAGCTCGTCAAAGTTAGTTTTTGGTATTTCCTCATAATATGAAGAAATCTCGTAACCAAGATAACCTACAGCCCCGCCGCAAAATGGAGGAAGTTCAAGTTCTTTAGGAAAAGAATATTGGTCCAAGAAACTCTCAAGTTCTCTAAGAGGATCATGGCAATTATATTCTTTAATCTGGCCGCCATTTTCAATTTTAAAGACCTTATCCTGGCAACTAATTATAGCTGCCGGATCACAACCGAGAAAAGAATAACGGCCGAATTGCTCTCCTCTCTCAGCACTTTCCAAAAGAAACTTATATTTACTATCGCCAATCTTTTGAAAAGCACTTACTTGAGTTTCCAGGTCGGCAATAATCTCTTTATAGACAGGAATTAAGTTATAAGACTCTGATAATTTCACAAATTCTTCTTTAGTTAAAGAATATTTATTCATCTGTACACCTTCTTTAAACAAAAAAACCTTTCGTCTTAAGGACGAAAGGTCAATCCGCGTTGCCACCTAGTTTCCTTCTTATTAAAAGAAGGCTCTCAACCAATACAAGGATCTCTCCTTATATTGCCCCGCCTTTATCGGTACGGGCTCCGGATTGCTTACTCAACAGTAGTCTTTCAGCTCTCACCTCAGGGAACCATTCATCTTAGCTTTGGTGCCGGTTTCCACCATTTCCGGCTCTCTATTACCTTCTAACTAAAACTACTATTTCCCCTCATCGGGTCAACTATCTAATTTGTAACTTTAAACTCTAGCATAATTCTTTTAATCAAGCAACATCCTAATTTAGCTCTTAGAAAAAGTAGAAGCCATATCCAAGCAGGTAAGCAAAGATAAAATCAATTCTTTCCTCAGGTTTGAGCCTCCTTGAAATATACCTTTATCAATGTTTCTTAATTCTGGCAGACTTCTTCAACATGGCAAATTTTAATCCAACATCACTGAGTTATAAATATTAATTACTCAACAGAAGCTGAAGTTTTCAGATAAATAATTATAGATTATTTCTTTTATCTTAAAAGCATTTGATATGCCTAAAGACTAATTGATCAGGTAACTTGTTTTTTGTTCAAAGACTTATTTTCTTCGATTATTCAGCTCTTTGTAAATAGAGTCAAGTTCGATATCTTTACAGGCAAGCAAGACAAGTAAATGGTAGATTAAATCTGAGGATTCTTCTATAAGGCGTTGATTGGTTTCCTGTCGGGCAGCTTTAACTACTTCCCCTGCCTCTTCTTTTAATTTCTTGACAATCTTTTCCTGGCCGTTTTGAAAAAGCTTAGCTGTATAAGAACCTTTGGGCATCTCTGTCTTTCTCTTTATTATAACTTCAAATAGTTCATCCAAAATTTTCGATTGGTTCATTTTTATTCCTCAAGTTTTATCTGGCGATAGAAACAGGTCCGTTCACCCGTATGGCAGGCTGGGCCCGCAGGTTCAACGGTAATCAGCAAAGAATCCTGGTCACAATCATAGAATATCTCTTTAATCTTCTGTATATTTCCCGATGTTTCTCCTTTATGCCAAAATTCCTGGCGTGAACGGCTCCAAAACCAGGTCTCTTGACTTTCAATGGAGCGCTTTAAAGCTTCATGGTTCATATAAGCTAACATCAGAACCTCTCTTGAGTCCTTATCTTGAATGATAGCGGGAATCAAGCCCTTACTGTCCCATTTAATATCTTCTGGAATAACAGACATTTCCTTCTCTCCTTTGTATTACTAATTTCTNNTCTGACTACAATACCACGTGAGTTCATATATTCTTTCGCTTCCCTTATCGAATACTCCCCAAAGTGAAACAAAGATGCTACCAATACTGCGTCAGCTTGTGCTTCTTTAACCACTTCTACCAGATGCTCTAGCTTTCCAGCACCTCCAGATGCAATTACTGGTATATTGACCGCTGCTGTAATAGCTTTAGTCAACTTAATATCGTAACCATCTTTTGTTCCGTCTCGGTCCATGCTGGTCAGAAGAATTTCTCCGGCTCCCCTTCTTTCAACCTCTACGGCCCATTCAACAGCATCTTTTCCTGTTGGAATTCTTCCACCGTTTATATATACTTCCCAACCTTCTCTGCCTTCAAGCTTTTTAGCATCAATAGCGATTACAATGCACTGGCTACCATATTTTTTCGATACTTTATCAATCAGTGAAGGATTGTTAACAGCTGCCGAGTTCAATGATACTTTATCTGCTCCGGCCATTAGAATACAACGAATATCTTCTTTGTTTCTGATACCTCCACCAACCGTATAAGGAATAAAAACTTTTTCCGCTGTATGGGATGCAACATCAACCATAGTTTGCCTGGATTCATGAGAAGCGGTTATGTCAAGAAAGACTAGTTCATCAGCTTGGGCTTTATCATAAGCTGCTGCCAGCTCTACTGGATCCCCGGCATCTTTTATATCAACAAATTTTACTCCTTTGACTACCCTGCCATTTTGAACATCAAGACAGGGTATCACCCTAACTGCATGCATCAGCTTCTACCTGTAGCAATGGCTTCTTCTAATGTAAATCTTTTCTCATACAGAGCTGTGCCTATAATTACGCCTTCGACCCCAACAGGTTCTAGCTCTTTCAGCTTTTGAATATCATTAAGTGAGGAAACCCCACCTGAAGCAATTANNCTGAAAGAATATCAGTATAAATCACTCTTCTAATGCCTATAATTTTCATCTCTTCAACAACTTCTGCTGCAGTATGCTCTGTCTTTTCACGCCACCCGGCTATGGCTACTCTTCCTTCTTTAGCATCTATAGCTGCGGCAATATTATTACCATATTTTTGAGCTGCTTCAGCAGCGAATTCTGGGTGAATTATTAAGCTTGTACCTAAAACTGCTCGTTTTATGCCTAGGCTAAAGACCTTTTCCAAAGATACCATGTCCCTTATACCGCCGCCCAATTGAATTGGAATATTTATATGAGAAGAGATTCTTTCGATAGACTCTATATTCTGCATCGACCCGGTCAAGGCTCCATTCAGATCAACTATATGTAAAAACTCTGCGCCGTCCTTTTCCCAGTTCTGAGCAGCCTCAAGAGGATCATCATAATATATTTTGAAATTATCAAATTTTCCCTGATGAAGCCGGGCACATTTGCCGTTTAATATATCAACTGCCGGAAAAATTATCATAACTGATACCTCCAAAATTCTTTAAAATCCTCAATCCCAATTTACTACTCTTCTCGGGATGGAATTGAACTCCAAATATATTTCCTTTACTTATGGAAGAAGCAAATCGGACACTATAATCTGTCCACGAGGAAACTAAACTCTTATCTTCAGGCTCAACATAATATGAATGGACAAAATAAAAATATTCTTTATTGGGAATATCTTTAAAAATTACATTTTCATCGACATAATCAATACTGTTCCAGCCAACATGAGGAACCTTAGTTTCTTCTGGTAAGCGAATTACTTTACCTTTAAATACATCCAAACCCTTATGCTCACCCTCCTCATAACTTTTAGAGAATAAGACCTGGTATCCCAAGCAAATTCCAAGAAACGGGACTCCATTGCCTAATCTTCTTTTTATAATAGGCTCAAGGCCGAAATCCCTTAAACTATTCATAGCATCACCAAAGGCTCCGACCCCTGGCAGTACTAGCCTATCTGCTTTACTTATTTCAACTGTATTGCTGGTAATCCTGCTGTCTATACCAATATACTCAAAGGCTTTTTGGACACTGCGCAAGTTGCCCATTCCATAATCAATTATGGCAATCATATAATCTATAATTTTCCCTTAGTTGAAGGTATGTCTCGCTGGCGTGCATCTTTTGAAGTAGCTATATCTAAAGCACGGCCTAAACCCTTGAATATAGACTCAATAGCATGATGGTTATTATCTCCTTTTAATAAATCTATATGAAGTGTTAACCCGGCCTGATTTACAAATGCTGTTAAAAATTCATTTACCAGAATTGGGTCGAAAGCACCTATAAGTTCTTGCGGTAAGCTAAATGAGCTAAAAAGTTTTGGCCTGCCGCTTATATCAATGGCCACTCGAGATAATGCTTCGTCCATAGGAGTCAAGCAGTCTCCATACCGTTTAATGCCCTTAAGTTCACCCAGGGCATCCTTAAAGGCCTGGCCCAGGCAGATGCCAACATCCTCTACTGTGTGGTGATCATCGATCTCTAAATCTCCTTTAGCTTCTATTGAGATATTAAAAAGACCATGTTTGGCTAAGAGTGTTAGCATATGGTCAAAGAATGGTATGCCTGTTTCAATATTGCTCTGGCCTTTTCCATCAAGATCTAGTTCAATTCTGATATCAGTTTCTGATGTTTGTCTTTCAATGGTGCTTTTTCTGATTTTTTTAGCCATTTTTCAACCTTTCTTTTAAATATTCAACAATATTTACGGTATTTAATCCAACCAGGTCAGCACCTTGATCAAGAAAAAATCTCATCTCTTCTTCATTACGGCTTACCTGCGCAGATAAAAACTGAGTCTCATGCCTTTCTCTGTTAAAGTTTAACACAGTCTTTATATCATCTGTTGTATCGCCGAGATAAAGCCCGAGTTTTGTTTCTGCCCTATCTGCTAGAATTTTTAGGCAGATAGGATCCGGTTTATGGCATTCCCCATTGTCGAAAAGACGCAAATCTGGTAAGAAAATATCGCTTAAACCTGTTCTTTCCAATGCTAAAGAAGTTTCTTCTTTGGTCCTGCCCGTTAAAACACCCAGTTTAGCCGGGATATCCTGAATTAATTCTGGTGATATTAAAATTTTTTCTCTGTTCAGTAAGCCGTCTTGCTTTATATATTCCGGTTCAAATCCATATAGCTTCCGGCAGTAGTCACGGCCGGCATAATATTCCTGGAATATTTGTTTAATAAGCTTTTTATTCCACAAGCTTATTGTTTTTTTCCATTTTTGCCCGCCGAACTTCCTTTTCAGCACATCTACTGCTTCGGGCAAACCTCCTCCGTTACTTCCAATTATTTCAGTAAGCTCCTTTATGGTAAGCCCTTCTTCTCTTAATCTTGCGACATCTCTGGTTTCCATAAAATTAGACTTTAACAGGAAAAAAAGAACAGCAGCATAAGTTAATTCCCAATCGTTATTGAATCCGCCAGCCAGTTTGAAATATTGAGTATCATCTGTTGTTAATAGGTATTCTTCAATTTCCCAATTTAAGATATTCTTGAAATAGAATTGGACTGTGCGGCTGATTGCCTGCCGGAAGGAACTCTTTACATCCAAAAGGACTCCATCAATATCAAAGATTAATGTATCTATAGAAGAAAAATACGTACTTTTGCTTTGGTCTATTTCAATACCTTTTTTAACTTGTGTCATTAGACAATCTCCTTCAATAACTTAAGAAACAACTCATTTTCTTCAGGTTTGCCGACAGTCACTCTCAGGCAATTTTTCAATAATTCTTCATCTTTAAAAATTCTTATCAAAACACCTTTATCTAACAAAGATTTCCAGACTTTTTTAGCTTCAGCCATTTTAAATAAAATATAATTAGCCCGGGATGGATATACCTTAATATTCTTAATCTTTTTTAATTGACTGTATAATAGCTCCCGGTCTTTGATAGACTGTTCGACAGTCCTTTTAAACAGATCGCTATTGTCAAGAACTAAAGCTGCCAGAGCTTGGCTTAACGCGTTTACGTTATATGGCAAACGTACCTTTTCTAAATTTGAAATAATTTCTGGAGAAGCCATTATATATCCTACCCTCATGCCGGCAAAAGAAAAAGCTTTCGAGAAAGTCCTTAAAATAGAAAGGTTTTTATGTTCCTGCAATAATTTCTGGCAGCTCACTTTGCTATACTGGTAATATGCCTCATCAATTAAGACCAGTGCTTGCGAGCTTGAAAGTAATCTTTCAATATCTTCGAGAGCAGTTAATGTGCCTGTTGGATTATTTGGGTTACATAAAAAAACAAGCTTTATACCTTCATCATTAATGACTTTTATGGCTTTTGGCATATCAATTGAAAAATCATCTTCTCGGTAAATAGATCGATACTTCGTTCCAGTTATAGTTGCACCGAAATTATAAACGGAAAAAGTAGGAGGAAAATCCAATAATGTTCTTTCCGGACCACCATAGGCCATCATGGCGTGCAAAAGAAGCTCATCTCCCCCATTTCCAAGTGAAATCATATTTTCGTTTACTTTGTTGGCAATAGATATTTTCTCCTTTAGTTTGAATTGGCCCGGGTCCGGATAGCGGTTAAAGTCGAATTTTTCTACTTGCTCTTCGATTTTTATTATTAACTCATCCGGAATATTATAAGGGCTTTCATTAGAGTTTAAGATTATCTCAGCTTCCGGCTGGGGAGAATCGTAGGCTTTAATTGATTCAAGTCCTGCTCGAGGCTTTATAACTCTATCCATATTTTTACCCTCTTACTTTAAGTGATTGACTATGAATCTTTAATCCTTCCACTTCAGAAATTGACAAGGCTGCATTTTTTATATCGTCAAGCCCCGTTTTAGTCAGGCTGACCAGGCTTATATTCTTTATAAAAGTATTTACTCCTAACGGTGAAGCAAAACTTGCTGTTCTGGCAGTCGGTAATATATGATTTGGGCCGGCTAAGTAGTCTCCAGCAGCTACCGGTGAATAATGGCCGATAAATATGGCTCCGGCATTTCTTATTCTATTTAGAATTGCCCATGGATTCTCAAGGAGAAGCTCTAGGTGTTCTGGGGCCAGCTTATTAACAGCCGCAATACCAGTCTCAATATCGGGAACAATGACCATATTTATCTGCTCTTTTATATCTTTACCTGTCAGAGATAATTTGTCCGATAATTTATTGATTTCTTCCATAACCTTCTCTGCAATTAGATTATCTGGAGAGATTAGATAGGCGGTGGCATCGGGTGAATGTTCCGCTTGGGCTAGTAAATCTGCCGCAATATAATCAGCTTTTGCTTCATTGTCAGCCAGAATGGCCACCTCGCTGGGACCGGCTAACATATCCAAACCAACCAGGCCGTAGACTAACTTTTTAGCTATGGTGACATATATATTTCCCGGCCCTGAAATAATATTGCGTCTTGGTATAGATTCGGTGCCAAAAGCCATGGCTGCAATAGCTTGAGCTCCCCCGATTCTAAAAACAGTTTCAACATCAACTTCATTAGCAGCTACTAGAACAGCTGGGCTGACTTTTCCTTGTTTATCTGGAGGTACACAGATTATTATATCTGAGCATCCGGCTAACCTGGCTGGAATGGCTCCCATTAAAACAGATGAAGGATAATTAGCTCTGCCCCCGGGCACATAAAGGCCAACCTTTTCGACCGGCCTAACTTCTTTTCCTAGTACTGTCCCGTCTTCCAAAGTGTAGCGCCAGGAATCATTAATATCATAGTAATGGTATTCAGTTATCCTTTCCAGAGCTAGACGAAGGCTTTCGATTAAGTCTTCACTGACAATTGAATAGGCTTCTTCAATTTCATCCTGGCTTACCAGCAAATCATCTTTTTCTAATTTCACTCCGTCAAATTCCTCAGTAAATTCTAATAAAGCCTTATCGCCTTCTATCTTTACCTTTTTCATAATTTCAAAAACTTTACCGTTAAGTTCCTCATCAAAAAAAAGGTTAGTCTTTTTTTCAGCCAAGAATTCATCAAGCTCAGATAAATCTTTTACCTTTATTGGTTCCATAATATTTAACCTCTCTTAATTACTCTTTCCGTTTTCCTGCAAAAATTATTGATTGCCTCCCTCTTAAGCTGAAAGCTTACTGTATTGGCTATCAACCTAGCTGTATATTCTTGTATTGTATCAATTATAGCCAATCCATTTTCAGATAGAGTCTTTCCTGTCACTGACAAATCCACAATCAATTCCGAAAGGCCATAGACAGGAGCCAGCTCGACAGAGCCATATAGCTCAATGATCTCAACTTGCAAGCCTTTCGCTCTAAAATATTCTCTGGTTATACGCGGATAGTTAGTGGCAATCCTTTTATCCCTCAAGTTAATGTCTTTCTTATATTTTTCAACTTTTTCATTTGCTGTAGCTAGAACCATTTTGCATAAACCATAATTTAAGTTCATCAATTCGCAGATGTCCTTATCTTTCTCTATTAAAACATCTTGGCCGGTAATTCCCATGTCAGCGACTCCATACTCGACATAGCTGGGAACATCTTTTGCCCTGGCCAGAAGAAATTCAGGACTATCTTCTTGCGGACGCTGACTCAACTTTCTGTCCATGCCGAAATCAAAATCTATTTCCCAGCCTGCTTTTTTAAGAAAAATTATGGTCGGGCTATACAAATACCCTTTCGGTATGGCTATTTTCAGGTCCTTCATAACAATCCTCCGCCTTTACTCCTCATTGCTGCTCCAGTTCTATACGCTTAGCTAAGTTAAGCATCTCTATAGATAGAGCAAAACCAGCTGCTGGTTGTGGGTAGCCAAACTCAGCCAAAAGCTGGTCATAGCGGCCTCCTCCTCCAACCGCTTTACCTAATTGGGGGAGATAACCTTCAAAGACTATTCCGGTATAATATGAAAAATCACGAATTAATCCCAGGTCTAAAATCAGATAATCAGCATATCCTTGGTTGCTCAATATTTGATAGGCATTTTGAAGTTTTTCCAAGGCTTCGATTGAAGATGTACTCTCTATCAAGCTATTGGCTTTTTCGAAGAAATTGCCCTCTCCGGACAAGGAATATAAATCGAATAATCTCAGGCAATCATCTAATTTAATCCCGGCTTCCTTCATTTTATTTTTAAACTCAACTAGGTTCTTTCTAGCTGCAAAATATAATATCTGCTGTTTTAAATTGTCTTTTAAATCGAACTTATCCAAACTCCCCGATAATACTTCTACCTGGCCCAGGGCAACTTTAAAATCTTTAAATCCGGAGATCTTCAATGATTCAATAAATAAGCTGATTAACTCTGCATCTGTCGAAGGTTTGTTTAAACCTATTAATTCGACTCCGCTTTNNATAAGATAAACGTATCGGTAAAGATACAGCCTGCATCTTTTGAGCTACCATTCTTGCAATAGGTGTAGTCATTTCAGCCCTGAGAGCCATAAATTTTCCTTTCCGGACAAAACTGAATATCTCTTCATTGACAATCTGCCCGGTCTTGCGGGAAAGTGTACTAAAATACTCTATAGAAGGAGTTCTTATTTCTAAAAAACCTTTACGCTTGAAAAGATCTAATAAATTATTCTCTAGCTCCCGGAGTTTTTCAGTTTCGGTTGGAAGATAATCTTTAAATCCTTCCGGAATAAAATAATTTTCCATAATTTAATCCTTTAATATGTTAAATTATTAATAAGCTAAAATTATATAATATTATATCGGTTTGTCAAATTTTATCTTTAATCATGCAAAAAGGTTCACAAAAGAGGCGGATAAGGTTAAGATTTTTAACATATAAGAGAAAAGTGATAATCAAGCTAAGTTAATTATCCAAGCTATGCCCCAGGGAACAAGAGACCAATCCGTTTTGTGAGTTGTAAAGGTATTGGCCACCAGCTGGTTCATCAGGAATCTTGGGTATAGACCGCCCTTCTAATTCCGAAAGACTATTCGGATAATTACCGTATTCTGCCCGATAGACCTCAACAGCCATTTTCAGCTGATTAAGATTTGATTTACAGGAAACATTATCAGCTTTTTTTAACGTCTTCTTAATAAGGGAGTTTGTTTCATTTTCAGTTTTTTCGGTTTGGCCATTATTGAGCGAACATCCAGAAAGTAAAAGAATAAAGATAATGATTACAATGTAAATCAATTTTTTTTGTAAGAAATGTTTAAACATTTTTTCCTGATTTTATTCGTTAGCTGATATATGAATACTTATCGGCAAAGATGCAACTCTCCTCAAATCATATTTGATAATTAGCAGGTTATAGTTAAATATCATTATAAAAATTGAATCTATCTTTGCTGATGTTATTTATGGCAATCTTTACTTAGCTAGAAATTTTTTTCCTTTTCAGAAATGGCTTTTTGGATTATTTCAAGAAATTCTTCAGAATCATTCTTTAAGATTTCTAATTCCTTGAATCCCTTAGGCGGTACAGTAATAATTATTACAGAATAAAAAAACTTCGTCGACCATCCTTGATAATAATTTCCATTTTTATCAAAACCTTTATAGACTTTTACCTTATTAATAACTGTGGTTGTTGAATCCTTTGAATATTTCTCTAATGGCTCATTATAGGCCTTATTTAATGCCCGGTCTTCTTCCTCGAATAAAGTAATTTCTATATCGTATTTTAATTTGTTATCTTCACTTTGAAATTCCGCCCTGGCATTGTCTTCATCGACTGCAGTTCTTTTAATCAGCGCATAGCCATCGATAGAAGATGGGATATAACCGATTGGGGGATTCTCCTCTGTCAGTTTATATCTGCTATCTGTTAACGTATTTGTGGTCGTTGATTCTGTCTCTTCTACGTCTGGGATATCAGTCTTTGAAGTACAGCCATTTAAAACCAGAAGACACAAAGTCAATAAAAGTGTACAGCGCCAAAGTAATTTGACCTTATCCATTTTAATTTAATTGAATCGAGTCCTCGCCTAATAAAGCCTTCAACTCTGCAAACAGACCGCTCTCCATCTTAACTTTAAAGTCTTTTCCAAGTTCAAGAGTGGTTGTTTTGCTTTCCTCCCTTAGTTTTAAAAAAACCGGAGTTTTTCCGGGATGCATCTTCAAAACATCGCGAAGCTCTTCCGCCAATTGCCGGTCAAAAAATTCAGACTTCATGCTTATATATAAAGGGTCAGGCCCGGTGCGAATCGTATTTTCTTCTTTTGCCTCATTTAAAAGAGAAATTTCAGAAGCGATTATTTTCAATTCATCATCTTTATAACTGACTCTTCCCTTAACTTGAACTAACTTGTCTTCCTGCAAAATTTCGGAATATTTTTGATATATTTTAGAAAAGGCAATCACTTCAACATTGCTGACCAAATCCTCTAATTTAAAGAAAATCATAATATCGCCGTTTTTTGTAGTTATCTTGGTAATCGCGCCTATAAGACCAGCAATAACTACACTTTTACCTTCAGGTATTTCTTTAAGTTCATTAATTGGCTTATCCGAATACTTTTTAATTATTTCTTCTTTGCCCCATAATGGATGATCGCTAACGTAAAGTCCAAGCATCTCTTTTTCGTATAAAAGAAGTTGATCGGAGTCCATTTCTTCAGTTTCATCTGGCTCGTTAATTGACAGGCCAAAAGTCTCTTCTTCACCTTCACTCATATCAAAGAAAGTAATCTGTCCATTAGCCTTATCTCTTTGTCTTATTATCCCAGCTTCCATGTACCTCTCATATGTACCCAGCATATATTTACGTGAAGAGCTAAGGTTATCAAAAGCTCCTCCTTTGATCAGGCTTTCAATGGCTCTTTTGTTCATAACTGACCTATCGACTCTCTGGCAAAAATCATATAAAGACTTAAAGGCACCTTCATTCATCCGGCTGTCAATTATGGCCTTTATCAATCCTTCGCCGACATTTCTGATAGCTGAAAGGCCAAACCTAATTTTTCCAGCTACTACTGTAAAATTCTGATAGCTTTCATTGATATCGGGCAACAATACGTCTATGCCCAAATGACGGCATTCGTTGACATACAAAGCAACCTTATCTTTATCATTCATAATACTGGTTAATAAAGCAGCCATATACTCTACAGGGTAATGTGCTTTTAAATAGGCAGTTTGATAAGAAATTTTGGCATAGGCAGCCGAGTGTGATTTATTAAATCCGTATCCGGCAAAATATTCAATATCATCAAATATTTTTAAAGCGATCTTTTCCGGGACTCCATTCTCAACAGAGCCATTAATAAACTTTTCCTTATGCTTCTTCATTATTTCAGGCTTCTTTTTGCCCATCGCTTTTCTAAAATCATCGGCTTCGCCCATTGTGTATCCGGCCATTTTTTGAGCAATCTGCATCACTTGTTCTTGGTAAATCATCTTTCCATATGTCTCTTTTAAGATCGGTTCTAAAATTGGATACGAATATTTGATAACTTGCAGTCCCTTTTTAGCCTTAATGAAATCGCTGATAATCCCCTGCCCAATTGGCCCCGGCCTATATAGAGCCAAGATAGCAACCAGGTCACTGAAGATATTCGGCTTCATGTCCCTTAGAATCGCTCTCATTCCTGAGGATTCTAAATGAAAGACTCCTATAGTTTCTCCCTGCTTGAGTAAGTCAAGTGTTTTCTTGTCATCAATAGAAAGATTAGCCAAGTCTATATCTTTGCCATGGATTCTTTTGACAATTTTTTTAGCTTTGTTTAGTACAGTCAATGTTCTAAGGCCTAGAAAATCCATCTTCAGCAAACCCAGTTTGGCAATAGAATTCATAGAATACTGAGTGACTATTTCTGCTTCGCCTTTCCTTTGCAAGGGAGTATATTTTGGCAATTCATCATCTGATATAACAACACCGGCAGCATGTATCGAATCCTGGCGGCTCAATCCTTCTAGAGTCCTAGCAGCGTCTACTATTTTCTTTGCAACCTCATCACTCTCATATACACCTTTAAATTCTGGATTATCATTTAAGGCTTTGTTTATTGTCATCCCTGGAACTTCAGGAATTAACTTGGCTATCTTATCTACCTGGCTATATGGTA
>JABAOC010017724.1_pt1 | contig 21371 bp, 18 predicted proteins | sample 7062161 | NCBI WGS metagenome assembly JABAOC01 (sample SAMN14538625, study PRJNA623070) | marine sediment metagenome | biome: marine biome [ENVO:00000428]; feature: marine pelagic biome [ENVO:01000023]; material: deep marine sediment [ENVO:00002113] | place: India: Gulf of Khambhat ... | reverse complement strand
GCTTAAGAATGAGAAAAGATTGAATAACTGGAAAATAAACCCAATGTTATCCCGACGGAATGCTGTCATTTGGCTATCTGATAACGTTGCAGTGTCTATACCGTCAATAATGATTATTCCATCTGAACTGCGATCTAAATGCCCAATCATATTTAATAACGTCGTCTTACCACAACCCGAAGGTCCCATAATCGCCATCATATCTCCCTTTCGGACAGTAAGATCTATACCTCGAAGGGCATGAACCTCATTGGATTTGCCCTCGTTATAGCGTTTATGCAAACCTGTGATCTCGAGAATAGGTTTAGTCTCCTGTATATCTAATGAATTTGCTTGAACTTTCACGATTTCTGTCATAATCATCCCTCTTTATCCTACGTATCTCAAAGCCTCCGCGGCGGGGATTCGGGATGCAATCCACCCTGGGATAGCCCCTGCAAATATGGCTACAGCTGTAATAAACGTCAGATATGTTCCCAATTCTTGCCAAGGAATTACCAAGGTCGCATTTTGCATGTTAGCAAAACCAATGTTAATGATTAACCCATTAATGACCCCAATGAGTAATCCAATAAGACCTAGTACCACCAATTCTAGCAAAACCGATATCATCACTTGGCTTCTAGGAAATCCAATCGCTCGCATCATCCCGATTTCTCGCTTTCTTTCCGCTACATTACGGACCGAAATTACACCCATGCCTACGGATCCAATGACGAGTCCGAAGGATACATAGATCTGTAAAAATGAGATTATTCGTTCCATCATCTCTAAAGTCCCTTTAATGGTCGAATATAGAGTGGTCGCACTTGCTAGGATGAAGTTATCATCAATTAATTGCCGATAGCCTTCATCTTCAGTGTTGGTGAATTCTTCAATTGTTTGTGCTAGAGTTTCAAGCTGTTGATCATCCATGGCATAGCTGGTCTTGAGTAGGTATGCGTTGAATTGATTTGGAGCCCTAGATATTGGTGTTACACCATCAGCTTCACCCAAGAAATTGGTTTTATTTGCCCAATGTTCAGGAAGATATAGGGTTCCTAGGGTAAAACCTCCGCCTCCACCAAAATCCCTGGTCGAAAAACCGTCTGCTCCGCCTCCAAAGCGAAATCCTGCTAATGGGAAACCCCCAGCACGATCGAAATCAAAGTTGCCACCAATGGTGAAAGGTTGATATACCGCCAATCCAGATGAAGAGGTGTTCATTGGGATCCATACTTGCATTCCTATTGAGAGGATGAAAGAATCTGTGAAAACAATTGGGTTTTCAATAATACTCCCCGTATTATCTCGTAGAGTCTCCATTTCGTCTAAATCAAAATTCATCTGTTCCATTATTTCACTAAGTTCGATGTTCTCTAGATCCATTGAAAGAAGTGCACTAATTGAAACGTTATATGCTGGCATTTGATAGGCGGGGTCAAAGAATAAATCCCAAGCCCTCCTAGACATATCTAATAATTCTTCATCCGTTGTTTCCGGGTCAAATGGCTGGCGAACACCATCGGGGAAACTACTTAAGTAGAAATCATACCGCCAATTGGGATCTAATGCATCTGAAGCAGTTCCACGAATTTGTTCTGGAGTAAGTTCCCCAAAACTAAGAGAAATTAAATCCATTTGGGGATTGAATTCGGACGAATACGGATTTTTCAAAGCTACAAACTTCGTAAAATCCGTTGTTGGACTGTACGTTTTGATACCAATAACGTCCTCAATTTGGGAATCCAATTTATACAATTCTTCGGTGTATGAGGTATCGGATAACACTTTCTCCGGTTTACTTAAGGTAACAACTAGATCTATACCCCGAGAGTCTTCTTCCGATTGTGATATCGTTCCTTCAAAGTTTGTAGAAACTAATGTTGCGACGGTCACGTTTAAAGTTAGCACAACTGCAAAAATAGCGAATGTTAATGTAGATCGAGTTTTATGGGACGAAATTAGGGCGGGGGCAACTTGCGCAACTCCTTTCACTCCCCTGACTTTAATTAATCCACCCCTTAATAGGCGCATTACAGCGGAGAGATTGAGGCCCACTAGCATAACTGAGCCAATCACGATTTCTACAATACTTATAATTAAAATATCCGTGGTTGGGCCAGACATATTGGTAATCCAATTATTTCCCATTGCTACCACAAATAAAAAGACTGGTAAGGCCCAAAGAACAATTGCTGTTAGATTAAAAGCTATAATTCGATCAACAAATCGGGAAAGGATAATTCCAAGACCGATAAAGAGCATCCCTGCTCCTAGAAGAATATTTCTCCATTCATCTAATGAGTCCCATCCAGTATCATTCCATATTGCTTGTAAACTTTCATCAAAGATCCCATTGATTAGGAGAATACGAACTCCCGCCACAGCCAGAAGAATTCCAATCACAACTAAATTCCGACCCGATTTTGCTTCAAATGAAACTTTCATTCCTCGCAGAGCTTCTACAATATTAACACGGGAAGCTCTCAGAGCCGGTACTATACCTGTGAGTATACCTAGGGCAACTCCAATTAGTACTGAGAGAATAACAACTTCTTGGGAAACTATTGGTTGAACACTAAATTCTCCTGTACCAAACAAATTACTCAGATAAACTGCAACTGCCTGCCCAAATGCTAAGCCACCAACTAATCCTAAAATTCCTCCAATAATCCCTTGAAACAAGGTTTCGATTAACATGGATTGAAAAATCCCCCTCCGATTTTCTCCAACCGCTCGTAAGACCCCCGTCTGAAATTCTCGGTCTTCAACACTCATGAGTTGGACATTCGTAATTAGTAAGACGCCTGTTATCACAATTAGGAGACCTAACGCTGTTAACATGGTGGACATCAAATTAAAAAGCAGCCCTGCAATTTGAAAGAAAAGTATTCGAGGTGAATCTACACTATATACTTTCATAACTTGTCCTGTAAGAGGATCTACTTTCTCAGGGATCACATCTTCTAATGCTTTTACTTCCGCTTTGAGATAGTCTTCGTCAATTTCTTCGTTAAAATGATCGGTTTTAAGGGCAATTAAATAAGTACCTATACGATCTTTCTCACGGGTTGGATCTTGTAAACTAATCCAATCCTGAAGATGTTCTAATGCAAAGATTATGTTTCCACTATATTGAGACCCAATCCCAGGACGGTTGGCATCATAAATACCAACAACAGATAAGTTAACCCTCTCAATAGAGTATACTGGGGTGATATTGGGTAATCCACTAGTCGAATTAATAGTAACTGTAACCGTTACATTCGTAAACTCCGTACGCAAGGTGAAAGGGAGCTTTGTATCTTGATCTAAGCCTAAATTTTCAGCTAGTCGACTTGACATTAGGATACTTGAATTATCAGTTAAATAGGTGCTAATATTCATTTCATTGCCCGATTTCCACTCATAGAAAGAACCAAATGCTTCAGGAAAATCGAGTGGGATCCCAGCCATTGAAACTGAGGGGTCAAACTGAGATCCTACCATCACTGGGCCCTGTGTAGACAGTTCTGGCATGATCCCAATAGCATTGGGAACCAATTCGCTAATTTTTTCTTGCTCCACTGCTTTAAAATAGCCCCCAATAGTAGCATTTGTTATTCGGATATCAACTTCCCCTTCTGTTTTAAGTAGGCTAGTGAGAAAGGAATTTTCCAGTGTGTCAGTTGTAATTTGAATACCGACCATTAGTGTGACACCTAATGTTATTGCAAGGATCGCACTAAGATTCTTTGCCTTTCTTCTTGTCAATGATCGTTTTGCAATCATTAAGCTAGCTCTTAATCCCATAAAATCACCAAGCAAAAATAATGCACTCTAAGCTCCTATTTTCCCATCCGTTTTTCGTATTCCACTTTGATAAATTCTAGTAATTGGATTTTTTTCTCGATTCCAGTAATTATTTCGCGTATTCTTTCCTTCAAGATTGCTTTTTCGATTCCTATGATGTGGTCTTGAATTTTTTCTAGATGAATTCCCTCTTTTTCCGCTAAAACCGAAATTAAGTCTGTAAATTGTTCATGCACCAATTGAGTGGTGCCAGGGAAAATAATTGATTCTGGTTCAAAAGTATCATACAATTTTGAATCGATAAATTCGTTAGATAACAGTTTAATTGAAAGGAAATGTTCTAGAGATTTCCTTCCTGTTTCTGTTAAAGAATAAAAATCCTTATTGTTTCGTTTTTCAAGCTGGACTAGCTTATTTTCTAATAATGTATCTAAAATTGGGTAAATACTTCCAGGTGAGGGCTTCCATAGTGAAAAGGTTAGTCTATAAATTTCATTTTGTATATCATAGGCCGACTGTTGTTTTTTTTCTGGAACATTCGCTTCTAGCACTTTTAAAACTAGCAATTGAAGACCAAAACTCTGTCTTATACTTTTTATCCAGCTAATGTCATTGAATTTCAAATCGGACATGAATCATATTATTCGAAATTCGTTTATTTGAATATCGATTAAGGAATCAAATTTAATTTATTATCGATAATGAATTATAAACCTGAATTTTCAAGATATATTTAATTATTTATAAATTAGTCTAAATGTTTTATAAGTGTTTAATAATTGATTCTTAAACTATATAATTGTCTATTTAGATGATGGTATGAAATTTCAAGTAGCATAGTTATTGCTCTACACTACACACCATGCAAAAGGAATGGTTCAGGTTCAGTAAATCCCACGAAACCGGTGCCCATATGTTTTTCACACCTGGTTCTTTCTAAATGCAATGGAAAACATCAATTTCCGCTCTACGACCTCCCCAATCCGTAACATTCAATAGTAGCAGGTGTTCCAAGCTTTCCAATCACATTGAATTCGGTTCCTGCGATTGTCTCACATATTTCAATAGCTGTTATAGTATGCAATGTGAGTTCTGTACATTCGATTCGACTTTCGCCATCTGCCAGCGCCATCCAAACTATCAACTGATCTGAGAGATGTTTGTCGACGGGTTTATTTAGCTGCATTTGAGAAATAAATTGGTGTGCAGCTTCTTCTCCTACATATTCGGCCTTCTTACGCCGCTCACCTAATGAGTCCGCCCCAATAATAGCACCTAAGGGTGATTTAGCCCAAAGAACAATTCCGGATCCTGGTGATCTTGCACTCATATCTGTTACAATTTCGATTGATACCTCGTTGAGCCCATGTTTGGCAAGATAACGCTTCGCAGACTGAGCTTGCCTTTCTGCCACATGTTTAGGCAGTTTCGAGCAGTAAGATATTCCCTCAATGGTCTTAATATTCCCACGCTCGGTTAAAACGATGGGATCTATTTTATCAACCGGTGTCGCTTCGACTTCGACCAGTCCGCCTCCTTTAGGATAATAGCCACGTCTCACTAGGTTCACAGTGGGTTCAAATCCCATGTGTGTGGAGAGGATCGGAAGAAAAACATTGGTCAAATAGGGGATTGGAGGTGCCCACTTTACACTCGTTCCCCCTGTTATTTTCAGGGAAGTTCTTGCTTTCGTGAAAGCTAGTACTGGAAGTACACACTGCAGGAGCAAGGTAATGCTCCCAGCAGTTCCAATATCTATTGAAAAAGAACCTCCTCGAATTAATTTAGGAGAAAATTGAATTTCCATACTGTTCTCCTCTAACCCCATCATTTCTGCCTCACACAGCCTCCCAACCAGCTTCACCGCGTGCAAATGTTGTGGCCGAAGTCCGGGATTTTTCCGTTTCTTTCTGATATTATAGACCCTAATCGGACTGCCAATGATAGCTGCTAAAGCCACAGCATTACGTAAAAGTTGCCCTCCACCCTCGCCATGCGAGCCATCTATGTCTATGAGGCCTTTTTGCATAGGTACTCCATCCAAAAGAGAGCTACGCGATTCTGAACGAGTCCCACCGTCTTTATTCTCATCTTGGATTTGTATGCTGTATGTGTACTTCTTTCGTCTATCTGAATTAAGGATATTATGTTCAAGGTGGCTTTCAAATAATAAATGCGTGTCACGACTATAAAAAAATCTAAACTTTCCGTTCGGTTTTAGAACGGATATTAACAAGACCACGATGAACTGCACAACTGACACAGTAGTACACAATCCTTCTCTCCCGAGGAATGTAACTTCCACGATGACGGAGTTCCCGCCCAAGGACCGGATCGACGAGACTGCTGTATCTCGTCTTCTTTTTTGCTTTATCGCGAGGAACCATCTGGCCACATGAAGTACACTGAACCATAGAGCTTCGGCCTTTTTTTCCTTTTGAACGGCCTCCAGATTTACGTTTTTTCCCCAATCTCCAGTCTCTCCAGATTAAAAAAATATTATGCTATATAGACATAAGTGTTAGGGTTCTCGCGGATTACCTTCAGGTTCACTGTATATACTCTCTTTAGAGGATACTTCAATTTTTATCTGTTTTTCTGTTCCAAATCCCTTCAACGTTACACTTAGCTTTAAAATTTCTGATCTGATATATTGCTAATAATCCTTCCCCTTGATCATGGTTCATTCGTATCCATATCTATTCATCGAAAAGTATACTGATATCTCCAGTTAGATCTTGGCTGGCTTTCTCAAAGATTGCTGCTACGCGGTGTGCATACTTCCGTAAGACTCTAACGGCTAACCCAAGCGAACGAGATTCCCGACTAGCACCGATCAAGATGAAACGACCCGCATTTGCCATGATAGTATAACCAGTTTCGCCACGTACCATGACTTCCCACATTTCGGGCCCATGATCCATGCGGGAGACTACCATCTCACCAGTACTTAAGACTGCAGCGGCTATAGCTGCAAAGAGATCAGGATCCGCATCTGTTTCGGTAAAAAAAGCAACTCGTACACCTTCACGGGTAACTAGGGCGAGGGCATCCATATCGGTGTATTTCACGATTTCCTGCAAGAGGTTATATAATTCTGTTTTTTGCTCTGCAGTAAGAGCAAATTCTCCAGCTATTACGTTCACCTTCTATTGTAAAATATGTGAAACTGTGAGACAAAAAAGGGTTTGCATAAGAGTGCTAACTGAAGTGGTTGAAAGTGAGAGTATTCATTTAGACCATATCTAAAAGAATTAACTTATACTATTAACTCCTAAGATCAATCCATAAAACCATGACATGACATTGTATATTGTGATGTGTATTGATTTAATGGGCAGACTCTTGTATGAAGCTTTAATAAGTCCTAGCAAATCGCATTATCGTTGTGGCCCTTTTATTACAAGTAAAACAGACCCCTTCTACATCTTCGAGGCTCTGTAGATCCTCTGGAGTTCCAAGAACTGACCCCGTCAATTCTTCTTCAAGAAATTTTCCACATTCCTCCAACCCACACCATGGAAGTTCCACCACGCCGATGCGTTGCCCAATTACCTTTTTTGCTTCTTCAAGTGTTTCAACACGGTTTACCCGACTTTGTAGAAATTCTGCTTCTCGTTGCTTAATATTTCTGGTCAATCGCACTAGAAGATCTGTAATTCGAGTCGTTGCTTCGGATCTAGCGACAATTTCACGCTCAAGGGTGTCCCGGCGGACTATTGTAACCATGTTAGATTCTAGATCCTTTGGTCCGATTTCAACCCGAACAGGCACACCTTTCATCTCCCAGAAGAAAAATTTGGCCCCAGGGGTTCTTTCGGAACTATCCACCGAAACACGAATGTTTTCGAGTTTCAATTCCTTCATTAATTCGTCAGTAGCCTCGTTAATCGCTTGTTCAAGGCCTGCAAATGGAATAGGGGTAATAATCACTTGAATTGGGGCAACTTTTGGAGGAAGTACGAGACCGTGATCATCTCCATGTACGATAATGGTTGCTGCAATACATCGTTCAGAGATTCCATAACAACTTTGAAATGCCCATTGAGATTTCCCGTCTCTGGTCTCAAATTTGATGTCAAAGGCTTTAGCGAAATTCGTCCCCAGATTATGGACAGTTCCAATCTGGAGGGTTCGACCATCTGGAAGAATAGTATCAAATGCAATAGAGTACTCTGCACCTGCAAATTTGTCCCAATCAGGACGACGACTGATCAAATATGGGATTCCCAACTCATCAAAAAACCTTGCATAAATCCCGACCGCCTCTTGCACTTGTTGTTCTAGCTCTTCAAACGAGGCATGGACGGTGTGAGCTTCTTTAAAGCTGGTTAACTCCCGGACACGTAGTAACGGACGAGTATGCTTCGTTTCATATCGAAACGTGGATACGACCTGATAGAGTTTCAATGGAAGATCTGCATGGCTCCGTACCCACAAATGATACATTGGGTAGATTGAAGTTTCTGAAGTGGGGCGTAAGACGAGGGGAACTTCCAGCTCATCTATACCTCCTCGAGTTACCCAGTATACTTGCGTTTCAAAACCTCGGATGTGTTGAGCTTCCTTGAGAAATTCAGCTTCTGGAATCAACAACGGAAAAAGAGCTTCTTCATGGCTGGTCTGATCATGAAGAGCACGTAAGATCTCATATGTGTATTTGCGTAACTTAAACCTAAAGGGCCGCCAGACTCCTGCGCCTTTCAATGGATATCTAAAATCAACAATTTCAGCATCATCAAGGATTTTATCAAACCATTCAGAAAAATTTCTTGCCCATTCGTCTCGTGTCGGAGATTTTTGCTGTTTTTCCGTTTGCTGCTCGTTTTTGTTGCTTTCCATGCTTAATTCACCGTATTTGGATGAAATTCGTTTTGCAATGGATTCTAGAGTACTACCCTTTTGCCTGTTTATACACATTCTTTTGGTGTAAAAAAATTCTTTTAAAGCTCACTGCCATAATTCTTTATGAAAAACGTGGTTGGGGGATCGATTCAATGCGAGCTATGCTTATTATTGCAGATGGTATGGGGGATCGCCTGATCCCTGAATTAGGTAATGGAAAAATAGGTAAAACACCTCTTGAGGCTACAGAAACCCCATCTCTAGATGAATTGGCTCGAAGAGGGATTAATGGGCTGGTTGATGTAATCAGACCAGGAATCATTCCAGGGAGTGACACTGCTCACCTTTCCCTCTTTGGTTACGATGCATTTAAGACGTATTCTGGACGGGGTGCCCTTGAAGCGCTCGGAGTTGGACTCCAAGTGAAGAAAGGGGATGTTGCATTTCGTTGCAACCTTGCCACTGTCGAAAATGGTGTTGTTATTGATCGAAGAGCCGGAAGGATCTCTGAGGAAGGGGATGAACTGATAAAGGTATTACAAGGTATTCGTTCAGATATTTCGCCTGATACCAAAATCATTGTAAAACATACAGTGGAACATCGATGTGCTATGATCTTAAGTGGGCCAGGTATCTCCCCAAAGGTGTCATCAACAGACCCCAAGAAAAAAGGAGAAAAAATTGCAAGATCTGTTCCCCTTGAAGAGACAAAAGCTGCTTATAAGACTTCTATGCTCCTTAATGAGCTTACCGATGAATTTTGTAATATTTTAAGTGCGCACCCCGTAAATACCAAGAGAAAAGCTCAAGGCTTACCTCCTGCAAATTGCGTATTGTTTCGCGGAGGAGGAACTATTCCGGACGTAGTTCCGCTCCCGGAGTTGTATAAAAGCTCATGTGCGTTCATTGCCCCCAGTTCATTGGTTGCAGGGGTTGCTATTGCTGTCGGTATGAAGCCTATTGAAGTCCCGGAAGCAACTGGGAGCTATGATACAAATCATCGGGCAAAAGCCATGAATGCACTCGCCGCTCTTGAATCGAACGAATTTGTATTCGTTCATTTCAAACCAACTGATAATGCTAGTCATGATGGGGACGTTGCAATGAAACAAAAAATGATTCAGAAAGTCGATGAATTAGTAGAAATCATCCTTGATGCGAACATGCCCGATTTGCATATTGCAGTGTGCGCGGATCACTGTACACCTCTCAGGGTTCGCGAACATACTGCAGATCCCGTTCCTTTGGTAATTATGGGATCCCAAGTAAGGATTGATGATATTAAAGTATTTGATGAGCGATCCGCGGCAAAAGGGGCCCTCCAGAGGCTCCGTGGGCATGACATTATGCCGATTCTGATGAATTTTATAGGGCATCAAAAAATGTTTGGAGCATGACGCATTTGTCTCCCATGTTTGGCTACTGTGACAAACAAGTATCCATTCGATGCTCTTGGAAAGAAAGAACCTATTGATAACAATCTTCTTCGAATTATGGATTATATAGTTGAAAATCAACAAATAAAAGCTTTTTTAAGTCATAATCTTTATTGCACTCTTAGTTTGGATTAAAGAAAAACTCGAGAATAATTTATCTTTTTCATATTTTATAGTAGAAAAATAAATAATCCGAAACCCATAAATAAGGCGAACCCCTGGAGCCTACTAATTTATCCTAATTATTATCTATTAATTCTGTCATTATTGGTGCAATAATCAAACGTTCGATACGATTTTTCATGTAAAAGAAATGTGTTAGTATCCCTCGAACGAAAAAGGAGGAGTAGTTAAAATGCAAGTAGGAATAGTAGGGTATGGAGTATATATTCCAAAATTTAGGATTAAAGTTCAAGAAATTGCACGTGTCTGGAATCAAGATGGCGAAACTGTGGCCAAAGGCATTGGTGTATCCGAGGTATCAGTGCCGGACATAGATGAAGACACCACCACCATGGCTGTCGAAGCCGCTCGTAGCGCCATCAAACAAAGTAATATTGAACCTTGTAATGTCGGAGCTCTCTATGTGGGCTCAGAAAGCCATCCGTATGCAGTGAACCCAACAGCTTCCACAGTAGCAGAGGCCATTTGTGCAGGACCAGGAGACTTTACATGTGCTGATCTAGAATTCGCCTGTAAAGCGGGAACTGCAGGAATCCAGATGTGTATGGGGATGGTAGCAGCGGGTCAAATCGAATATGGGATAGCAATTGGATCAGATACAGCGCAAGGCCGTCCAGGTGATGCATTAGAGTACACTGCCTCTGCGGGGGCTTGTGCGGTTATCGTGGGTCGAACAGGACGGATAGCCAAAATTGAAGGAACCTATAGTTATTCGACAGACACTCCCGATTTCTTCAGACGAGAAGGGGAAAACTTTCCATCCCATGGTTCAAGGTTCACTGGTAAGCCCGCATATTTCCGGCACGTCATTAATGGCGCAAAAGGTCTTATGAACAAGCTTGGGTTGTCAGTAGAAGATTTTGATTATGCGAGTTTCCACTCACCTAATGGAAAATTCCCCATTATTGCTGCATCCACCCTTAAGATTCCCTTTGAAAAGGTCGAACCCAGTTTGGTGGTACGTGCGATCGGTAATACCTATAGCGCCTCAGCTATGATAGGCTTAGCCAGAATTCTTGATATAGCTGAGCCAGATCAACGAATCCTAATGGTTGCTTATGGTTCAGGAGCGGGGAGTGATGCTTTCAGCATCAAAACAACGGATCTACTTCTTGAAACACGAGATCGGACTCCATCTGTTGATGACTACATGAACAATAAAGTCTTCATGGATTACGCTCTCTACGCTAAACACCGCGGTAAAATCATAGATATGACCTAAAAACCGATGGGAATGGAGCACCATGACACGAGATGTTGCTATTATAGGACTAGGTATGACTAAATTTCAAGAGCACTGGGATCGTGGAGTTCGTGAACTCGCGGCTGAAGCAATAGCCGAGTCACTCCAAGATGCTCAAATCACTCATGATCAAGTCCAAGCCCTCTTTGTGGGTAGTATGGGGCGTTTTGCAGGCCAAGAACACATTGGTGCGCTCGTTGCAGATTATGCAGGGTTGACTCCAATACCAGCAACACGCGTTGAGGCTGGTTGTGCTGGGGGAGCACTTGCGATGCGAAGTGCTTTCTTGGCAGTGCTGTCAGGATTATATGATATTGTTGTCGCGTGTGGAGTTGAAAAAATGACAGATCTCACAGATAGTGGTGACGTTATTTCGGCGTTAGGAGCTGCTGCAGATCACGAATGGGAGCTTCAAACAGGGTTAACTTTCCCAGCGGTGCACGCCTTAATGGCGCGAGCACACATGGCAAAGTATGGAACCACAAAAGAACAGCTAGCAATGGTTTCAGCAAAAAACCATAAGAATGCTGTAAATAACCCAAAAGCGCATTTCCAACGGGAATTCAACATTGAACAAATCTTACAGGCCAAAATAGTCTGTTCGCCTTTAGGTATTCTTGATTGTAGCCCTGTAAGTGATGGAGCGGCAGCAATCATAATAGCGGCTTCAGAAATTGCCGATACGCATGAACAACCAATCTGGATCCGGGGTTCCGGCCATGCCAGTGATACTATTGCCCTGCAGGATCGTAAAACCATCACAAATATTCCAGCAGCCCAAATTGCTGCACAGAAAGCCTATGAATATGCAGGAACTTCACCGGACAAAGTTAATGTGGCTGAAGTGCATGATTCTTTTACAATCGGGGAAATTATGGCATTAGAAGACCTTAGCTTTGTTCCGGAAGGTCAAGGTGGGATTGCGACAGAATCAGGGGAGACACAAATCGGAGGACGAATTCCTGTAAATACTTCAGGGGGATTAAAAGCACGTGGAAATCCCATAGGCGCTACAGGGATTGCGCAAGCCATTGAAATCGTGTATCAACTGAGAGGGACCGCTGGAAAGCGACAAGTTGAAAATGCTGAGATTGGACTTATGCATTGCATTGGTGGATCAGGCGCAACAGCAATCGTAACCCTTCTCAGTAGCAAAAAGAGGTGACCATCCTGGTAGAACCTAGTATTCCTGAATATTGGCGTGGAATTAATGCACGTTTTCGCTTAGAGGGTTCCGAATGTGTTGATTGTGGTCAACGCACTTTCCCTCCTCGATTTGTCTGTCCAAAATGTAAATCTACAAAATCCATTTCGAATCCATTCTCTGGAAGAGGAATCCTCCGCTCGTACACAATTGTCCATGAAGCCCCTAAAGGGTTAGAACTGCATATCCCCTATATAATGGGCCTCGTTGAACTGGAAGAGGGGCCTATTATTACTGCTCAAATTGTCGACGTCAATCCAGAGGAACTCAAAATCGGGTTAGAGCTTGATATGGTTTTTAGAAAGATCAGTGAAGGAGGACGTCGGGGGATTGTCCGATATGGGTTCAAATTTGGACCGATAAAATATCCCCCTCGGAGCTCAAATCCCTGAGTCCCCAGAAAGTTCAAGAGCTAATCCACCCCCCTCATCAGAATTAACCGGTTATGGAGTTAGATATCGAAGGATAAAGACTCTACGATCAAAGATACCGAGTATGCTTACATATAAACGAAAAACTCTATAAGCCCAAAGGCTTAAAAATCAAAAGTCAAAGCATAGGAAGGACGGAGGAACAATCAGATGCCACGAATTGTGTGCCCCAAGTGTGGTTCTCACAATATAAAATCAGTTGAAGATAAATCTAAACCGATTGCTTACGCAGGACACACCACAGTTTTCAAGAAAGTATATGTTTGTAAGGATTGTACTGAGAGATTTGAGTAAATAAAAAGAATTGGTGTGCGAATTCCAGGGGCAATCCTGATTTGTACGGTAATCACGAAATCCAATTTGTAGTGGGTGTTTTTGATATAACAAAGTAATAATCTACACGTAGATAGTTGGTTCTCTTTTCTTTTTCTTCCTTTTCGGTTCTTTCTTCTCCTTTTTTTTCAATGGATCTTGAGATTTAGACAATTCTATGGCCCTCAATTTACGGATTTGTTCCAATAACCAGGTTTCCAACTCTATAAATGCCAAAGGTTTTTCTTTTTGGAGTTCTTTTAAGATTTTACTGAGTAGTTCGTGTGTTCGAATTGGTTTTCCAGATAGGTCCTCTAGTTTCTTCTTGAGCAGTTTTTCTAGTTTGTCTTCGTCCTCTTTTGTTGGGTATATGAAGTACCTAGTTTGGGCTTTTTCAAAAACCCGCGCAAAAATTTGTAAAAAACAGGGCATCCTTATTCATCCATAAACTGCCTAAATACATTAATATTCTAAATCAATAAAGATCTGTTGTCATACACATCTTTTCGAAAAATTCAGGAACCCTTTAAAAAGTGATTCAACGATTCTCGAGAACATACTTCTAATAAAACATAGAAGCTAAGTCCATGTTAATGGAGGATGTGTCCTGTGAGATTTGCCTCAGAACGTTCTAAAACCGTAAAATATGCTATCCGTGACTTGATTCCTCTTGCTTCTGAGTTAGAAAAAAAAGGGAAAAAAATAATACGATTGAACATTGGAGATCCAGCCCAATTTGATTTCGAACCTCCAGTCCATCTTAGGAAAGCTTTGTCTGATGCAGTGATGGAAGGTGGTTATAACTTTTATTCCGATTCCCAAGGACTATTGGAGCTTCGTGAGTCTATATGTCATAAGGAATTGGTGGGAGGTGTCTCTTTAAGCCCGGAAAACATCGTTGTTACGAATGGTATCTCTGAAGGCATAATACTGACAATAGGCAGTCTTTGTGACCCTGGCTCGAATCTACTTATCCCTGGTCCAGTTTATCCTCCCTACCCTGTATTTGTCAGATATTATGGAGCTGAAGTAAATTACTATAAATGTGATGAAGAGAATGGCTGGCAACCTGATACAGATGATCTCCGTTCTCGGGTGACAGATCGAACAAAAGGAATCCTACTCATAAACCCTAATAATCCTACTGGAGCCGTGTACAAGGAAAAAATTGTTCGAGAAATCGTTGATATTGCCNNAATTCCTGTATTTAGTGATGAAATCTACGATCGATTGATTTTTGATGAAAAGCATGTGAGTACCGCCTCTCTAAGTAAAGATATTCCAGTTGTAGGCTTCAACGGCTTTAGTAAGGGCTACATCGTTACTGGTTGGAGATTAGGGTATATCTATTTTCATGATCCAACTGAAAAAATACAGGACCTCCGTGATGCGATCATACGTACAGCTCGTGTTCGATTATGTGCTTCAACACCTGCGCAAAAAGCAGCCGTAGCCGGGTTGGAAGGATCCCAGGAACATATTGATCAAATGATGCAGAAACTTCGTCCCCGTCGGGATCTTGTTTACAACCGGTTGAATGAGATCCCAGGATTTTCTTGTACAAAACCAGAAGGAGCGTTTTATGTCTTCCCGAGAATTTTAGATCGTAAAGGAGCGAAAGATGACCGTGAATTTGTCATCAATCTCCTTGAAGAAACCGGTGTCTTAATAATTCATGGCTCCGGGTTCGGCGAACCTGGTAGAGACCACTTTCGAATGGTCTATCTAGCGCCAATGCTCCTCCTGAACGAAGCATTGGATCGGATTTCAGCCTTCATGAAAAGAGGAGAATAAAATTTGTAACACTTTTCAAAAGAAACACTGATTTCTTTTCTCAACCTCAAAGATAGTCCTTCCACGATTGCAATTCTTGTAATTGTCGATCCATGATACGCGCTTCCTCTTCGGGCGATCCCAGATAAATGAATGGAACAGATTGGATTTGATTGTGATTAGTCATACCGTTTTAAAGAAGTAACTGGACCAAAAACGCACCCACACCTAGAATAGGGACAATTAGTCTCCTGATATTATGTAATGGCGTTCTACTTACCTCTTTTCATACAGCTGTTTCTCTTTCCAGTGCCTAGCTCTCTTTCATGTCTCACAGGAAGATAAGACTAGTTCGTTTTCCATTCCCTTCTCAGCAGTGAGTATTGGCAGTTGTCCCTGAATTCTCCTTTGAAGAAGGAGCTCTCTCGAAAGATGCCCTCTTCGAAGAATCCCAATCTTCTTAGGAGGCTCCTAGAAGCCATGTTAATAGCAGCTGTGTGGGCCTCGATTCGATTCAGTTTAAGATGTTCAAAACCATAGTTGATTATTGCTCTCAATGCTTCCGTCATGAATCCGTTTCCCCAATATTCCTTTAGCAAATCATACCCTATTTCGCCACTAAGGTTTTGTTTGTCGATTTTCTCATAGCTGCATGTACCGATGAATGTGTTTCCATCTTTCAAAGTGATTGCCCAGGCTATCCCAGTCCCTTTTTCAAAGCGGTCAGTAAAACTGTTGATAATGCCTTTTGATTCATCCACATTTACCAGCGGATCCATTCCTATTAGTCTAGCCACTTCATCATCCGAAAGATTATGGAACCATCTTTCTGAATCATCAGCTATCAACTCACGTAAAACTAGTCGTTCAGTTTTAAGTAGAGGAAATGGCTTAGTTGATGTCAAAGAATCCACCTTAATAATAGTAAAGCGGTTTCTTTCTTAGTTTTGAACGTCCTCGATAAATGAGTTTACTATTAGGAAGCACATTTGAGTAACTCACTTCTTTTATTCCCATATGATTATGATTAGAATACGCTTAGGCCAATGTTCATCATTTTTTTGCCATTCTAAGCGTTTTTTTCATTTAACTTGGATTTTTACCTTTCATGATTCCTTTGCATCCTACAGATTCTTTTTACAAAAAATTGTTGTGTTAGGATAAAGCTCAGTTGGATTTGAAGAAAAAGCGATGAATTTGGTATCTAGAAGTGGTAATAATCCTAGCGGATTCCAGTTATCCCGAATCTCCTCGTGGATCGTCAATCTTAGGACTCTCTCCCTCAGTTATAGAAGTGGCTAATCCAAATTAGTAACAAGGAAAAATTTCCCGAGGGAGTTATAGGGAGACTAGTTAGTCCTCACACACCTCTAAATCTCTAATATCTTCCTGGTGAATGAGCATTGATGCGATATAACATAGGCAGCCGTTAGTGTCCCCTGAAACCTCAAAAAGGTAAGGAATCAANNTATCCATAAATCTTGAGTTGCACAGACGTAGCCTTGGTCGGTTCGTAATAGACCAAAACAAAATACTTCATCTGCAATGTTTTCTGATCCACTTTTGATATACTTCTCAGAGAGTATGTCTAATACCTTATCTGGATCGACTAACTCCAAGTTTGGAAAAAGTTCTTGTCGCTTCTCAAGTCCTCGCGAAACGGAACATATTGTGTTTCTAATTGCTTCTTTGATGGGTAATCCCTTCCCATATCTACAAAGTGCGCATTCAGAAGATCGAAGTCGAAAAAAGATACAAGGAAAACTCGCACGTAATTTTTCAAGTTCTTCAAATGGGATCATCGTGACGTCCTGACCAGAAAAATAATTGTATGTTTGGCTTTTAAATCCTTTTTTTTGCTGTAGATTTGCAAATTGATACAATGAAACGCTCTCAAAGATCTAAATTCATTGGACTCTAAACTTGATAACTGGAGCACCACGATAAGTGAGGAATGTCTATTCTATATTAGACAGAATTCGTCCTTCTCTTTCCTGGAGTCAGATTATAATTAATTACATTATAAGCGAGGGTAATTATTCATTTGCTCGCAGTTACTACTTCATTGACATTAAAATTCCTCTGGTCGTTTCACGTTGAAGAATTAGTGTTATGATCTCTAAGTCAGAGCCCAAGAAGCTTAGCGGGATTTTCATGTGTCATGATATGGATTTCATCTTCAGAGATTCCATTCTCGAGCATTTTTCCCATAAATCGCTTGAACATCTCAACCGGTGGAGGGTTAACCCTCTGGCCCCCATCACTCGCCATTATAATGTTTTCCACTCCAATAGATCTGATCATTGTTGCGATCTTCTCGGGTGAGACCATCTCCCGGGCTATAGAGGTACAATACGCATACACATGCTTGATCATTGCCCCTAGCTGTACAAATTCCTTTAATATCTCCAATGGGGGATCAAGAAAATTCGCTTCTGGATGGGTCACGACCAGTTTATTGACACCAGCCTTAGCGGCCGCTTTTATAAGGACTAAGGACTCTTCTGGAGCCAGATGCCCTGTTGCCAAAATGAGGTTATGATCTGCGATCATCTCCAGGATAGACCATAATTCTTCGATAAGTTTCCCAACTTTGCCTAATATTGTAATTCCTTGTTGGAGAGTCCTCCTTCCTGCAGTTAACATGGGAACAGTACTTGGATCTTTCAAAAAGTGCGCTGCATCGATTGTTGGCATCCAAACTTCCACTGCGCCTAATTTTATAGCGTTTGTTACAGCTGTAGGATTAAGTCCTCCAACACCCCAATTCAATACGACCCCCCCAAAAACGGGGAAATCAACGACTTTACGAGCAATTTGGGCTCTGTCCGCTGTGCAAGTGACGTGGTTCTTTAGGACTATGGCTCGCATTCCAGCCTTCTTGGCTTGTTTTGCCGCTTCGATATCATTAATGCTACGGGGATAAATATCTGGAGCCGTATGCATATGAAGATCTATTGCATCTCTTATTAGCTTGTCTACGATTTTTAGGGCCATATCTATTTCCTCATCATCTAAACTAACTGATAATTCAGGAGTATTCTATATCGAAAAGCTTGTTCGGTCTTTAGCTCGTTTTGTTCGCCTTATAAAAGCTTTGGCTACATCGGCGTGCAGTAATGCTAGTTTTTTGATCTCCACAAGTTTTCCTTTTGTTATTTATCGTTCATAAGATTCATTTTGGCGTCTTCAAAGGTGTATGCCAAAAAAAAACGCCTTATTTGTACAACAAATCAAGTCTTTAAAGATAAAAGCCACCAGGGTTTTAATGTTACATTCTTGAAAGAATAAAAATGGTAAGCCTTTGATCGAAGCGACTCTGGTGAGAAGACTCACAAGGTCGTGCTTATGACTACAATTCGTGAAAATGATCATGTTTTGCTTTATTTAGAGGACAAACGGAAATCTTGGCTTGTCAAAATCGAGAAAGGTAAAGAATTTCATACTCATCTTGGAATTATTGATCTAGAACAGGCCATAGGCCACGAATATGGCTCCCGGATTCAGAGCCGCGTAGGGACCGAGTTTTTGATCTTGGATCCGCTTCCTAGTGATTATGCGCATAAGTTTTATCATAGAACTCAGGTTCTCTTCCCTAAAGATATTGCTATGATCATCCTCTTCGGAGGTATCGGGCCTGGGTGCCAGGTAATTGAGGCGGGAACGGGCAGTGGGAGTCTCACCGCCAGTCTGGCTTATCAGGTACGCNNGTCTCACAGCCAGTCTGGCCAATCAGGTACATCCTGATGGAAAGGTCTATACTTATGATATCCAAGAGAAAAATGCTGAAACCGCCCGTCAAAACCTCGAAAAAGTGAATTTGGATCAATTTGTGGTCTTTAAGGTCAAAGATGCAAAGGGAGGGTTTGATGAAACAGATGTCGATGTGATTGTGATCGATCTGGGTGATCCTTGGGAGGTCATCCCCTCCACCGTTTCTTCCCTCCGAGGCGGCGGCCGGATTTGTATTTTTGTGCCGAATTGGAGTCAAGTTGAACGAACTGTTACTGCCCTAAAGACACCGGGTTATGGGAAAATCGAAATTTTTGAGAGTTTTAAGAGAGATGTAATCGTTGGCAAAGACATTCTTCGTCCCGCTACGCGCATGATCGGATTTACCGGGTTCTTACTTTTTGCCCGGAAATTGGTATGAGAGGACATGATAAATGGAAAATCTCCCAAAAAGATTAGCAATTTCTGGTGGAAAAGCAATTTTAACTAGATTACAATCAATTTCCGGTGGAAAAATATTAGATGTTGCTACTGAAAGCGGTGAATTTATTCAGANNTCAGATCTTGATGAAAACTTTAAAAGATTACGAATCTTTTATTGGAATCGATATTTCAGAAAAAGAACTGGTATCTGCTAAGAAGCAGTTTGAAAATCAACCTGTAGAACTTATATTAATGAATGCTGAAACTTTGGGATTTGAACCCAATTCTTTTGATACAGTCTGTATCTCCTATTTCATCATCTTGAGAAAATAGACCGTGTCTTGGCTGAAATGAAACGTGTCTTGAAATCTGATGGCTATTTTCTTATTCAAGAATGTTTTTGTGATGGAGAACAAACCGAAGCCCAAAAGACACAAATTCTTCGGCACCATTGGGAGGCTGAAATTGATTCTTTGCTAGGTATTCCCCATTATAAAACGCTTACCAAGCAAAAACTGAAAAGTATTGTTAGTAATTTACGATTAAAAGAATTCGAAATTTTTGAATCTACTCACCTCGTTAAATGCTTATTTTGCAAAGACAAATTTGAATGTGATGATCTAAAAAATGAAAAATTCATCAATCAGTCAATTAAGGGGATTGATGACGAGCTTGGCCGTTTAAAAAACCATCTGAATGTGAAACCATTACATGAAAATCCAAATGTGAAACTATTACAAGATGAAGGTGAAAAATTAAAAGTACGAATAAGAAAGTTCGGCATCAGTCTAGCTTCTCATTTATTTTGTATCGGAAAAAAATAAAATTTGATAAATTCTTTTATCCCTTAATCGTTGATTATGCCTTCTCATATTTAGGACATGGGAGTGACCAAGGCGATGGATACGCCCATGCAGGACATGATCGAACTCCCCGCAGCCGTTTATCGAAAAATCATCCGCCATAGCCTTATCGGGCTTCGCGAAACCACGGAAAACGGGACTTACCGGTATGATCGCTGGAAAGAAGTCATTGGGACTCTCCATGGTAAGTTTAAAGCCGGTAAAATCGAGATCGTCGATGCCATCGCCCTTGGCGAGGGCAGCCACACTCATGTTCTTGCCACGAACTACGAAAAGATTTTTGAAACCCGCGATTTCGAAGCCCAGCTTCTCCTCGACGACGCAGACCGCGTGAGCATCTGTGGTTGGTATCACTCGCATCCCGGTTTTGGATTCTTTCTGAGTGGAACGGATAAAGCCACCCAAACAACCTACCAACAGCACCACGACCGAGCCATCGCGCTGGTGGTGGATCCCACGGTCATTTTCTGGGGGAATGATCTAGGAATCAAGGGGTTCCGGGTTCAAGACCGGGGGATATTCGGGACGAGGGAAGTGCCGCTGGATGTTTCGGTAATTGGGCTGGAGAGCGAATTTCGGGAGGTTCTCGGGGAACTTGTAGAAGAGTTGGGCTTTGACCGGCCCCTAGCCGCAGTTCTTCCCGAACCGGTGGTTGCGGCACCGCCGAAGTTCCTTCCCACCCCCCTGGAGGAGATCCGGGTCTTTTTTAGAGTCCCGGAACAAGTCGCTGTTGGAAAAGTCTTCACGGTAGCGGTGGGAGTCGAGGGGATTGAGACAGGGGTAATACGGCTCGAGTACGACCTCATTCTCCCAGAGGAGCTCACAATCATTTCGCAACTCTGGCACAAAGAGCGGGCCTACGCGTACCATGAAGTGATGACCAACGGCACGGTACGGGTCTTTAGGGTTCGCGCGGATAGAGCGGCTTCGTTTGACATTATATTTGATAATATTTTGGTGTCAAACACGCGTGAAGCGGTCTCCCTGGGGCGGCAAACCCTCATGGTTATTGCCACTTAGAAATAGGGACGATGTAGATTCTTCAAGACTCAGCAATCCCCCATGGGTTCTCTTCTCGTGTAATGGTAATCGGACAGAAGAATAAACACAACAAAATAAAACAAAAGATAAAAATGAAAAATAACAACGAAG
>JABAOC010000711.1_pt1 | contig 21383 bp, 21 predicted proteins | sample 7062161 | NCBI WGS metagenome assembly JABAOC01 (sample SAMN14538625, study PRJNA623070) | marine sediment metagenome | biome: marine biome [ENVO:00000428]; feature: marine pelagic biome [ENVO:01000023]; material: deep marine sediment [ENVO:00002113] | place: India: Gulf of Khambhat ... | reverse complement strand
ACCATAGCCAAGGATTTCCAGGTAAGAACACCATCATCGCCATAAGCCGCCAGGATGACACTAAGAGAAAATCCAAAGTCAACTGGGCTAAAGTTGGGATAGTTAGGAGAAGAAGATATTATAAATCTTGACTTCTCAAGAGCTTTAAATATTACTAGCAACAATTACAGAACTTGGGTTTCAATAAGAATAGGCAATGGTTGGTATATCTTAAAGAAAAGTGATGGGAGTAGTAGCGAAAAAGGGTATGTTGTTTCTCTATAGTTTTAAATTATCTTTTCTGTGAAATAATAATAGATTTTAATTGTATAAAAACTTTATGTTGTTCAAATTTTTTAAAAATGCTATTATAAGCTAAGCATTACTAATAAGACAACAGATATGAAAAATATTTTAGTTACAGGAGGCGCTGGATACATCGGTAGCCATACTGTTAAAGAATTACTTAAAACAGAATATTATCCAATTGTTCTGGATGATCTTTCTGGTGGGCATCGTGATGCTGTTTTGGGAGGAGAATTTATTGAGGGGGATTTGGCTGATAAGAAAAAACTAAAGGGAATTTTTAAAAAACATAGTATAGATTCTGTAATCCACTTTGCTGCCAGTATCGAGGTAGGGGAGTCAGTTAAGAATCCTTCAAAATATTTCCAAAACAATATTGTTGCCGGACTAAATCTTCTAGACATTATGATTGAGAACAGGGTCAAAAAAATGGTTTTTTCTTCCTCAGCTGCTGTCTACGGTGAACCTAAAAAGATTCCCATAGAAGAAGATGATCCAACTATCCCAACTAACCCATATGGCTTAACTAAGCTTATGTTTGAACAGATTTTAGAAACATATGACGTTGCTTATGGACTTAAATCAGTTTCTCTTCGGTATTTTAACGCTGCCGGGGCCGATCCAGAAGGAAAACTCGGACCCGATCATAGACACAAGACCCATCTTATTACTGTAGCCATGCTTGTGGTTTTGAAAAAGCTTCCTAGATTAGAAATTTATGGGACTGATTATCCTACACCTGATGGGACTTGTATTCGAGATTATATTCATGTAACTGACTTAGCGAAAGCCCACATCTTAGCTCTTAAATATTTAGATAAGAATAAAAAGAGCGGTGTTTATAATTTGGGCAACGAAAAAGGCAATTCTGTTAGAGAAGTTGTTGAGACAGTAAAGAAAGTGACCGAAATAGATTTCCCCGTTATTGAAACGAAAAGGCGGGCTGGTGACCCTCCAAAGCTGGTTGCTTCAAGTAAAAAGATCAAAAAAGACTTAGGATGGGAACCGAGATATGCTGATCTTAAAACGATAATTAAAAGTGCTTGGAATTGGCACAAAAGTCATCCAGAAGGCTTTAATAAATAAATCAATTTTATATGAAAATCACAATTAACCAACTTTTTTTAAAAAGAACAGACAGGACAACTATCCAATTTTTTCGCTACATTTTTGTTGGGGGCTTTGCTACGGTTATAGATATGGGGACATTTTATATTGTAGACAATATATTGAATCAACATTATCTTACTGCTCAGACAGTAGGATTTACTCTTGGGGTAATAGTAAACTACATCTTAAGTATTCTTTGGGTGTTTAAAAGCACTGGCAATATAAAAAAAGAATTTTTTTGGTTTACAGTTATAGGTATTGGAGGTCTTCTTCTTAGCTATCTTATATTATGGATATTAATCGGTCTTTTAGGAATACATTACTTCCAAGACATGTTGGCAAAAAGTATTACTGTAATGTTGATATTGGTATGGAACTTTGGAATGAGGAAAAAGTTTGTTTTTAAGGAGTAAATATGGGATTTGTTCGTCTAAATCTTGAAAACATGGTTTCTCAAGGCAAAAAATGGGGGGTAGGAGCCTTTTTTGAAAAGGAGTCGCCTAACTTCTCGGATAAAATAGAGATGGGCTTTGTGCGACTAAAAAACCTGATAAAAATGATAAACTCCACTATCATCAGGATGTCGAGGAATATTATATAGTTCTTTCTGGCGAAATGAATATTTTAGTTGGCAAAGAAGTAATTTCGGTTAAGACAAAAGAAGTTTTGGGAGTAAAACCGAAAACATCTCATATAATTAAAGAAGCAGTAAGGCCCGATGCTGAAATTATTTTAATAAAAGTTCCATCAAAACCAAAAGACAAGAAGATAGTAAATAAGTAATTATGATTTTAGAAAAGGTTGATCAATTTGATCCAGAGGCCAAAAAACAAAAAATCATTATTATGGGAGGCGGACCAGCTGGGCTCGGCGCTGGCTATGTTTTAGCTCAGAATGGAGTGCCATCTACTGTTTATGAAGGGAGCAATGTTGTTGGTGGTATCTCCAGAACAGTCAAGCACAGAGTTGGTAAAGATGTTTTTTATTTTGACTTAGGAGGGCATCGCTGGTTTACCAAGGATGATAACTTAGACGCAATGATTGTAAGACTTATGAGAGATGAATTTATTCAGGTCAATCGAACCAGCTTTATTTTATTTAGAGGCAAAAAATTAGATTACCCCCCTAAAATTTTAAATGCCCTTTCGGTTCTTGGGTCCTGGACCAGTTTTTTGGTAATGGCTAACTTTGGTTTTACAAAAATCAAAAATATCTTTAGGCCAAAACAAGATAGAACTTTTCAAGATTGGATAGTTAATCGGTTCGGCTATAAACTTTTTGAGGTCTATTTTAAATCCTACACCGAAAAAGTTTGGGGAATTCCCTGTACTCAAATCGGAGCTGAGTGGGCCGCTCAAAGAATTAAAGGGATGTCAATGAGAGCTGCTATTAAAAATGCCCTTTTTAAAAAAGCTAAAGATAGACCAAAGACCTTGATTGAAAAATTTAAGTTTCCCAAACATGGAATAGGAAGAATCAGTGAAAGAATGCAAGAGGAGATAAATAAAGTAGGAAGTGTCGTTTTGGGCGAGAAGGTGGTAGAAATCAATCATAAAGGCAGCAGAGTTACTTCGATTGTTATTGAAGACAAAGAAGGGAAAAGAAAGGAAGTTTTTGGCGATCAGTTTGTTTCAAGTATTCCTTTGACTCAATTGGTCAAAATCTTAAAACCCAAGGCCTCTAAAGAGATTTTGGAGGCGGTGAAAAAATTACGCTATCGGGATATGATTACGGTAAATCTATTGGTTAATAAACCCCGACTTACCCAGGATACTTGGATTTATATTCATGACCCTTCATTTAAACTAGGGCGGGTTCATGAGCCGAGAAACTGGAGTAAAGAAATGTCCCCTAAAGGGGAAAGCTCTTTGGTGGTGGAGTATTGGTGTTTTATTGGCGATGAAATTTGGAATATGCCTGAGAAAGATTTGATTGAGTTAACACTTAAAGATGTATCCGATCGGCTTAAATTTTTTGATAGAAACCAGCTTATTGATACAGTTATTATTAGAACACCAAAGGCCTATCCGGAGTACAAAATTGGTTACAGAGAGCCTTTACAAAAGATTAAAAAATATGTTTCATCTTTCAAAAATCTCCAAACTATTGGGCGCTACGGAACTTACAAATATAATAATCTAGATCACTCAATTTTGACCGGCGTTTATGCAGCTCGAAACATTTTAGGCGAGCATCATGATATTGAGGAAGTGAATGCCGACAAGGAATACCACGAGATTAAAGACCAAAAGGGCTAATTAAAATATATTGAGAAGTAAAATAATATGACAAAAGAACAACTATTTTTATATTTTCCTACAATAATTACATTTCTTTTTATATTGATTCTTATTGTTATAAATGAAAATAACTGCTTTATTAAATTTATAAAAAAATACATTATCTGGATATTAATTGTTCTTGCTTTGTTTAACGGAATTTACTATACCTTTTTATTCCCTTACTGGTCTCCGGTTGATGAGGGTTCTCATTTTGCCTATATCCAATTTTTGGATAGAGAAAAACGACTTCCTCTCCTTTCTGACTATTCTACCCCCGAGGTGCTGGCGCTTGGCGATCATATCTATCCTAATCCTCCAGTCGTTCCCCCAGAACAGGCTGGCCTAGCGGGAAGCCTATACGAAGCCTTTCAACCCCCTCTTTACTATGTGATGTCTCTACCTTTTTACTGGCTTGGAGGCCCAAACTTTGTTCACAAAATATATATTCTTAGATTGTGGGGGTTGCTCCAGCTTTTGGCGTTGATGTTTATTGCCTACAAGACCTTAGAAAATCTCAAATCATTGTTTCCTAAAAAAAGCTATCTATTTTCCGCCGCAGGGGCCATTATTGTTGGACTTACCCCAACAGCAGTTTTAAGGGCTACAACTATTGGGAATTCAACTCTTCCGATTATCTTTTGTTCACTTGTTTTTTGGTGGATGAGTACCTTTGTTGCCAAAAAGAAAAAGCCAAAAGTTATAGATGCTGTTTTATTTGGTGTTTTTACGGGGCTGGCGATTCTCTCTCGAATTACAGTGCTCTTTTTACCTCCTCTTGTACTTCTTTTTTTATTTTTCTTTATTAAAAATTGGAAGCTGTTCTTTATTAATGCAATTGTTTATACAGTCACATTTATATTAATTACATACCCTTGGTTGGTTTTTAATAAAAATTACTATGGGACATATACCTCAAATGAACAGGCAAAGCAACTGCAAATGGGGGTAGTAAATCCCAATAATGTTACTTTTGGAATTAGATATGTGAAAAAAGAATTTTCTAACTTTTTGATAAAAATATGGGGACCCGAAGAAATGAACTGGCTAGCTTTTAAAGGGCGGAATCCGTATTTTAGAGAACTTGCAGGCTATCTAAACTATACTTGGTTTCTTGGTGGTTTAATTTTATTTCTATTAGGAATTTACCGCTTTTTAAAAAAGAAGCAGTATCTATATATACTTCTTTTTATAATATCCTCGGCGGGCATTATTGGGGCTACCCTTCAACAAGTTGCAGGATCGATAATTGGTAATTGGCCGGTAATGCAAGGAAGATACCTACATCCAGTAATCGTGTTAATTGCCTTGTTCTTTGCGGTAATAATGTATATGATCTACACTCTTCGTCTAAAGTATATCGGCTGGGTGCTTGCGTCTGCTCTTATTTCGGTGCCTTTGATCTTAAATGTTGAGTACATATACCAGCTTATTCATATTTTCGAGAAATAATTTAAGGCTCTCTTTTATTCTCATTATTGTTTTTTCTTGTATTGTCTGCTAATCTTAAAGTAGCATAAAAATTTAATACTGTAATTTCTGTACTATGAAAAAAATAAGTACTAGATCAATCTTAATTTTTTTCTTTCCATATTTAGGAACTGCAGTTTTTACTACTGGTGTTGTTGTTATTTTGGCGCTACCAATTATGGTTGTAAGGGAGGCGGGAGAAGCGAACCTTCTAAAATTTAAGGCCTACATTGATGTATTAGTCCCTTATATTCCAGTATTTATGGAACTACTTATTCTTTTGGCAGTTATTTGTTTCATTTTGGCCTTTTTGACTTTTTATTTTTTTAGTTATGAGTTAACCGAGAATGCTTTTAAGACTGCGAGGGGCATAATCTTTAGAAAATATGTTACTATTCCATATAAAAGGATTCAAAATATAGATATTTGCCAAGGGCCTTTAGAGAGAGCTTTATATCTAAGCAGTATCTTTGTCCAGACTGCCAACTTTTCTGGCGATATTGAAAGAACCTGGAAGACTGACGGATACTTACCAGGTCTTTCTAAAAAGAAAGCGCTGGAACTTCAAGAAGAATTGGTGCGCAGAACAAAAAGCGAGAAATGATTTCTATTGCTGGTAGACTTTGCGGTTTATATATAAAAAATTTTATCGATCTCCCTCTTTTGAGATAAGAAGGGTTTTATTTTTGTGTCATTGACGAATATTTTAAAATCAATTAAAATTCTTTGTGCGTATGCGAAGAGAAAAGAAAAATTATATAGGGTTAATAAAAGAACTTGCCCTTACAGATTTTAAGCTCAAGTATCAAGGTTCGGCTCTTGGCTATCTTTGGTCTTTGGTCAAGCCCCTGATGTTTTTTGGAGTCTTGTACATAGTTTTTACCCACTTCTTTAAGATCGGAGGAAGTATTCCTAATTATCCAGTTTATCTTCTTTTGGGAATCATACTTTGGACTTATTTTGCTGAGACAACAATGATGTCGATGTCTTCAATTGTTGAGAAGGGAGAGCTGATTCGTAAGGTCTATTTCCCAAGAATAGTTTTGATTGTCTCGACCTCAATTACCACTATTATAACTTTAATACTAAATTTGGTTGTTGTTTTTGTATTGATGCTATTTTCAAAAATTTATCTTGGATGGAACGCCATTTTTTTAATCATTCTTCTTGTTGAGTTCTTCGTACTCACTTTGGGTGTTTCTTTAATTTTAGCCTCCCTTTTTGTCAAATTTCGGGACGTGGCTCATATTTGGGAAACCAGCATTCAAATTCTTTTCTATGCGACACCAATAGTTTATCCTTTAACTATCGTACCCCAAAAATTTGCCAAAATTATAATGTTGAGCCCGATGGCACAGATTATTCAAGATGCTCGAAACTTTTTGGTTACCAAAGAAGCAATTACCGTTTTTGAGATTCTAAGATTTCCTTATAATTTAATTCCTTATAGCCTACCATTTGTTATTTTTACTATTGGTTATTGGGTTTTTCAGAAGCAATCAGCTAAATTTGCAGAAGAGGTCTAAAAAGATAAAAAATCAAAAATCAAAAACATATACAAATATGTAAATAATAGAATTTAACCATGAAAGATATAGCAATTAAAGTTGAGAATGTTTCTAAAATCTTTAGAATCCCTCATGAAAAACACACTAGTTTAAAAGAGGCAACCTTAAATCTCTTTTCTCGACGAACATTCGAGGTTTTCGAGGCTCTTAAAAATGTGAGTTTTGAAGTTAGAAAAGGTGAGTTTTTTGGGATGATCGGAAGGAATGGGAGTGGCAAGAGTACGCTATTAAAAATCCTGGCTGGAATCTACATTCCCAATAAGGGTAGAACTATAATTAAGGGGAAGGTCTCTCCCTTTTTGGAGTTGGGCGTTGGTTTTAATCCTGAGCTCACCGGGCGTGAAAATATCTTTTTAGGCGGTTCCATTTTAGGACTATCAGACAAAGAAGTTAAAGAAAAATATAATCAGATTGTTGAATTCTCGGAACTCCAGGATTTTATCGATCTGAAACTTAAAAACTATTCTTCCGGGATGCAAGTCCGATTGGCATTTGCCTTAGCTATAAACGTCTATGCTGATATTTTATTAATGGATGAAGTGTTGGCGGTAGGCGACACAAATTTTCAAATAAAGTGTATACGTGAATTTAATAAATATAAGGATCAAGGGAAAACGGTTATATTAGTTACTCATGACGTACAAACTGTACAAAGATATTGCGATAGAGTCATGCTTTTAAGAAACGGTAAAATCGTTAAAATCGACAAACCAGAAGAAGTTATTAATAAGTATACATTTCAGAATATATCAGATGAAGAAACTCAAGATGACAAAAAAGACACAGAAATAAAAAAATCTCTAAAGTCTCCCGTAGAAATTACTAAGGTTGAAATTCTTGATAATAATGGGAAGACTAGAAGTAGTTTTCAAACAGGTGAGTCACTAAGTATATTAATTGAATTTAAAAATAAGAATAGGACAGAAATAAATGTAGGGATTGGTCTACACTCGACTTTTGGGGAAACTATTTTTGGTTATAACACTCAAATTGATAACTTTAACATTAGTAAAGATAGTACAAAAGTTATCTTGAAAATAAACAAAACCCCGTTATTAAAGGGAGAATATTTTATTAATATAACTTTTTTTGGAGAAATAGTTGAAGATATTTATGAATTTATGCCTAAGTGTAAAACTATAAGAATATTTTCAACTGGAAGAGAAAGAAGTTATGGGGGACTTTTCTCTATTGACCATGAATGGCAATAAAATGCAGAAGCGGCTTAAAGAAGAAGTGACCATATCAAGAGAGTGGACTACTTTTTTAAAGATAAAAAGTTTTTTATATAAACATTTACTACAAAAAGTAGTCTATTTTAAAAATTCAAAGAAAAAGAACCGAAGTCTGGAAATAGGTCCAGGAGAAAAAAGAATCGAGGGCTTCGAAACTATTAATATAATTAAAAATAAAAATACTGATTATGTTGGTGATGCAGCAAAAATACTATATTTCCCAGATAATACCTTTGATATTATATACGCTAGCCATATTTTAGAACATGTCCCATGGTATCAAGTAGAAAAAACGTTAAAAGAATGGGTAAGGGTTCTTAAAAAAGGAGGGGTATTGGAAGTATGGGTGCCCGATAGTTTAAAAATAGCAAAAGCTTTTTGGGATGCCGAAAAATCGGGGAAAAGAACTTACCTTAAAGATGGTTGGTTTCGTTTCAATGAGGAGAAGGATCCCGCAAAATGGTTTTCCGGGAGAATGTATTCTTATGGAGATGGGAGAGGGACAAAAAGACACTATAACTACCATCTAGCTGCTTTTTCGGAGAGGTATCTAAAGGAATTGTTTAGAAAGGTAGGTTTGAAAAAAGTTGAACGGATGGTTAATATAGAATGCAGAGGGCATGATCATGGATGGATTAATCTAGGAGTAAAAGGAGTAAAGAAGTAAATATGATTAACTATAAAACATACTCGGACTTGTCAAAAGACATACGACAATCAATACATAAAATACCAAAGGATGTAACCCTTATTGTTGGCATACCACGATCTGGTATGGTCCCGGCTTATATGATTAGTGCCTTTTTAAACTTACCAGTAGCTACCTTGGGCGAGTATATAAATAATATTACTCCTTTGTCGGGCTGCAGACCCTTAAATTTAAAAAAGAAAAGAGAAAATAAAATTTTGATTGTAGACGACACTGTGTCTAATGGTATTAATTTAAAACGCACAAAAGAATTACTTAAGAAAAAAAAGGATAAAGCGCATTATATTTTCTATGCAGTTTATACAACAGAAAAGAGCAAAGATCTTGTTGATATCTTTGGAACAATATGTGAACAAACTAGGATTTTTCAATGGAACTATTTTCACCACGACATTCTGTCTAGGGCCTGCATAGATATAGATGGAGTTCTTTGTAAGGACCCAACTGAAAAAGAAAACGATGATGGGGAAGAATATAAAAAATTTATTTTAAATGCTTTACCTTTGTTTCTTACAAATTTTCCTATCAAAGCATTGGTTACCTCAAGACTTGAAAAGTACAGAGAGCCAACAGAAAAATGGTTGAAAAAACATGATATTCACTATAACGACCTATACATGTTAGATTTACCATCAAAAGAAGAGAGAATAAAGCAGAATGCACATGCTAAATTCAAAGCCGATTTATACACTCAATTAAAAGATACTGAATTATTTATTGAAAGTGATAGAGAACAAGCGGCCAAAATAGCGCTTTTAACATCCAAGCCAGTTATGTGTATAACTACTGATGAAATATTCCCTGTTGAAAATAATGACATAAGTTCAACTGAATTAGAAATTCAGACATTAAAGCACGAGCTTATAAAAAAAAACAAAACCATCCAGATGATGGAACTTTCCAAGTTTTGGAAACTGAGAAGTTATTATATTTTTTTAAAAAGATTAGTAAGGGCAGAGAGTTTGAGAAAAAATAAAATCGCGGTCTATACCGCAATATTTGGTGATTATGACAGTCTTAAAGAGCCCCCCCAAATAGAAGGATGTGATTTTTTTTGCTTTACAGACGATCCAAATCTTTCTTCAAAAAAATATAAAATAGTAGTTTGTAAAAGAAGGTTTAAAGATCCGACCCGTGATGCCAGGATGTACAAAATCCTGTCTCATAAGTTTCTTCCTGAGTATAAATATACATTATGGATCGACGGCACTGTACAGATTAAGGAAGGATTTGACATGAAAAATTTTATTAAGAGGTATTTAAAAAAACAGGGCTTAGCAATATTTAAGCATCCTGAGAGAGACTGTGTATACCAAGAAGTAAAAGCTTGTAAAAAACTCAATAAAGATGACCCTAAGGTTATGGACAGGCAAATTAGACGTTATAAAAAAGAAAGATATCCAGAAAATAACGGCTTAGTTGGTTCAGGAATTATACTTAGAAAAAATCGCTCTAAAAGAGTGATGAAAATTAACGAAGATTGGTGGAGTGAATTAGAAAATAACAGTAAAAGAGATCAGTTAAGCTTTAACTATGTTTGCTGGAAAAATCATTTTAATTACGGTATTATAGATACTTATAATGGTTTTTATTGGGATAATGAGTTTTTTAGAATTTTGCCTCATAATAAATAAGTGAAAAATAAATTCAATTCGCTCAGTTTAAAATCACCTAGGATCAACTGATTAAATATCTAGAGGTTATTAAGAGGGTTGTTATGAGAAAGAGAAATTCAACTTTCTTTGCCCCAAATTTTTAAAGTAAATAACATGAATTGGCAATATTTTGAACCAAGATTTGAATATGAAAAAAAGATTCTTAATTTAGATTGGCCCTGGTCTGGTCATAAAAATTTTGCTTATGATTTGATAAGGAATATAAAGCCAGAACGAGTAGTAGAATTAGGCACTCACAGGGGCAACTCTTTTTTTTCTATGTGCCAAGCAGTGAAAGACGGTAATTTAAAAACAGAGTTGTACGCTGTTGATACTTGGAAAGGTGATAAACATGCTGGGTTTTATGGAGAGTGGGTATTTCGGGGAATAAACCTTATAAAAAATACCTATTATTCTGAGTTGAATATTAATTTTGTAAGAAAAACTTTTGATACCGCACTGGACGAATTTTCTGATAATTCTATTGATATCCTGCATATAGACGGGCTGCATACCTATGATGCGGTCAAGCATGATTTTGAAGCTTGGTTTAAAAAGGTAAGGAGTGATGGTATTATTTTACTTCATGATACCTCAGAGAAATCTGCTGACTTTGGGGTTTTTAAATTGTGGGAGGAAATTAAGAAAAAGTTTTCCACGACAGAATTCATTCATTCTCACGGCCTGGGAGTTTTGTATAAAAACCCAAAAAAGTTCAAAGGTATATCTGACCTTAAAGATATTTGGAACCGATATTACTTTATATATTGGATAAATAGAAAGTACGAATTAGAAATAAAGACCTTAGGTAAAGGGGTTCAAAAACAAGACAAAAGAATTTCAAAGCAAGAGAAAGACATAATTAAAAGAGATCAGGAAATAGTCGAGTTAAAAGAAACAATCGTCGAGTTAAAAGAAACCCTTCAAAAAAGAGATCAAGAACTCCTAGCAATTAAATCATCACGACTCTGGAAACTTAGATCGGCATACGTAAAGATTAGGAGAAAATTTCTAAGCAAATGAGAAGAAAGAATTTAAAAATGTTACCTTCAAGAAAAGTCAGGATGAAAAAACTATTGGAAATCATAATGCTGAAAAAGCGTTACTATAATGATCTATATCAGTCACCAATTAAGATAGATCTAGGTTGTGGCCCGTGGAAAAAAGATGGTTTTGTAGGCATTGATAATTATGAAGGAGAAACTCAATGGGGTAGTGAAGTTGGAAAACCCATTGATATAAAGTACGATTTATCAATAGGCATTCCTTTCAAAGACTCTACTGTTGAAGAAGTATTTGCCTCTCATTTTCTTGAGCATACAGGAATACATTTTATGTTAGAAGAAATTCATAGGGCATGTGTTCCTAATGCCCAAGTGACCCTAATTTTGCCATACGCAAATAGTGCTGAGGGAATGTTCCCTGGACATAGAGTGTTTTTGACAGAAAAATTTTTTAAACAAAACGTTCTATTTAATCAGCTTTTTTGCGACATTCAATATGAATATACACCCTCTGATGAATGGGAAGAATTAAAAAAACATATTAAGTTACCATTTAATATTGCTCGGAAGCATTATTTTAATGTTTGTAAATGCTTTACTGTAAATTGTAAGGTGAAAAAACAATGAGAAAACTAGCCTTTATTTCTCAACCTGAGTTTTTCCGCTTTATTTATGAGCATGATCTTGATAAATACTTTATTGTTAAAGAGTTTCCTTTTGTATTCTCTATGACAGAGGGGGATTTTGATAAACTTGTCGAGTTTGATGCCGATTACAACATCTTTTTTAGAGGAGAATTTTTCCCAGAAAACGTCTTGAAGAAACTTAGGGGTAAAAAAATTGCTTTATCGAGCGAGCCATTCCCAAGAAAAATAGACAATCATTGGGAGTACTCATTAGATTCTGTAAAAAGGTACCTTTTGTTTAGAAATAACATAAGAATGAAATCTTTTGATTATATTTTTCATTATGATATTTCCTCACTGCCATTATTCGAAAGTGACGGACTAAAAATATCGGGGGAATTTATTTTCCCCGTAGCAAGAGGGCTGTATAAATCGAAAAATAAAGCTAAAGAATGGGACATTTTTTTTATAGGTAGGTCCACAGAACATCGGGAGCAATTATTTGGTCAGCTTAAGCATCATTGTCATTTTTTACACATTGCGCACGGCATTTGGGGGCAGGAACTTGTTGATTACATAGATAAAAGTAAGATATGTCTCAATATTCATGCCGAAGAAGAAATATCATGGGAACCACGAGTGCAAATGATGTTGGCATGCAGAGCCTTTGTTATTAGCGAAAAAATTACGCCCAATAGATATCTCAGACCAGGGACTGATTATATCGAAATTTCTGATGAAAAAGATCTTTTTGAAAAAGTTAATTATTATCTTAGATCTCAAAGAGGAAGAGAAAAAATAATAAGGAATACAGAGGAAAGTATCGATAAATATTTCGACTCTAAGAAAGTTTTTTTGAAATTTATAAGAGATATTGATGAGGATAAATACCCCAAATTTGAAGTAAGAGGTAGAGAAAATCTAATTTTTAGATGCTTAGGATATATAAGAGGATGGGCGAAATAAATAAATCGAAATTAAAGATAGCTTATGTATTACCCTCTGGGACAATATCAGGAGGGGGAGCGGTTGTATTACAGCATGCCAGTAGATTGATTGAACGTGGTTATAATGTTTCTATACTGGTTCAAGATGGGGCGCCTAAAATAGAATGGTTTAAAAATAATATTCCGATTTTGAGCGCCAAAAGAAGTGTCGCAAAAAAATTTGATATTCTTATAGCTACTCATTGGAGCACGGCCCAATATGTAAATTCATTCCCTACTAAAAGAAAAATATATTTTGTACAGTCCGATGAGAGAAGATTTGTTCTGAATGAAAAGGATTTACTTGCTTGTGAAGCGACTTATAGAATCCCTTTTGACTATATGACCGAGGCAAAGTGGATTCAGAGGTGGCTTAAAGAAGAATTTGGTCATAATGCTTATTATGTTCCAAATGGACTTGACCAGAAGATTTTTCATAAAACTAGCTTAATAGAACCAAAGAAAAATCGGGATCGTATTATGTTAGAAGGTTCTCTTAATACTCATTTTAAAGGGATGAAAGACGCTTATGATGCAGTAAAAAGCTTGAATTGTAAAATTTGGTTGGTTTCTTCTTTGGGGGAGCTAAATCCTGACTGGAAAATTGATCGATTTTTCGAGGAGGTCCCCTTAGAACTTATGAAAAAAATTTACTCATCCTGTGATATTTTATTAAAAATGAGTCGAGTAGAAGGATTTTTCGGGCCTCCGATGGAGGCGATGGCTTGTGGTTGTGCCGTCGTAGTTGGGAAGTGTACTGGCTATGATGAATATATTGTCCACGAAAAAAATGCTTTGGTAGTTGAGACGGGAGACGTGGAGGGGGCTAAAAATGCGGTCAAACGTTTAATAGAAGACAAAGCTCTTAGAAACAAGTTAATCAAAAATGGTTTCAAAACGGTTAGAGAATGGGACTGGGAGAGATCAATCGATCTTTTAGAAAAGGTTATCAAGAAAGAACATCCTCAAAAATTTTATACAATTTCTTTCCCCGAAAGGTATGACTTCAAGAAAGAAATAAGTAACATTAGATACCAAGTGGAGTTATTGAAACATACGACAGCCGGTTTACAAGAAGCTCAGGATGTCGCGAGATCCAAGGAAGTCCTAATAGCAGAAAAACAGAGAGAAATTGACTGGATGAAATCGTCCAAGTTTTGGAAGATAAGAAACGTGTATGTTAGAATCAAAGCTTTTTCTCTTGAGGTTATGAGGTTGTCAAGGCGATCAGTCGAAATACTAAAAGAAAAAGGGACATCGGGTCTTATTAGAGCTTCAAAAAGATACCTCCGGCGGATTTTTGGGAAGAGTAAATATGAGATCTGGATAAACAATAATGAGAAATGGGACGAGGAACTTATAAAAAAAGAAATTGCCAGTCTCAGATATAAACCAAAGATTTCGGTGATAGTACCGGTATACAATGTTGATCCTTTATGGCTTAACAGGTGCATCGAATCAGTCTTGAATCAATATTATGACAACTGGGAGCTTTGTTTGTATGATGACGCCTCAACTAAAAAGGAGGCGGTTTCGTGTCTCAAAAAATGGAAAACTTCTGGAATCAAGAGAATAAAAATTACCTTTGGGAAAGTTAACAAGCATATCTCAGGGGCATCAAATGAGGCCCTAAAGATGGCGACAGGTGAATTTATTGCTCTTTTAGATAATGATGACGAACTTTCTCCAAACGCTTTCTATGAAATTGTTAAAGTTTTAGGCGAAAACCCCGATGCGGATATGATTTATAGCGATGAAGATAAAATCGACTCAACCGGCAAAAGGTCCGATCCATTTTTTAAACCTAATTGGTCGCCTGATCTTTTTCTATCAATGATGTATACCTGCCATTTGGGTATTTATAGAAAATCAATTGTAGATAAAATTGGGGGGTTTAGGAAAGGATATGAGGGGTCTCAGGATTACGATTTGGTTTTAAGATTTATTGAACACACAAGACCTGAGAAAATTCTTCATGTCCCCAAAATTCTTTATCACTGGAGAATGCTTGAAACATCAACAGCTAAGGTCCCTAACTCCAAAAATTACGCTTATGTTTCTGCAAGCAAAGCCCTAAAAGATTATTTAGACAGAAATAAAATTAAGGGTGAGGTAAAAGAGAGTGGCCAAGTAGGCATTTATAGGGTAAAGAGGTTTGTAAAAAGTCATCCCAAGGTATCAATAATAATAGCTTCTCAAAAAAACCTTAGGAATTTAAAAAATTGTATCAGTAGTATAACCGAAAAGACATCCTACAAGAATTACGAGATAATCTTGGTTATAGGTCAAGACACATCAAACGAGATAAAAACTTACATAAAAGATATGGGAAATCATCCTATTTTTAAAATAGTGGATTATAAAAAAGCAGCTAACTTGGCAGCATTAAATAATTATGCTGTCCAAAAAGCCGAGAGCCAATATCTCTTGTTTTTAAATGAAAATCTAAGCGTCAAAGGAAGTGAGTGGCTTAGCTGTATGCTTGAGCAAGCTCAAAGAGACGAAGTAGCTGTCGTTGGTCCAAAGATTTTATATTCCAACGGTACAATACAAAATGCCGGAATAATTATGGGGATTAGGGGGATAATGGGATATGCCTTTAAGGGCTTCCCCACCGCAAGCCTAGCCAGAGCTCTTAGGAATTTAAGCGCTGTTAGTGGAGATTGTATGATGACAAAAAAGGAAATTTTTATAAAAAATGGGGGTTTTGATGAAGAGAATTTAAAGAATGGCTATAGTGATATCGACTTCTGTCTTCGAATGGTAGAAAATGGCTATCTTATTTGTTATACTGGGTATTCCGAACTTTACTATAATCTTAGTGAGAGGTATAATAGGCAAGAAAGAAGGATTGAGGATACTAAAGAAGGTAGGTATATGAAGGAGAAATGGGAGAAGTACATTAAAAATGATCCTTTCTATAATCCTAATCTTACCCGAGAAAAAGAGGATTTTAGTTTAAAAATAGACAGTTAATATTTGGCTTGTTTCTCGAGATTAAATCCAGAAACTCTAGGGACGAAGGAGGAACACATGGAAATTAAAAAAGCGGTTTTCCCGGTAGCCGGATTTGGGACTCGGTTTTTGCCGGCAACAAAATCAATGCCCAAGGAGATGCTTCCGATTATTGACAAGCCCTTAGTTCATTATGCTGTTGAGGAAGCCCTTCACGCTGGTATTAAAACAATTATTTTTATTACGGGGCGAGGGAAAAGAGCGATTGAGGATTATTTCGACTATTCATACGAACTTGAACACACTCTTAAAAAAAGCGGGAAGACTAGTCTCTATGATCAAATTCGAGAAATCTCTGAACTTTGTGAAGTTATTTATGTTCGACAAAAACAGCCTTTAGGGTTGGGTCACGCGATTTTGTGTGCTAAGGATGTGGTTGGGAATGAGCCATTTGCGGTTTTTTTGCCGGATGATATTATTTTCTCGAAGATCCCCTCTATTAAGCAGTTGATTGATGTTTATGAAAAGTATAAAACTTCTGTTTTAGCAGTCCGCGAGGTCTCCAGAGAAAAAACCAAACTTTATGGAATTATCAAGCCCGAGAAAAAAGAAAACTCAGTTTACAAAGTCTTGGATATGGTTGAGAAACCTGAACCAAAAAAAGCCTCTTCTAACTTAGGAATTGTTGGACGATATATTCTGACACCTGAAGTTTTTGAGTTTTTAGAAAAGTCTGATAAGGGGACCGGAAGCGAAATTCAGGTTACTGATTCAATTAAAAAATTGATTCCCAAGCAAGGTGTTCATGCTTGTGAGTTTGAAGGAGAGCACTTTGACGCCGGTGACAAATTAGGGTTTTTGAAAGCTACTGTCTCTTTGGCTTTAAAACGACTTGATTTAAAAGACGATTTTAGAAAATTTCTAGATTTAACAAAATAGAATTTATACTTAATGCTCTACTTGACACCATTTTTTTATGGTGTTAATTTTAATTAAGATCGATTGTTTTAGTTGGAAGTTTAATAGAATAAGGAGGGGATTCTGGTGATTCGTGGAGTAGTTTGTGCTGGAGGAACTGCAACCAGGCTTGGTGAATTAACAAAAATTACCAACAAACATCTTCTTCCAGTAGGTCCTTTGCCAATGATTTACTATCCTCTAGTAACTCTACAGCAAGCTGGCATAAAGGAAATCTGTCTAGTTACTGGAAAGGAGCATGCCGGAGATTTTATTGATCGTCTTGGGGATGGAAAGATATGCAGTCGTGGCAGTAATGAGTGTCTTTTCGATCTCGATATCACTTATCGAGTTCAAACGGAAGCTGGTGGGATTGCCCAAGCGGTTTCTTTGGCAACAAATTTTGCCAATAATGAAAAGATTGTGGTGATTCTTGGAGATAATATTATTGAAGGAAATATTATCCAGGCGGTCGAGGATTTTAAAAGACAAAAAAATGGAGCCAAGATTTTCTTACGGGAAGTTCTTGATCCAGAGCGATTTGGAGTTGCCGAGATTAAGGAAGATAAAATTATAAGGATTGTCGAGAAGCCCAAAAAGCCCAAAACTAATCTGGCTGTCGTCGGTATATATATGTATGATGTCGAAGTTTTTAAGATTATTAAGGGACTAAAGCCCTCGGGAAGAGGCGAACTAGAAATTACTGATGTTAACAACGCGTATATAGAAAAAGGGAATATGACATTCGAAATTCTTGAGGGCTGGTGGCGAGATGCTGGAACTTATGAATCATTATCAAAGATCGGATCTTTAATTGAAGAAACGGGGGTAAATAAAAGGCGTTTATAATTATTGTGTTTTGTGCCGGCACAAGGGGCGTCTCAATTATATTTTTTGATTGAGGCGCCATTTTACTTATTTCTCATCTATTGCTATTATATTTAAGCTATGATCTTAAGAAAGGCACTAAAGGCGGTTATAAATCCCAAAAAGGCTTTAAGGATTTTAAAAAAGCGGTATTTAACTTTAGATATTAATCAAGTCTTATTTGAGCTTAAGAAGAAGGCAAGAGGAATTAGGTTTACAGTTGATTCTAAATTTCCAAAAGTAAATATCATTATTGTTACTTTTAATAATCTAAAGTATACCAAGGCTTGTTTCTTGAGTATTCTTGCTTTTTCAAAATATCCTAACTGTGAAATAGTTGTCATTGATAACAACTCAACCGACGGGACAAAAGACTATCTTTTAGAACTTTCTAAAAAATATCCAAATGTAAAAGTAATTTTAAATAAGAAAAATAGAGGATTTGCTGCTGGGTGTAATCAAGGTATTAAGAAATCATCCGGAGATTACTTGATATTTCTTAACAACGATACCATTATAACACCTAATTGGATTAGAGGCCTGATTAAATATCTGGATGACAAGAAAGTTGGCTTGGTGGGCCCGGTTACTAATTTTATGTGGAACCATCAAGAAATTGATATTAATTATCGATCTCTTAAATCAATGCTTAATAAATCGGAAAACTATACAAAGGCTAACAAAAACCGAATTTTTAAAGTTGATAATTTAGCCTTTTTTTGTATTGCGGCAAGAAAAGAAGTTGTTGGGGAAATAGGTGATCTAGATGAAAGATTTAAGATTGGGATGTTTGAGGATGATGATTATTGCTTGCGGGTCAAAAAAGCTGGATATAAGATAATTTGTGTTCATGATGTCTTTATTCATCACTTTGGCCAAATCTCTCTTTTAAGTTTAGGTAGCAGAGAATATAAAAAGATTTTTAATGAGAATAAAGAAAAATTTGAGAAAAAATGGGATATAAAATTCAAAATTCAAAAATAATGTTAGTGCTTATTCCGTGAATTATTTGTGGCAATTTAGTGTTAATAAGATACTTCGATGAAAGAAAAACTAATCGTTATATTTAAAAAAATCTTTGGGATAAAAGTGAGAAATTCCCTTAAAGTTTTTATTTTTAAGCATCCTTATCTTTTAGGTAGAGAACCTTTTCTTAAAAAAGAGGGCTATAAAAGAGAATTAAAAAAGATTTTAGAAAAACATAAAAACGTCAAAGGGATAATAATTTATCCCTCAATCTCTGATTGGAATATGCCTTTAACCCAACGGTTTCAGCATCTGGCAGTCGCTTTAGCTAAATCCGACTACCTCTTTTTTTATGGTACTCATAATTTGAGATACGATAAAATCGAAGGATTTAAAAAAATCGGAGAAAATCTCTATCTTACCAATCAGCTCGAGATTTTAAGAGAGATAGAAGATCCAATTTTATATATAACTTGGGCGGCTAACAGTTTTTATACTAATAAATATAAATACTCAAAATTAATTTATGATTATGTTGATGATCTCGAAATGTTTCCTTTGATTGGTAAAAAAATAGAAAGATGCCACAATGAGCTTTTAAGAAAAGCTGATCTGATTTTAGTAACTGCTACTCGACTTTATGATAAGGTCAAAAGCAAAAGAAAAGATGCAATTTTAAGCCCTAATGCTGTTGACTTCGATCTTTTCCAAGTAAAAAATCCTAAAGTTCCAGCGAGTCTTAAAAAAGTTGTTACTCAAAAAAAACCAATAATTGGTTATTCTGGTTCTCTTATTACTAGTTGTTTCGATTATGAATTTTTGAAATACGCTGCTAAAAATCGGCCAAATTATAGCTTTGCTCTAGGCGGCCCCCTTGATTTTGATCAAAGCATAAAAGAGCACAACTGGAACAGGTATCCAAATATCTTTTTTCTTGGTACTCAAAAAAGATATGAAGATTTGGCGGCCTGTTTTCACTTTTTTGATGTTTGTATTATTCCTTTCAAGTTAAATAAAGTTACCCAATCAATCTCTCCCTTAAAACTTTTTGAGTATATGGCAGCTGGGAAGCCGATTGTGACAACCGATATGCGGGAATGTAGAAAATATCAAAGCGTTTTAGCAGCTAAAACTAAGGAAGAATTTGTTAAATTTTTGGATAGAGCTTTGAAATTAAAAAATGATTCTCATTATAAAGAACTTCTTTTGAAAGAAGCCAAAGAAAATACTTGGGAGGCAAGAGCAAATCAGATTATCCAAGCCTTAGAAAATAATTAGTGTGTTATAATTTTTGTATGAAAAATTATCAAATACAACAAACCAAAAGAAGATATTCAGTTTTAGGAGTTCCAGTGGATTCCATTTCTAAAACTGAAGCTCATAAGAAAATAAAAGAAGCAGTTTTTAAAAAACAACCTTATTTTATTGTCACTGCCAATGTCGAAAATATTTATAAAGCTTATAAAAACCCGAAACTAAACAAAGTTTTTGAAAAAGCTGATATTGTTACTGCTGATGGAGCTGGAGTCCTTTTAGCCGGTAAAATTATAGGGAGTCATTTTTTAGAGAGAATAACTGGGGTTGATCTTTCTGAAGAACTTTTTAAGATCGGCGAAAAAGAGGATTTTAGATTTTACTTTTTGGGAACACTCCCAGAAATTTTAGAAAAAGCCGTAAAAAATCTAAGAAAAAGATACCCCAAGCTTAAAATTGTTGGTTACCAAAGCGGTGGGTCTTGTAGCGAGGATGGATATTTTGATAACGATGAGAATATTGTCAAAGATATTAAAAATTTAAAACCAAATTTTGTTTTAGTTGGTTTAGGTTGTCCAAAGCAAGAGCATTGGATACAAAGACACAAGGATAAATTCGGTGCGGTTTGTATTGGGATAGGAGGTAGTTTTGATTTTTGGTCAGGGAAAGAGAAAAGAGCTCCTAAATTAGTTCAAAAGGCTGGCTTAGAATGGTTTTATCGATTAGTTCAGAATCCTTCCTTGCGTTTTAAGCGATTTTTTGTTTTACCTAAGTTTTTTTATCTTATTTTTAAAGAGAAAATTTCTCATTAACCTTAGCAAGACTAACTAAAAATTTAATTATTGAGGATATTAAGGCCATGAAAATCTTAGATAAAAAAGGTCGGATTTTTGGCAAAATCAATTTGCTTGATTTTTTGGTAATTTTGTTTTTGTTTTTGGTTTTAGTTTTTGCCGCTAATAAGTATTTGTTAGATGGTTGGCAAAGACCGACTCCTAAGCCAATGAAGGTAGTAGTTTTTGTCGATGATATTCATCCTGAGATTGCTAAAAAATTGATTGAGACTAAAGAAGTTTATGTTGGGCGGGGTTTGGTAAAAACTAAGGTTTTTAATGTTGAGGTTTTACCAATGCCAGAAGGTTCCCGCCGGCCGGATTTTTCCGAGGTTAGAATTGTCTTATCTGGCAAAGGATATCTTTACTCTAGTGGTGCTTATTTTGAAAATCAAAGAGTAGCGGTTGGAAAGAAGTTGTATTTAAGGTCAATTTATGAGCTTGAGACAACAATAATGGAGATAAAGTAAATGTCCAAACCCCAAAATAGTTTTATTAATTTAAAAAATATTTATCAGAATAGCTATTTTTTTTCTTTCTTAAAGAGAATCTCTTTTTTGACCAAAGATAGTTTCTTTTTTAAAAAAAGAGAGTTTTTGAAGGACAAAAAATACTTATTTCCAA
>JABAOC010004703.1_pt1 | contig 21432 bp, 52 predicted proteins | sample 7062161 | NCBI WGS metagenome assembly JABAOC01 (sample SAMN14538625, study PRJNA623070) | marine sediment metagenome | biome: marine biome [ENVO:00000428]; feature: marine pelagic biome [ENVO:01000023]; material: deep marine sediment [ENVO:00002113] | place: India: Gulf of Khambhat ... | reverse complement strand
TTTTTCTATCTTTCTGATTAGTTCTTCTGTAGATACTGTCTTTCCCTGTATTATGTCATTCAAACCGTTTATGATATCAACCAAGTCATCCACTTTTTCCGTAAGTGTCTTGTTCTCTTCCATCAGTTTATCTATTATGAGTTTAAGTTCTTCTGCATCAGTCAACTCATTGCCCCCTCATTCCTTTACCTATTAGTTTTCTAGGGCAATTATATCCCCATTCAAGACTTGATTTACATATCCAGTTACATCAAACCCTATACGAGTTATCAATTCTGCCAATATTTCTCTATCTTCCTTAGATAATTCAAATGGTTCTTCACTCATCATTTACTCTCCTCGTAACATTTATTGCAAATATCGGTTATGTCATTGATAATTGTTCCACATTCATCACATGTGCAAAATACACCTGTCTCATTCTCAAGTATGTATTCTGGTGATATATTTATTTCAATTTCACCCATCATTTACTCTCCTTTATTTTCAACTCTGTATTTGATCCATACATTTTTTTCTGAATCATAAACTTCTATATTCATAACAAATTCATCATTACTATAATGTATTGTTGTAAATTCATGTGCTTCCAAGAATTTAATTAGTTGATCTAATCTTTCACTCATTCTTTCTTATCTCCTTTTACTTTATCCCATCTTTTACCTAACTTAATCTTCTTTGTATGTGTGAGTAGGTAAAAATTCAGGAGTCATCCTCTTCATTGGTTTGTTCTTCTATTTTTGCTTCAAACCATCTCATCCTTTTATAACCATTTTTTCCATACATCTCATCTGTATCGACATCACAAGTACCATCATCTTTTATGATAAAAGCCTCGTTTTTGGTTTTATTAACCATTTCAAATTCTTGAATTTCTCCAGTGAATCTATTTACTATTGTTATGGTGTCTTTTCCTGAAAAAACTTTGTCACCATTAACAAACCAAACCTCATTTTGGATTTGTTTTTGTGTTTTTTGTGTTGTATTCATGATATATCTATGGAGATACTTCAATATAAACCCTAGAGATTAACAATAATTGACCTAATAATCAACATCCCATGAGGATTCTGTCTCGTAGGATGGTTCTATCTCTATACCATCGTCTACACACTTGAGATTGCCACAGTTATAGCATTTTACTATTAGGTGTGATATAGGCACGAATACATTGTAGAGACACCATGAGCATTTTACTTTGGAGTTCTCTACCATGTGTATTAGAGTGTGTGTGGTATTTAAAAGATTAAAAGTGTTCTTTCCACCTAATTGCTACATGAAGATCAGTATATGTTCGTTCATGATTTACTCTCCTTCGTCTTTAATATTTCTGCCTCTAATATTTCAACTCTTTGAATAAGTCTATTGTGAGATGAAATCAATTTGTAAAATTCTGTTCCCTCAATAACTAATTGATCTCTATCATTGAGTTTCATGATTTATTCTCCGTTAGTGGCAGGTAAGTTTCTGGTAGTTTTTCTCCTACTTTAAGATCGCAACACATTATCACATTGGTTCCCTGATCTCCCACCATCTTGTAACCCATTATGTAGGTACATGATACATGTTTTCCTCCATCCTCATCTAAGAATGTTTCCAAGAACCAATCACCATGTTCACGTTTACAAGTCAATTTACTGTTCCACAACTCCAGCAGTAATATAAACCGTCTTTTCCACGCTTGCTGTTGCCATCTGTCAATAAATCCCTGCAAGTCTCTACTGGACACCTATTCATTTCTCCAATCTCTCCAATTCACCACATATCATATCGCATGCTTCTTCTACTCCTCCACCCTGTAAGGTATCACAATGATCACATGAACCCCACCAATAATTGCATTTCCATATGTCGTCACCTACTTTGAGTATAATTTTTGTTTGTCCTTGATAATCATTGTCTTCTCTTCGTTTTACAAATTCCCAGTTGCCAACTCCAAACTTTGCGTTGAATACTGCTTTCTCACAATCTTCATACCATGATCCACCTACTTTTTCAAGTTCTCTAGCCCAATCATATTGTGGGTATTTTTTACTCATTTGCCATATCCTCCAGTACCTTATTACTATATGCCTCGTCATATTCTGGATTATCAATGATTAATCCGTTCTGATACAGATAATGTTTTACCTGTTGGTTTGCGTAAAAATCCATCATATCAACGTCAAGTTTTTTCTTTATCTCATTCATTATCTGGTACTCCATGTCTATGTCTATATCTGTAAGTTTCGTGGAATATATACCTAGCCCAAATAGTATTGCCAGTTTATCCTCCCTTATCTTTAGTCCTTGCATGTATTGCTTTATCATTGTCTTGTATTGGTGAAGTCCTTTCTCAGTTGCCATATATGGTGATCCACGTCTTGATATGTCTGATAAAGTCATTGCCAATCATCCTCATCATAATCTGGCTCATATTCACCCTCCATAAACTTTTCACAAGTGCATCTTAATCGGAGTCTTTCTTCGTCTGAACCTCTTCCGTTTGTATGATCGCATGCTCTAACTTCTCCATCTCTGGTATATTCAATATCTTCCTCCTCATAATGATAAGAGTACGGATGTCCACATGATGCACACATATTATCGTATCCATCACACATTGAATCTGTTACGCCTGCTGGTAAGTAACTACTCAATCTAACTCCTCCACCTTGTTCCAGTTTTTCAACTGAATTCTTGGAAAGAACATGTCTTTTGTTTTGTAGATGAAAATCTCAAATGATATTCTGTCATGTTGAGGCATTCCAAACCATAATGAAAAGTTGAATAAATTCTCCAAGTCATTATGATTTTTAGAGAATGAAGATCTCAAAACAACTGAGGACATGATCGAGCCTTTGTGTTTGTGTAAATCTTTTCTCTGGAATCTTTTCACAAAATTGTATTCTTTCAATACTTGGTATTCCTTCAATTTTCACATAACCTCTCTACAACTTCTTTTTCATAACTTAGAAAAGTGTTGACAGCATCATCTATATTTTGATTGTTGTCTTTTGCCCAAGATGTGTATGCCTCAACCAGTTTTTCATAATATCGTTTTGCTTTTATGTAATCACTGGTATTCATGCAATACCAAAATCTCTTTTTGGCTAAATTGATGTTCAATATTGAATCACCTCGTTGATGTAACCAGTGCCTTTTTCATCACCTGAAACATATTTGACTTTGATCATGGTGTCAACACCGTAATCCTTTGACTTGAACACATCATATCCTACTATCTTTGTGATTGTTGCCATGATTGAATCGTCATATCTTTGAGGGCTTTTTGATCTGTTTACCCATATTTGACTACCCTCTCGGATTTTCTGACTGTGTATCATCAAAAGAATTTTCCCTCCACTGGATCAAATTCATCGAATCCGATACTTGCTACGATGTAGAATTTTTCACTTGCAATAGTGTTTACCCTGACAACATCGCCAACACTAAGGCTTCTATGTTTGCCATTGTCCTGATCCAAGCCAAATGCCTTATCGCTTGCTAATTCATCGTTGGATGCCTTAACATAGTATGGTTCTTCAATCTTGTCGAATCCACTTGGGAAGTTACCTTGCTCGATAAATTCACCGCTTTCTTTTTCTCTAAAGTCTGGCTCTTTTCTCAAAAATAGAGTGACTTCGTATGAGATTTCGTTTGTTTCAACTGTTTGTTTCATACTATCTAGAGTACATATTGATTATATAAAGCTAACTATCTAACTATTTTCAGTATGTGTATCATTCCGTATATCTTTCCAAGCATTACATACAGGTAATTTCTATCTGATTCCCTATCCTTCATTACTTCTGACAATCTTTCAATTTCAAAGTTTACCTCGTCTATTATTTTCTCTATTGCGTAGTCATCAAGCACTTTTGTGACACCTACACGTACATACAGGTTCCACTCCACCCCAGCCTTGACAGTCTATCTCAATACAACTCTCACAGCATTTTTCACATATGTGATCTGGATCTGTCATGCGATTATATTGTGGTATCTTTGTTAAAAGCATTACATGGTGTTTCCTGACCATAGTATATCTTTTGTAGGTATTTCTCCTTTGCCCACTGTCTATCCCTATCCCTTACATTCCAGTGGTTTACATATATCATTCCCTCAAATGTAAAGCACTTGTTATTTACCACAAAGAAATTGTCATAGTTGTAATCACACATTATCTTGCAGTTCTCGTCATGTAGAACCATTGCCTTTCCAGTGTGGTAGTGAAGATTGGTGTGTGATGGAATTAGTCTTACACTCAGTCCTGCCCTTTCTCCGCCATATCGGTATGTGTTGATCAGTCCAATTGCTGGATATTTTTGTGCAAGTTTTATCTTTAGAAAAATATGATCCTTTCCATTGGTAAACCTGAACAATTCATCTCCATCTTTTACAATGATGTATGACTTGCCAAATATCTCTTCTATTCTCTTTAACTGGTAGTTCCTCTTATCCCCCTCACTTTCCCAAATATCCCTGCTTTCGTAAACTATCTGAACATTCGGGTATTTTTCTTTCAATCTATCTACAATCTCTGGTGTCCTATCAGTTGACACTGGAGAATCACCGCCAACCTTCCATGCTCCATCAAGTATGTGGATTCCATCAATATCAGATATACATGTAATGGTATTGTCAACTGATGATTCCAGAAACTGCTCTTCGTTATAGACTGACATTGCAACAACCAGTTTAAAATCACAGTTATCCAAAGTATTCTTAAAATCTTTTACTGCATTTGAAAATTCTTCTTCACCCCAATCATATAGTGGGTGTTTTGTAAGTGAAACTTCATACTCTATTTCCTCAATCATCATATTATTATGATAAATAAAATATATAACCGTTTTAGGTCACAAGTTATGACCTATTATGACCTATTAGTATGATTTATATTGAGTTATTATATTATAAAATATAGATTCGGAGGTCGCGTCCCATGAGAATGGTACAGGACATCAAGGGAAACTTTGATGAACTTAAAACGCATACCGCACCAGAGGCTAAGGGAGAAATCCTAACTAAAACATTGGACTTTCGTGAGAGCGGAATGATCCATTGTAGATATTCGCCCATTTCTGCGGTATTAGCTCAGCAAAACTCACAAAGCCATTCGCGGTGGTAAAGTGAGGTTAAGGAGAGCACCAAATTTTATCTTATAATTGTCCCATCACTTAGATAAATAGCAAAAATTCTATATTCAGAATTATTGGGTAAATCTTCACCATACTGAAATACCTCAACATGTCCGTTCTTGATTAGATGAATTTGTTCTATATCCGTACCATATTCTTGGATTTTACTTGAGATCTTCATCTTTCTTATCCTTTTGATTTTCTATGAACTTGCTGAATTTTTCAACGGTTTCCATAAAATATTGTTCAATATTGGATTGCTTGAGTTTTGTGTCCATCATGTATAAGATTTGTATAAGTTCAAAATAGTTAGGGTGGTATTTCTTTGATATTTCCTCCATTGCACTATCCAGTTCCTTATACATTGCATCTACTTTCTTCTCATCAATCAATGTTATCTTCTTCCATTTCTCTTAAAGTCTGTATGTCTTCCTCAGATATAGTCATTTTCTCAGGCATTGGTGGTTCCTGTAATACTGATTTTTCCTCAACCTTTTGCAGTTCGGGTAATACTTGATTTTCCTCACCTTCCTTATCCATCATTGGGTGGTATACTGACTTTGCACCTACACCGCTGTTCTGCTTTACATACTCATTAATCCTATAAACAACTGGGCCTTGATTGAATAGTTTGGCTTTGAGTTCGCTTGCTTTATCCCTCTGCTGAACAAGTCTTGCAAGATCATTTGCTCTATTGGTATTTATCGTGATTAAATTTGCCAGAAAGTTTGACTTTGATACATGTTTGTTTGGCTCTACCTCCTCAAGTGCCTGCTTGGCTATTCTTTCAAGTTCGTCATATTCATGATTTACCTGTTCTATTTTCTCATTGCATTCTCTGATTGTTTTGCTATAATTGCTCAAATTATTCTGGTATTTGTACAGATAATCTTTTTCCATCAATTCTTCAAAATCTCTTCTTGCCTCTTTTTTAAGTTTATCAACTATGTTATACACTGTTGATCTGGGTATTCCAGATATCTTTGCAATATCCTTTGCCTCATACCCTACATCCATTAGGTGTTCCACATATTTTACTGCCTTTGATTTTTTCCTAGCCATGTGGACACTTTCCTCCGTTTCTTTCTCTTGATAAATTACAATTATAACATTCTATAACTATTTCAAATTTAGTTTTAAAGTTATTTTTAACCAAATAGTCTGAAAGTGAACCATGTACCATTTTTCTATGAACCCATCCATCGTTATTTTTATGACTGATTGTTAAAAACAGTATATTGTCTTCCCCACAACAATTGCATATGTTTTTTCCTTTGCTGAAATGGTTTATACATTCAATTGTTGACTTTCTCATAACTTTGTTATTTCTTGTCGAATGAGCACTTTTGATTATGAAATCCTCCAATCTTTCCTTCTTCAACCATTGCTCATATGTTGGTGGTGTTTTCATATCATATTCCTATATACTCTAGATAATATTTTTGAAAATTTTTGAAAATGTGTATTTTTCAACCTAAAATTGGACATAAAATCCAATGTTTGTTATATTATAAAAGCATTAATTTACAGTCATACGCTTCTGTCTGGTTATCTCTCGTCTAACGTCATCTACGTTCACTACACCGTGAGTAATCCTGATTATGTTGTCTATTATCTCTTCATCTCCCATGCCTTCCCCCATGTTTTTGGCTATGACATCCTGTATGAGTTGCCATATTTGAAAGTCCTTATTGGTCATTTTTTCTCCTATTTCTTATCATATCCCAACACTCGGAGCATATGTCCTGATTGGTTAATATTGGTTCAAATACAATTATATCGGTTGTGCTGGTTGTCCATACATCTGTTCTGTGTGGTTCGTTCTTTATCACTGATCCACATGCATCGCATATTGTTTGTTTCATGTCCATTCCTTCCCGCAACTATCGCAGTATTCATACTCTACCTCATCCCCATTCACATCCACCCTGAAATCGGTAGTTACCTCGTGATGCTTGCATGTTTCTTGTTTTAGTACAAGTGAGTTGTATACCAGTGTTTCTAATTTATCTATTCTTGATTCTAGTGTATCCATTCTATCCAACATCTACCACCCCTGATTCATCACTGGTAAATAGACTACATTTACAATTTGCATGACCGCATGATTCGCATAATTTTATCTCTTCCTTTATTCCATCATGCTCGAAAATAACCATATTTCCTGCTCTTTTTATGCATTCAGCACATATAGTCATTCCCTCCCTAACCACGATATCACTGTTGCTTGAAAAACAATTATGGCATAAACCTATCATGGTTTGGTATTAATTGGTTTATTATTTATACTTTCTTTCTAACATTATAATCACATAGTAGGTTTGAGCACCATTCAAGTATTATACTTGACCCATTTAATGGATCCTTGAATACCTCGCTTTTTGTTAGGAATCCTCTACCACATTCAGTACACTCATTCATTTTTTTCTCAACCTCTTTCTGATTAGGGAATACATAATCATACCCACATTTACAATTGATACTATTTCAATCAAATCTACACCATACAGAAACCAGTCCAATACAGGATGAACCCTTGATACATATCCTGCTTCAAGCATTAGATCTGCATTCCACACCATATGTGGTACCTGAATGAACTGAATGATTGCTATAATTATTATGCTTTCAAGTATCTTATCCTCATACCATTTCCAGAATTTATTCCAATATCTCAAGTTTCCAACCCCTTCTAACAAATGTTTTTCCTTTAAATTTAAACTTAATCATCGGTTTTCATCCATGAATTTTTCCTTACAATCTTCATGCCAATACCAGTATTTCTTACATTCCTTCCCGCAAAACCAACATTTTCCACTTCCATTTATTTTTTCCATTCTAAATTCTCCAGTAATTTTGCTTGTTCATCGATCAATTCACATATCTTTTCATGAATAATTTTAACTTTTTTATCATCTTTTTTAACTTCTTTCAATATGATTCTAATTTGTTGTAAATCTTCTATCTCTTTCTGTAAATCATTATATTTATCAACTAAAATTTGTTTATCCATATAGTGTAAATATTTAGTCTAGTATTAAACTTTTTACCATGTTGTTCCCTTATCACTGCAATCATAGTTTGCACCACAGTTAGGGCATATTAGGTGGCATGTAGTAATCTTTTCCATCTCAAACCCACATCTATCACAAGTTTCATCCAATGTGTCTGTGATCATCCTTTGTTTCTTTATCATCACTCATTAACTGTTCAAGTTTATGATGAAGTACCAGATCCTTGAAAATCTCTTTTTCTGTTTTATATTCATCGAATGGCTTCAAGGATTTACACCCACATTTTCTACATTCTGGATCCAACCCCATTATAAATTCTGGAACGGTTATGCCTTTTTTTATTGTTATAGAATAAATCGAATCACAATTCCAACAGCCTATCTTTGACGTATACTTAGTCGTCTTTCTTTTCGCCTGTTTCTTCTTTTCCATCTTTACCCTCTTTTATTTTCTTATATTCCTCTATAAGCATATTATGTTCTTCTGCTAGCTTATAAAAATTGTAGTCAGAGGTGTATAAACATCTTAAAAATTGTTTTTTTGAATGTTCTCCATATTCAGTTTGACAATGAGGGCATTTATGACCTGCTACTTGCTTCAATTTGCCAGTTAATGGCATATTAAATCTCCTTTAGATATATCAGAGTTTTTCCTTGCTTTATGGAAATATCATAATCTAAATCATGTAGAATACCATCGACAACATATTTTGAAACAACTCCCTTTAATTTCATTTGTACAGCATCTCCAACACTTGGTATGTTTATTCCTCTTGGAATATCCAATTCTTCATCATTTATTACTAATTTAGTTACCATATAGGATTAATAATATAACAACTATATAACTACATTGTCAATGAAATAATAAAATAACTATCAGATGTAAATCATATATGTTTAATAGTGAATAACTAGCCATCAATATCTCTCCTAAAATTTACAGACTCGATAAGTGTTTCATATCTATTATCACTGTAAACATTTATTCTTGACTTACTGTTGTTATTATCCTCAAACATCCAACCTGATAATATCTCAACATAATAAGTTTCATTTGTGTTTTCTGTCATAATACTCCCTGCTCTCTCCTTCTTGAAATTGTATTAGATGTTTGTATCTTGTATCATTAGGATCATGTATGATCTTATGACACTCAAAATGAACATATGCTATGACCTCTGGATCGTATCTCACATGATGTTTGATTAGTGGTATTTTGTATTTTTTGAACTTGCCATTTATCTTAATCTTATGAAATCCTTTTTCCCTTCCCTTTCCGCATGCTATACATGTATTGTTTTGGTTCATGTATTGGATCATAATACAATTCCCTCCTTCTTTATGAAACGTAACTGCCTTTGTTTTTCCCTTCTAAGTTTGAACATATTGGATATCATTTTTGATACTCTATCCCTCTTACTTTTTGGCAATTTGCCTAGTTTTTCTCTATAGAGTTTTATCTCATGTCTTCTTCTATGATGTATGAGGGTATTAAGACAATCATCCTCCACCAGTTTGTTCAATCTGGTTTCAATTGATGTAAGTTCTTTCAACAATTTGTAAAAGTTATCCCTAATCAAATAATAATCAATATTGCTTTGTTTTGCCAACTCAGTTGAACATTGTGGTATTAGGAATTGGTGGTGATAAAGTGAATGTATTCTCACCTCTTCGTCATTTTCATGTTGGTAACTGCATTTTGGACAATTCATCTGCAATACATCTCCGTTTTATGTATACTATCCTCATGTTTTTTCGTATCTGCAACACTTTCACCGATGAAATTACAATATCTACATCTAATCATTTTTATTCTCCTTTAATTCTGAATTTATGAGTTGTTTTATTTCACTCCATAATTCTTCTGGTGTCTTATCTTTCAAACTAAAAGTAAATCCAAGTTCTACATTCTTATTCGTTTTTTCATCTCTCCAAGTAATCCACACCCTCATGGAAATCTCCTCAACTTTTCTACATAACTCTTGAATCTATGATCCTTTGCTAGACATCTTACATCTTTCAAGTTTGAAATTGGGTTGAAGTGTTCACCAACTTTATGCAAACAACTTGGATATTCGAGTCTGCCAGCATCAGCTTCTTGTTTGATAACATCATCTTTTGGATTGTAGTAATTGACTAATTTGGTAACAGGTTCTACAAAAACAGTATTTAAGACATCTTCTACCTCCACTGGACTTCCAAAATAATGAACAGAATCCGTATGCATGTTAAACTTTCTCAGGTAACTATCAATAACTTCACAACCTAGACTGTGACCAACCAAGTGAATTTTAATTCGTGGATTCGATCTTCTTAGATCATTTACAAAGTCTGATAGATGCTTACCATTTGCTTTTGCTATGCGTTCAGCAACTCTAATCACTCTATCATAATCACTATAAACATGTGCTCCTCTTATATCAGCATCATAACTGAAACTAACTACTGGATGTTTCTTGAACCCTAACTGTCTTAGTTTTCTTCTTAGGATCTTTCCTCCCATTTGTGCACCATATCTAGTATTTCTCATTCCATGAACAAATATAACAACTTCTTTTGAATTATTGAGAATTGGATCAAATTTGTATTTTGGGTAAAGTCTGTAACCAGTCTTTATTCTTTTTCCAGTCCATAGGTCATAATTACCTCTTGTGGTTATTCTTGGAAACTCGGTGTTCATTGTACTACCTCCAATCTATCATATCCCTCATCGTTTGTTGGTTCTTCAAAGTTTTCAAATTGTTTTTCAATTACATCTTCTGGAATACCTTTACCAGTTTTTGCCTCCCTGTCTGCAAGTCTTTTAAGAACTACATCTTTTGAAATATCAAAGTAAACAACTACAATATCTGTGTCAGTTGAATTTGATTTGATCAAGTCAATTAGTGATTTTCTGGTAAATGCGTTAAGGCTTGTTCTATCAATTACAAAGTCTTTTCCAGTGTTCAAGTTATCGATGATGTTATCATAGAAGATTGAGTTGATTGTTCCGAATAGTTTTTTCTTTTGAATTTCCTCAAATGCTTGAGTGTAGTTAAATCCATGTTCTCTACCATAATCCTCAACCAACTCATCGGTTGAAACTGAGTCCAATTTATGGTTCTTAATGTAAGTGCTTTTTCCGCTTCCACTTACTCCACTTGTAATGTAAACTGTTTGCTTCATACTATCTAGAGTACATAGTGTGTATTTAAATGTTGTTATCGACCCTCTTCACAGTTTGGATGTCTTTCTAGATGATCATTGCAATAATATCCTAGACATGATCCAGCACAAACATTTATTGTTTGACCTTTATTTCCCTGTCCGAATCTCCTACCACAAACCCAGCATTCCACTGCACCAACTTCATTGTCTAAAACATCATGAAATTCCTCACTATCTATACCAGATTCCTTGAATCTACCCATGTAAAGTGTATAAATTGTAATTATTTAACTATTTCAAACCTTCACGTTTTTTGGTTTCTTCAAGTTTTTCTATTGCTTTGCTTAATTCCTTTCTAGATTTATTGACATCATTGGTGGCATATTTTAGGTGTTTTTCGTATCTTGGCAATCCCCTACCCTCAAATGATTTTACATATTCTAGGTATTTCTCTGCCTGTATTAGATCCTCCTTCCAAAATTCTACCTGAGCCTTTGCATTTGATAATGATAACCAGTTAGATCCTTTAAACCATCTCATATTATAGTATAGTACACTATACCTTAAAAATATAATAAAAAGTGTGTATGTTTTTACTATAATTAAAAAACACTTAATTAATAATAATAACGTTAGCTACGTTATTTTAACGTTATTTTGACGTTAGCTACGTTACTTTAAGAGAATTAGAGATAGAATAAAGGAATAAGGTACAATCAGAGATGTTTTTTACGACGATTGATCTTACCAAAATCATACAAGTATGTAATTTCTTTTGGTACATGTTTATTCCTTCTTATTGGTGGCTTGTGAATTTTGGTTGGTTCATCTTTTAAAATAGGTTTTCCAAAAACCCTATTAAAATAATCAAACCCAACGAGTTTTCCATCTTTCCAAACCATATAATCACCTACTCCAATGTTCATTGTAACACTTTACACATACTTTCTTACCATATACTGTATATGGGCATCTAGTAAAAGATGGACAACTTGTACAATATGAATTATTCATATCACTGTTCACCATATAACTTTTCATAAGTCATACTCATATTAACTACATTGTGAACTATATCAATCCATTTTTTTAGATATGGTTTTGATATGTTATACATCTTACAGACATCATCTTGTGTGATATTTACACCGTGTCTTAGAATTGGATCGTATACTCCAAACAAATAGATTGAAGAGGCTTTAAAGCCGTCTTCTGATTTTAGAGGGTACATGCTGTATACCTCGTTTTGGCTTGGTTTCTAACAATGTTCTCCATGTATTCAGCATCCTCAACCACATCATGTTTGATGTTGCCAATGAGTGCTGTATCTTGTTGCCATTTCTTTAATTTTGCTTTCATTTGGATTTTCTTAAGTCCAACCAATGATTCTACCTCTGCTTTGGTGGATTCTATTGGGTTGTAGACCTTGAGTCTGATTTCAGCATCTGCTTCTGCACCCTCAATTCTCATCGTTGATTTGATGTCAGAATCAGTCATTCTGCCAAAACACCAGCAACACATCAATCTGATATCTTCATCATCAAAGAGTCCGTCAGTATCAGTTCCCTTATGTGCATTTGGGCTATCCAATTTTCTGTCACATGTAGCACAGTGAAATCTGTCATGTTTTAGGGCTTCTGGATTGTTTGGTTCTGAAAGTCCATATTTTCTAGCAATAACGTTGGTTTGTTCAAGTGCTTTTTGTTGCAATCCTTTTACATCAATATCAGCGGTTGGATTTTGTTCAAGTATTTCAATTGCTTTTTCTGGGCTTACATTTTTTGCCATTCTCTCTTCTTGACGTTTTTCTCTTGCTTCTCTTTTTGCACGACTTGAAGCTTTAAGAGCATCATAATCTTTTTGTTGTTGGTTCCTCTCAGAATTTGTTAAAATATTACTTCTGGCGGTTCCATTGTATTTTCTTTGGAGACTTGCTCCGTTAAAGTTCATCATATTTGACATGTATTATCTAGGTTATATTAGTTAATATATGTTTCGTTTGACCGTTTTTACAATTTGTCAATATTATGTGAATAGTATGGTTTATATTGATCTACCACATACTACAATCATGGAACAAATACAACAATTTGACCAAAATCAAGAAACAGTTTCTCTTGAAAGATCAATTGGCTCATTATTTGCTGATTGGTTGGAACAGAAAAACAGAGTTTCTGACTTTGACAGATTGAGTGAAAACGTCATCGTTTCTATTGACGGTGAAGTTGCAAGAGTTTCTGGAAAAGGCTTTCCAGCCAAAGTCTCAGAAATTATGAAGATGGTTGTAAAACCAACTCAAGAAGTCAAATTCTTACCTCGTGTAGCTGGTGGATAATCACTACACATATTTTTCATTTTTATTAAACTATAAATAACAAAACAATTTAGATAATACATGAACATTTTCGTACTAGATAAAAATCCAAATATATGTGCTAAAATGCATTGTGACAAACATGTAGTCAAGATGATTCTAGAATCGGCTCAGATGATTTGTACAACACATCATCTTTGTCGTAACCCCAATCTAAAATACCGTGTGCCATACAAACCAACACATAAGAACCATCCATGTAACAGGTGGTTGCGTGACTCTCTTGCAAATTACTTGTGGCTTACAAAATTGATAAAATCACTTAATGACGAATACAGGTTCCGATATGACAAAACAAAAAATCACAAGTCTTATGATGCCATCAAGGATCTCCCACTTCCTGACATACCAAACATAGGAATGACCAGATGGGCTAGAGCAATGCCTGACGATTGTAAGGTTGGTGATGACGTTGTATCCTCATATCGTAAATATTATCAACAAGAAAAACAAGATATTCTCAAGTTCAAAAAACGCAATAACCCGTACTGGTTGAAATGACGTTTTATAGAGATTTAAAATCTGGAAAGGAAGTAGAATACAAACATTTGGAGATAATAAGAAAAAAATTTCCACTTGCTCATGTAGTTGAGGGTTACTGTAAAGAATGGGATATATTTATTCCAGAAAAAAACATAGGTGTGGAAATCAAGTCAGACAAAATGTCACAAAAAACTGGAAATATTGTTGTAGAGATATCATTCAATGGAAAACCAAGTGCTTTATCAACAACAAAGGCAAAATATTGGATATTTGATACAGATGTAGAAGTAATAACTGTTGAAACAGATGAATTAAGAAAACTTGTTAGAAAATTTAAACCAACAAAATTTATAGGAAAAGGTGACAGTGTTTATAAAAATGCATATTTAATTAAAATTGAACATATAAGAAACATATCAACAACATTGGATTACAATACAGGTCTTGATGATTTTTTATAATATGTATCAGGTTGGAATTAATACACATTGCTCTTAGTTTCTAGTATTGTTCCAACCTGAATTGCATGGTACTGATAATATAGGGTAAGCATACCATACATGTGACACGCACTTCTCTGACTCTCTTAAGGGTGTGTTTTCCACATTTTTATTTTATAAAAGTGATTTAAAAATATATTATTGACTTGATGTTCCTCTGTTGAACGTTTTTTTACCTTTGTATTCTGGTTTTGATTCAGTCTTTGTTTTATCTACAGGAATTTTAGATGTTCCTCTACCAGATGAGATGTATTCTACTCCAGATTCCTCAAGTCTCTTTTCCTCGGCTTTCTTAAAATCTTCTCCCACAACTGATGTTTCCTTTGAAGGCTCTGATTTCTTGGTTCCACGATTTGCCATTATAATTATAGGCTCATACTATGATAAAAACTTATTTAGATGGTAGGTAATCATCCCAATCAGTATCACTCAGATAATCAGCCAATGACTGCCATGCATTTATCTGACCGTCAAGGTGTATCTTTTGTTTTTCATCAAAACTGCTTTCTGGATTATCAATCATATGTTTTACTGTCATTATACTTTTGCTTAGAACTTTTCTCGTTATGGATTTTCTTGTTGTGTCACTCATTTCAGTCAACTTGAACTTGTGATCTCCACTTGAGCACACCAACCACATGTTTACTTCGTCTACCTTTAGTTCGTGTTTTTTTCCAAGTTTTTTGTCACATAGTGGGCAATTCATTGTCCGCCAGACCTCTTTGCCATTTTCTCCAATATTTCCTTATTCACTGGAAAATTGCAAACACCTTCATGACCCAAAAAACCAGTGCATTGATACTCTACCTTCTGGTTGTTTGGTAGTGTAAAATAACATTTGTGAATACATGGTTTGTTTTTTGATCTTGCTTCTTGATTTTTTAACCACTTTAAACCGTATTTATGATAGTGCTCTTTTCTGCACGTATAACATTTTTTACATAGATCTTCATCATTATGATCATGACATTTTTGACATACTTCCATACTATATCGCTATCTCCATCATATTTAAGTCATCTATCCAAACTTCTTTTACCAATAATTGTGGTGGAACCTGTATTTGCTGTAACAAGTGCTGGTGATGTTGATTGTTGAATTTCCCACTTTACATTGGTTCCGAAAACTGTTGGACTGGTAGCATCATCAGTTACCAAGTCACCTTGGTTTATTGAATATTGTGTTTCACTTACTGGTGTTCCATTCACTTTTAATTTCCATCCATTCAGCAATGTCAACACGATTCCTGTAAACAAACCACCTCCCAAGTTTGCCTTACCTACTGCTGACATTATTGGTGGTATGTCCAAGTTATTCAATTCTGCTTCATAAGTTCTAATTGCATCTGAAAGTGATTGAATTGATGTTGTTGTGTCTGATACACCAATTAAAATCCATTTATTTGATTTGTCAAACGTGATTGCCATTTTATGGCACTACCCCTAAACTGGATCCACAACTGGATCGGTTGTTCTAATTGCTGCAACTGATGCACCTGTTGCTGAGAATGTACCTGTAACCTCAAATGGTAGGATTCCTCTCTTTCTTACTCTTGTCATGATATCAATATCTGCAACATATTCGATTGTCTTACTTTCGGTTGCTGTATCTGCTACCACTGATAGAAGTGTTACATAAACATCATCATCAAGTATTAAATCTGTTGAACTTGTTACATCACCAATTTGTCCGTTTGGTTGTTCTGCATTTGTTGCTAGTGTAAATGTTGATGCTGATTTGTTTCTGCTTGAATATACAAAGTTTAAGAATAATCCTGCGTTGTTTGGATCTTCTACTCTGACAGTTCCAGTGGATGGTGTATCTGCTGGCAATGGTACACCAGTATCTAAGTTATTTCCCACCAATATTGTAGAATCTGCTGATTGGTTGTTTCCACCACCAACAGTTCCAACATCATATTGGTTTGTCTTAATTGTTGTACTTGCTGGTGCTGTTGTTTCATAGACAACAACTTTGTCACCTACTGCCAAACCAGTAACTTCAAGAGTTTGAATGTTTGGTGGTGCTTCTGCTGTTCCAGCTTCATCTGTTAAGTTGTAATTCTGAATATCTGCACTTGCCATATCTTGTACGAATACGGATTGTGCTCCAATGAATAATGCACCTGCCTTGATTCCATATGGTGCATCTACTTGTTCTGAGAATGTTGGAACTGTATCACTTTGGTCAACCTTTCTGTAAAGTCTTCCCTCAACTGTTGTTTGTTGATTTCTTCCTGCCTGTGCTTGGAATGTACTGTCTGATTCTTTTGAAGTTAGATATTTTGTATATTCATAGAATTGTTGAATCGTTCTGCCAGAACCAGAGTTTGTCTTGTCTAATCCAAATATACATGAGTAATCATTATCTACCTCATCACCGATATCTTTTGGTGCTACGGTATCTGCTGTTCTTGTGGTTGGTGTATAAGTTGCACTACTCAAGTCACCAGTAATTTGACCAGTTCCGTTCCATAATGCATCCAATTCATCAATATAAAGTGTGTTTGCTCCTGTATCATCTTCTAATATGATTCCTGTTGCACCTGTACCAGTTTGTGTAACTCCTTCACCAATTTGGAAAGTTCCAGATGTTGTTCCACCTGTAAAGTTGGAATCTACAAATCCAAATCCAATCTTATCGTTATATCCTGCAACTACTGTGGTTGGTGTTCCACTTGTTTTTTGAACTTGGGAAATTTGACCAGTTACAACATCAGTGTTTACAAAGTTTGTTCCACTCTTTAGAACATATTGTACGTTTCCAGTTGCTCCTGTATCTGCTCCAACTACAACACCTACTTTTTGTGTTGAACCTGAACCACTGACAATCTCTTCACCAGCACTCCATGTACCAGCTCCTGACGTATATGCAAAGTCATGTGTTTCGGTTGTATTGTTCAAATCGTTTGATGTTGCAAGTGCAATAGTTACGACACCACCAGTATCGTTTGTACTTGTAAAGAAGTGAGAATATGTATGTAAATAAAATCTGTTATACACTCTGATTCTTCCACTGTCGATGGAAGCACCTTGACCAGCTAGTGATGTTGCTCTTGCTGTATCTGTATTTGTCTTAATTTTAACTAGAACATTTATGTGTCCTTCAAGGAATGGAACATCGTTTTCTGAAAGTTTTGCTCCGTCTTGTTCAATATAAAGTTGTGGTTGTACTGCACTTGCACCGTAACCATTTGCACCGACTGCTTCCATAGAACCTAGTGATTGTGGGTTTGCCCAGATGTTGTCGGATGTATCATCTCTGATGGAACCACTGTCTAAGAATCTCATTGAAAGATCTGGAATAAACCAGTTGTTAATCATTGTATACTGAGCATTCTTAACCTGACCACTCATTGGTACTGTATCATCCATTTGGTTGAATTCATCCCAAGTATCTTGAATAAAGTTGTATAGTTGTCTTACATGTCTTACATTATTGATGCTGTTTGCATATATACCGCCTTGTAGTGCTTCTTTTTGAATGACTCTTGGACATGGTTGTGAGTTTGGATGGTTTACTGTTACTGCACTGATTTCGTCAGTATCAAGTGAACCAGTTGCAAAGTCTACATCTGCTACATATGTTGTACTTTGATCAATTGCAACTCTGTGTAATTGTTCATTTTCTTCAAATCTTAATGTTTGTTCGGCTAAAATTAATCTTGTTGATGTTACTGCAATCACACGACCTTGTGCATTACTTGTAGTTCCTCTTACGACATCACCTACTGCAAATGCTTCGGTTCCTTGTACGTTGTCATAGTTTACAATTTGATCTACAAATACAACATCATTCTCAGCCCATGTTCCGTCAATATCATTTACAATGTATGAACCAGTTGCTTGTACACTGTCAAGTGTTCTTGCGTGAACTCTACCTCTTCCAGTTGATCCACTTGCACCAGTATTAAGTGTTGCTGCTGTCCATGAATGGTTTGCACCAGTTACTGTTGATGTTGTTGTAGTGACAGATGGAATGAAAGTTCTTGCTTCTAATGTAAGTGCTCCACTAACACAAATATCTGCTGTTGTGTTTGGTGATGTACCGTTACCATATGCTGTTCCTTCTCCTTCTCCACCATTGATTGCATTTGCAAGGTTTCTCATTGTTGCTATTGTTGATGCACCAATGAAAACTTCATTTGCTGCACCAGTAAGTGTTGTTTTGTAAGTATAAGTTGTTGATCCTAAAACTACTGTATCGTTGTTTGCTGGTTGAGCTGTATATGTGAGAACACCTGTTGCTCTTTCACCACTCAATACTAATGCATCGTTTGGAATATCTACTGTTCCTGCATCATAATTTATAATTCCACTAATTGTAAATGGTGTACCAGTTCCGTTTGTTGCCTCATTTACAACTGCATCCCAAGTTGATCCATTGTCAACTTCTGAACCGTTTACAAGTGCTACTGCTGTTTCACCACTTGTTGTATTATCTATTGCTTCATCGTTTGCAAATCCTGCTGTCTGAATAATACCATAAAGTGTTCCAGTTCCACTAGTTACACCTTGTTTACCATAATTATATTCAATAGCATAAACATCAAAATCTTCTGTAGTAGGCCCATCAATGCTGTCACCTACTGCAATACCGTTCTTTGCACTGTCTACACCGTCAAATGGAATTTCATCTAAAATTTTAAAACTTTCTCCGTCTACAAATCTACCAACAACGTTTGTCAGGTCTATTGAACCTGTTGCGTTTGTTCCACCAAGATCTGTACCTGCAATTACTTTACCAACTGCACCGCTTGTTGCTCCACGAACATATTCACCAAGTGTAGGTGCTGTTCCTGCTGTTCTGCCATCATAATCAAGTGTCATGTCTTTGTGACTGATAATTCTGTTTGTATAATCAATATCCCAATCATCACTGATTGTTGTACTTGCTGGCATACCAAATATTAGTGTTTATGTGTTTATAAATATATTTTATATTGAATCTTCTGTTCTTGGTTTTCTTCCATTATTCTCTGCATCTTCAAAACTATCTGGATATATTTTTTTCCATTGTTCCCAAACTTCTCTTTCAAGTTGTTCGTTTAGAAAAACTCTTCCATCATTCATCCATTCAACGTAACCATTATCTGGATTTATTCTTGCATATGATCCACAAAAATTACATTCAGGTTGTCCATTTTTCATAATTGTTTCATTTTTACATTTAGGACACTTCATAATTTTCATTATTTTTAAACTATTTAACTATTATTCTCTTCTATCTACAGTTCCGTCAGTTCCCATAGGAGCTGTAAGATCAAATGTAGTTGTTCCTGCACCTATTGTTACAAGTACGGTAAATGGAACCAATCCACGTTTTCTTGCTGTTACAGTCATGTTGTATGGTAGTGACAATGTGAGTGAATCAGTATACAATCCACTTGAGTTTGTTTCACCATTTGATATTGGAGAGTCTCCACTACTTTTTGGAGTTGCGTAATACGCTACTCTCACGCCTTCTATCGTATTCTGTGTTTCACTACTTGTAGTAGTTGTATTCACTGTAACTGTTGATTGTGGTATGAATGTCTGTCCGTCATCTGCAACAAATTCAGCCCATCCACCAAGTGTTGTATTGTATACACACCATCCACTGGTATTTGTTACATTTCTTACGGTTTTGAAAGTGTTGGGTGAACCTATCGTATCTCCAACTATTGGTAAAGCGTTTGTTCCGCCATTTGCCCAGAAGAAAACATCATCCATAGCATCTGTTCCAGTAACATCAAGTGTAGCCTCATCAGCTTTTGCATTTATCCAATCATATATTGTTTGTGAACCATAACCGTTTCCATTAATTACATTTGTAAAATCTCTTTGACTGCTTGCTGTATATGTTGCACTCCAATCACTTGATGCACCACTTTCGTTCAGTGTTTCTGTTCCAGTGAAATTATTTGCATCTCTGGTATCAAGTAGTACGGTTCCAGCAGTTGAATTACCTTCAAGTATTTCTACAACAACACCATCAGCACCACTTGAAGCACCTGTAACAGTGTTACCAACATTGAGAGTTCCAGTACCGCCAGTGTATTTGATAATACTTGCTGGGTTTGTTGCCTGTATTTCAAATTCAATACCAGCACCGTTTGATATTGCTGTTGCCTGTGTTGTTTCAACTTGGAATGTATCTGAAAGATGTGTAAATGTAAGTCTGTTTCCAAAAAGTCCGTTTGATACATCGTCATTGCTTGGTGTGTAAGAAGTAATAAGTGGTAACTGACCGTATTGTGTTGATATCACTGCGAATGTAGCATGTGTTGCTGTTGTAACACTTGTACCTGCATTATCTGTAAATGCTCTTTTCAATACATCTGCTGTTGCCAATCCACTAGCATCCGCTGTAAGTTCATGTGCCAATGCTGGACTACCAGCACCATTATCTGCTTTTACAACATATACTTTCGATGTCAATGCAGTTCCATCTACTTCCTGTGATGTTGTATCCAGACTGAATTTTTCGTTGACTACATTTGATGTTGCGGTTAGAAAATCAAAATCTGTTTGATCTGCTGTTGTTGGATTCCATACTGGATTTACAATATCCCACGTCTTGTTTGAGTTTATTTCAATTAGTTGAGAATTATTGATGAATGTAATATCTCTAAACTCTAGAGTTTCTGTTGATGTGTCTGCACTTCTTGTTGCAAGTCCGTTTGTTGAAATAAGTTTAAAGTCTTTGATAAATCCATTTGAATCCCATTGTCTGCATCTTATGATATCAGATGTATTTCCACTTCCTTCAACCGTAAGATCTGTAATTTGTGTATCTTGTGCAAGTAAA
>JABAOC010001023.1_pt3 | contig 21441 bp, 16 predicted proteins | sample 7062161 | NCBI WGS metagenome assembly JABAOC01 (sample SAMN14538625, study PRJNA623070) | marine sediment metagenome | biome: marine biome [ENVO:00000428]; feature: marine pelagic biome [ENVO:01000023]; material: deep marine sediment [ENVO:00002113] | place: India: Gulf of Khambhat ... | reverse complement strand
TTTCTTCTGACCGGGAAAGAGCGCGGCCACACAGCTTGTGCGGTAGAACTGGCCAAAAATTATGATATTGTCTCAGGCAAGGTTTATCCCTGTGCAGACCTTCCGTCCTCCCATTCGGTCGGGGAACTGGATAAAAACGGCAGACTCAACATAAAGGAGTACGACTTGACTTCCCTGGTCGAATATAAAAAGCAGCTGGGCTGTTTTCGATGCGGTGTCCATTTCTACTGTGGGGGCCGGTGTCCGGTGCAGGTTCTTGCCGGATCAAAAGAGAGGACGCTCCAGTACTGCCAGCTCATGAGACTTCATGTTGGAATTGTCCAGTCGAGGATTTCTGACATTTTCAACGGGCTCCAAAAAAACGGGATAACCCTCCAGCAGATATATGATCGCTCTGCTTTTTTGACCAAGTACACAGACGTCGTCCCCTAAAAGAGGGGAGAGGCTGCTTTTTAAAGAAGGGGGACAGTCCCTATCCCAACTGAATATAAGGACTGAAAGGGACAGTCCCCTAAAAAAGTAGCCTGTCCCCTTTTTGCAAAAGCTGGTGAAATTGAAAAGATATTCAGGAATATGAAGGAGCCGCAAAGAGCCTCTATCTAAATTCAGGATGGTTTGAAAACCAAAGTTTGGACTGAGATCGACTCTTAACAGGGGGAATCACATGAAAATCGCGCTGATTCTGCTTTTCATCCGGTTTCTATCATTTATGGATTATCTTACTTAACTTTTCTGCAAGTTCCAGGTTGAGAGTCTTCAGTGTTTTGTATTCTTCGTTAGCACTAAACCGGTCACCGACAACATAATAAGCAATAGCCAGGTTGTAGTGAGCGAGGGCATAATCAGGTTTGAGTTTAATGGTTCGCTGGAGAAATTCTATGGCTTCATCATATTTTTTTATCTGGAGATAGCCAGCGCCGATGTTGTAGTGCGCATCTGGATTGTCAGGTTTGAATTCAATAAACTTGAGGAATGCCTCAACAGCCTTAAGATATTCTTTCTGTTTGAAGCGCACAAGCCCGATGTTGTAATAGGCTGGATCGAAATTCGGGTTGAGTGAAAGGGCCTTTTTGTAAGCCTCCATGGCGGTTTCATAGTCTTCCTTTTTATAGTATATTATACCTAAGTTATAGTAATCGTTAGGATTGTCTGAAGATTGCCTGATGATTTCTTGACCTATCTCGATCGCCTTTTCGTACTGTCCCGCTTTGTCAAAGAGTCGAAAAAGAAGCTCATTGTAAGATCGCGCATCCTTGGGATTAAGGCTGATCAGCTTTCTGTAGAGAGGGGCGGCCAAGTCATACTGTCCAGACATATCATAGGCATAAGCAAGATTATATATAGCCTTAAGATCTGTAGGATTTGATTGGAGCACTTCTTGGAAGGCCAAAATAGCTTGATCGTACTGACTCATTTTGACATAGACAGCTCCCAATTGGTTGAGTCCTGTCCAGACAGGACCAGGATTGATTTCAATAAACTGCTGATAAGCGACTGCGGCTTTCTCCAATTGACCCAGAGTTTCATAAGTGAGTCCGAGTCTGTAGAAGGCATCTGGAAAATTAGAATTGATAGTTGTGCATTGAATGAGAGGAGCGACTGCTTTTTGATATTCATTGATTCTTATATAGGCAAATCCTAATCCAAAGAAAGATTTATAGTCCTCTGGATTCAAACTGACAGCTTCTTTGTAGGCATCGACAGCTTGTTCATGGCGATTCAGTTTGCTCAACAAAAAGCCGAGCTGGGAGTACGCATTGGGATTTTTTGGATTTATTCTGAGTGATTCTTCAATAAGTCTTAAAGCTCTATTGTAATCCTGCATTATGGAAAAGGCCATTCCCTTAAGATAAAGGCCTTCACTGGTTGTGAAGTAGTCTTCATGGGAATGCTTTGATAGAGGAGTTGCTTTTCCCTCTTTAATCAGTGGAAGGGCATAGCTAGCGGGAAGGATCAGGATAGATTTATCAGTAATATATGACGCAATGCCCGTGACTTCTCCTTTAGAATTGAATAATGGGGACCCACTCATCTCAGGCAAAAGGGGAAGGTTGATTTGCGCAATTTTTTTCGTCCCCATCAAATCTTTTAATCCAGTGATTGTTCCTTCAGTGATAGATTCATCATCGATAACCACAAGAGCGTTATCTCCGATTTCAAAATGGTCGGATGTTAAGAGTTGCGAAGATAAATAGCCTTTTTTTTCTAACTTAAGCAGGGCAAAATCCAGATTCTTATCTATACCCACAATTCCTTCGACAGCAACCCATTTTCCTTTTTGTTTTTTCTTTTCTGGTCGACTGGCCCTCGCCCGTTCAAAACCAGGGTAAAATACATTTTCCCAATCCACTTTTTTTCTGGTTTTTTCGCTTGCAGCAAGGAGCGCCTTAGCTGAATACCCTTGGCATATGAGATGATAATTGGTCAGGACAAGTCCATTCGGGGATACGATAACTCCTCTCCCTTGAGCAAGTTCTTTTTTATTGGAATCGTAGACCGTGATGGAGACAACAGTTTGAGGGCTTTTGTTGAGGATATCTTCGACGTTTTCCTGTAAAGCATAAATCCCCGGGCTGCCTAAGAAAGTAATCAAAACAATAGCAGTAAAGAATGTTCTTGCATTTCTCCCCATCTTTCCCTCCTGAAAAACTTAACGTTTAAAATTTATACATCCGATAAGGAAATGTCAAACTTATATCCAAATTATTTTTAAAAAAGGGTTGACTGTTCAGAATTAAAAAAAATAAAATGAAGGCAAACCAGAAAGAAGAGAACCGGTAACTCTCCTTTAAATCAGCAAAAAATGAGGAAGAAAAGGGGAAACAGAGCCCTTTATTTGGTCGTATTAATTTCATTGCTGGGGTCCGCTTTGATTTTGAGTCAGGAAGATTATACTCGAGAGGAACACCTTCTTCTTCAACGATATAAAATAGCTAACAGCATATTTGAAAAAGGGAAAAGCCATTTTTTTAAGGGGAATTACAAAAAGGCAGAGAGAGAGTTGAAAAAATGCCTGGAGAAAATGCCTGAGCACCCGGATGCCTATTTCTTTTTATCTCGCCTTTCCTACAGGCGGGGAGATTTTGTCAATTCTCTAGGTTACATAGAAAAGGCGAAAGAAAATTACATATATATTATTAAATTAAAAATCAACCGTGAACAGCTGTACATGATTCGACTCCAGGATAGAAAAAGGGAAATCCAGGAAACTCTGGAGAATCTTAAAGAAAGGCTGTCCAGGACAACAGATAGGAGAGAGCAGTCGCAGGTTCAGGCTGAAATCGGGAGATTGAACGGATTGCTCAGCGATATCGAGAGCCGATTGAGCAGGCCTCTACCTACTGTACAAAAGGAAGAGGAAATCCCAGCAGACTATTATTATTTCCACGGAAATATCTTCTTCAAGGTGAAAAGATACAGGGAGGCGAGCGATCAATATCAAAAGGCGATTAAATTAGATCCTCAACACGGGAATGCGTACAATAATCTTGCCAGTTTGTATTACATGGCGGGAGAGTACCTAAAGGCCTTAGATTATCTGAACCTGGCCGAAACAAAGGGAGTCAAGATCAATCCTGAGCTCAAGAAGGCCGTTCTGAAGGCCCTCAAAAACATCTCGGTTGATACAAAATATTGGATTGATTCCAATAAATTGGATTTTACGAACGGCGTTTAAATTTTAACTTATTGATAAAAAAAGAAATAAAAAATGAATCATTGGCACGAATCTTGCACAAATTATAAATGCAGTCAGCGGTTCTGGCAAAAGGAAAAAACAAAATAAGGGGACAAGGATCAGGATAAATCAATCATACGGGTAAGGGGAAAGTGAAAGAGTATCCGCCCAGGTTGAACTTGTTACATTCCCTGCACCCAAAAAAAGGGGGTGAGAATCAGGATAAATCAATTATATGGGTAAGGGAGGAGTGGAATATTTATCACTCCAGGTTTAATTAGGTTCATTCCCGATGGAAAGGGAATAAGGAGGGATTAATGAAAAAAAGCTTTATCGTGTTAGCAGCATTCCTTCTACTCACGGCGGGATTATCATTTGCTCAGGAACAGACAGGACAGTTAATCGGAGTCGTCCTTGACGACACAGGAGAACCCCTTCCTGGAGTCACGGTTGAAGCGAGAAGCCCTAAGTTGATGGGGATAGGGATGGTAGAAACTGATGAGACAGGTCGTTTTCTGCTGACGAAATTACCCGTAGGAACCTACACCGTCACGTTCAAATTGCCCGGTTTTGCTACTGTGAATATGGAAGATGTTGTCATTCGGTTAGGACAGTCTATTCGGCTGGACGTCGAGTTAAGACCAGTCACCGTTGAGGAGGAAATCACTGTGGTTGGTGAATCTCCGATTGTCGATATCAGAACGAGTGCATCAACCTATTCAATCTCGAGAGAGATGTTCACCAAGCTCCCCAAAGGCAGAGATTTCTCTTCGGTCATCACCATTGCTTCAGGAGTCAACGAAGAAAGCGAGCTTGTAGGGATATCCTTTGATGGAGCCAGCAGTTCAGAGAACGTGTTCTTTGTTGATGGTGTGGACACAACGACCATGTACAATGGGGTGTCCGGACAGAATATTATGTTTGAGTTCGTTGAAGAAGTTCAGGTGAAGTCCAGCGGATACGAGGCCCAATACGGAGGGTCCATGGGAGGAGTTATCAATGTTGTCACTCGAAGCGGCGGAAATGAATATCACGGGGAAACATTGCTTTACTATGAATCCAGCTCCCTCAATGGAGAGCCCAGGCCATCTCTAAGGATCGCGCCTTATGATGCGACAAGGTATGAGTACATTACCTACCCGGAAGATAACTGGGATAGGTTTGAACTCGGTCTTGCCTTGGGTGGTTATTTGATTAAGGATAAGCTGTGGTTCTTTGGAAGTTACCTCCCCAGATTTGAGACAACTGTAAGAGAAACTTTCTTCCTTCCTGATGAAGACATAACGAAAACGTTCACAGAGTCCCGACAGTGGCACAACGCCAACATAAAATTTTCAGCGCAGCCTTTGCGTAAACTCCGTATGCATGCAAGCTGGAGCACAGACACAAATCGACGCAGGGGAGCACTTCCCAGTCTCGCAGGGACGAGTAATCCTGACTACAACTGGGCAGGCGCGGGTTACAATTGGCCTGGTTGGACAGCCGCTCTTCGAGGCGATTACATCTTCAGCGACAATATGTTCTTGAGCGCTTTTGGAGGCATCTTCCGCACCAACGTACGGAACATCGTGGGACCTCCAGGAGAGCGTTACTATTTCTACAGGACCAATGTCGGCGTTCCCGGAGTGCCTGCGGCAATGGAAAGACCTCAGTACTGGTACAATTATCCGAGCGGTGACCGTTATGAGCTCCAAAGAGATATTCAGCTCAAATACACGGCTGCTGTGGATGCGACATGGTATGTTGATCTTGCCGGTGAGCATATGTGGAAAGCTGGCATTCAATGGGTCAGGATTACCCAGGATGTCTTTGACGCGGCTCCGTATGATTCCTGGTATTTCTGGTGGCTGGAACCTTATCAATCTGCCAGCTACGATATCCCAATTGGGGATACGTTCCGGGGTCAAACAAATGATTATGGTTACATGGCTGCCTATGATCCGCTGGGCACTATTGCCGCTATTTCCAGCAACCGAATTGCACTTTATCTGCAGGATAGCTGGACAATCGGCAATAAGTTGACTTTGAACTTTGGTGTTCGAGCAGAACAGGAAGACATCCCATCATTTGTGGACCCGACTTCCCAAGCCGCAATAGATAATCCTGAGTTTTTAGAGCCGCCCATTGCGTTCGATTTTATCGACAAACTGGCTCCTCGTTTTGGTTTTGCCTATGATGTTTTTGGAGATGCCACGTTGAAGGTCTTTGGAAGCGCCGGAATTTATTACGACGTGATGAAGCTCGATATGGCGGAAGGCTCTTATGGGGGTTTCAAGTGGCTGGCTCATTATTACCTTATCCCCGCTTCAGTCGTTGCTGATTGGGAGATTGGCGAGAGGGATCATCCGTCCCTCGACCCAGATATTGAGCCTTTCTATATTGAGACCCTTGACTGGAGAATTCCTTCCTATGACACCACACAACCGAGTTCAGGGTCGCAGGCTATGAAGCCCTACAGCAAGGCCGAATTCTCTCTGGGTGTTCAGCATCAATTGTTTCAGGATGTTTCCGTAACGGCTCGATTTCTGCATAACCGAATTCTCTGGGCGATTGAAGATATTGGCGTCCAGACACCTGCAGGCGAGCAGTACTACAACGGAAATCCCGGATCTGACTGGATCAACGATATTTATGCCGAACAGGCAGCGATTGATCCTGCAGCCTTGGTGCCAGTGGGAGTTACGTGTCCGAAAGCCCAACGCAACTACTATTCTGTGGATCTCGGTTTTGACAAGAGGTTCTCCAACAACTGGATGGCTGGATTGCACTACACCTGGAGCCAACTCACGGGGAACTTTGCGGGGCTGGCAAGTTCTGAAGAACATGGGAGGAAGGATCCAAACGTGGAGAGGTACTTTGATGCTTGGTTCCTGCATTACACTTCCGATCCCTTCACAAGCGGAGTCGGCACAGAATCCTATGGCAAATTACCCACGGACAGACCTCATCAGTTCAAATTTTACGGCGCCTACAGCCTGGATGTCGGTCTGACTGTTGGTGTGAACGCCTACGCTGCGACAGGAACTCCCGTTACCAGAGAATTTGAGCTCAACCGTGCAGACGGATATTACCCCCGCGGCCGTTTTACTGATGGACGGACCCCGTTCCTCTGGAGAGCAGACCTGTACGGTGAATACAACATCAAAATCGGGGACACGACCACTTTCCAGATCAACGCGAACATAATCAACATCACCAATAACAGAATCGCTCAGCGTCTATTCAATTTAGCCAACCTGGGAACAGTTTATCTGGACAATGATGAAATTATTGCGGGATTTGATTACGAGCAGGTCATGATCGCTGATGGCATTACTCCGGATCCTCGTTTCTTGCAAGAGTACGCTTTCCAGAGTGCAATTTCTGTTCGACTGGGCTTTAAGTTCATATTTTAGGAACAAGTAGAGGCAGAAACTCAAGGGCCCTCTCAATTGCAATGAGAGGGCCCTTTTTTATTTACCTTTTTTTGAGATAATTAATTATATTTTTCACATTCACTGAACGGGCTGAATCTGGTTCGATTTCCAGGAATTCTAAAAAATAATCGATTGCTTTTTCATTGTCTTTCTTGTTCAAATACACAAGGCCTATTTTGTAGTACGGATCACTCCATTTCGGCTTGATTTGACTGGCCAATTTATAGTATTTTATGGCTTCATTTAATTTCTGATGAGCAAAGTAAATCTCTCCAACGTTGTAAGCTAAGATTTCATCGTCCGGGCTGAGCTCAAGGGACTGTTTAAAATAATCCTGAGCTGAATCAATTCTTTCCATCATCAGGTAACATTCACCTATAGCGGCAAGAGTTTTCGCTTTGAGTTTTTTGTTTTTCTCATCTCCTTCCTCAACATTTTCAAGAACGATTTGATATTCTTTCAACGCTTGCTCAAAATTTCGCAGCTCCTTGAAGCTGTTGCCGATGCTGAAATGAACTTGATAGAGTTCGGGATTCATTGCCAAGAACTCCCGGAAGGAAGAAATGGCCTCTTCAAACCTCCCCTCCTTAAAGAGTGCGCTGCCTTTTTCAAAAAGCTCAATCTCAGGGGCTTCTTCAAAGAATTGTTCTTCGGCTTTCTTTAAAACGATATTAACGGGAGGATTTCTCTCAAGCTGGCTGACATTGATATTTTTTTGAAAGGGAATGAATCCCTGAGCGGATACGGTAATTATCCAATACCCACTTCCCAGCCCTCCAATTTTCCATTTCCCCTTTTTATCTGTTACCACTTCTTTGATTAATTCCTCATCTTCTTGGAATTGAAGAGTGATTTTAGCTGAGGGGATCGGATTTCCCTCCTCATCAGCGACCTTTCCACTGATCCGGCCTCTTCCTCTTCCTGCTTGAGGGAGGAGTTGAGAACTCGTGAGGAGAAAAACAACAATCAGAAAAAAGAGTATGAGTGTTTTTTTCTTGAACAAATTAACCTCTCCTCGCTTATAAATTGAATTTAATTGTTTTTTTGACAATCTTGTTATCTGTTTTATTTTCGAGCGAAATAGTCATCCTGTATTTTCCTCGGGAAAGTGTCATTTTCACAGGAATCTCATATTTTTTTCCTAATGATTCCTTTATTTCATCCTCACCTAAGGAAATCAAATACTCTTCATTCATACCCCAAACCTTCTTTTTTGAATCTGAGAAAACCTCAATACGCAGACGCAAAGTTGTTTCAAGTTTGTCATCCTTTTCCGTAAGCCATATGTTTTTATACGGAATCTCGATCTGGGCTTGGACTTGGTCATCTCCAATTTTTTTGAGTTTGAGCTTGAAGTCAAGCGTCACCCCTTCCATTCCCACCCGGGGTTTGAGGTTCATTTGGCCGCTCATGAGTGTGGCCACATGCTGAGCGCTTAACGGAAGGAGTTCATAATTACCTGCAAAGGAATAATCGATGAAGATGATGGGGAATAGGCCATAGTACCAGACTTCACTCGGCCGGTCATAGAAGGTGTATCCCATCGGATATACATCTCTTATTTCAGGAGGCCCTAATAAAATGTATATTCTTCCTCTATCCTGAAGCCAACCCGGAGTGGCGCCTTCTGCAAAGAGATGATTGGCTTCCTTGATCCGGTCATAGTATGTGTCTTTGAACTGGTTTATTTCTGTCTCCGGATCAGGATCTCGCTTTTTCCAGAATTCCTCGATGAAATTTTCTCTTTCCGAAGCAGGAATATTACGAAAGACCTTTTTCTCTTTTTTTGTGATGATGTATCTCACTTCAGAAAGAAATTCTGAATGTTCAGGAGATAGATTTTTGACCCTGCGTGAAAAGCTGCAAGAGATCAAAATTAAAAACATCAAACTTAATAATAAACTGAGATGAATGAATTTTTTCATTTTTCGTCCTTTAAGGATTTGACCATTTTTTTTATTTTTTCTTGATTGGGATTGATTTCAAGGGATTTCTCCCAGGCCTCCAGAGCCTCTTTTTTGTTCCCCTCTGAAAAATAGCAATAGCCAATGGCATTGAGGACTTCAAGGTTCGTCCCGTAATGGCCTAAATACTTTTTGTAGTGATCTATCGCCTCCCCATATTGACCTAATTTCTGGCAGGTTTGTCCCAATAGTCTGAGGAACCTGTAATCGTCCTGAGGGTTTTCTAAAAAGGGCAACAAGATATTTTTAACCTCTTGGAATTTTTTCTTAGTGAAGAGGATTCTGCTGAAGCCTTCTGCAAATCTTAAAAAAGCAGGATTTTTCCGATATGCTTTTTCGAGGAAATATTCTGCTCTTTCATAGTTCCCCTTGTTGAAAAATTGACCTCCCAAAATATAATCTGTTAAGGGGTCCAGCGAGGATGGGGCTATTTCTGAATAGATGAACGGGCGGGGAATAGATTCGACTAATGATACGGAAAAGAAAGCGTCCTGATAATATATATTTTTGTTTTCTTCTGATAAGACATTGACCTCCACACGATAGATAGCGGGAGGGAAATTTGCCAAGGAGAATTCTTCCAGGAATTGTCCTTGTTTCGCGTAGGCTTTAATCTCTTTTTCTCTTCTTAAAAATTCCTGGTCTTCTTTGTAAAAAATGAATTCAAGACGACCTGTTTCTCTCAATTCATCATTTATGTCAGGAGTTTTGAAGAAGATAAAGAGTGTGTCGTGAATCGAAAATTCGTTTCTCGCAGATGGAAAAAGTTGTACACTCCCCACTTTAAAGGATTTTTTTGATTCGTTTGAGGAGACATTTTTTATTGAGGGAGTCAAAATCAGTGTTGTCATTTCTTCCGAATGCTGGGAGGGCGAAATATATAAATCCTTTTCGAATGAGGTGAACTCTTTGGAAATCCTGTTTTTGAGAAGCAGATTGAATTTATAGCTTCCTTCAGCAAGGGGAAAAACATCTTGAAACCTGAAGGGTTTGGATTGGATAATCTTGAGTTGTTGTTCATCAAATTCAATAGGGATAGATTTATTGTATTGGAATACTGTTTTTCCTTCCGCGTCTGTTATGTGAACTGAAATTTCCAAGGTGGTGTAGTACTTATTGTCGATGAGGTTGACTGAAAGTCTTTCGGGTTCTATGAAGTAATGAACAAAACAAATCCCTGATTTTTCATGTATGGCAGAGACCATGTAGGTGTTTCCGATGTAATTGGCTGAATACTCAACTTCGATAATGTCTTTATATTTGAGCAGCTTCTCCGCATACTGGTCCTTTACGTATTTCTGAGGGCTGACATCGATGTTAGAGAGAAGAATTTCCGAAGCTGCGGAAGGGCTTATACCAGGAAGCGGTTCACTCGGGATGAGGGTGAGAGAAACATTGGCGAGTTGGGGTTGGATAAGTCTCAACTGATGAAAAGCTTTCAAATAATCTCTGGGATCGCCGAAGTAATGGACCAATAGCTGTTGAGGACCGTCTCGAATAGGGCTGTATGTCTCATAATCTCCGGCGCCGTACTTCTTGAAGAAGACAACATTAAAAGACTCGGGAAGACCATACTTGCCCATTCCCTGGTAGAACCAGACGATAGTGGGGTAAACTTCTGTCAGATTTTCATATCTATCAATCGTTTTAGGCTCACCCAATATTATATAAATTCTCCCCATATCCGTTCTCCAGCCATCCGTGGGGGTTCCTCTGCCAAACCATTTGTTCGCATAACTGATTCTCTGATAATGCTCTGTTTTAAATTCATTCTCGGGAGTGGCGGGTATCGGATCGCGATGTTTCCAAAAGGCCTCTATGAATAGATCTCTTTCTCTGTCGTTCGCGAGCATGAGAAAAACTTCTTTTTCTGTAGGTGTGATGACGTAGACAACTTCTTCTTCAAGCCACTCCCTGTATCTATCAGGAAGGTTCTTGATCAATTTTTTATCTTGGACAGGATAAGCTGTGAGAACCGAAAGTGAAAAAAGAACGAGTAGTAATAAGAGCGCGAATTTTCCCTTCATCTGAACAACTCCCTCTTTGATTCCATTATATAAAAAGAAGCTTTCTATTTCACCTGAAAATCAATACTTTTAGTGATTGATTTTCCTGAAACCTTATCGACGATCTTCATGGAGAGAGTGTACTTCCCGGCTTCTATATCTTTCATCTCTGTTTTCTCTCCTGATTCTGATTTTGTCACCGTTGTTTTTTTCAACGGGAGAGGTTGGTGGATGAATGGTGTTTTATAGCTGCCGGGAGCAAACGAAATCGCATTTTCGTCATCTTTTAGGATGGAATAGGTGACTTCAATGTCGAATTGTCCATCTTCTGCAGATTGAGCACCAAAAACAAAAAAGAGAAGTTCGAGATTATCTCCAGAAGAAAAAACTTTTTCAAAATTAGGTTCGATCTTAAGGATGGAATACGTAAAAAGACCTTTGTGAGCCGTGGGCTTCTTCTCAGGAGAGTCCATATACTCCTTGTGTTTGACAAAAAAGAGAGGTGTGGTCTCGAGTCCCCCAGGAAGAGAGCTCGGATCAGGAAGAGATAGCTCGAGGTACTGAGTTCCGATTTTTTCTAAATCTAGAGAACTGATGGCCATGGATAAGAGATAATTGCCTGGAGCCAGAAGATATCCTGTCGAGTAATAATCCACTTTTTCAGGTTCATAAGAGGAGCTGTCTTCCTGCAAGTCGACCGGTACATAGACTTCATAAGCCACTTCTCCCGGGATGTCATTCTCCAGTTTGTTGAACTGGAGGAAAAGATAGGCTCTGGCCTGGAGTTTAACTGGGGCGCTCTCCTCTGCTGCGAGTGTTTCTTCGGCCTCTTTTTTCTCTTCCGGGCTTCCTTCAATTGGAGAGAAACCAAGCTCCGCATTTTTAACTCTAAAGAGAAAAATTGTGTAGAGATTTGACCCCGCAGGAAAATAGAGGTGCTTATCGATCGCAAAAGGAATGTCCGGCCGTACTTGTCGAGTTGCCATCCCTTCTTCAAAGACTTTTTTTACTTCGTCAGGGATGATGACGAGCTTTGTTTCTTGGCTGTTTTTTTCTCGTTCTTTCTCTACAGCAGAGAGGTTTGGTGAGATGAATAAAGTCAGGATAACTCCCCAAAGAAGAGCAGAAACTGCGTGATTTCTCATTTTTATGTTTCCTCCTAACTCGCGGTTACCAGGGCAGAATGAGTTAAGCTTTATAAATATCGAGTGTTTCTTTGTATCTGTTTTTTGCGCGAAATGTTGTCTCCTTATGTTCAACTATTAATATAACAGAATTAGCCTTTTTTTTAAATTCCTGATCATTTTTCTCTTGAGAATGTCAAGACATTGAGGCAGAGGCCGCAAATCGGTTCAACAATCATTTCTTTTCTTTGAGAAGTTCGATTATCTTCCTGATTTTTTCCTGATTAGGATTGACTTCCAAAGATCTTTGCCAGGCACGCAAAGCCTGTTTTTTGTCTCCCAGATCGAGAAAGCATTGTCCTACCCTGTTCAACACTTCAATGACATTTCCTTTGTGAGAAAGGGCATTTTGATAATAAGAAATCGCTTCCTCAAGCTCTCCGAGTGACTGGCATGATATTCCAAGATAATAGTAGAGGCCAAAATTTTCTTTCTTTGCTCTGGAAAAAGGGAGGAGCACGTCTTTTGCGTTTTGAAATTCTTTCATGACTAAAAGTGCTTTGGCATAGCTCAAAGCACTGTCTAGAGAATCGGGTCTTGCATTGAGGGCCTTCTCTAATTCTGTGCATGCTTTGCGGAACTCACCTTTATTGAGAAATTGATTCCCCAAGATATGAGAATACACAGGATCATCTCCTGGCGGATTCGATTGACTCACGATCCAGCTTTCGGGAAGGGGAGTCGAAGAGACATAGAATTTTTTTGTATCCGAGAGGATTTCCATTCCGTCGCCATCCAGCAAGGTCACTTTCACTTTGTATTCTCCTGTCTGAAATCTTTCCAACGAAATCTCTTGAAGAAAGTCTCTTGTGTTCTCATAGGCGCTGATTTCTTGTGTTATTGTGTGGAATTCTTGTTCTCCTTTAAAAAAAGCAAACTCCAGGCTTCCTTTTTCTTTGAGCTCTTCAAGCAATCCATAAATCTGAAAAAACAGGAATAAGTTTTTCTTGTTGAAGAATTGGTTCCTGAGAGAAGGATAGACCTGGAGTCTTCCAATCTGGAAGGCTTTATTCAATCGAGCATGAGGAGAATCCTTATCCACTTTCTCGGCTAACAGAAGAGAGCTCATTTGAAGAGGACCCGGCTCAGGCACTGATATCACGGCCTCCAGAGATGTGAATTCCTTGGTCACCATATTCTCCAATAAGATATTCAGTCTGTAATATCCGGGAATCAAAGGAAATGAATCATAGAGATGAAAAGGTCTCTGACTTATTTTTTTCATTTGATCCTTATCCATCTCTACAGGAAAATTTCTCGTATGTTGAAGGATTGTTTTTCCTCCCATGTCTGTCACTCTGATAGTCACTTTAAGGTTTGTAAAATATTTTTTTTGATAGAAATCAACAGAGAGAGTTTCAGGCTCAATGGAGTAATTCACAAAGAAGAGGCCCGGCCTATCCTCAAGCACATGAATATTCGAAAAGTTATTTATGTAGTTCACCGAGTAGTCGACCTCGACAATGGCCTTATGCTCTAAAAATTCGTAGGCATAGTCATCCTTGACTTTTTTCTGAGGATAGGTTTGGACTTCCCCGATTAAAATTGAAGATGGGAGCATGAAATCAGGGCCCAGTCTTCCAGGAAAAACAGACCAACACGCCTCTGCCAGTTCGAATGAAACATTATCTCTTATGATCTCGTAAGCAGCCAGATCTTGTGGATCTTTCACCTTCTCATGCCAATCAGGCGGTATTCCTTTCCTTTTTGTAAATTCTCCGGATGCCGGAAGTCTCATGCTACTCAGAGGAGTTAAAACCTTCGGTCCGTCCGCAATCGGATTATAAAGCTCGAAGGGACCCACTCCAAATTTTCGAACGAAGAGAAGCCGGAAAATCGGTGCTTGACCGAATTTGGGATTGCCGTAATAGTACCACATCTCAATGGGATGTATTTCCGATGTATGACGGAATGTCTCCATCGAAATAGGCTCGCCCAGAGTAATATAAATTCTGCCTCTATCCGTCTGCCATCCCTTGAGAGAAGTGTATCTCTTGAATTTTTTGTTCGCATACTCGATTCTTCTGTAATGTTCCTCCTTAAATTCATTCCTGGGCGTGCCGGGCGTCGGGTCTCTCTGCCTCCAGAACAGTTCGACGAACATGTCTCTTTCCTTATCAGTTTCAAGTTTTGTAAAGACCTCTCTTTCCTTTGGTGTAATAATGTAGACAACTTCCTCTTTGATCCATTTACTGTATTTTTCAGGCAATTCAGGTTTTTGATCTGCCTGAAGGAGAGGGAAGGAAACAAAAATGCCTGATAAAATAATAGCAGATACTTTTTTCCCCATTTTTATCCCCCCAATTGAGTCATTTTTAATAATCTTGGTCTTTTCACATCCTCTGTTTTAATATTTAAATTATAGAGAATTTCTTGCCCAATACGTTCCCAGCTGCTTGTCTTCTTCTGACATATGATACATCTATTCAGTTGCAAGAAATGTGCCAGCAGGATTTCCCTTCAATGAAGGGGATTTTGAATTTTTGTGTCTCAAATAGGTGACAAATGCCGCATCTGTCTCCAAATCAGGACAAGAAACATTCATATTTTTGGCATACGGATCTTGTCATTCTTGGCATAAATATTGCAGCAAAATATGATAGATAAAGGAGGGAAATCACATTGAAAAAACTATTACTTTATTCTTTCATTATTGTTTTCTTTACGGGGATGATCTGTTGTGCTCCCTACATGGAGAAATATGACAGCGACAACAAAAAAATGCATTTTTACCACGGTCCGAAACTGCAGGATATTCTCATCTCCATCGTCAATATCTCTGCTGAAGAAATTGAATTTAAGATTAAAACGGCGCCTTCTGGGAAATATCTTTACCATTTTATTCTAGATGAAGAAGAAACACGTGTATCCGAAGGATGGTTCCCGACTCAACTATCAACTGCTGAACCTGAACACTATACTGTCAAAATGAAAGCCAAAAAAGGATTGACTTTTCAACCCGGGAAGAAATACCGTTTGTGTGTTGGCTCTGAGAATCCGGATGCTGTATTTCACCGCACGAATTATTATAAATGCCTCATTGATTATGAGTTTGAAATTCCGGAAAAATAAAGCCCATCTTTCCTTTTCCTGAAAATTTTTGAGATAAGAGACGCTCGAGTCCATTGATGAAGAGGGATCATTTCTTTAAAATATGATGACTTCGATGAAAAAATATACAGTGTGGAGATGAAAAGATTTATCTCGACAATGAAAAAGAAATCGGACGGCGAGTTAAGCCTCTGCCAAATATTTGAGGGCCGTTATAATTTGGGCGATAAATATTGAGATGAAGAAAGGGAAAATTCTTAATTATTAAGGGAATGATATTGATTTCAGCGAATTTTATATCTATATTAAGGACTCAAAATCCAGCAAGGCCAGTAAGATTCGAATGAGCAAGGCTGTAACAGTTAATTTAAAAGGCCAAAAAAGAGAGTGTGAGTTCATGTTCATGATCTAAAGGCGTAAAAAAAAAATGAAAATCGCACTGATCCAACAGCATGCCACGGCAAATTTCGATGATAACATCAAGCGGGGAATCGAATCTTTTCACAGGGCTGCCAAATCCGGTGCAGAATTGATCGCCTTCGCGGAGCTCGCATTCTCACCTTTTCTTCCCCAGATCCCGGCTAGCCCGGAATCTTTATCCAAGGCTGAACCCATCCCAGGCCCGACCACCAAACAGTTTTCCCGCCTGGCTCAGCAGTACGGTGTGGTGGCTGTCCTGAACCTGTTCGAGAGAGATGGAGAGGAGACCTATGACGCGTCTCCAGTTATCGATGCGGACGGAACACTACTCGGGGTGACGCGGATGGTCCACATCATGGAAGGTCCCGGATTCCATGAGAGGGGATACTACACTCCCGGAAAGAACGAAAAATTTGTGTATGACACAAAAGTTGGGCGTGTGGGGATTGCCATCTGTTATGACCGACATTTTCCAGAATACATGAGGGCCTTGGGTCTTCAAGGAGCGGAGATCGTCATCGTCCCTCAGGCCGGTGCGGTGGGGGAATGGACCGCAGGATTATTCGAGGCAGAGCTTCAGGTTGCGGCTTTTCAGAATGGGTACTACGCCGCACTCGTGAACCGTGTCGGGAAAGAGGAGGTTGTCCATTTTTCGGGTGAATCTTATGTCGTGGATCCGAACGGACGAATAATCGCACAAGCGCCTCTGGGTGAAGACACGATCCTGTACGCAGACTGCGATTTCAGCAAAATTCCGGAGACTGCGGCCAAGAAGCACTTCCTTCAGGACAGAAGGTCTGATTTATACAAAATTTTTGGCTTACTGGATTGAAAGGTTGAGATGAAAAGCTGGTACGTGATCAACACAAAGCCTAAAAAAGAATTTCAGGTAGAAAGATTATTCACAGAGGGGGGATTCGAGATCTATAATCCCAAGTACCAGGTCGAGGGCCGGGAAAAATCCTTTTTCCCGGGTTATGAATTCATCCATTTCGACTATCCGGCGCAATACAGAATGGTGAAATACACGCGGGGAGTCAAAAGAGTTGTGGGAGTTAAAGAAATTCCCGTTCCGATTCCCGATGAGATCATCCACGAGATCAAGTCCAGGGAAGTCAACGGTCTCATCGAGGTGGATAAGTATGGCGAAAAACCTGAAGTCGGCGACGAGATTGAGGTCGTGGAAGGGCCTCTAAAGGGGTTGAGAGGAGTATTCCAGAAAGAGCTCACAGCCAAAGAAAGGGTTCTGATTCTTCTCAATTATGTGACTTATCAAGGCCAGTTGATCATCGAGAAGGAAAAATTAAAAAAGGTGGCTTAATCGATTGGCGCTGAGTCCTGGTTCAGATTGGTTTCAAGAAAGGGGAGAATGATGAGAGTTCCGTTTTTAGATTTGAAAGCGCAGTACAGAAACATTCAGAAAGAGATCGAGAATAAACTCCTGGAAGTGACATCGACACAGAAATTTGTTCTCGGACCTGAAGTCGAAGCTCTGGAACAAGAAGTGGCCGCTTACAGCCATGCCAAACATGCAGTGGGTGTTTCTTCAGGCTCTGATGCGCTGATTATTTCATTAATGGCTTTGGGTACAGAGAAAGATGATGAGGTCATCACAACTCCTTTTACTTTTTTTGCCACTGCGGGCGCGATCACCCGGATCAAGGCCAAACCCGTTTTTTGTGATATCGAGGAGAGAGGCTACAACCTGGATCCCGTGAAGCTCGAGGAGCACCTGAAGAGCCGGTCCAAGGCTCAAGACGTTTCACCGATCAAAGCTGTAATACCCGTTCATTTGTACGGACAGTGTGCGGACATGGCACCTATCCTCGCTCTGGCAAAAAAGTATGATTTCTCCGTGATTGAAGATGCGGCCCAGGCCATCGGGTCGGACTATCCGGCTCCTGACGGAATACAAAAAGCCTGCTCTATCGGGAACGCAGGGATATTGTCTTTTTTCCCTTCGAAAAATCTCGGAGGATTCGGAGACGGGGGGATGGTCCTGACTAATGATGAGAAACTGGCTCAGAAGCTCAAACTGTTGAGAGTTCATGGCTCGAGGGACAAGTATTTCTATGACATTATCGGTGGAAATTTCAGGCTGGACGCGCTCCAGGCTGCTGTTCTGAGGATCAAGCTCAAACACCTTGATGATTGGCAGAGAAAGAGGAGAGAAAAAGCGTCCTATTACGATAGGATTTTCACTGAATCAGGCTTGGCAGCAGAAAGCCTGATTCAGATTCCCGAGGCCTTGTACAAGGACAGCGGCGCAGAATATTTTCATACCTATCATCAATACGTCGTACGTGCCCGGGAGAGAGATAAACTGATGGCATTCCTGGAAGAGAAGGGAGTGAGTACGGCCATCTATTATCCGCTGCCCCTCCATCTGCAGAAATGCTTTTCCTATCTCGGTTACAGGGAGGGAGACTTTCCTGTGGCCGAGAAAGCCTCTCGTGAGGTCCTGGCGCTGCCCATCTTTCCGGAATTAACCGCAGACCAGCAGGATTATATCGCTTCCTCCATCACCGAGTTCTATAAAAAGTAAGAAACCCTTTATCTCATCTCCCGGAGAAATTCATCGAAAAGGGATAATCCTTTGAGGAGGTATTCCTTCTCTGCTCCGAATCCTATCCGGAGATAACGGTCCATCCCGAATAGGTCACCGGCCACGATAAAAACACTTTTTTCCTCTCTGAGTTGAGTCATGAGCTCTGAGGAATTGATATCCATCGTGTATTTGAGAAAAGCGATTCCTCCCGCCCGCGGAGGGATGAAGCTGAAGAGATCGCCATGTTGATCTGACCAATCCTGAAGAGCGGACAAATTCTCTTTCAAGATCTTCCTGTTGCGGTCCAAGACCTTCATTCTTCTTTTGGGCTGGAGAACCAGAGCGGCCAAGTGATTGCTCAGCATTCCGGATGAAATGGATGTGTAATCATGACAGGCCCAGCACTGTTCGATGGATTTCTTCGGGCCCACGAGCCAGCCCATCCTCAATCCAGGAAGGGCGTAGGCTTTGGAGAGCCCGCAGCAAACGACCGCTTTATCGTACTGGCCAAAGAATGAAGGAATTTCCTTCCCATCCAGTTCTGCTCCCCGGTACACTTCGTCCGAGTAAATCCAGGCATTCGCCTGTTTGGCCAGGTTGATGATCTCTCTCATCGCCTTTTCACTCAGCACAGCACCAGTGGGATTGTTGGGATTGCACACCGCGATCATTTTGGTCCGCGGAGTGACCAGGCCTTTGAGCTCTTCGAGGTCCGGGCCCCAGTTCAGATCTTCTCTGAGATGAAACGGCTTAACGGTGACGCCAAAAGCCCGGGCGATTCCCCACATCTGCATGTAATTCGGCACCATCAGAAGGAGTTCGTCTCCAGGCTCCAGAAAACACCAGATGCTGATAAAATTCGCTTCGGCTGTACCGTTTGTAATGAGCACGTTGTCCAAGTCTGCTCCTGGATAAAGTCGGCTGACCGCTTCTCTCAGCTCTGTGGAGCCGTTTGTCTGTCCGTAACCCAGCCGGAGGGAAAGCAGGTTTTCAATCTCCTCCTTGTCCAACAGCTCCTCCAGCGTGTAAGGGTGAATCCCGCTTTCCGTCAGGTTGTAGTCCACCGTGTTTTCATACAGGGATTGAGTCCTCTCCAGTTCAAAAGTTTCGATTTTCATAGCAACCTCGTTTTTCTTTTTTCTCGAAGAAGTAATGATTGTCCTTTTTGGTTCTACCGCTTGTCAAGAGCCGCATACACGGCCTTGGCGATCTGTATGTCCTGGACAGCGACTCCGGTCAAATCCGCGACAGTGGTCTGGTTGTCAGACAACCTCCCCAGTTTTTCATCCTTGATGATATTGCCCAGTTCGACCAGATCTGTGTTGTCGATCAGGCCTTCTTTCAGTGCGACTGAAATTTCCCCGCGGGATTGACACTGGCTGATGCTGTCCGCTGCCACGATATCCGCATCTTGCAGAATCTTCGGGTCCAGCTCGATTTTCTCCGGTGTATCCGATCCCATGGCTGTGATGTGGGTTCCTTTTCTGATTTGCTCTGCGCTCAACAAAGGAGATTTGGAGGGCGTGGCTGTCACGATCAGGTTGCAGGATGAGGCGATCTCCTCAGCATTTTGGGTTGTCTGGACATTGAATCCCTGCGGCTCCATTTCTTTTCTGTAGGCATCTAATTCTTCCGGATTAAGCCCCCAGACGATCGCATCCATGCAGTCAGTCACGGGTTTTAAATATTCGAGCTGCATCCGGCCCTGTGTCCCCGCACCGAAAATGCCGATGCGATGGACATTTTTTGGGGCCAAATACTTCGCCACAACCGCTCCGGCTGCTGCTGTCCGGACGTTCGTGAGATAGGCTTCATCCAGAAGGATACTTTCCAGCTCGCCTGATTTTTGGCTAAAAACCAGCATGAGTCCGGTGCCTGTCGGGAGGCCGAGTTTGACGTTGTCGTAGAATCCCGAGGCGATCTTTATGACATAGTAATCGTCACCCTTGATATACCCGTACTTGATATGGACATCCCCCGGAGGGCGTTCAAACTGCATTTCCCCCACCGGAGGCACCTCGACCTTTCCTTCCGAATACGCAGCAAATCCGTCTTCCACAGCCTTGAGTGTATCGATATTTTGGAGTGCGGCCTTGATTTGAGTCAGGTTATAGATTTTTACCAATTTAACGATTATGAGATGACTTCTTTCAGTACATCCATCGAGATTTTTGCTCCGCTGAGGACCAGGACGACTTTTTTCCCTTTGAAGCTCTCCTTGGCCTTCATGAAGGACGCCACGGTCAAAGCCCCCGCCCCCTCGAGGAGCATAAAATGTTTGTCCAATACCAGTTTTATAGCCTCTCGGATCTCTTCCTCTGAAACGAGGATGAAATCGGTGACGTATTTTTGGCAGATGTCAAACGTGATCGATCCCTTCTCGATTCCCCCGGCCGAGCCGTCTGAGAGGGTGGGCTGAGATTCGATATCAACGATCTCTCCGGCGTGGATGGATTCGGCCATGACCGCAGAATTCAATGGCTGGCAGCCGACGATTTCAATGTTTTCATCCAGAGATTTGAGGTATCCTGCGATACCGCAGATCAAACCTCCTCCACCGACAGGAACGAGGACCACATCCATGTGTTCGCGCTGTCTTCTCAGCTCGATCCCGACTGTTCCCTGACCTCCGATAATTTTAAGATCGTTATAAGGGGGGATGTACACGAAATCATTCTTTTCCGCCTCTTCTCTGGCATGAATTTCTGTGTTGACACAGTCCGTGCCGAACATTTTCGTGACCACATCATAAAATTTCAGGGAATCGAGCTTGGCCTTGGATGTGTAACTGGGGAGATAGATTATTCCCTTTAATTTCAATTTTTTAAGCCCGTAGGCAAACGCCGCGCCGTGATTTCCGGATGAGGCAGTCACCAGAACACGTTTCCTTTCTTTCTTGGTGAGAGAAAGGAGCTTATTCATGGTTCCCCGCAGTTTGAACGATCCGGTCAACTGCATGTTTTCCAGTTTGAGGTGAACTTCACAGTGGCCTTCCTGGCTCAAAAACGGTGAGTACTCGAGCGGAGTTTGCCGGATGTGTTTCCGTATCCTCTTCTCTGCTCTTTCGACTTCTTTTTTGAGGTCAATGCCCGCGAGGGGCCCCTCTTCCTCACCATCCGGTTCTCCCTCTAATTGAACTTGAGGTTGAGGCTGTTCCTGCTCCTGGACCTCATCGA